>Ga0213820_1000225_pt1 | contig 51383 bp, 58 predicted proteins | sample MC6MC0910MG_FD_179889 | JGI IMG/M metagenome (GOLD analysis project Ga0213820, IMG submission 179889) | Enriched soil aggregate microbial communities from Iowa State University, Ames, United States - MC6-MC0910-MG | ecosystem: Environmental > Terrestrial > Soil > Unclassified | place: USA: Iowa... | reverse complement strand
ATTCGCTCGACCTGCCTTACGCACAAATACTTTCGACAGGACGGGCATCACAACTGCCACAATGATAAGGTTGATGACCGTTGCCATAAAAATGCCCGGCAATGATGCCCAGAAAAATGCTGGACTAATGATGAAATAAAATGGCAGCGGTGCTACGACACCATTTAACACAAGCGCGACCGGCCATTTCCAAAAGTGCAACCCTTTTTTATGCATCACACCAAAAATCCATACGACAATAAACATTTCAACAGCAATAATAATATGCAAAGGTCCATAAGGAAAACCAGAAGTTAATGCGGTAATAAAATGCCCAATCAGCCCTGCAACTCCCGCTAATACAGGTGATAAGAACACGACGCCGATAAATGCTGGTGCAGAGTCCAGTGCGGCTGTCGAAACAAACGATGGGATTTTGATTACTGCGCCAATGGCACAAATCGCGGCAACCATGGCAGTTAAAGTTAAAGTCATTAATTTTTGTCGATTCATTCCATTCCCTCTTTTCTAGAAATAAATAGCCTATACTAAACTAAGTTTTGACATTTATTTGATGCGCTCAGCGATGCCATACCAAATGCGCTCGACTTGCTGTGCTTCTGCAAATAACGCTTGATACAAGCGACCACAAGTGTCACGCAACAGTCGTGCTTGTTTTTCCATTGGCACAACACCGCGCCCCATATCGGTGACAATAATATACAACGAACAGGTTTCTTCAAACGTTTGAAGCCTTTTTAAAACTTGCTGAATAAGCTTGTCATCGTCCTCAAGATTCTGTGTTAAAAGCCATTGTTCTAAATTTTTAATAAGAAGGGCATCACAGTCAGGAACAACGTCAGCTAAGACGCCATCCATCACTGCCACATGCTGCTCAGCCAGCATTTGCGTCACATAGGCGGTTTTTCCATTATAGGCTCCTCCGATAAAGACATGCATCTTGCTCCCTCCTTCCAAGCCGCTTTGGCAAACGTTAACGTAAACATCCTATCATGCGGTACTTGATACGACCAGAAAGGCTTTTGCTGTGGTGCAAAAGCGACAAGTAATGTGCGTACAACGCCCCCATGCACGACAAGATAGTAATCGTCTTCATCTTTTGGTAATGCTGAAAAACCTGTAAGCACGCGCTCGCAAAAATCATCAAAATGCTCACCGTTTGGCGGAGATGTGCTTATCGGGTCATCTAGCCATTTCCGATAGCGAATGTCCGCTTTTAATTCATCATACGTTTTACATTCAAAGTCACCGAAATGAGACTCTCGAAATCTTGCATCTGCGATATAGCGAGCATGTGGAAAATAGCGACTCGCTGTTTGTTGACAGCGCAGTAAATCACTGCCGTACACTTTCTGGACAGCGTTATCGATAACAGGAAGCTTTGCTATTTGTGCTAATGGAGAATCCGTCCAGCCAATATAACGCTTTTCCACGTTCTCTTGCGTTGGTGCATGTCTCATTAAGCGCACAGTAACAATGTCACCCATAGCACAACCTCCATTCCCTCAATCGATGCACCGAGTAAATCTCCTGATACACCGCCAAAATTGCGTAATGTAAATTGGCGAAACAAGACAAATGCGACAATTAAAACAGCTAGCAATACAAATGGTAACACTGACAAACCTGTCACAAACACGACACAACAACAAGCAACTACTAGCGTTATCACCATGAAGCTAGTCAATGCGCGGTGGTTGATATGCGTTTTAAAAAAATAGGCAAGCCCTTTTTCTTTTGAACACTTTAAAGATAAAAAATAAAAGCTCATCCCTACTCGTGTCAGTAACGGAATAAAAACGAGCATCCACAATGATAGCTTATTCTGTACCAAAAGCTCATGTAGCACAACGAATTTTCCAAATACTAAAAATAAGACTGACATGACACCAAATGCACCTACACGGGGGTCATCCAAAATTTCAAGTCGCTTTTCACGATCCCGATATGAAAAATAAGCATCTCCCATATCGATAAAACCGTCCAGATGCAAGCCCCCTGTAAATAACGCAAACAATCCAACAATGACAAATGCTAATAGAATGTCACTGCTCGCTGTCCACGTTGTTAAACAAGCGATAGAAGCGGCAACAGCAGCTCCCATGAGCGCCCCTACCCATGGTAAAAAAGCGAACATCCCAGTAATCGTACTTTTTGATAATGGAAGTTCTTTATGTAAAGGCAATACTGTAAAAAATTGAAATGCGAGTAATACGCTATGCCATATAGTTTTCATCGCCTTGCCTTCCTTCTTTTTCTTTTCTATTTCCACTTCTTTACGATACCATAATTTATTTCGTATGCCTCGTATGCAACTGACACGAACCATTGATGTAATTGGCCGAGCAATTGTCGATACAATTCCACTTCTCCATTGTTATAAGGAGGTTCATCAAAAAGTTCATTGGACACGACAAAAAGCGTCACCTTTTTGTCAAGTAACGTCTGCACTGCGCTTTTCATCATTCCTAGCTTTTGCTCTAGACAACCAGGTGTTTCCACACATGGTGTTCCCTTGTCAAACCCTTCATAAAAAGCATTCGTCAGCCATGTCGTCACACAATCCCAAAGTACCACATCGCCATCTTCTACTTTCTTGAAAGTTTCTTGAATTTGATAGGGTGCCTCCATTGTATGCCAGGCAATCGCTTGTTTTTGTCGATCAGTCTTGTGCCTTGCTATACGCTTTTCCATTTCAGCGTCCATTGCAACTCCTGAAGCAATATAAACTAATCGTTTTTCTTTTAAGTTATTATGTTGATAGTGCAAAACAGCTTCTTTTTCAGCAAAGTGAGACTTCCCACTGCGGACACCACCTGTAATAAAAATTAGCGGCACTGTTGTCACCTCTCTATTGTAAATGTGGTGTGCTCCCAATTTCTTTTACATGCCAACTATCATCTAGCCGCTCTATAATGGTCACACTCGTCCCTTCAATATATGGTGCTGTCCAAAGCTGATCTATACTACGGCCTAATATTGCGTTAAGTATGCATTTAATTGTTACCGCATGTGACACAATTAGCACATGGTCATGTGGATATATTTGTGCAATATTTTTTAACGTGTACATCGCCCGTTCCGTCACAGCACCAAAACTTTCGGTATGTGTTGCGATAAACTGCGCTGGATAATTGGTATACAATTCATAGTCCAAACGATTCTTCGCCAGTATTTCTTCCACTGTTTTTCCTTGCCAATCCCCTAAATTAATCTCACGTAAATCATCCTCATCGTGCATCGCAAGCTGACGACCAGCTGTCAAATAGCGCATCGTTTCTTGCGCTCGACCACTTGAGCTACTATAGGCGGCAGTAAACGGAATCGTTTTTAAATGTTCCGCAAGTTTTTCGGCATGTAACACGCCTTTTTCTGATAAAGGCGAATCTAGCCACCCTTGTAATCGATGCTCTTTATTCCATACTGTTTCCCCATGTCGAACTAGATAAAAAATTGTCACATTCCTCACCCCTTATTTGCTTTGAACCATGCCTGTATACAATTTTCTAAATAAGTCATCGCCGCTACATCTTTTATCCCGATGCGGAACCATTCACCATTTAATCCCATAAAGTTTTTTGTATGGCGTAAGACTATACCCTCCGCTAAGCAATAGCTAAAAAATGTATCTGCTTGTTGATTGCTTGGCAATGAAAAACAAACATAATTTGTCACACTATTTGTTACCCGACATCCATTTTCGCGTAAAAATTGTTGGAGCCATTGTCTTTGATTCATTGCATAGTTAATTGCCTGTTGACAGTATTCATGCTCATCTAAACAACCCGCACCAATAACGAGAGCAAATGCATTGAGATTCCAATGCGACAGCATGGCTTTTAACTCACGAACAATCGCTTTGCTTGCGATTAAATAACCAAGTCTTAGCCCTGGTATGGCATACATTTTTGTCATAGATCGAACGACAATCACATGCGCATTATTGGCAACATAGGTAATTAAAGAATGCGCTTCACTTACCCAATCAATAAATGCTTCATCAAAAACAAGCTCACAATTCACTTCTGCTCCATAAGCGATTAAGCGAAGCAATTCCTCTTTATTCGGTAAGACACCTGTTGGATTATTAGGTGTACAAATATATAAGGCGTCAGCATTGACCATTTCTTGATAAAGTTGCGCCATCGGTAATGTATAGTCAATAAAATCCTCTACTACAATCGACATTACATTCGCCCCAGCTGCCTTCAATGTCCGTTCGTATTCAGAAAATGTTGGATGTACAACAATGACGCGTTTATTTGCATAGCGTCTTGCTAACACACTAAACAACTCTGAAGCTCCATTCCCTAGGACGATTGAGTCTTTTTCAATATGATGAAAATGAGCTACCTTTGTTAAAAAGGGCTCCCCATCTGGATCAGGATAACGTTGAATTAACGGATAAAATGTGCGCCAGCGCGCTTCAACAAATGCAGGTGGACCTGCAGCATTGACATTTTCACTAAAATCGAATACTTCCGTCGGTATTTTCAGGCCGAGTTGATGATATACGTTTTGTGGATTTGCTCCATGATTAGGTAATTGCAAATATAAACACCTCCATTGCCAACATAACGAGCGTAAACAACACCGTAGCAACACGCATATGGATAATCGACGTTGCAATATGCTCTTTCGTTAACGCTACATATTTTTCACCCATTGTCGCTCTATACGATGCCACACCTTGATATGTATTTTTCCCACCTAGTTGCACGCCAAGTTGAACTGCTGTTGCTGCTTCTAAATAACCGCTATTCGGACTAGGGTGTTTTCGTGCATCTTGTGCCCAACGCTTTAAACGTTTGCCGAGCGGCACAGATGTTTCATTTTTTGTACCAAGTACCATTAATAATCCTGTTAAACGACTTGGAATAAAGTTTAAAACATCATCAAATCTTGCCGCAAACATGCCAAAATCTTTGTATTTTTCATTTTTATAACCGATCATCGAATCCAATGTGTTCACTGCTTTATATCCCCATAAACCAATTGCCCCAAATAAAAATGCATAAAAGAGTGGTGCAGTGACGCCATCACTTGTATTTTCAGACACGGTTTCAACAACGCCTCGAACAATTTCATCTTCATCAAGCTTATCGGTATCTCGTCCAACAATCCACGATAGTTTGACACGCGCTTCCTTGAAATCGCCCTTTACAAGTGGCTCATAAACAGCTAACGCGGCTTCCTTTAAACTACGCTGTGCCAATCCTACGCCTATTAATAGACCCTCTACTAGAATACCAAATACTATGCTCACTTGATAACTAAGCATTAAAATCACCGTCACAACGAACATCGTCGTACCTACCACAGCAAGCGCCATAACCATGCCGCGAACCTTTCGCATCTTACCTTTATTCCACAACGCGGTTTGCGCTTGAATAAGCTTCCCTATCCAACGTACTGGATGAGGCATTTTGGGAGGGTCCCCGACAAGTAAATCAAAAAGTAGACCGATGATACAGGCAATAACTAATGCAATCATAGTGGACTCGCCTCTTTCTCTTTTTTATACTTTTGAATAGCCTCTCGCATCGTTTCGTATACACCATGACCGATGATTTTTCCTAACATCGTGATTGGACCCGCATATTGATGGAAATCCCCCTCTTCCGTCGATGCTATAAGTAAACTATCGGTTGACGTTCCTGTTGCTTGCGTACCTGTTGTAGGATCTGTGATGTTTTCATCTATCAGTGCCTTGACCTTTGCCTCTGTCGTTGAAATCATTGCTTGAAACAATGCCTCATCCGATAATTTCCCATTGATCAGTACCCAAGTATTAATTGTTCCTGCGTGATACTGTTCTTGTCGATGAAATGCACGCGTAATATCGACAGCATTGCCTAATCCAGCTGTAATCATCACGACAAGGTGAATCCCTTCATATGTAAATTCTCGTATAGTTGCAAAACGTGCATATACCGCTGTCATCATCGCAACCGTTTGATTGATAGGATAGCCCTCTGCCTGTAAAAAACGTTGTAGCTCTTGATGTGGTTGTCGTTCATCGTAAGTTTTCGGCACAGAACGATTTAACAAATGCGTATAATAGCCAAAGCCGGGATTATGCATTGCGGACGAGACAACTTTCATCGGCGTAGCAGTTTCCATCACAACATATTGCTCAACTATTTTTATTTCTTCTTTTCGTACAACAGCCATCTTCTCACCTCCTATTTTGTATGTCATCAAGCTCTTTTGCTTAGGCAAATAAAAAAACAAATTCTTACAAAGAAGAATTTGTACTGTTCACGCTTAAATTATGAATACACTGCAAATTTGAACCTTCTGAATTTTTTGTATAATACACAAAAACAACTTCATCTATTGAAATGAACTATTTTCTTAAAAATTGTATCATAACTTTGACGTTTGCAACATTCATTTTCTTGATATTTTGTTATTGCTTTTGCTTTAAATTTTTAAATCGAATAATGGATCCGGCAATAATAAAGACCCAACCGATCCCAACATAAACCACTTTCATTGATTTCGTCGATGCAGGTAAAATATCCATAATTGTTAAACAGACAAATAATATCCCGATAACAGACAAAATCATACCCATTGAAAAACTTTTCAAGCGAATGCCCTCCTTATCTATGTACGCACTTGATTTTACAGTATTACTGGCTAAAAGAAAACTTTATTCCTTTTAGTTTGTTAGAAAACCGTAAAATCATCTAATGTGAAAGTCACTCGAAAAATGAAAAAGCTGCCTCATCAGCTATGCAAAGATAGCTTCTTGGGACAGCTCTTTTTTATTGTCAGATAATTTCATTAACGTTTCGCTAAAAATTATCGTATTTTGTCCAATTATGCTTGCACTTGTGCAAAAAATTCACCATATAGCGCTTGTAAAATTCGGTTTTCATATTCTTGTAATACACCAAATACAAGACTGACTTCGGATGAACCTTGGTTAATCATTTCAATATTAGCTCCAGTTTTCGAAATAGCTGTAGCCGCACGCGCTGCAAGACCTGTATTATTACGCATACCTTCCCCTACAATCACAATCATAGAGAAACCATGACGCATTTGAACATCATCTGCTTGCAATTCTTCTTTTACACGCGCCAAAATACGTGCTTCATTTTCCGGTGTTAGCTGATTTGATCGCATAATGACCGAAATATCATCTAAACCAGAAGGTGTATGTTCGTAGGAAATGTTTTCGTCTTCTAAAATTTGTAGAAGTTTACGACCGAAACCTACTTCGCGGTTCATTAAATACTTAGACACATATAACGTTGAAAAGCCACTATCTGCCGAGATACCTGTTACCGGACGACCTGTAGCAGGACGACTCGGTACAATGCGAGTACCTGGGGCTGATGGATTATTTGTATTTTTTATGTTAACTGGCACCCCAATCTTATAAACAGGCATTAATGCTTCATCATGGAAAACAGAAAAGCCCGCATAGGATAATTCGCGCATTTCGCGATACGTTATTTCTTTAATTTCAACAGGATCATTTACAACTTTCGGATTAGCAGAAAATACACAATCCACATCCGTAAAGTTTTCATAAAGCTCCGCTTCAACAGCTGCTGCTAAAATAGAGCCTGTAATATCGGAGCCACCGCGATCAAACGTACGCAATATGCCCGCTTTAGTGTAACCGAAGAAACCTGGGAAAACAATAATTTCTTTTGTATCTTTTAAAGGCGCTAAATTTGTATAAGCTTCAGGTAAGGCGAACGTACGCTCAGGTAGATCATTAACAACCAAACCTTCTTTCGGACTTACATAACGTGCTGGCATACCGATAGAGTTAAAATAGGCTGCGATAAGCTTGGCGTTGTTATCTTCTCCAGCTGCTTTTAAGCTATCCATAAATAATTCTTCGTTGGAAGTATCTCCAAGCACACGATGACGTAAGTCTTCAGCAATAACGTCACAAATCGCATGATCCAGCTGTAAGCCGTCCGCTATAGACTTGTAACGATTCACTACGGTCTGGACTTTTTCTTCTGTATTTTCTTTTTGAATTGCTGCGTTGGCTAAAGCAATGAGTAAATCAGTTACTTTTATATCATCAGCACAACGTTTCCCCGGTGCTGAAACGGCTACGATTTTGCGTGCCGGATTAGATTTTACAATGTTTGCGACTTTTTGAATTTGTTCTGCACTTGCTACAGACGTTCCACCAAATTTACATACGATCATATCTATCAAATCCTAACCTTTTAAAATAATGTATTCCTCCAAAAAACAATTGAATGTACACAGTGTACAAATTATCGTTCTCTACGTCAATACAATTTAAAAAATTCACGCAATTTACCGAGAGAAAAATGGACAATTTTCGCACTGTTTGATTTATTATACGGATTTCGAAGCAAATAGTTAAGGTTTTTATAAATTTTTTTCGTATATGTTACATAATCATAAAAATTTTCGCTTGAACTAGCTTAAATGAGCTTCCTACTAAAGGGTTTTATTGCGAAAAACATACCACATTAGCTCGTCTTCCTCAGCAACTGCTAAGAAACAGCCTCATCCCTTGCGCTACATGCTTTCACTGTTTTCTTTTATACAATAATGAGAGCGCTTTCTTCCATTATAATATGCGGCGAAAATCATACTGTCTGTGCTATTCAGTATTAAAATCGTCTGTAAACCTCAACAATGCCACCCTTATAAGGATGGCATTGTTCGATGGGCACACTGTTCTTCTTCTATATAATGGAGGAAACGTTTTCATTCAAAAAAATTTAACTACGATTGGGCATGGCAGCAAAGACAATTAACATTCGTTTTTTACTGCATGTATATAGTGAATTGTTTCAAACGCTTGTAAATCATCATGGCGATTGGCGAAAAACTGATTTTGAATAGCTTGTGGTGATAAATGTTCATAGATTAATAATTGTTCGTTCGCAAGTAATTTTTCTAAGTCACTGATGGAAGAAGCGTACATCATCTGTTCTCCAGAAGCAAAAGCCATCTGTACCATGTTTTGCACACGATTGAAAATGCCTGCTTTCGTAAACAATTGTTCATCTGCAATATCGAAAATAATGGAACTACCCTTCGGTAAATCTTGAAAAAATAGCCTGATTAATTGCTGAAATATTTCTTTTGTTAAATAGTATGTGACGCCAAGCATGCTGAAGATGGTTTTCTTCGATAAATCAAATCCTGCCGCAACGAGCTTATGTAGCGACAGTTCGTTCGTAAAATCCATTGCAATAAATTTAACATGAGGTGGATTTTCAAAGCCAGCTTGTCTTAAGCGTGCTCGCTTAAAAGCTTGTGTGGACGGATGATCGACTTCAAATATCGTGACATTTGTCAGGACATCATGGCGCCAAGCAAACGTGTCTAACCCTGCACCTAAAATAACGTATTGCTCAGCACCAAGTTGACATTCACGCAGTACAACATCTTCTGTGTAAGCCGCTCTTGCAAGAGGTGTGGGTGACAGTTGAATTTGAGTAACCCACTTTAAGATTGCTTCACGATCATCTTTTAGTTGTTCGGCCATTTTAGGGCTAAAAAATGCAATGCCATTTGTCATATTAGTAGAAATTGCTTGATATTCTTCAGGTAATAGCAAATCTTGCGCAACATAATCATTAAAAATAATAGGACGATCTTCTTTGGCATGATACGCTCGGCTAAATGCTGATACGAGTGAAGTTAGACTTGATTCATTATTTTTCATAGTAAACCACTCCAATAAAAAAAGATTCCCCTGGCCAGGAGAATCTCATTCTATCACCTATTTTTATAACTGTAAATTATAGCATAAATGAATTTTTTTGTCAAATATTTCGCGTTTCATTTATTTGGTCTTTAACTTACTGTTATTAAATTCAAATTCAATTTTTCCTTCTACTAAACGCAAGGCAGCACTGAATTGTTTTCCACTTTTTGCTTTAAATCCTTTTATTTCTGCGGTTTTCCCATTACTACATAAATCTCTAATATTCTTTTCAGAAAGTTTTCTCCCTAGCAATCTTTCAGGGAATGTTTGTTTACAGCCATTTTTATAGTCCGAGCAACCATAAAAGTTTTTTCGCAAGCTGATTTTTCCGACTTTACATGCTGGACACGTCACAATATCTTTGGCGACTGGCTTTGTAAATTGTTCCGCTTCAATTGTTAACGTATTAATTTTGTTCGGCACTTCTGCAATTAGCTGATGAATAAACTTGCCTATATTATCGATAAAATGTTTTGCTGACCCTTCGCCGCGACCTATTTTTTTTAAATAGATTTCCCATTTAGCTGTCATAGAGGGACTTGAAAGTAATGTTCCTTCAATTGCTTTGCACAATAGTTCACCTTTAGGCGTAATGCTGACGATATTTTTCTTTACCTCAATAAAGCCATGTTTTTTAATCGTCTCGATAATGCCACTTCGTGTTGCTTCCGTGCCAATGCCTTCTACAGAATTTAATACTTCGATTTCAGCCTCATCTTCAACTGCCTTACCACAGGTTTTCATCATCGTAATTAACTGCCCTTCTGTATAGGGCTTAGGAGGGGTAGTTGTCCCTTCCATAATCTCGACCTTACTTTGCACGATTTCACCTTGGGATACGACAGGAAGTACCTCCTCGCGATTTTGAGACGCTTTATCGCCTGCAAAAAGTACTTTCCAACCTTTTACAAGCTCTGTTTTCCCAACTGATTTAAATTCTACGTTTTTGACATTCGTGATAATCGTTTTCTCATCATATTCATAATCGTGATGAAACATTGCAAGCGTCGTATTTACGATTTCAAAATAAATATTTCGTTCATCTGCAGCCATTGATTGCAGTGCTTTTGCTGTCGGTATCTTTTTCGTTGGTATAATGGCATAGTGCTCACCAACATTTGAGCTGTCGACATAGCGTTTATGTTGACCTCTTAAAACGGGCGTAAATGACTGTCCTATAAGCTGTTGGTATTTTTGCAAAGAATCTTGCAAATAATCGAATTCATTATGTGTAATCAGTTGGGAATCGGTACGTGGATAAGATACGAGCTTTTTCTCATATAACGACTGTGTCAGTTTTAACACATGAGCAGGGCTGTATTTCCAGCGTTTATTGGCTGTTGCTTGCAATGTCGATAACGCATGTAATTTAGGTGGTTGAATGCGCTTCGTCTTATTTGTTACAGTCGTAATTTGACCACTGTCGATTGGCAAAATAGCGTGTTGCTGCAATAACTGCTCAACTTCCGCCCTCACTTTTGCTTTAATTTTCGCTTTCCCTTTATACATACCATTTTGGGCTTTAAAGAGACCTTCGAGTTCGTAAAAATTTTCGGGTTTAAAATGCTCGATTTCTTGCCATCTTTTATAAATTAAATAGACGGTTGGCGATTGTACGCGCCCAATGGAAATGCTACCAGTAAAGCCTTTCTTCTGAAGTAACAATGTATATAATCGACTGCAGTTCATCCCGACTAGCCAGTCACTAATTTGACGTGTCTTTGCTTCTTGATACATAAGCAAATCGCGCTCATTACTTTGCATATTTTGAAAGCCTTTACGAATTTCATCGACCTCTAAAGAGTTAATCCATAAACGTTTTACGGGCTTATGTACTTTTGTCATTTTATAAATGGAATAAAAAATATTCGATCCTTCGCGCTCCGCATCGCACCCATTATAAATCATCGTCACTTGAGGATCGTTGAATATTTTTTTAATCGCATTAAACTGCGTGTACATATTCCGAACGACTTTATCCTCGTACTTATCTAAAATAATCGGCAGCGAATCTAACGACCACTTGTCCCATTCTTTTTTATACTCCTTTGGTTCCTTCAATTCGACGAGATGACCAATCCCCCAACTAATAATCGCGCCATCCGGGAATGTTGAACATGGTTCTAACTCTATAAATGTTTTCTCTTTATGTTTAATTTTAAATGCTTCTGCATAGGCTCTTGCCTGCGACGGTTTTTCAGCCAATATAGCAATTTTCCCCATTATTATCACATCTTCTTTAAAAAATTTAGATAAACGTAAACTCAACTAAAAGACATTCGTTGAGTGTTGGTGGCATACCATACAACTATTTTACTTTAAACAGTTTAAAATTTCTAATGTCATGGTATAAGGAATTCCATCGATATTATTTTTCTTGAGGGGCTGTACGGATATAGAAGAAAAAAGGTTAAACTAGAAAATATTATATTGAGCTAGCAAATAGCCGTATGAAGATGATAAAATATGGATATAAAGGGGGATGGGTTATGGGGAAATTAAGTAAGCGGAATATTTTATGGATTATACCAATCGGCATTTTAGGGGTGTTTTGGTATTTTTACGGTCCACAAAAAGATATAACAGACAATGAATATATTACATATGTTAAAAATTATTCAATTGAAAATAGTAACAAGTCATTAGAAACTGCTTTTGCTTCAGCTTGCCAAAATCCTTATTGGGTTTACTTTGAAACTCAAAAAGGACAAGACGTTGTTGAATTCGAAGGAAATTGTCCTATAAACAAAAAGGATGCGAAAATAAATGTTCAATTTTTAGTAGATCCTGAAATGACAAATGTGAAGTATGGTGCAATGTTAGTCGATAGTAAAATGCAAGAAGAAGCAGATCGTGATCATTTTCTTGTCGCATTGACGAAAGACTAATTGAATACAAGAAGTCATGAGCCCTCACTCATTAGAAATTGAATGTGGGCTCTTAGAGATTATTCTTTTAACATAGCATATACGTATGTATCATGCGCTTTTCCCTGTTGAAACATATAATCTTTTAAAATACCTTCTTTGTGAAAGCCTAGTTTCATTAGTAATTGATTGGATGCTTCATTGTCGATAAAAACGATAGCCCCAATACGGTGAAGTGCCAAATTGTTAAAGCCAAAGGACAACACTTCTGTAATCGCTTCCTTGGCATAGCCCTTTCGCCAGTAGTCCGGATGTAATTCATAGCCGATTTCTGCTCGCTTATGAAGCGGTGACCAAGCATTAAAGCCAATTGTTCCAATCAGTCCTTTTGCTCCTTTTCTTTCTATTCCCCAGCGTATACCTCTCTTTTCTTGAAAGTTTTTAGAAAAGCTTGCAACTAGTTTTTGTGCTTGTGCTACAGTCGTAAACGATGCAAGCCCATAATGTTGTGTCACATGATCATTGGAAAAACAGCGGAAGACATCCCCTGCATCCTCAGATGTAATTTCTCTTAATAGTAATCTATCAGTCTCTATAATTGGAAACATGTCATTCCTCCCTTATCCTCCTTTATATTCTGCAAACTACTTACATAATCCTTTTTTCAGACAACTAAAAAAGCATACTAGAAGTGTTCCTAGTATGCTAAAAAGCCCCGTTATTTAAAATAATAGTTTACAACGTCATCAGCACAATGGAAAATTTTATTATCATTATTTTTATAAATAAGCTTCGCCATTTGACAGGCACTTTGAAGGTTTTTCGCATGATTTAATTTGTCATTTACTTGCTCGATAATCGTTGAAAAGCCATCTAGATTAGTTGAAGTCATTTGATCGAATTGTTGGGACTCAATGTCTAACATAATCGATAGTTGATCCTCAATATAATTATTTAAATTAATAAAAATACATTCTTCTAAGTCTTTAGGATGCTTGTCGATTTTTATATATGCTTCCTTATATTGGGCTGTTAAGTTTGAAGCTGTCGTCGTCACCGTAAATCCTTGTTGTTCTAACTGATAAATGCAACAGGCAAAAAATTGTTGAACTTCAGAGGCGATTTTAGGTGCAACCGTTGTTTTTTTTAATTCATTGCAATTTTGATAAATTGTATCGATTTCCGCTTGTTTTTCCACTAATAGCTTAAAGTTTGACAGTGAATACATCAGCAATCCCCCTTTTTACTATAGTCGGCAAGAGGATAGATTTTTAGTCATATTGGATGGCTTACATATAGCGATAATTTTGTTGCATCGCTTGTATTGTTTCAATCATTTCTTCTCTTAGCTCCAGCGGCTCAAGCACTTCGATATCTGCCCCTTGACTAAGAAGCCACATTTTTATTCCACGTCCAAAAACTTCCGCTTCAAACAAGCATTCTCCAGCTTTATTTGACAATATTTTAGCTGTTGGCAAACGATCTAAAACCGCTTGTGATGAGTGCCCTTTAAAAATAAATTTAATATGTATAAGCTCACCCGCATCCATAAATTGAATACGTTTACGAAATTCACCTTCCTGGAAGCGTTCTGAGTAGGGGATTTGAAACTTCTTATCTAGCTCCAAAAAATGCTGGATTCGATCAATACGATAAACAATCGGTAAATCCTTCTCATGTTTATTATCATAAGCAATTAAATAAAAATAATATTCGGAGAAAATAACACCGAGCGGTTTTAATATTTTTTGTGCAGGAATTGTTTCTCCCTCACGTAAGTAATCAATTTTAATAATTTTTTTCTTTTGAATAGCCTCTGAAATGGCCCAAATTAAATGTAAAAGAGATTTTTTATGATTTAAATCAACGTACAAATGCTTTTCATTTAAAATAATATTATGAATAAACTCTTGTTTATCCGCTGCAACAATGGAAATAAGCTTATCGATAATGTCGCTCATTTCTGATTTTAAAAGTGCCCTTGATTCAATAAGTATTTTAACAATAGCCAATACTTGTTCTTTTGATAAAACATTGTTTCCTGTTTTCGTAAGCTTGTACACTTTTTCTGTTCGCACATATTCTAAATGACAATCTAATTTAGCTTTTTCAATATACGCTCGAATTTGATCTAAATCGCGTTGTATGGTTTTTTCACCAACCTGATGTGTAAATGCTTCTTGCTTTTTGCTAATCCCTTGACCATCCATCAATCTGTCAAACATTGAAATGACACGATAGCCTTTATTTTGTTGTGAATCCACCATATATCCCACTCTTTCTACGTAGTTACCCTCTTATTATACAAAACGAGATGGACATTATTAGTCCTTTTAACTATGAATTTTCTATATATTTGGGATAATTAGTTCAATACTATTTTTACTATTAAATATCCTGCACTGTCGGACAACCCATTTTTTTGTTAGTATTATCAATAATTTTAAAATTAAAAGGACTTCAATTCGTTCAAACTGAAGTCCTCTGTTCAAGTTATGCTTTTAATTTTACAGCAGTACCGTACGCTAATACTTCGGATGTGCCATCCATAACAGATGTTGTCGAAAATCGAATTGCCACAATGGCATCTGCACCTAGGCGCTGCGCCTCTTCTTGCATCGCGTGAGTAGCAATTTCTCTTGAACGAACAAGCATTTTTTGCATATTCTTTCATTTCGCCCCCCACAATATTTCGAAACCCTGCCATCATATCGCGGCCAATATTTCTCGATTAGACGCAAATTGCCCTTTACTAAATCTAATGTTTTGTCAATCACTTTTCCTGCAACAACCTCCGTTGTTGATAAAAGCATTTGCCAACCTTCTTATAGTTGTAGTTCTTGCACCGCTAGCACCGCATCATTAATAGAGGTAGTAATGACACCGTTGCGCTTAATTAAACCAATGACAAATAAATTACGGTAGACAAATTGATTTTCTATGCCATCACGAATAAGCGCTTCAATTTTCATCATATTTTCGCGACCTTGTTGACGCACGTCTGTAAACACTCCGATAATTGGACGATTAAGCATCGAAAATGCCCCAATTTCAGCCGCAACACCCGAATCAATCTCGACACCATCTAATACAGCGACCAAGACATCGCTTTTTTGTAACATCTCTAAATCAGCCTCTGCAATAGCTAAACTATCTGCATATGCTGATTTATCGTTAATTGCATCGTTCTCCTGCGGTACATATAATTCAATATTTGGTACTGCTTGTCGAATAGCTGCTGCTAGTCGTTCGTTGACTAAACGATCTCCTAAAGAAAATAACCCGTTTGCTAAATATGCTTTCATCATCAATTCCTCAATTCAATAATTTTTCAAACACGATTTTATGACGCCCTTTATCATCGACAAAAGTAGAAATCATGTCAAATCCATGTTTAATGTTTGTAATGAGCATCGCTTTGCGCTCGTTTCTACCATATGTACGCACTTTACGATAGCCAAGTTGTTGCACTTTTTCATGTTGCTGTATCATCAACTGACTTGCAATTCCTCGACCTCGCATCGTTTCATTGACGCCCCCTAACCAACTATAAAAAACGCCATCGGGTTGTGGGTAGCCTAATTTAAATCCTACCATTTCATCGTTCTCTACGGCAAATATACACAATAAATCTTTTTTGGCCTCAAGTTTTTCTAGCATAAGGTGCGCACCATCAAAAACATGGGCATGCAATTTTTGTAACTGTTGCAACCAAGCATATGGTACACCTTCCACCACAATAATTTGCACGTTTCTCACCTCATCTTTTCTACTAATCAATTATTATATCAGAAAAATGACAAACGCGTATGATAAGGGGCTCTTACCCATACAACATAGCTGGTTGCCGTACATCTTGTAAATAATGAGCGAGTTTCCCAGCAAAGATTTGCTCTAAATAAGGTAATTGTGCAATACAGTCAGGTGTCATAAGCGCTGGATTTTGATAGATTTTTAAGCCACCTATTTTTAAAAGTGTCGCGACAAACTGTGAACAGAAATAGGCACGTTCTCTGCGCACTTCTTTTTGCATCATCACGCCAAAAAGGCCGATAAAATTGTATTTATAACGATCGCGATTGCAATACATATAATGGACGATTTTTTCCATCTCTAAGTATTGGTAAGTAGATACTCGACAGCGATAAATGACACAATCAGCGGTTTCAAAAAGACCCGATTCAGCATCTTCGCGTAAAAAGCCACCACTTAAAGGATTATTTAGCTGTCTACGTCCAAAACTGTACATATCAAAGAGACCTTCGTCAAAGGCAATCGATGCATGATTCATCTCTTTTCCAGTATACATCCCTATCGCTTTCGATAATAAAGTACCTGTCTTCGTTAATACTATGTAAATGGTATATGCCATATCCTCACCTACTTCAATATTGTTCTGTTAATACCAATACGTTTTATTTCTTCAAATGGTTTCGTAATTTCCCTTTTTTTATAATATAGAATATAAATATTAATTTTTTCTTAACTAGAAACTGAAGAATTTCTTAATTTTTATCATTATTTTTGCTTGAATAGAATTTGCTAGATTTAATTCTAGCAATACAACGAGGCAATTATTTTTTTGCTACCTTTATTTATATGTCTAACATTGTATTGTTATGTGGAATACATTTGCGATACAGAAATTTTTTTACGAAGTAAACAAGGTAGCAAAACGCACCACGTTGTAAAAATGTCTAAAGGTCTATAACTATTTATATGTTAAGGTAATAATGACGTCTAATTTTAACCATAGGGAGATAATGGCTTATGAAGTATTTAAAAGTAATTGGAACGATACTCTTCTTCGTTGTTATGATTAATGTCATTTTATGGATGGGTTTAAAATCTAAAGAAAATCCTAATGATGAACAACAAGAAATTGATACTGTCATTGAAATTGAAAACTAGCAATTAGGTTCTAAATTTTTAAGAGGACAATGCTTAACAGAAAAAGATATACAGGGAATGATATTCTACTGTATATCTTTATTAATGTTACTTCCAACTTCCTTTACCAATTGCTGTTTTTTATTTTGTTAAAGCATCGACGATATCCTCCACCATTTTCGTATTGGCAATTGCACCTGTATATAACCAACTGGAATTTTTCGGCACTTTATGGACATTGCCAGCTTGTACGGCTGGAATCGCACCCCACAATTTTTCACTTAATGCTTTAACACTTGCATCATCACCGCTTTCAATAATAAAAAGATGATCCGCATCCAATGTTACAAGCTTTTCAAGTGAAATTTCATTCCAATTGGCTGTCGCATGTGCGGAAATTTCTTGGACTACTGCTGGCACGGTTAATCCTAAGTCATTGTACATAACATCCCCGCTTGAAAGATTTTGTGATACGATAAAAAACTTCCCTCCTACAACCCAAACAGCTGCTGCTGAGCTATTGCCAACATGATGATAAATATGTTGCTGTGCTTCTTTTACTTTCGCATTATAAATATCTAGAACTTGTTGTGCTTTGTCTTTTTGATCAAACACTTCTCCGACACGTAGCAATTCATCACGCCAATCATTGTTGACTTCTGTTCCAATTACATAGGTAGGGGCAATGTTGTTATATTGCGCATATTTATCTCCTTCGACCATTGCGGCGGAGTCCATAAGTATTAAATCTGGTTGAAAACTTTGCACCGCTTCAAATGGTAAGTCATATGGAATGGTAGGCACTTCTTTTAATGCATCTTGCAAGTAATCTTGCACACTTGTACCATCTCGCACACTCCATTGTGCCACTGGTGTGATACCGAGAGCGACAAGGTGATCTTCTAAGTAAGACGCAATGACGCGCTCTGGATGCGCAGGCACTTCTACTTCATTGCCAAGTGCATCTGTTAAAGTACGTGATTCTGTCACATGTTCCACTTGTTGTTGTGATGGTGACTCATCTTGAGAAGATGTTTTTGCCTCGTTATGACCACAGCCTACGAGCAGTAATGCCAAGATACAAGCATAGACTATTTTCCACTTCGCTCTATTTAAATTCATTGTGAATCCTCCTAGCTTTACAATAAAAATGGTTATAATATAATTGATATTGAAAATCATTCTCATTTAAAACATAAAATAAAAAATACTTTATGTCAATACTAGGAGATTTTACATAGATGAAGAGAAATACGCACACTTTTGTTCACAAGTATGCCCGCTCAGTTTTTAGTTTATTGCTGTTCGGACTACTAATCTGTCTAACATTTGTTCTGTCGATTCGCTTCGGTGCTCACGAGGATTTAACCTATCGCGCTATATGGCAAAGTTTACTGGCTTATGACGAAACGAACCATGCCCATATTATTTTACACGAGTTGCGCATCCCACGAGCAGTAGCAGGACTTCTTATTGGCAGTGCGCTCGCTGTGTCTGGGGCTATTATGCAAGGGGTAACACGAAATGCACTTGCCTCCCCTTCTATATTGGGTATTACATCGGGTGCGGGTTTCATGTTATCAATTGCCTATGCTCTGTTTTCTACCCCTAATTTCTCTATCCTTTTACTTTTTTCTTTTTTTGGTGCAGGTGCTGGAGCAGTACTAGTCTTTATGGTAACGGCAATGGCTAAAGGTGGTATCACGCCCGTCAAACTTGCATTAGCTGGTGCTGCAATCTCTGCTTTACTCAGTGCACTATCTACTGCTATCACGCTAAAATTCGACATTGCAAAAGATGTAAGCTATTGGTATGCAGGTAGTCTTTCTACTATTCAGCCAATACATATCAAAGTGGCACTGCCTTTTGTTCTCTTCGGCTTACTACTAGCAATGACATTAGCAAAATCCATTTCGATTTTGAGTTTAGGGGAAGAAATGGCGACTGGGCTCGGGCAACGTACAATGCTCATTCGTGTGCTTTGTACGTTGGTTGTGCTGTTATTGAACGGAACCGCCGTATCTATTGCAGGGATCATCGGTTTTGTCGGTCTAGTCGTACCACATATTGTCCGCGCAATCGTTGGGGTTGATTATCGTTGGATACTTCCCCTTAGCGCTATTACCGGTGGCTGTTTATTATTACTTGCGGATATTGTAGGACGCATGGTGATGAGCCCGTTTGAAGCCCCAGTCGGAGCGATCACTGCAATCATTGGCGTGCCCTTTTTCTTATACTTAGCACGCAAAAATGGAAGTGGTATATAATGTGTCAATTTCTACGAAAAAATAGACGTTGTTTTCCTTTTTATATCAGCATAGGCTTGCTACTGCTTTTGATCGTAGCATTTATTAGTGTCCAAACTGGTTATATGAAAATTTCCTTTTTAAGTTTTATGCAAACTATACTAGGCAATGGCTCTTCAAATAATGCGCTCACGCTATTTAACTTCCGATTACCGCGCATTTGTATGGCCATTCTTGTTGGCATAGGCATTGCAGTGTCAGGTGCCATCTTGCAAAGTCTTGCTAAAAACCCGCTTGCAGACCCAGGCATTTTAGGTATTAACGCAGGGGCAGGGTTTGCCATCGTGTTATATACATTTTTTATGCAAGGTTTGTACATTGCTAACGCATGGCTAACGGTCTTTATCATGCCATTCATTGCACTAATCGGTGCCCTCCTTGCAGCAGCCGTGATTTATTTCATCGCATATAAAAATGGACAAATTGCTCCCTCACGCATGCTATTAGTAGGGATTGGAATAAATGCAGCGTTTAGTGCAGGCATTACAATTTTCCAACTACGTATGGAACCGATTGATTTCACCCGAACGCTCGTCTGGCTAGCTGGATCCATTTGGGGTAGTACGTGGTCTTATGTATATGCATTAGTGCCATGGCTAGTAGTACTACTTCCGATTGTATTTTACAAGGCACGCGTCCTCGATATTTTAGTTTTAAATGACATTACTGCCATTGGTGTGGGGATCAACGTAACGAAAGAACGCAAACAACTGATTATTTTAGCCGTTCTGCTCGCAGGCGTTTGTGTAGCAGTTGGTGGAGGGATTACATTTTTAGGGTTAATTGCACCACATATTGCAAAAAAATTAGTAGGCACGTTACATATTCGCGTTATTCCATTTAGCGCCTTAATTGGTGCCATACTATTATTATTGTCTGATACCATTAGTCGTATCATACTAGCACCTGCAGAATTACCTGTTGGTATTGTGCTAGCCATTTTAGGGGCCCCTTATTTACTGTATTTGCTAATTAAGTCAAAGGGTTAGGTTGTCATTGCTCTTACTGCTAACCAACGACAAGGGTATAAATCTAGATAAAAAAACTGCACACTATTTGTTAAAATCATTAACAATAGAGTGCAGTTCTCTAACATTCGGTGAATAATTATTCACTTATTATTAGGTTTTCAAGCTGATTCTAAGGCGCATTATCTACGTTGGCACATTATTATACTTTCGTTACTTTACATGTACATCAAAAACAAAGTTTATTTTACCTTCAGGCCACCTTGCTTTCATTTCGTAAATATAAGTACCACTATTATTTGGCATAGTTAATAGATGATTTGTTGTTTCAATCACTTCACTCGTTCCATCCTCATTATATTTTGTTACAATAATTGAAGAAGGACTTTTTGTAATATGAAATGTTAAAATATCATTCTTTTCAACTTCTAATGTTTCAAATTGATCCGCTAATTCCTCGATATCGTAAGCGCTTAATGTAGTCATTTCCACATTTTCTTCTTTCCAGCTATAGTCACCTGGAAGCATCACATAATCATGACTATCTTTTATGATTGTGCCTTCTGGTTGATAAATTGTTTTGCTACTATTGCATCCTGTCAACATAACTATGATAAAAAACGGTAAAATGAAAACTACAATTTTCTTCATTTGCCTATTCCTCTTTTTTATTAACGTAGTATTGCTCTAACCATATAATACCATAATAAAACTTTATTTAATATTTTTGTAAACAAATATCGTGATGATGATGCGTTTATTCGCAATCGAACAATAGGCATTCGTTTATTGCACCATCATCTTTCGTCATAATCTAAGATATTGAAGAACATGTAGGAAGGATGTAATGATTGTCCATAGATTACACATCGCCATCCACACAGTTTACGTTTGATGTCAATACAAGCCCGTTGTTTAAGAAGGATCAACAAAATTATATTAACATTCTTGGTATTGCCCAATTGAATACTTTAGAAAATGTATCGTTGCTTGATATTTTCCTAAGTATGAATAATGTAGTAGAACCTCATTATCATCAAAATGCTGGGGAGCTTGTTTATTGTATTACAGGAGCAGCGACCGTTTCCATTCTAAATCCATTTACAAAGCAAATTCAGCACTATGCAATAAAACCTGGCCAGGTTGCTAACATCCCACAAGGATGGTGGCATTATATCGTCGCAAATGCAGACAATACGCATATTCTTGCTATTTTCGATGCCCCTACACCTGAAGTTATTTTAGGTTCCGATATATTGAAGTTTACGCCTTCGAATATTATGGCACAAACGTATTGCATAAATGAAAACTTGTGGCAGCAAACAATTGCTCCTGTTGTCCCTTCTACCTATATCGGTCCTGCCAATAATTGCAATCAAACGAACACGGTTTCACCGAATTCCTTGCAAACACAGCCATATTATAACCAACACACATATCCGTACCACTATCCGGTCTCTTATCAGCATGGGTCTTATTATTAAGTTGTCGAGCTATTCAACAATGGCAAACTAGCTCCTGTGATAATGCAAAATTGTTTAACAATGGGAAGTCTATCTATTATTCGTCATACACAAATGAGGGGGATAAGAAGTGGTAGACTTTCCAACAATCCATACAAATTTTTGGGATGCAATCATTGCCGTACCAGCTGTGATGATCCTGACACAAATACTAAAAAAATATTTCCTATAAAACCGAAATACGTCCCTGCCATCGCACTTGCCTTTGGTCTATTTATTTCTATTTTTATTAGCCATAAGCATAATTTTTTAGCAGGTGTATTTATGGGCTTTTTTTATGGTTATGCTGCTATCGGAAATTACGCTTCTTTGAAAACAACAATTAAGAGCATTAAAAATAAGAAAAAATATAACAATACTTAGCGTAAGCTTCGCCACTTAGACTTCTTTAGCAACTTCACAAGTAAGATGGTGGAGCTTAACGTTATAGGTACATAGTTGCAACTAAGAACAACTCACACCACACTTGAGTTGTCTTTTTTTTATTGAAATGTATAAAAAACCCTTTATTGTCCCATCCTAATCTCACATTCAACAACTATAAAATAAGTTAGGACGTGCAACAATGAAAATGGCAAATCAAAATATAGAGTCTCTACCCTTCAAAGAAGTTTTTGCTATTTGGAAACAACTTGGTGTCAATAACGGCTACATAGCTAGCAATCATTTCTTTTTTAAATATGCAGTAGATCGAAATTTAAAAGAAATTATTTTGGAGTTTATTCAATGTTTAAAAGAGGAAAATAAACAGCTCGAGGAATTATTAAAAGACAATGGTGTTCTTGCACCGCCACTATCCATTAATAATGAACATTTACAAATTGCGAAAATCCGAAATAAGGTAGTTATCAATGATGGTGAAATTAGTGCCATCTTATCAATGAATATTGCCTCTGCATTAATTTCAATTAGTCAAGCAATGGACATGTCTTTTGAGCGAAATCTGACGACAAAATATCGTGCATTTCATATGCGGTATGCCATTCTAGGTGCTAAGTTAAGTGAAATTAGCAACAAAAAAGGTTGGTACCTTTCTCCTGCTCCATTGTAGTTATCTTATGGCTTAAGGTCGTCTCGCTTCTTCACAAGACGACCTACAATGCTAATCACTTAGTTGCTTTTCTCTATTTGTAACTAATAAATAATCAAGTGCAGTCATTCTTGTTAGTTTACTTGTAAATTTAATTGCATCAGCTTGTGAGTCAAAAGTAAAGTTTTCGAGTTCGTCTGTTGGTATATATTGGTCGGCGATTTTTCGTTTCAGTTTTCGTACAGATAAAATGTGTGAATCCTCTTCATATAAAATGATAGCTCCAACGTTGCGATAAAGCGTATGATCAACCGTTGCGACAACTTTCACATTCAATCCTTCAAATTCCGTTAAATCTACTTGCATTTATTTACCAGCCTCCCTCTCTACTCTTACATTCTAGCTTCAACAATCATAGTCCTTCTTTTTTTCTTAATTTCAATTGGTCTTTAAATCAACTTTTACATATGGCCATCTAATTGATTACGAGCTGAAAATGATGCTCTCTTAATTGAAAAAATAGCACATCCTAACGCACCTACAACTAAAATCGCGCCGAAACTAGCTAAATGCATGACCGAACCTGTCAACGTAAACAGCGCTCCACCTACAGCAGAGCCTATTGAAATACCAATTTGTAGGGCAGCCGTATTTAAGCTTTGTTGAATATCAGAAGTTTCTGGGTCTGTTTGAATTAAGTAGTTTTGTAATGGTGGCGTTAACGCCCAGCTAAGCGCACCCCAAAATACAGTAACAATTAAAAATAACGGGAAGGCAATAATTGTATAAGGTATTGAAAACAGCACAACGGCAAATGCTGCAATAATGAGCACAATGGATTTGCCAGAACCGATTTTATCACTTAACCAACCACCTATCGCATTACCACTTACCGAAGCCAGCCCAAATACTAAGTAGCAAATACTAATCCATGAGGAGTTTAAATGAAAAGCTTCTACTAAAAACGGTGTGAAGTAAGCATAGAGCATATAATGACCAGCCAGCATAAGCAATGTCGTTAAATGTGCCGTCGCTATTTTTAAATTTGCTAAAGACTTCATTTGTGCTTTTAAAGGTACCACTTCAACAACTGGCATTTTTTCTAATAGCAAATAGATTAAAATCATGGCGATTGTTGATAGACTTGCAATACCTAAAAATACTGCACGCCATCCGAATGCCTCGGTAATAAAAATTCCTACTGGTACACCGATCACTAATGCGGAACTTACACCAATAAAAATAAGCCCTAATGCTTTTGCACGATGCCTTGGTTCCACTATTTTTGTTGTAATTGTCAAAGACAATACAATAACGAGCGCAGTACTCATCGCTGTCATAATTCTTGCAATCATCACGATGGCATACGTTGGACTTAAATAAGTCATCACATTGCCTAAAGTAAATATTAGTAATGAAATAAGATATAGTTGCTTCCGTTCTACTTTCGCTGTTAACGATAAAAGAACTGGCGCTGAAATGGCATATACTAGTGCAAATATCGTAATTAATTGACCTGCCGTCGCTTCGGATACGTTCAAATCTTCAGCAATATATGGCAATATTCCCCCGACAATTAGCTCTACTAAGCCAACTGCAAAAGTTGTAGCGGCCAGTATAAATACTCTCCAATTCATGTAATCACCTTTCTGTCATACTTCCATCTAGTATTTAGGCACAAAAAAAAATCCTAACTACAAAATAAAAGCAAATTTTTGTAGTCAGGATTTTATGGTTCCTGGTAGAGACCCTCAATCCATATTATTGAGGTTATACAGATCATTATTTTCTTTAGCTATAGTAGCATATTGATTTTGACGAAACAACATTTTTCTATCTAGCTTCTATTTTTTTTGAAATTTTGCTTATATTTTTTGTCATACGACCATAAATAATAATAGTAAATGATATAACAATGGGGTGATTGTTTGCGTATCTTTGGTTTAGTATGCTATTTTTTAATGCTATTTTATGGCACCGAACTAGTAGTCGAAGAAATCACCATCGATCCACCGTCCTCACAAGTGGACAAACAGCAAAGCCCAATAAAAGAAACGGTTGAAAACGCCACCGTTTGCGTCTATTATCCTAGCTATAAAGTTTGTAAAGCCTTACCGACAAAATAAAGAGGCAAGCCCAATTACTATTGAGCTGCCTCATGGATTAAACCGGAATTATCTATTCACGACCAATATGAAAGTGCTTAAACGGATATACTGTTAATTTAGCTTCTCCAAAAATGGCATCTTTGCCGATTAAGCCGTAATGACGACTATCATAACTTTTTAGGCGATTATCACCCATTACAAAATACTTTCCTTCAGGTACTTTTTTCTCATTCGTTAAGCCCTCTAAAGTGAAATTTTCCGTAATACGTAATTGACTCGGATCATCAGTTTGACGATTTACATAATCTTCTTTATAGGCCTTGCCATTGACATACAATACATCATCTTTCATTTCCACTGTATCACCTGGCATTCCTATCACACGTTTAATATATAATTCATCCTCAGTCGGTGATTGAAATACAATTTGGTCAAAGCGTTCAATTTTACTAGTTTTACTAACAATAATAATATCCTTATCCTCATAAGTTGGATACATCGAAGCACCTTGTACTTTTATCGGTGCAAATAAAAATTGCTTACAGCCTAAGACTACAATAGCTGTAATGACAATAATTTTAATGTAGGATAAGATTTCTTTTTTCATATTTGTTTTTTCTGCTTGCATACTCATACCCCGATACTTTTTTTTATAGTATAGCATTTTCTAATGACTATTGACGAATAATAACACAAAATGTTTCTTCCACAGCAAGAATGATGGCGAGTACAAGAGAAAAAGTGTTAGATTGATGAAAGTCAATCTAACACTTTTTCTCTTGCATTGCTGTCCAGGCGCTAATAATGGAATGCCCGCGACTTACGCTGCGATTTATCGTTATGTTCTAAGCTATAAAATGATGGATTCATAGATATTACGTTAGAAATGGTTCTTTATGTAGTAGAGTGATGCTGCTCGTTAAATAAATCTACTGCTAATAATATCCCTACCGGCAACGCGACCGCTAACAAAATTGTACCAATCATCATCACAATCACTTCCTCTACCATTTCTTTACGCTATTATACACTTAATATTCTGATATTTCAAACGAAATAAAATATTGATTGTCCTATTCTTCACTAAAAAAATCATTCAACTAGGCATGCATCCTACCTGAATGATTTTTTAGCATTACATAAACATTTTAAAACAAAATAGTTGTAGCTGTTTCAACATGAGATTGATTGGACTTTTTTGTACTTTACGTTTAGGTACATAGCTTTGCATGCAATTATTTAATGCTGTATACCTAAGCACCTGGGTCCTCCCATTCATTCATCTCTCTCCCTTCGAAAGCACTTTATTTACAACTATTGTAGCCAAACGAACGCTCGAAAAATACCCATTTATTGTAAGTGTGTTTTTAACTCTGTTTGTATTTGTTGCAGCTCTGTTTCATCGGGGATATAGTACCAAATATGGTCAATCTTCTTTCCCCCTTCTGCTTCAAATGATAACTGTTCAATATTGCTATCCATTTTTTTATATATACTTTGCAACTGGATTAAATCTTTCACCGTAAAATTCATACGCACATTGTCTCCGACAACTTCTAGCATATCAGTTGCCTTTAATAACATGGACGGTGTTGAAGCTTTTTTCATCACTGCTTCAATAATTTGACGTTGACGAATTTGACGGCCAAAATCACCGCGTGGATCTTCATAACGGATGCGTGAAAAAATAAGCGCTTCATCACCATTTAATGTTAGTTGTCCCTTAGGATAATGGTACGAATCGTAAGTTAAATCCATATCATTTTCAATCGTTACACCACCGAGTGTATCAATAATTTGCAGGAATCCCTCCATATTAATGAACACGTAATAATCGAGTGGAATATCCAACAAATTTTCAACCGTATCCATCGCCATAGGTACGCCACCAAATGCATAGGCATGATTAATCTTATCGACTGTATCATGACCAATAATTTCCGTTCGTGTATCTCGTGGGATACTTAGCATTTTCATCGTTTGTTTTTCGGGGTTAACCGTTATGACAATCATTGTGTCTGAACGACCACTATCATCCTTGCGCTCATCAACACCGAGCATCAGCACAGAAAACGGTTCCTTTTTCGTAACGGTTTTTGGCGTATTTTCTGTCGTCTCTGTTGTTTCAACTAGTGGTGTATTTATTTTATTCATTGTCTTCTGGATAGTGTAATAAGCCGTACCTATAAAAATTAGAAAAATGGTTAATAGGCTACCTACTATCCAAAGCCAAATTTTCTTCTTACTCTTTTTTTCTTTGGAACGTTTCATGTTTTTTTCCATTCTTAAGTCCTCTCTAGCTTTTTAAAAATAATGCCCCTCTATTTTGACGTTTTAGGTTGGAAAAAAGTTTATATAGTCTATTTATATGCATATTGGGCGAAAATAAGACGTACACTAGTATTTACCAATTATACCTATACTACATCAATATTTAAAGCTAGAAATGCTATTTGACAACTCCAATGCTTTATCATTTAAACTTGCTGAAATATTGTTAATTTCCTGAAGAGACGCTACTTGTTTGACAATTTGCTGCGCCATTTCCTCGGTGCCTTGCGCATTCTTCCCAACATGACCATTTAATTCTTGAATCGAAGCTGAAATTTCTTCAGAGGAGGCTGACATCTCTTGTGTTATCGCCGTAACGGTAGTCACTTCTTCCGTCATATCCTCAATAGCATGAACAATTTTGTGGAAGGCTGTACCTGCCTGTGCAATTACCTCAACCCCCTGCTCGACAGTTGTTTGGCCATGTAACACAGCTGCTTCTACATTTTTTGTTTCCCGTAAAATATCTGATGTAAGTTGAACGATAATATGTGCCGAATCTTTTGACTGACTTGCTAATTTTCGGACTTCGTCTGCTACAACGGCAAATCCTTTGCCATGCTCTCCAGCTCGTGCCGCTTCGATCGCAGCATTTAACGCAAGTAAATTCGTCTGTTCCGTAATATCTGTAATGACTTTTGTGATATTTTGAATTTCTTCGGATTGTTTCGTCAGTCTAGCTATTAACGCTGTTGTGTTTTTAGTGGAATGATAAATGATATTCATTTGCTGCTGGGCATGTTCAATCTTTAACTGTCCAGCATCGGCTGTTTCTTTTGTCTGTTTTGCTTTGCCAAGTACTGAATAAGTGGCATCAGCAATTTGTTGAATACCTGCAGTTGTTTCATTTATTGCCAGTGAGGCATCATTGGAAACAGTTGAAGAAATTTTAGAACTAGAAGCAATGTCTTCAACAGTTGTCGCAACGTAATTGGATGTAGCTGACACTTGCGTTGTACTTGCAGTCAATTCTTCAGCCACGGCGGAGAGCTCATGAGCCGTTTCACCAGACGTGCGAATGAGTGTCTGAATTGATTGCTTCATCTCATTGAAAGCCCTTGCTAATGTACCAATTTCGTCTTTCGATTTTACTTGTACATCTTGTATGGTCAAATCTCCTTGTGCTATTTGCTTTACAGCTTTGGCCATTGCTTTTAGTGGATTAGCAATTTTCACCGCTGTTAAAATACTAAAAAACAAACAAATACCTACTGTAATGAAGCCAATGACAACAGCTGTTATCGTGCTTTTATGTACTTTTAGTTCGGCATTTGTGGCAACTTCAGAAAATTTCATTTTATTAAATGCCAGCATCTCCGTTGCAATACTGCCCATTAAACTTAGTCGCCATAAATGCTTATCATATAACTCTCGTGCAGTCGATGCATCGCCTGCCTCCACTGCTGAAATAATGGTCTCTGCAACTTTATCAAAAGATTTTTTACCTTCTTGCATTTTGTTGTTTACTTCCAACAGTTGTCCATCTTCTATCATGTCATGTAATTGACCGATACCGATTTGAATTTTTAATTGGGTACTGCGAAAATTTTCTAATGTTTCCTCCTTACCGTTTTCAATATACTGTTCCATATAAATACTTTGTTGCTTTGTATTACTTTGTAAATCCGAAGCGAGATAAATTTGTTCCACACGTGATGCAAGAATATGGTTATACTCATTTTTCATGTTCGTTAAATCCATATAACCGTTAATAGAGATTCCAATAATACTGATAAATAGTAAGGCAAATGCAAAATAAAGTTTTAATTTAATTGACATGTCTTTCAATATTCCCCTTTAGTGAAAAAAATTCGTTATGACTGTGAAAATCCCCTTTGTGTATCGTTTAGAATAGCAAATTTTCTGTAAATTTTAAAGCTATTTTTGTCGATTTTATGAATTTTTCCAAATAAAGTCCAATAATTCACAACAAAAGTGATGGGTACAAATGTTCATTTGCACTACCATTCAATGCATATGTTTGGAATATATATTTTACCAGTGTGATTTTACGAAATAAAAAAACAAAATATTTCGAGAAGGAACTTCCCGAAATATTTTGTCTATCGCGTGAGCTTGATTTATAAAGGTTATTGATTTCTGTCCTTTATACCTTGCACTAACTTTTCTAAAATTAACAAGTACTGTTCAATCTCTTCTTCATTCAGTACTTCAAATAGTTGAATAAAGACATCTTTACCAACATCTTGCGCTTTGTTAAAAGCATTTTTACCCTCTTCCGTTATTTGAAGACGAATAGTACGACGGTCGTTTTCATCGTATAGTCTTTCTGCTAATCCTAGTTTTACTAATTTCTCCGCAATACTAGTCATAGCTCCTTTCGTATACCCAATCGTTTCCGCCAACTCCGCTTGTCTTTGCGGCCCCTTATGTTTTAGCTCGCTTAAAACTAAAATCGGAGAAACACCTAACGGATAAGGAAACTCCTTCGTAAAACGTATAATATTGGCGTTATTCATCTGATCAATCATATGAATGAGTCTAAAAATACTTGTCTGTTTCAAAACTAATCCTCCTCGAACAGCCGAGAATATTAGCGAAGCATTAGAGAACCACCGTCAACCATAATTGTTTGACCAGTAATATATTGAGAATCCTCACATGCTAAAAATACTGCTACGCGGCCGATGTCATCTTCAACATCACCAAAGCGTCCCATAGGAATTTTATTTTTAACTTCTTCGTAATATTCTGGTTGTGCTTTTGCCCATGCTTGTACACCTGGTGAATTGGCAATTGGGCTAATTAAGTTTACATTAATACCGAAACGACCCCACTCATTTGCTGCAACACGAGAAATACCGCGGATTGCTTCTTTTGCAGCCGCATAAGCACCTTGTGTTTCATGACCAGCAAGTCCAGCACCAGATGCAAAGTTAATAACATTGCCTTTTGTTTCTTTTAAGTGTGGTAATGCTGCTTGCATTAAATAGAATGTTGGATAGAAACCAGTATCAAATGATAAATCTAAATCAGCTTGTGTTGTATTTTCAATAGATGCTTGTTTTGAAGCATGTGCATTATTAACTAATACATCTAGTTTACCGTATTTTTCTACAACTGTATCGATAATTTTATGCAAATTAGCACGATCCATTAAATTTGCTTGTAAAAACATTGATTTTGGAGAAATTTGTTGCAATTCTTTTTCCATTGCTTTCCCTGTTTCTTCGTTTAAATCGACAATCGCTACGATTGCGCCTTCTTTTACCATTGCTTTCGCCATACCACTACCGATACCTCCAGCACCGCCAGTAATAATAACTACTTTATCTTGTAATTTACCCATGGATAACATCTCCTTTTTCTTAATCCGTTGAATAGTTTAACACTATATAATATTATTTTAAACTAGTTTGCTCAACTTTTTGAAAACCTTTACATTTCATTTGCAATATGTTTTACGATATCATCAATCGTTGGAATCGCTGAGCTTTTATTGGCTTGTGTTAAAATACTAAAAATATACCACTTTCCACTTTTCCCTTGCACATAGCCACTTAGTGCATATGTTCCGGTAATATAGCCGGTTTTTGCTGATACACTATAACCTTTTAAGCGTTTTTCTAATGTTGCCCCCACTAATTTCCCTTGGCGCCCGGCATGCGGTAAGGCATCCAAATAAGAGAAGTACCATGGTTTTTGTCGAACCTTATATAATAACAAACTTTCCTGCATACTACTTACACGATTTTGATGATTTAAGCCAGAGCCATCTTCAAAGTACCATTGATCCATATTGAGTCCTGTGTCCATACCGTATGTACGAATTGCTTGAATACCTGCAGACCAACTTCCTTCGCCTAGAAGCTCTTTTCCTAATTGCTTCGTCAGCATTTCACCCATACCATTAATGCTCAATTTTAAAAATCGGAAGTTCATGTCCTTTAACGGAATTGAATAAGATATCACAATTCGTTGTGCATTTTCAGGCACGATGCCGATATCAAGGGGCATTTTTTGCATACCTTTTGCCATTAATTTTTCCCGGAAGACATCGAGTGTAAACAACGTTGGATTATAGACAGTCACATATGTATTTTTCTCTGTTCCTGCTGGTAAATTACCTGTGACAACGATACGATCTGTACCATATTCTCGCGTAATATTGATAGTCGATTTCGTGCCTTTTTTCACAATTTTCGTTTTGTTAACAAGTGGAATTGTACTGGCATATGGATAAAGTTGAACACTTGCTGCTTGACCAACTTTTGTGCCAGTCACTTTAACTTGCACATTGGCGACATCGTACTGGTCATTAGGTGAAAGCGTTAGCGCAGATATACGAGATGCATAAGACAATGCCTCTTCTTGTGGCACAATCCCTTTTGGCAAACGATCATCATCAAACCAAGAATCATCCGCTATCAATTTACCTGTAATTTTCGTAATGCCTAATTTTTTTAGCCCATTGGCAAATGATTCTAAATGGACAGGTAATAATGTCGGGTCACCGCCACCTTGTAAATAAATATTTCCTTGAAGTACACCATTTTCAATAGGACCATCTACATAAGCTTTTGTGGCAAAGCGATAATCAGGGCCGAGTAAATCTAATGCCGCTGCACTAACAAGTAATTTATGGGTAGAAGCGGGACGTATCATTTTTTCACCATGATTACTGTATAATACATTGCCATTGTTAATATCTCGTACCGTAATACTATATTCATTGTCTTTCCAATTTTTAGCGATTACGGTGTTGATTTTTGTAGCCATCGTTTGCTCATTCGCCCATGCTTGTTCTCCAAATGTTAATGCGCCACAACTATACATGAATAAAAGCACTGCAATAAAAATAATTTTCTTTTTCATAGCTCCTCCTGTTGGTAAATATACACTATATATCCTTTATTTTAAGAAAAGCTTGATGTTTTTTCAATTGTTCGACAATCATGACTTCCATATGTGTGGACAGACATCATTTTCATTCGACAAGAATAGACTATAGTAGCTAGCTAAATCACTTTCAGGAAAGGGGTTGTTTGCAATGGGAGCAAAATGGATAAAGATTTCGATTCTCTATTTAATGTTGGTTTTCGCTTTTGGACTATTTATGCATTATACTGTTGAACTTCAGTGGAAGGCGACACACGCTCATATTGGTGTCGTAGGTTGGCTAACTACGGGATTCATAGGTTTAGTTTATTCCATTTTTAAAGATGCCGCAGAGACCGGGCTCGCAAAAGCTCAGTTTTGGCTTTACAATATTGGATTACCATTCCTTCTAGTTGGGATGATGATGGTTTATATCGATGTACCACGTTGGCTATTTGAGCTTTTCGTATCTGGTGGCGGTATCGCCGTTGCACTATCTGTCCTATTATTCTTTGTTAATGTTTTTCAAAATGTGAAGAGCCCTTCTTAGCTAAAAGAGAAAAGTGTTAGATTGACTGCCATCAATCTAACACTTTTTAACTATGTAGCTATTAAAGATTAACAATAAATCTAAGGCTCACTTATTAAGGAAATAAGTATAATGGATAAGAAAATACCAAGGAAATAAATCCACAAAACAATAAAAGGGGTATACTTCCAAAACCCTTTTTCTCTTTTTATAAAGCTTAAAACACTCATGATGACTCCAATGGCAATGAACATTTCTCCAACAATAATTACGATTACCCATGCAGTCGCAGCAATTGGAAAATAATAAAAGCAAGCAATTAAAATAAGACCGGCCACAGAAAATAATGTGGATAACTTCCCCTTTTTACCAAGCATTATTTCCCCTCCTTATTCATTTTTCTTACTTTTGCATTTATATAGATTATATCAAAAAATAATAGTTTCCTATCACCTGGAGGTAGTTAAATATGACACAACCTTAGAAGGTAATCACCATCCCTGTAATACAAAGCAGCAACAGTAGCTATCAAAAATAATGTAAAAAAATAAATAAAGCCCCACTAAACAAAGTGGGGCTTCGTCCTTATTCTTACTGCAATGAGTTCGCTTGCATTTGATACATTTTTTCGTAAATGCCACCTTGTGCTAACAATTCATCGTGCGTTCCGCGCTCCACGATTTCTCCACGATCCAAGACAAGGATACGGTCGGCATTTTTAATCGTTGACAGACGGTGGGCAATAATAAAGGTTGTGCGCCCTTTTTTCAATACATCCATTGCGTGCTGGATAATTTCTTCCGTCTCCGTATCAATATTGGATGTCGCTTCATCTAATATTAAAATGGCTGGATCAAATGCTAGTGCACGTGCAAACGAAATGAGTTGGCGCTGACCAGAAGATAACGTACTGCCTTTTTCAATTACGGGTTCATCGTAGCCATTTGGTAGGTTTGCTAACACACGATCCCCACCCACTGCTTTTAATGAATCTTCTACTTTTTGACGAGAAATTTCCGGATTATTTAAGCTCACATTGGAAGCAATGGTTCCTGTAAATAAGTAAGGGTCTTGTAACACAATCCCCATATGCTCACGCATGGATTGCCGAGCAACCGAAGTAATATCAATGCCATCAATCGAAATTTTACCTTTCGATGGGTCATAGAAGCGGAATAATAAGTTCATTATCGAACTTTTTCCAGATCCAGTATGACCTACAAGGGCAATGGTTTCTCCTTGATGTGCTTCAAAGGATAAGTTTTTCAATACATAGTCATCATTTTTATAAGCAAAGGAAACATCTTCAAACACAACATTCCCTTTGTATCTTGGTAGACTTACTTCCGATACTGGCTCTCCGTCTATGTCTAATACTTCAAACACGCGCTTCCCTGCAATAAGCGAACGTTCAAGTTGTGAAAATTGATTAACAATGTTGGTAATCGGATTAAAAAGTTTTGTTAAGAAATCAACGAAAGCATATAGCGTCCCTGCTGACACAATTTGCGTTGTCGTCATCGATTGCGTCCCAAAATAATAGATAAAAATAGTGAACATGATTAGCCTTAACGTATTCACTAAGTTAAATGAAGTAGCCGAATCGAGCACTAATAGTTTACGCTCAAACGCATAGTGCTCATTATTCATATCGTCAAATTCCTTCGTCATTTGTTGCTCACGTCGGAATGCTTGAATAATCGTCATGCCTTGAATAGACTCATTAATCATGGCATTAATATCAGCAATTTTCGTCCGAATGACATCGTTGTATTTGGATGCAAATTTACGATATAAAATCATCCATAGATAAATGATAGGCACCATGACTAATGCTAAACAAGCCATTTGCCAATTTAAAAAGAACAGTGCCATATATACACCAACAATGGAGATGATACTTGTCACGAAATTCGAAAGCACCTGTACATATAAATTACGAACTGCCTCGGTATCGTTCGTTACACGTGCCACAATTTTGCCTGCTGGTAAGTTATCAAAATATTGAATGGGCAATGTTTGAATATGCTCAAATACATCTTTCCGTAATTTTTGTACGACGCGATTGGCGCCCATTTGTAAGTAAATATACATAAAATAACGTAATACCGCTGTTGCAACTGCCAAAATAAAATACACTATTAATAGCCATGTAATTGGCTTAATCTCAATATGACCAATCGTCATATAATGATCAATGATATATTTGGCAATAAAAGGCCCTACAAGCTCCGTAAATACGGCAATTGTTAAGAAAAATAATCCTAATAATATAGGTTTTTTAAAATACATCGCATAGCGTGTTAAGCGTTGACTCGTACTCATGAGGCACCCCCTTCTAGCTGCTGACGGTCGAATTGCTCTTTATACCAGCCTTGTTGAGAAAGGAGCTGTTCATGGGTTCCTTGTTCTACTATTTGACCTTCATCAAGCACAATAATGATATTGGCATGTTGGATACCTGATAAACGATGGGTTGTTATAATGGTCGTTCGATCCTGTCGTTCCCGCTGAATATTTTCAATAATTCTCGCCTCTGTTTTGGCATCTACAGCAGAAAGCGAATCATCCAGTATTAAAATTTCAGGGTCTTTTATTAATGCACGCGCAATAGACACACGTTGCTTTTGACCACCTGAAAGCGACACACCTTTTTCTCCAACAAGTGTTTCAAGCCCCATTGGAAGATGGGCTAAATCTTTTTCAAAATAAGCAGCACGAATGGCTTGTTTTAGCTCTTCCTCTGTTGCATCTTCTTTCCCGAATAAAATATTTTCCCGAATTGTCCGTGAGAATAGCACATGATCCTGTGGCACATACCCAATCCAATCCAGTAACTGTTCTTTTGTTTGCGCCGTTATATCGATACCATCAATAGACAATTGACCTTTACCAATAGGATACTCACGTAGTAATTGTCGTAAAAAGGTCGTTTTACCAGCCCCAGTTTTGCCTACGATGCCAAGTGTTTGCCCTTTTTTTAACGACAATGAAATACGCTCCAGATTTTTTACCTGACTCAACGGATACTGGAAAGATAAATCGTCGAAGCCAATAGCATGTGGAATGGCCACCTCTTGCGGTGATGCGCTATTTTGCACATCCGCTTTATAGCGTAATGTTTCTTGTACGCGGTCTAATGAGGCATTGCCCTGCTGCATAACATTAATCAGTTCTCCAATAGCAAATATTGGCCATACTGCTAAACCTAAATAGACAGTGAACGTTACGAGTTGCCCTAGCGTCATCGCCTCAGTCGATACTAAATGTGCACCGTAACCGAGTGCCACCACATAACTAATTCCTGTACCTACTTTTGTAATGGGCCCAAATAAAGCATTGATTTTTGCTGTATGCATATTTTTTTCATAGACAACTTCACTCATGGCTGCGAATGCTGCTTCATCTTTCTTCTCTTGCACATACGCCCGAACAACGCGAACACCGGCTACTGACTCAAGGACACTATCATTTAATTCGCCAAAGGCATCCTGAGCCTTCATGTAACGCTCATGCACAATTTTCCCTAAATACTGAATAATAATGGCCATAATAGGCACTGGCAACATGGCAAAAAACGTTAACTTCCATGAAATCATATAGCCCATCGCAAAAATGATACAGCCCATATAAATGGTAGAATCAATCAGTGTCATAATGCCAAAGCCTGCTGTTAGTGATACAGCATTTAAATCGTTTGTCGCACGTGCCATTAAATCACCTGTGCGATTTTTCTCATAAAAGGTAGGGGTCATACGTAAAAAATGTTGCATTAAATTACGACGCAAAATTTTCTCTAAGTTAATGGCACCTTCAAATAAACGGAATTGCCATACAAAATTTAATATATAACCGCCTATGATAATACCTGCAAAAATCAGCAAATACTTCGTTAAAATAGCTGTCGTCATGGAACCAGCTGTTAATATATCAATGATTGATCCTAATAAATAAGGCGGAATCACCTCCAATCCACTCGCAATCATTAACAGCACAATTGCTAGTGTATATTGCTTCCAATATTGCTTAAAAAACCAATTTAATTTACTTAAAACATCAAACATTTATCCTAACCTTCTTTCTTCCTTGCGTGAAATCTTCGCTACCCACTATCTAGCAATTCCTTATTAAAAATTAATTTCCTCATGATGTTTTGCATACGACATACACTCCTTTTTTTGTTCACTACAAATTTTTTGCAATAAAAAAAGACACATCCCCTCAAAAGAGCATGCGTCTCTTATAAAAGGTAAGGTGTGTCCATACCTCATTGCATTCACAATAACAACGTTAGACATGGACAATGTATGAAGCTGTGCTTTGGTATTGTACTGGTAAAATCATCATTGTCATGCCCTCCTTGTTTATTTTGTATAGTGTTATTGAAGATTATCACATTATTGAAATAATTGTCAACATTCTAACTGTTATTTTTTATAAGAAACAGGTAATAATTAGCACTTTAAAGTAATGAAGTATAGGCATTTAATGGACTAACTTCTACTAATACACGTAACATATTTTTTGTGTACTAGACAAATAGAATAGCCGAATAGCTACCATCCTGCTTTCGTCCTTGATACAATAGAAGGACTGTAGCGAATCTGGGACGTTCTAAACTAGATCCTAATCGTTAACTCATACAATGTGGTCTGAAAAGAAAAAGGAGTTTTGGAAATTTGAAATTATTTTTCGCCATTGGTATAGGGGGATTTTTTGGCGCTATTTCCCGCTATGGTCTTAGTGTGTTACTGCCAAATACAACGAACTTCCCTACCACAACACTTATTATCAACTTACTTGGATGCTTTTGTTTAGCATACCTTTTTACTACTTTTACAAAGCGAACACCACTCGTACTATGTTTGGGGACAGGTTTTTTAGGAGCCTTCACTACCTTTTCTACCTTTTCGCTTGAGACCCTTTTACTGATTGAAAATAGTAATTGGGAACAGGCATTCTGCTATTATTTCATGAGCGTTATTGGTGGTGTAGTTTGTGCCTGGCTTGGGGCTAGATTAGCAAGGGGGCGTGTGCAATGATTCTAGTAGGAATTGGTGGATTTTTAGGAGCCTTAACGAGATTTTACCTAGGGAAATGGATTGTCAGTTCATATCCATGGGCTACCTTCTTTATTAACATCACAGGCTCTTTTGCTCTTGGTCTGCTTTTTGCGAGCCATCCAAGTGTTGCGCTGTGGCATTTCTTAGGCATCGGTTTTTTAGGGGCTTACACTACTTTTTCAACATTCGGTTTTGAAACACTCCAACTAGTGGAAAAGAATAAATGGGGGCAAGCTTTCAGTTATATTTGTAGTACAGTAATCATTGGATTCCTTTTTGCTGCACTAGGTTTTTACCTTCTAGCATGATTTTTTTACAAGAGGTGATTTTTTGACACAACAAACAAATGAGCAGCTCCAAATTTTGGAGGCTGAAATTGAACAAACCTTATATACGTTAATTGATTTACAACAGGAGGAAGCCTATCAAGAAATGACGACTTGTTTTGCACAATTACTCGCAAAGGTTCAAGCAGCTCAGTTAATTGATACGAAGCTGGATGTACTAGTGGAGCCTCAAGCTTATGCTAGCGAAACATGTATTTTGCTTGAAAGTTTACTTGAAGCTAAAAACAGACCGAACAAGAGACATCAACTTTTAACACATCGCATGATTTTGAAAATATGGTTGCGGAAAAATCGACACTATTTAAATAGCTTGCTCCCACAAATGTTTTAAGCACCTCATAAAGGTGCTTTTTTATTTTATTATGGTTTTTTTCTATATTAAAAAATCATCTTTTTTTATTTCAATACATCAAAATGTTCATTTTCGTGAAACCTTCCTCCCCTCTCCTCGTTTATTATTTACGAGAGCTAAATGATAATCATTACGCTCTATAATAGTTACGTGAGGTGTTTTTATGGAAAGAATAAAATTACTTGATGTCGCTAGAGGACTTGCCATTATCGGTACACTTGGCACGAATATTTGGATTTTTGGATTTGCCGACTATTCAAGTGAGGGAGTAGATGAAGCCGATTTTTCAGTTATCAGTTCATACATATCCAAGTTTTCTGATTATTTAACAAACGGAAAATTTCTTGGGCTATTAACAATCATGTTTGGTATTGGCATGCAATTGAAATATACGAGTTTCCAAAATAGAGGATTACCTTGGTTTCGACTTTATCTATGGTCTATGATTTTACTTTTTATTGATGGTTTTCTTCATTATATTTTTGTCTTTGAGTTTGATGTATTAATGAGTTATTCGCTAACAGCTATTGTCGTAGCGTTTATTATTCAACGCTCGGAGCGATTTATGAAAATTTGTATGTATTGCGCTGCAGCTATCCATCTTTTCCACCAAGTTGTGGAAGGCTTTCTATTGGACAAGTTTATGACTTCTCAACTTGGACGAACATTGTTTCCAAATAGCCCATATGCGACTTTTAGTGTCAATCGTAGTAGTCTCACTGAACAAGCATTATTGGTTCGTCAAGAAAATCAATTATTTGAAATGTCCGGGTTTTCATGGTGGGAACAAGTCGTTTATAGAATGGAACATTTTTGGGTATTACGCTCAGAAGCCATTATGATATTACCAATGAATGTCTTTTTATTTTTACTTGGCGTCTTCCTTGTAAGAAAAGGTTTATTAAAAATGGATGCATGTGGTATCCGACTGCAAAATCGCTTACTATGGATTGGGCTCGGCGTTGGTATCCCATTAAATGCCCTCTCGCTATTTAGCGCCCAGTTTGTCGTTTTAGACCGCTATGTTTTTGCCCCAATCCTATCCTTAGGTTACCTCGGCCTAGTCTTTTTAGTCGCTCGCCATCAAAAGTTCATTAAAACCCAACAATATATAAGTAATGTTGGTAAAATGGCCCTGACATGCTATATCGCACAAAATATCGTCGCGTCCTTTTTGTTCTATAATTGGGGGCTCGGCCTTTCCAAATATGCTAACCAACTAATGATTCATGCATCGTGGCTAGGCATTACATTATTTATGATTGGCTTTTCTACATTATGGTTGCGGAAATATAACCAGGGCCCTGTTGAAAAGATTTGGCGTAAACTTGGCAATATCCCAGTGAAACGCTATCAACAAAATCTATCATAAAGCGAAACTGACATTATAAAAACGCTGCTTTCTGGCTCTTTCAAATAAGCGACAACTATTATTAAAATAAAATAATATTCAAATATTTATTAATCTAACGACAATCAACCTGCTATTATGCAACAAGAAGAGGAGTACATTTACGATGAAAAAAGCATGTACAATCGCTGGTTCCGCTGCACGTGGTGGAGCTGGCATTCAAGCAGATTTAAAAACTTTTCAAGAACTAGGTGTATACGGCACTTCAGCCATTACAGCCTTTGTCGCAACACACCCTGTTACAAAGCAAGGCGTTTATACACAATCGCTAGAAGTACTTGAAGCACAGCTCTATACGATCGCTTCACAAATTGGTATGGATGCGTTAAAAACAGGTATGTTATTTACGAAAGATATTATCGAACTCGTAGCGGAATGGCTCCCTACTGCCCATATTCAACATGTTGTCATCGACCCTGTGATGTTTGGGAAAGTTGGAACAGCACTAATGGAGGAAGGGGCTATGGCTTCTTTAAAAGACAAGCTATTGCCTCAAGCAACCATTATGACGCCAAATATGCCCGAGGCGGAATATTTACTCGGTGGCAGACGGTTAACGACAGTGCAAGATTTACAAGATGCGGCACGTGATTTACATAAGCTCGGTACGCAATTTGTACTTGTAAAAGGCGGTCGTCTTGAAGGTCCTGCAACGGACGTTTTGTATGATGGTGAACGCATGCTGACAGTAGAAGCGCCCCGTATTGATACAATCCATACAAATGGAGCAGGTTGCTCATATTCTGCAGCCATTACGGCAGGTTTAGCGCAAGGCCTTCGTGTCGAGGATGCGGTAATCCAAGCTAAAAAATTTGTAACTGCAGGTATTCGACGTGCAATTCCGTTTGAAGCTGTTGCTGGTGCAATTGACCATCGTGCATATAAAGAAGTTGGCGAAAATAGCATTACGATTACGAAATATTAGCACCAAATGGCGTTTTTAATAATAGAAATTCCGTGTAACCTTTTTTGCAGGTACACGGATTTTCTAGCTTTCTAGCATTTTACTGTGCAGTGCCTCCCTCTTCAAAAGAATAGCTACGCAACACTTGGCAAATTTCTACCTGATAATGACTGTACCATTTTTCTTTTCCCAATTGTTGCGCTACCAAATGTTTTGCATTGCCTTTCCAATTTTGGATTGCTTCAAGCGATTCCCAGTACGATACCGTAATTCCTTGGCCCTCTTGATTTCTTGTACTTTCGACACGCAGAAAACCTGGCTGCTGTTTAGCTAATGCCTCAATCGCATCTGCCATTTTTCCATAGCCTTCTCTGTCGTCATCCGTGCGTTGTGATGTGAAAATTACTGCATAATAACTACTCATTTCATGTTCCCCCTTCTTCTTCCTCTTCTATTGTAAACGATAAATACTTTCAATATAATCGAACTATGGAATGCAAAGGAGCTGGAATAATAATGAGTATTAACCCAAATATGGCGGAAGTGGCTTCTCTGCTTGGAGAAACATCAAGAGCGACTATGCTAGCTAGCTTAATGGATGGCCGCTATCATACAGCTAGTGAATTAGCATATATGGCTAATATTAAACCTCAAACAGCTAGCTTTCACTTAGCTAAGCTTCTAGAAGGCAAGCTAATAAAAGTAGAAAAACAAGGACGTCATCGCTATTTCCAGCTAGCAAATGAAGAAATTGCACAGTTTTTGGAAACTTTTCTAGCGATTTCGCCTCCACCAGAAGTACGTTCATTAAAACAATCAAGTCAAATTAAATTACTGCAAGATGCTCGAACTTGCTATGATCATTTAGCAGGTAAATTAGGTGTTCACTTAACAGAATCAATGGTCAACTCTGGATATTTGCAAAAAGAACAAAATGAATATATTGTTACACATGATGGCGTAGCTTTTTTTACTCAGTTCGGTATTGATTTAGAAAAAATAAAAAGGAAGCGTCGCTCTTTTTGTCATGCGTGTTTAGATTGGAGTGAACGTCGGCATCACTTAGCTGGAGCACTTGGCCACGAATTACTGTCACATTTTTTAAACTTACAATGGATTACGCGTGTACCAACAATTCGTGCCATTAAGGTTACCGATAAAGGACGACAAGGCTTTAAAGAAGTTTTTCATATCGATGTAAAATAAGTGCCAGGCACTCAAACAATTCTCACACAATTAAGTAAAAATCCACGGAGATTCCCGAGTCTTACATATTGCTCGCGGAAAGCGCAGTGGATTTTTTCCTTTTCGTTATGATGAATCGTTCCTATTTAAAATTCGGCTTTTCTTGCAGTAGTAAAATTTCGATTCACGAGGTATATCCCGCCTAAAATAAATAGTCCTCCTACCAATAACGACGATTGTAATGGTTCATCTAATAATATCCAACCGGTTAATACCCCAAAGAAAGGGGCTAAAAATAAGAAAGCACTCGTTTTTCCAGGATCACTATTTTGTAATAGGTAGTACCAGCCAGCAAATTGAATAATTGATGAAAAAATGCTTAACCATAGTAAAATAATTAGCGAATGTCCATTCACTATAAAATATGGCTGCTCCAGAACTAAACTAGCTAGTAAGAGCAGTAACCCCCCAAAGAGCATTTGATAAGCTGATAACACCCATGTATCAAACAATACGCCCCATTTTTTCGCTAACAGCGTGGCAATTGCCCAAAAAACAGCTGAAAGAAAACCGAAAACAAGACCGATTTTCCATTCAATTTGTGCACCCATTGTAATGATAACACCTATTAAACCGAGAATAACACCGCCCCATTGATACGAACGGTAACGAGCTTTTGTAAAAATAGTAGCCAAAACAACAACTAACAGCGGATTCGTAAATGTTAGGATCGAAGATTCACTAGCTGTGATCGTTCGTAGACTTAAAAAGATACACCCCATCACCCCAGCCGTTTGGAATGTACCAATCAAAAGAATTTTCAACCAGTTTGCTTTTGTCGCTGGATGAGGTCTTTTTAACACAAGAACGATTACAGCCATTAAAATGCCGGCTATGATAAAACGTAATGCCGCTAGTAATAGTGGAGATGCGTAAGGTAAACCCAATTTTACAATAGCAAATGAAGAGCCCATTAAAAAAGTTGTCATTAGTAATAATGCGATAAATTTAAAATTTTTCATACAAATTCCCCAATCTTTTGTAATAACCATTTTCTATGGCAATTATAATTGTTGAATAATTCAAATCCCATCGAACTGTGGAATACACGTAAAAAGCTATCTCCACAAACAGTGGAAATAGCTTTAAATTAAATAGTGTTTTAGTTTTATGTGATGAATTACATTATTGTGCATGCATAATGACATTCTTTTTCTTCGACAAAAATAAAAATGATACGGTTAAGCTTAAACTAATAATGCCAAAAATTAGTCCCATGCCGTTTAAGCCAATTAAATCAAGCATCATTCCTGTTGATAGAAGAACGACTTGGAAGACGACAGAATCAATCATATTGCGGAATGAAAAGAAACGGCCATAATACTCTTTCGGCACTTGTTTTTGAAAAATCACCATCGTTGTTGGGAAAAAACAACCGACAGAAAAACCAAATAGTCCAAATGTAAGTAACGCAAAGAACGTATTATCTGCCAGCAGTAACATCAGTTCCATTAACCCAATAATAAATGCTAGGCCGAACAATAATGTCCCAATTTTCACTCGCTCAGCAATATATTTCAGCCCTGCCGCCCCTAACATAAAACCTATTCCTTCAACCGTATACAATAAACCAGAAATTGTTGTAGACTGATGAATTTCTGATATTTTCATAATGACTAAATTAAAAGAGCCTAAAAACAATGTTGGGATGAGCATTAGTACCAGTGTCATTAATACAACCGGATGCTCTTTTAGCATTGGCAGTACTTCCTTAAATCTGCCTTTATCTTTATCTTGAACGGCCACACTGACTGTTTCATCGAGTTTTAAAGCACTTGTTATAAAATACATAATGATGTAAACGATTAGTGAAATTATGTATAACCATTTCAACTCAAAATAACTTAACATTAACCCTGCTGCCGCTGTTCCTACTATTCTAGAAATCGTGCGAGCATTCATTTGCCATGCATTCAATGTAATTAAGTCTTGATCTTTCACGACCATTGGAATAATCGACTGTAAAGCAGGCATATAAAATGCTGCCGCGATTTGCAAAGTAATTAGAAAAAGTATCATCCAGAAAACCGAATTCGTATAAAGTGCGATAAACATAAAAAATACACTAATAATGCGACCTAAACTAGCAAATTGGATGATCGTTTTTTTCTTTGATTGATCAATCAAACGTCCTGCCAGTGGGGCTACAACAAGACCAGCTAATACACCAATTGAAATAATTAAAGATTTATGGAAATCAGACGGCACTACCTCTTGCATAAATGCTAGATTTCCGATTATCCCAGCCCATAAGCCAAGACCTACTACAAACTCACCTAATAAAATAATCCATACGTTGTGATTTCTCCACATGCTGCATCTCCTCGTTGTCCTTGATTAAATTTTAATAACATCCATAGTAACAAAATTTACAATATTCGTACATATAAAATTACATTTTTTTCTATATACAAACATCTGCTTGTTTTAAGCTTTGGACCAATCATTCAATGACATCATCGGAAATTCTTTATCAACATCCAGTTGAATTGGTGATATCAGTTCAATCGAATTGCCATCAGGATCTGTAACATAAATGGCTGCATGTGCATGAGGAAAATTTGGTAAAACAAGCGGTTGTTGTGCTGGTGAATAGCCAAAAGCTGTTCGTACTTCAATGTCGATAGATTGCAGCCACTCTTTCACTTGCAATAAATCTTCTTCGTCAATTCTGAAAGCTATATGGCGGATAGAAGGATGATAATCTAATAGGACTTCCTTACTTTCCCATAGCCCTATCCAGCTTTCCCCTTTCACAATCCAGAAAAAAGCCAATTGATCTTGCCTATACGCTAACTCAAGTCCTAGCTTTTGATAAAATTGGATGGACTTTTGTAAATCGCTTACTGGCAAATGTGCTTCATACAATCCCTTTATCATGCTATCCCTCCTTTTGAACACTGTCAAAAGTATACTATTTTTATAGAAAGTGAAAATCATGCAAAAGGATGAATTGTGCCATTACGATACAAGTCATTTATCTTCATTCAACTATTTGACGAAAATCACGACAACACAAAAATAAAGAGATGAGGTTTTTTTATGATCCTCATCTCTTTATGCCTCTTTTTCAAACCTATCCCAACATAGGTATTATGTTTATAAACCTTCTAATTTCCCGACGAGCGATTTTCGCTTAAAATCAACGAGCTTTTGAGCGAATAACGTAACGATAAATAGGATGCCGACCGCAGTGGCCATCATACCCGCAATGGATGTATCCCAAAATTTCGCCAAATAATAGCCGATAATCGCCGATGCCCCACCATATAACATACTCAATAGGAACATCTGTTTAATTGATCTACTAATTAAATTAGCCGTTGCAGCAGGTCCAATTAACATTGCGACTACTAAAATTGCCCCAACACTATCAAATGCTGCTACTGTCGTGAAGGAAATTGAAGTCATAAAAGCATAATGCAAAAATAGTATCGGCACACCAATTGACGCTGCATAAACGGCATCAAATGTTGCGAGTTTCATTTCCTTAAAGAATAATAATAGGAACGCGATATTTATTAATAATACGAGCAACAATATCCAAACGGCTTTCGGCATTGTAATCGACAATAACGTCCATTTATCCCAAGGAACAAATGCAATTTCGCCCATTAGGATATGTTCCACATCTAAGTGCACATGGCTAGCAAATAATGTAATTAGCAAAACGCCTGCTGCAAATAATGATGTAAAGACTACACCAATTGCAGCATCATGTTGAATACCCGAGGAATGGAGTAACTGGACTAAATAAGCGGTTAATATTCCTGCAACCGCGGCACCTACTAACATCCAAAAGCCATTTAATGTTTGCGTGATGATAAAGGCCATGACAATTCCGAATAGTACTGTATGGCTTATGGCATCTGCAATCATTGACATTTTCCGTAATATTAAAAAAACGCCAGCCATTCCACACGTGATACCTACCAATAGACCCGTAATAATGACCCATAATTCAATCATCCAATCTCACCTTGCTTTCGGAACTGTTTTTTTCTCAGAAACTTATTAATTTGCCCCGTAGGACTAATTAAGTAGGATATAAAGAAAATGGCAGCCGCTACTAAAACAATTAATGGCCCTGTCGATAAGCCGGATCGTGTAGCACTAACAAAGGTACCTACAATGCCTGATAAGCCACCAATCGCGGCACTAAGGACAAGCATGGAACTTAGTTTTTTTGTCCATAATCTAGCGCTGACAGCCGGAATAATTAACAGTGCTGACATTAAAATAACGCCAACTGATTGGATGCCTGTTACAATCGTCATAACAATTAAGACGGTTAACGTCGCTTTTAATGCTTCAATCGGCAACCCAATTCCTTTAGCATATACAGGATCAAAGATTAGAACCTTCCATTCTTTATAAAACAATAAACTCACTAAGATGATAATGGTTGCACTAATAAATAACCATGTTAAGTCCGCTTTGGTCATTGTTGCCGCTTTACCAAATATAAAATTATTTAGGCCACTTTGATTTCCTAACGGACTATGATTGACAACGGTCAAAAATACAACGCCTACTCCAAAAAATACAGTTAGCACTAAACCAATTGCTGCATCTGCTTTCATTTTAGAAAATGAAACGATCCATTGGATACAATAGACAGACAAAGCTGAAGTAATACCTGCTCCAAGCATTAAAATCGGTAAATCTTTTTGTCCAGTTAATAAAAATGCTAAGGCGATACCAGGTAATGCTGCATGTGCTGCAGCATCACCCACTAAACTTTGTTTTTGAAGAAAGGAAAACGTACCTGTTATACCAGCTGCAATCCCAAGCAGCATCGTACCCATTAATACCCAAAGCAAGTTACCACTTAACATACGACTTCCGCCCCTATCGTGTCTTGCATCATAAAGAGCTTACCACCGTAAGTTTCTTGTAGTTGTTCTGGTGTAAAGACATCTTCTGTATTGCCTGATGCTAAAATCGTTTTATTCAACAAAATCGTATAATCAAAGTATTCTTTTACTGTTTGTAAATCATGGTGTACGACAAAAATACTTTTTCCCTGTGCCCTTAAACTTTTTAAAATATCAATGATTGTTTTCTCTGTTGCCGCATCTACCCCGGCAAACGGTTCATCTAAAAAATATATATTGGCATTTTGCGCTAACGCTCTTGCTAAAAACACACGCTGTTGTTGACCTCCAGATAGTTGACCAATCGAACGCTCCGCAAATTCTTGCATGCCGACACTTTCCAATGCTTCTTTTGCTAGAAGTTTGTCTTGTTTAGAAGGACGTTTAAATAACCCTGTATGTCCATAGCGTCCCATTAACACAATATCGAGCGCATTCGTTGGGAAATCCCAATCGACTGCATTTCGTTGGGGTACATAGCCGACAACTAAACTTTTTGGGTCAAATAACTTGCCCAGAATTTCTACTTTACCAACCTTATTGGGTAATTGATTTAATATCGCTTTTAAAAACGTCGATTTACCTGCCCCATTTGGACCTATAATTGCCGTGAGTCGGCCTGTCGGCACTGTCACGTTGGCATTTTCCAATACGGTTTTCTTATCATAAGCAACCGATAAATTTTCAACTGTTAAAGCATTCATTTGTCCACCTACTTCAATGCATCGACAATGGTGTCGATGTTATGTTGATACATCCCAACGTATGTGCCTTCTTCTGTTCCTTCAGCACCCATGGCATCAGAGAACAATTCTCCTCCAATTGCCACATCATGCCCTTTTTGTTTTGCCCCTTCGATAACAGCTTTCATCGCTTTATCCGATACGCTTGACTCTACAAAAATAGCTTTGATTTTATTGTCTACTAAAAAGTCAACCATTTCCTGTACGTCTTTCACACCGTATTCCGCTTCTGTACTTAGCCCTTGTAAGCCGCGCACTTCAAAACCTTGGCTCTCACCAAAATAGTTGAATGCATCATGTGCCGTCACTAAAATGCGTTGTTTATCTGGGATTTCACTAATACGCTTATTTGCATAAGATTGTAATTCGTCTAATTTTTTTAAGTAGGCTGTTTCATTGGCTTTAAAATCATCTTTAAACTCTGGATATTCTTCCACTAATGTTTTCGCTACCGCATCGACAACTTGTTTCCACAGGTCAATGTTAAACCAGATATGTGGATCGTGTAGTAGCCCTTCATCTTCACTATCAAGAAGCTTGGATTTATCTAACTTATCACCAACAGCTAGCACGGTTTTATCTTTTGACATTTGCTCAAAAATATCGAGCATTTGCCCTTCTAATTGTAAACCGTTATAAAAAATCACTTCAGCCTTTTCTAACTTCGATAAATCACTTTGTGTTGCCTTGTATAAATGAGGATCTACACCTGGCCCCATCAAAGCGGAAACAGTTAAATGGTCACCGCCAATTTCTTTAATTACATCCGCAATATGCCCTGTCGTTGCTACAACAACTCCTTCCTTTTTGCCAGTTGCGTCATTCTCTGCACTACAACCGACAAGAAACATCATTAACATCACTACACCTAAAAAACGTTTCATTCCGATTACCGTTGTCAAAACCTTATAAAACTTTATAAAGTTTCGTTTACTTCTTGCTTTACTGCGACCGATTTTGCGTATAGCTACTGTCATTTAGAGCAAACAACGTCAAGCTAAATTCGGATACAATCACGCAAACAAATTAGTCGAATCATCGTTTGAGGACTATTTGAAACGTACTTGGATAGCCACTTGCCTTTTCACCTTTCAAAAAGCTTCGCCCCTATACATTACGGAAGAAGGGTTCACACGTAACTGTTTTCATCAAATTCATGCATTTATTGGTATTTGCTTTTGAATTGTTACAGCTTTTGTTGCCTATTGACTTGCTAAAGTTGTCTATCATTTTTTATCCATTAAAGCGACTAAAGAAGGTTACATTCTCCTACTTTATCTTTCTTGATAAAGTGATAGGCGGGTAAGCGTTAATGGACGTTGAAGTAAACGTATTACTTTGATTGTTTTATAATGTTGCATGTTTTGATGAAACGGTTTCCTCCTTACTCTTTTTATAATTTACGAGAAATGCTTCGCTGCAACCTGCGGAAACATTTCTCATAGTTCCCTAAAGTGTTTGATTAATTTTTCTATTGTGGTTGGCCCATCGTCAGTTATTTAATTATTCATCATGAATTTCTTCATCAGCTGTTTCCAGCCCATCCAAAAAATAATGATTGAAATGGCTACGCCAACAGATTGGGTCATTTTCCACAACATCGTCAGAAACACTAGTATCCCTAGCGGAAGAATCGTTAGTTTCAAATCATCTAACTCTTTCATACATTCACTCTTCTTTCTTTTACGATATTTTGTTTCCCTTAGGAAAAATATATGCTCAACACAAAGAAATTTCAACTGTTTTATAAAAATTTCTTTTAAAAAATTTTTTTCTTGCACCTTTTTCAATTATGCCTACACAAAAAGCACCTCCTTTTTTGTCTATGTTCAACAAAAATTTGAGGTGCTTATACCGTTGCGATAGCAGTAGAACGTAACAATTACTTGTTAAACCTCGGGTAGCTCCCGGAATCTTCCAGCTACAACATCGGAGCAATAACGAATTCCATATTATTGAAAAATATAAAGCAATCATTTGCAGTTTCCATCTATATCCTGCAAACTAAAAAGTATATTAGCTAGAAAGGAAGTAGGATAATGAAACAATTATTTTGTCTATTATTGCTTTCATTACTTGTCGTTGCTGGAAACATGAAAGTGGAGGCAGCTGGTTTTAAAGATGTACCCGAAGAACATTATGCTTATGAGGCCGTTTTGTGGGCACAGGAATATGATATTATCGATGGTTATGCAGACGGCACCTTCAAGCCGAATGCGATTATTACCGAGCAACAATTTGCCAAGTTACTTGCTAATTATTATGAGTTGGAAGCATCTGATGATGAGTTGAAAAAGCAAACGCCTGTCGCCAACTGGTCAGATGCCTATTATAATCGTCTCGCAAGTTATGGTGTTCCGCTTAACGGATACTTACATAACCAAATCCGAGCGGCTGCAATAAAGCGCGGTGTCGTTGCACAGGCGATTACTCACCTTGCTGAGGGCAAGCGCGGTCTCAATGCATCCATTCAATTTTTACTCGATTCTTACATTTCGACTGGTCAAAATGAGCACTATGAAAATCGTGACTTGCAAAAGTTTTTCGGCGTTGCCAACAATATGACACGTGCGCAAGTGGTGACATTGTTGCATCGCATGGACTCGAGAAATTTTTACACGATATCTGATGATGCACAATCCATTTATGAAAACCATAGCAAAGCTTCTTTAAATGCAAGAGCGATTAATGCGCAGCAACAGCTCGATAAATCGATGCAGCAAGGGGCACCAGCGAACAGCCTTTGGGAAGGAACCTATACGTATTATTACAAATGGGGCAAAGGAGCGAATGACTTTAATCGCCGCGACGCCATTATTTCCAATGCAACAAGTAAAACTTTCGATATTTCCTTAACTACCAATGATGGACAACAGTCAGGGAGCGTAGAGGGGACGGCGACTATTACTTCTAGCACGAAAGCTGTCATGAATAAATCGGTCAATGGGAATCGTTGCGTGCTGGAATTCGAGCAATTAAAAAATGCCCTCAAAATCATGGAGGTCGATTGCCGCTCCGAGCATGATGAAGGCACGAATTTTTCAGGTACATTAAAAAAACAATAACGCCAATAAGTACCTCTATGTAAAGCAAACAAATGTCCATTATTCGTGCATGGTGTTTACTTTTGTTCAGTAAATAAAATGAAAGAGAGAACTATCATTAGTTCTCTCTTAATGGATTGTAAGAAAAGAAGTATGTTATTTTTTGTGTTGATTTATTTTTCGCCGCTTAACTCGACTAATATTTTGGATTGTGTTTTGTCGTTTGTTAACGCTTCAAATCCTTTGTCAACGATATCATCTAATTTGATTTGACTT
>Ga0213820_1000224_pt1 | contig 51433 bp, 52 predicted proteins | sample MC6MC0910MG_FD_179889 | JGI IMG/M metagenome (GOLD analysis project Ga0213820, IMG submission 179889) | Enriched soil aggregate microbial communities from Iowa State University, Ames, United States - MC6-MC0910-MG | ecosystem: Environmental > Terrestrial > Soil > Unclassified | place: USA: Iowa... | reverse complement strand
ATTGGAGAATTCTGAAAAAATGAATCACCCCGAGAATTATTATATGGTCTATTCAAATTTGGGGGGTTGTTTTGAGAGGGAGGGTAATTTAGAAGAAGCAATTTATAACTATAAACTTGCGTTAAATTATAAAAAAGAAGGAAGTGATTATATCAATATTATACGTTGTACATATCAGAAGGGGAATCTTGGGGAAGCTATTGAATATTTAAACAATGTAAATAATATTCATGAAGAACTTCCTCTTAAATTACAATATCAACGGGATATTTTTTCTTTTATTTTATTAAGGCAATTAAATAGTAAAGTGGCTAATAGTTTTAGCGATTTAGAAGATAAATGTTTGAAATATTTTAAAAATAATAAACTATATAATTTATTAATATTTTATACAAAATTATTCGCGGAATTTTATAAAAATATTAAGTTCTATAAAAAATCAAGTGAATTGTATGAGTATGCTTTAGAAACCAGTGAAAATATAAGAAAAGGAACAATTTAACGGTCGTTTTATATACAACGAAACGCCATTGTAACAGTATTTTGCCGATTATTTTAGCCGAAAAATGTCCAATATATCATTTTTTCAAAGGCATTGGTTGTTAGCGACCAATGCCTTACTTTGTGTCATGTTGTCATCCTTTAAAAAACATTTTGCTTTATTATCGCATTGTTTCATAGCATTAGCCAAACTTATTTGACGAATGTCGCAATTTTTTCCACTGTGTCCATTGTGGCCGCTTCGAAATACTCCATTTTACTAAAGTAGCTATGAATCAAACCGGACATTTGGACATGTTCCACATAAACACCTGCAGCAGCTAATTTCTGCGCATAGGCAAGCCCTTCGTCATACAGTACATCTGCTTCAGCCGCAATAATCATTGTTTTGGGCAGAACGTCTAAATTTTCAATTTGCAAAGGGGAGACAAGTGGGTTACGAAAATTATTTGTCTCTGTATAATGTTCGGCAAACCATTGCATCCCTTGTTTATCTAACCCAAAATGTTCACCATAGGCGCAATAGGAAGCGGTCGTAAAATCTAGATTTACTACAGGATAAATAAGTGCCTGTGCAGTGATTGTTGGGCCATTGTATGTAGCAGCTAGGTAGGAGACAACAGTAGCTAAGTTTCCTCCTGCACTATCACCAGCAACCGTTAATCGACTTTTATCCCCACCAAAAGTTGCAATGTTATCGAATACCCACAGTAAGCCGTCATAGGCATCGTGTAATGGTGTTGGAAAAGGGTGTTCAGGTGCTAAGCGATAATTGACGGATACAACGATCGCATGCGCTTTGTCTGCAAGTATTCGACAACCTGCATCAGCTGATTCTAAATCACCAAAAACCCAACCACCGCCGTGATAATAAATGATTACTGGCAAATTTTCAGCATGTTCGGGTAAATATAGGCGAATAGTAATTTGTTGCCCATCACGCATAGTAATTTGTTTATTTTCTATTGTAGCAAGCTGTGGTAAATGGGGGGAATGCCAAGTTGGAACGGCACGCATGATTCTAGCTTCCTGTGGTGTCAGGTCATAATAATGTGGTTTTCCATCGGTTGCTTGTATATAGCGAATCGCTTCATTCGTTAAACATATCATAGACATCAATCCTTTATTAGTTTCATTGTTAATTCTTATTATAAACTATTCATATAATTTTACTAGGAATTAGTGCTGAATTAGAAAATTATTTTAAAAATGGGCAAAAATAAACCGATAGTTAAGTAAAAGTATGTTTATAATAGTATGAATGCTATAACTTGGAGGGTAACAATGATTTCACTAATAGTAGCGCATGACGAAAACAATGTGATTGGATATGAAAACGGTATGCCTTGGCATTTACCAGGTGATTTACAATACTTTAAAGAAAAAACGATGGGTAAGCCAATGATTATGGGACGTAAAACATTTGAATCGATTGGTCGACCGTTACCAGGACGTCGCAATATTGTCGTTACACGCGATGAAAATTATAGTGCGGAAGGTATTGAAACAGTGACGAGTATTGAACAAGCTCTTGCCATAGCAGGGGATGTGCCTGAAATCATGATTATCGGCGGTGAACAAATTTTTAGACAGTCGATGGCGATAACAGATCGTATTTACATTACGAAAATTAATCATTCTTTTCAAGGGGATACATTTTTCCCACATTATGAAGACGATTTTGTGTTAGTTTCATCACAAGAGCAAGAAAAAGCACCAGAAGGGTACACATATCAGTATCAAATTTTTGAGCGCAAACCACTGTAACAATACTTTTATAAAACACACGGTGTAAACTTGCACCGTGTGTTTTACATTTTTAACTATAAATAAAAATATACACAGCTATACATTGCGCCACATCCGGCTAACACAAAGAGATGCCAAATCATATGATTATAAGGTAGCGAGCGCCAAGCGTAAAAAATAGCGCCAATTGTATAGAGCAAACCACCAGCTAACAATAGGGCAAAGCCGTGACTACCTAAAAAATGATAAATTGGTTGAATAGCAAAAATAATAAGCCAGCCCATGCCAATATAAAAAATAAGTGATAGTTTGGCAAAGCGATGAATAAAAAAGCATTTAAATAGAACGCCAAGTAGGGCAAGTGTCCAAATAATACTTAGTAGAGTGATTCCTAAGTGCCCACCAATGGCAATTAATAAAAACGGTGTGTAAGTCCCTGCAATTAAAATGTAAATAGAGGAATGGTCAAGTATGGAGAAAAAGTTTTTATATTTTGCAGGCATACTATGAAGCAAAGTGGACATCAGAAACAAAATAATAACCGAAGCACCGAAAATACTAAATGTTGTCACATATAGGGCACTTCCATTTTGTATGGCAGTCAATATTAAAATAACAAGAGCAGGAATACTTGCAAGAAAACCAATACCATGTGTAATGGCATTCCACAATTCTTCCTTCAATGTTTTATAGTCAAATGCATCCATTAAAGCAAACACTCCTTTCATCGTCTATTTACTATAGTCCAATAATGAGCGTTTGACTATGTGCATTTGTCATATATTTACTTATATAAATGTCATGTCGATTTTTAGAGGAAATTGTTAGACAAATTTAATGATTAAAGGCTATAGTATCGAAGGAAGTGTTATGAAAAAGACTAGAAATAGACACTTGAAATGACAAATGTCATGTTTACATATGGAAACATTAGTCTATATAATAATTTTTAATGATGTTAAAGGATGTGTCAAAGTGGGACGAATTCATATAGTAACGGACTCAACTTGTGATTTAACGAAAGAAGAAGTAGAGCGCCACGGTATACATATTGTGCCGTTAACGATTCAAATCGATGGGAAAACATATATAGATGGTGTCGATTTAGCACCACAACCTTTTTTAGGTTTAATGAAAGATGCGAAAGAATTACCGAAAAGTTCACAACCTGCACCAGGGAAATTCAAAGAATTATATGATGAACTTGGTAAAGATGGTGATCAAATCCTTTCGATTCATATGACGGGTGGCATGAGTGGAACAGTTGAGTCAGCACGACAGGCTGCACAAATGACGGATGCAGATGTTACAGTTATTGATTCACGTTTTATCGCCATCGGACTTGCTATTCAATTACGAGAAGCGATTAAAATGCGTGATGCTGGAGCGACTGTACAAGAAATCGTCACACGTTTAGAAAAAGTGCGCGACAATACACATTTATATGTCATTGTTGATACGCTTGAAAACCTCATTAAAGGAGGTCGCATTGGGAAAGGGACAGGCTTTATTGGCTCCTTGCTTAATATTAAAGTGATTGCAAATTTAGAAGGTGGCGCATACAACCCTGTGTCAAAGGTTCGCAGTCATAAACAAGTTGTCAACTACCTATTTAAACAATTCCAAGCTGATACGGCAGGTAAAACAGTAAAAGCTGTAGGAATTTCACATGCGGATGGCTTGACAACAATGGGGAATCCATTAAAAGAACTCATAGAAGGAACAGGCTTTCATGATGTGGAAATTGCCTTTACCTCACCGATTATTTCTACACATACTGGTCCGGGTGCAATCGGATTTATTTATTTTTCAGAATAATTGACAAGAGCTGCTACATAAGTAATTGTAGTGGCTTTTTTAACGCATGTCGTGGCTAGATTGGAAAAAGCGCATACAAGAAAAGTGAGGTAGTTGCTTGGATTTTCTTGCTAAACTGAAGCATCGTCGCTTTTCATTGGGACGACAACTAATTATAATAGAATTAATAGTAAAGGATGGAAGGTGGTCAAATGGGCATTTGGCGATTTACTTTGTCATGTTTGACCGTCTTAGTACTTAGTGGTTGTGCAATATCAATAGATGAACCGAATCAGCCTGCTGAGGAACAACATGAGCAGGCAGGGACGGAGCAAGATATGAGACAGGATGAGCAACAAGCAGAAGAGGATACAAAACCCTCTAGTAATGTATTGACGCAAATTTTTGAACATTTTTTTGAACCTTCACCAGAGGATTTACGGCAAATTGATGATGACAACGCAAAACAACTACATTACTTGGCACTTGGTGATTCATTAACAGATGGTGTCGGGGATGAGTATAGTCAAGACGGTTATGTTGGAAGATTAGCAGATTCAATGCTAGCTTGGACGTCAATATCAGAAGTAGATGTTGATAATCGAGGAAAAAGGGGAAGACGAAGTGATCAGCTATTAAAATTAATAAAAAAAGGGCATTATGATGAAGAGTTACAACAAGCGCAACTGATCTCATTAACAATGGGTGGCAATGATGTCATGAAAGTCGTCAAACAAGATCTCTTCAATTTAAAACGAGACGCTTTTGATAAGGAATTATTAACCTATGAGAATCGCTATAGTAAAATTATTAATGGTATTCGAGCAAAAAATCCAACCGTACCGTTATTACTCATTGGCTTTTATAATCCTTTCTCCATTGTCACAAATGAGGCAAATGAGTTTGATACAATTATTACCGAATGGAATGACGTCATAAAAAAAGTTGCAAGTAAAGATTCAAATGCTTGTTATGTCTCAGTAGAAGACTTGTTTGATTCGAACGAAGAACTCGTTTATCATACAGATTTCTTTCATCCGAATGCAAAAGGCTATGATAAAATGACGGAGCGAATATTAGCAGCAATGGAGCAATGTAAAATGGAACAAAAAATTAATAAGGAAATAGGCTTCGAGGAGTGACAAAATGAATAAATGGAAATTCGCATTTTTTGCGTTAGCAGGTATGGTACTTTTTTCAATCCTCCTCGTCGTTTATTTAGCAACGAAACCAGTTGATGGATTTGATTCAGCGAAGAGCGCAACGAGTGACAATGAAGTAACAGGCAATGTACTTGTTGTCCAAACAACTACGAAAGAACTTGAGTCTATTACAAAGAAATATTTAAAAGACTCAGCAAAAGGCTCGCCCTTACCATTGGACTTTACCATCGGGGATGATATTGAATTACGCAGCAAATTAACGGTATTTTATACAGAAATCCCGATATCAATGAATTTTGAACCGATTGTTGATGACAAAGGCAATATTATTTTAAAACAAACAGGCATGAATGTGGGGCTATTAAATATTCCACCGGAAACGACCATGAAAATAATGAGAGATTCGGTGGATTTCCCTTCGTGGATTACGGTTAATCCAAATAAAGCTGAAATTTATATTGATTTATCGCGTGTCAATATTGCTTCAGGATCACGTGTAAGAGCGAAGGAATTAGACTTACCAAACGATAAAATATTATTGGAAATTATCGTCCCTGGTGAATAAGGAGTGAAAATAAATGGCAATGCAATATGCAACATTTGCAGGTGGTTGTTTTTGGTGTATGGTGAAGCCGTTTGATGAAACACCCGGCATTGAAGCCGTAGTTTCAGGTTATACAGGTGGACATGTAGAAAATCCAACGTATGAACAAGTCTGTTCGGAAACGACAGGACACGTCGAAGCGGTGCAAATTACGTTTGACGATGATATTTATTCATACGAACAATTACTTGCAACTTTTTGGACATTAATTGACCCAACAGATGCAGGCGGACAATTTTATGATCGTGGACAATCCTATACGACAGCTATTTTTTATCATGATGAAGAACAGCGTGAATTAGCTGAACGTTCAAAAGCAGATTTAGAGGCATCAGGTAAGTTTGATAAGCCGATTGCTGTAAAAATTTTACCTGCTAGCACTTTTTATGCGGCAGAGGATTACCACCAATATTATTATAAAAAAAATCCAATGCACTATGAACGCTACGCAGTAGGATCTGGTCGAAAAGCATTTCAAGAACAGCACTGGGGGCATAGAAAATGAATAAAGATCAACGATTAAAAGAACTAACTGATATGCAGTACTATGTCACACAAGAAAATGGTACGGAACCTCCGTTTCGCAATGAATATGATCAGCATTTTGATGAAGGCATTTATGTAGATATTGTTTCAGGCAAGCCGTTATTTAGCTCACTTGATAAATTTAATTCAGGTTGTGGCTGGCCAGCTTTTGCCAAACCAATTGCTAACGAACAAGTGACGGAGCATTTTGATGCATCCCATGGCATGCGCCGAGTAGAAGTACGAAGCAAAGAAGCCGACTCTCATTTAGGACATGTCTTCCCAGACGGTCCACAAGAGTTAGGTGGCTTACGTTATTGCATTAATTCAGCAGCGCTTCGATTTATTCCTAAAGCTGATTTAGAACAAGAAGGTTACGCAGAATACTTATCCTTATTTAAAAAATAAACATCCGTGTACCAATACAAAAAGAATGTCTCCATGGAGACATTCTTTTTTACTTTAAATTTTAAATGCACCGACGACGTTACGTAAGCTATCTGCTTGATGGGCTAATTCTGTAGCAGCTGCATTGATTTCTTGCATAGAGGCAGAGCCTTGTGTAGCGGCAGCGGCAGACATCACCGTATTAGCTGCAGTTTGATCAGCATAAGCGTTAATATGCACGAAATCATTTGCTACAGCATTACTATAATCAAGCGTCAGTGCTATTTTTTCAACCATTGTTGCAATAATTGTCGTCGTTTCTTTCGTTTGGATAAGGATGTTGGACAGTGACTGGTTTGTTTCATTTGTCACTTCGACTCCTCGAATAACTGTTGTCACACCTTCATGATTTTGCGTAATAATGGATGCTACTTCATCTTGTATTGACTTCACAATTGTTGTTACTTCTTTTGCAGCAGATTGTGATTGCTCAGCCAGCTTGCGTACTTCATCTGCTACAACCGCAAAGCCACGACCATGTTCGCCAGCACGCGCAGCTTCGATCGCTGCATTCAATGCAAGTAAATTCGTTTGTTCTGAAATGGCTGTAATCGTTCCTATAATAGAAGTAATGTTGGCTGATTTTCGCCCTAGTGCTTCCACCGTTGTAGAAGTAGAGGCAATCGTTTCTTCTATAGACTGCATAACTAAAGTAGATTGTTGAACAGAACGACTTCCTTCATCAGCTGCTTGTTGCATGGCAAGTGAAGCGCGTTGAACCGTATTGGCTTGCTCTGTTAATTGATGCATCGAATGTTCTAAATCACTCATTTTTTGTTGAGCACTATTCATACTTGTAATCGTATTTTCACTATCACTCGCAATATCCGCACTTGCATCCGCAATATTTTGGATAGTACGGGCATTTTCGTCCGCTAACGACATAAGTTCTTGACTACTGCTTGACACATGGTCGGCGAGTTCGCTAACACGTTTAATAAGGTTTGAAATCGATATGATTAGGGTATTTGTAGAAGTAGCAATCGTAGAAAATTCGTCGCGATTGCGTACGTGAACGCGTCTAGTTAAATCTCCACCAGCTTGGGCAATATCCAAAATGGAGTGGTTAATAGCTCGCGTATTATTTTTTAACGATTTAAATAACATAAAACCAAAAATGATAATGGCAATAAGTCCGATAAGCGAGACAATGATAAAAGAAGTATTGGATAAAGTGACTTGCTTGTTCAATTTATTAAGCTTGGCTTTATTAGACTTGTCCATGACTTCGTTTATGGCTTCAATATTTTGATCGATATGTAATTTCATTGTTTCGCCTGTGCCCTCAAGCATGAGCTTACGAGCCTGTTCTAGTCCAAGTTCATCACGCATCGTCATAACCTTTTTGGAGTATTCAAGATAATTTTTATAATATTGGCCGATCGCTTGAATACGGCCAAGCTCAACGTCTCGGTCTGCGAATTTTTCTTGCAGTGCAGCTATCTTCTTATTGATTGAATCAATTTTCATTTTATATGAAGTAGAATAGTTTCCATTGCCTGAAATTAAATAGGCTTGTTCCAAGTTCGTCAATCTAGCAATTTCATAAGCCAACTGATTAACTGTTAGTTGCTCTTGGACATTTTTCTCCGTAAAGTCTTTCATTTGCTGTTGTAGATTCGTTATATTGTTGTACGACAATATACCCATTGCGGCGGTAATAAAAATAAGTAGAGAAAATATAATAAGCACTTTGCCGCGAATTAAATGATAAAAACGTTGTCGTTTTTCGGTAGTAGGAGGGAGATTATGCCTACTAGCTTTAGAATCTGTAGCCTTCTTTTTTCTAAAAAAGCCTGATTCTAAGAGAGACGGGCGTTTTCTCGTTGTGTTACTTAACTGTTTCTTGTTTTTCATCGCCATCACCTTCCTAATTTTTGCATTTATGACTATCATTCTAGCGCAAAAAACTAAAAATTTCTATGTTAATTTCACAAAATTTTCATTTTTCAGATAAAAAAGCCGTATATTTTCTATGACAATAGTCTAACGAGGTGCAAAAGACTTTTTCCTGTTTTCATGTTTAGGAAAAAATACTTAACGAAAATTGTAGTCCAATTATGACGAAATGAATTTTTTTTGTTAAACTAGCTGAAAGTAAAAATGACAAGAGGAGGGCATTTTTCAACTATGAAAAAGAGCTTTTATTTATATGTATTAACATTCCGCGGAGGGGATTGGTCAGATCCAAAAGTACGTTTTGCTGAAGAAGTCTTTCATGAACATAACTTTCCTAAACAAAGCATGGATTTTGATGAGCTATCTACATATATCGAAACATATGCAACTGAAAATTTAACGATTGAAGTGTTTGATGCATTATGGGATTTATATAGTGAACAAGGTCGTTGATAAATCGGAATACTCTAATTATTCTTTCTTTTGTAGTTGCTAGACGTCTAGCATTGCGTAAATACGTGAAACAAAGTATTATTTATAGTGATAACTGACAGAAAAGAGGGATTGCAGTATGAGTATTCATATTAATGCAAAAAAAGGCGAAATCGCTGACACTATTTTACTTCCGGGAGATCCACTACGTGCAAAATACATTGCCGAAACGTTTTTAGAAGATGTTACTTGCTATAACGAAGTTCGCAATATGTTTGGTTATACAGGTACGTATAAAGGCAAACGTATTTCTGTACAAGGTACTGGTATGGGTGTACCTTCGATTTCCATCTATGCAACGGAATTAATGCAAGAATATGATGTGCAAAAATTAATTCGCGTAGGTACTTGTGGTGCAATTCAAAAAGATGTAAAAGTTCGCGATGTCATTTTAGCTCAAGGTGCAACAACAGATTCTCGCATGAATCAAATCATTTGGGGCAACAACATTGACTTTGCACCAATCGCAAACTTTGACTTATTATTAAAAGCTTATAACGCAGGGAAAGAAGCTGGATTAAGCCTTCAAGTTGGTAACATCTTCACAGCAGATTTGTTCTACTCTGATGAACACCAAAATGAAAAGCTTGCTAAATACGGTGTTCTTGCAGTTGAAATGGAATCAGCTGCACTTTACACACTAGCAGCTAAATTTGGCCGCCAAGCACTTTCTGTTCTAACAGTAAGCGACCACATCATTACAGGTGAAGTAACGACATCTGAAGAGCGTCAAACTACGTTCAATGATATGATCGTTGTTGCTTTAGAAGCGGCTATTCAAGAGTAGTTGATATAGCAAGATTTTAAAGGCTTTCATATTTTGTGAATAGTGAGCAAGTGACCAGAGGCTACGAAAAAAAGACTATCTTTATTTCGTCAAATAGGTCACTTGCTTTTATGTTGTCCTGTTCCGTTAAATGACTGAAGGATTGAGGGTTTGTTTTGTATCCGTATGCCTGCGTTGTTCTTGAATGATTTTGAAATTAACATTCTTACTAATTATATACGAAGCGAAAGTGTGACGTAATCCATGAAAAGTGAGAAGCGGTTAGTTAAATCGTTTCACAATTTCTTTCCATCGATTAGACGTACTATCAGGATGTGAAGGAAACCCTACTTTTCACAAATAATAGGTTTATTGGATTGTTGACATTATCGAGTATAAGTGTGCACAATTACCCTGATTTTAATTTTAATTTTTTTAAATCCTTTTCGTATTCTTTTATTTCTTTCATCAAAGATTTAGGGATAAATACAATTCTTGCTCTCTTGGTTTTGATATTACCAAGGAAAAACTATTTAGTTTCTATATCATATTGAAGTGTTTTATCAATTAATATTGAATTATTCGTGTAATCTAAGCATTCAAATCGGATACCAACTATTTCCGTCATTCGTAATCCCGCGTTTAAACAGCTTTTTGGTAGTGAACGCAATAAATCACTCACGATTGTATTTCTTAATGCATTATTACAGCGTACAGGTAGAAATACCATTAAAGAAGTAACGTTTATTAACCATGAAGTTGGTGGGGAGTATAAAGTGGATAAACAATCACAGTTAGATGTTGTTGTAAAAACACAAAACCAAAATTACATTAATATCGAAATACAATTAGCGAATAAAAATGATATGTTCAAACGAACGTTATTTTATTGGTCAAGGCTTTACAATTCGCAGTTACAAAAGGGCAAAGGGTATCATACAATGAATCCAACCATTACAATTAATATTTGTGATTTTACATTGTTTAAAGAACATGACCATTATCATAGTACGTATCACTTATATGAAGATACGACATTGCACCGTGTACAAAAAGCAAATGAGGTTTTGGAAATTCACTTTATCGAAATGAACAAATTTTTAATAACGTGGCTAATGGAAGAACTAAATCCGATAGAAGATATACTAGCGAAATGGTTACTATTACTTGGGATGGTAGATGGTCGTAAACAAAAAGTATATGAAGATATCTATAAAGTATTGGAGGAATTAGCGATGAAAGACATTCACTTACGTGAACCGTTTGAAGCGTGGGAAGAACTGAGTCAAGATCCAGAATCCATTATTGCGTATCAATCACGAGTCAAATATATCATTGATGAAGCGGCCGCACTCGAAGATGCCAAATATCATGCGGAACAAGCAGGAATTGAAAAGGGCATCCAGAAAGGAATGTATGAAGGCATCCAAAAAGGGAAACAAGAAGGTATGAGAGAAATTGCCAAAAAGATGATTGCAAAAGGTAATCGTAATGAAGAGATAGTAGAGTTAACAAACTTAACTATTCAAGAAATTCAAGTGTTAAGACAAGAGATAAAATAAAAATAGATTAAGCTCTAACAGTATTTGAATCCAATTCTTCTGCTTCTGATATGGACGCTGCTAACTAGAGTTAAAAGAAAGAAGTGCTTTTAACTGCGGACTTAAGCGATGCATCTAATTGTCAAATCATTAACAACTTACCCTCATTTGAAAATCAAATTCTTAATTTAACGACTTAACATCAGAAAAGAAAAATAGTACTACCTGTCCAAGCTGTTAAAAAATATATTGAAGATTAGCAGTATGCATCGGAAAAAATGCGGATTTTGCTACTATTGCTCGTCAAAGCAGGCATAAATCTTTGCAAACAATTTCCGAACACTCTATAAATCTTGATACTTCGAATTTAGATAATTACATTAAAGGCGATTGGCTGGACTAGTAAATCACCCTACCGTGTTAGGTATAGAGGGTGATTTACTTTTTTTTTGAAAAAGTAAATGACAACGCAAGAATCGTTACAATAAGTGTACCGAAACTAAACATGAGTGTTATAGACTCATAAACTGTCATTGGAATCATCTCCTTTACCTTCGTTTGAAACGAATTTTTGGAATAAAAGATGACCAATCACCCTTAATATCTCGACCTACTACATGTAGCAATTATACCAATATTTGCGTTTAATAGAATAAAAGCGAACACTAATTCTTTTGTATTTTTATAAGAAAATTAGTGTTTTTTAATTTGTTACGATACTTTCTGCCATCTCTGGAAAATCAACAAATGGGTTCCGATTGCCTTGAAGTTCATGGATAGCTAGGTTGCGATGCTTTTCATAGATAGATACTGGAAAAGATTGATGCCATTTTAACAATAAAGAGACATTCTCTAGTTCTTTTTTTATTGTGTTTGGATAGCGAATTAGGAAATAGAGTGTTGCTCTAGCGACGATTCCTTTGCCGTATTCTGGTTCGAATTTACTTTCTTCAGCTTTACCGCAGCCATCTTTGATTCCTAAAATTAATCCTTCAGGGAAATAATCGTTGAAATCGTAGTAAGGATAGTTGCTACGACTGCTATTGCATGTAGGTTCGCAGGCGAATAGATGATGCAAGTCTCCTCTCATCGGCTCTTTTTTAGCGAACCATGATTGAGGCACTACATGTTCACAGTTAAATAGATTATCCGAAAAGATGCTAATTAACCCTTTTGCCTGCATTTCGTGGAGCCGAACGTCCTCCTCTATGACAGAAAGTGGATCCATCCTTTTTCCAGAATAAAGGCTTTTTAATGAACCGTTTTCCTGTAAATCAACCCAAGGGTACACATAACGGTGCGGGCTGTAGTTTAACTGATCTGTATGTGTTTTTTCAAGCAATGTGTGAAGGTTGTCCAAAAGATTAGCATCCGTGAATGAAATGCTGTGATAGTATTGATTTCTGATTTCCTTATCTTTCTTTTCGTCATAATAGGGTCGATTTTCCTTATAGTTTAAAAAGTCTGACTTGGCCGTTTCCCATTCACAGTATAGCAAATTTAGTTTTTCCATTATATTTCCAACGCCTGTGCAAATAATTTTTGGTTGAACACATCCGCTAAGTATTCCTCTGTTGTTAAGTACAGCATTCCGTTGCCTTCGAGTTTTGGGGAGTTTCCTAAAGGAATCGTTCTCTTTATTAATTGTGCATACAGCTCAGCCTCTGTCAGATTTCGCTCAAAGTTTCTGTTGGCATTCTCTTTTATGAGTGCAAGTGCACCAGATATATGCGGAGTTGCCATCGAAGTTCCGCTTAGTTTTGCATAAGTTCCATTTAAATACGTGGAAAGGATTTCTTCACCAGGGGCTACTAAATCGACTTCATTATTCGAATTTGAAAAATTAGAAGATCTGCGTTGCAGGTTAATGGATCCGACGCTGATGACTTCATTGTAGCATCCAGGATAGGCCAATTCATTTGAAGAGCTCTGTCCATCTCCCTCATTTCCAGCAGCACAAACTACTAGAATTTGATTAGTAATTGCGTTTTGAATAGCTTGGTGTAACTCAGGAACATCGACAGAACCTCCGAGGCTCATGGAGATGATATCCACCTTTTGTTCAACTGCATAGTTAATACCTTTTATGATCCAGTCGTATTGCCCTGAACCATATTTATCAAGAACTTTTAAAATTAATAAACTTGCTTCAGGTGCAACACCAACTACTCCTGTGCCGTTATTGTTTGCAGCAATTGTGCCAGCCACATGTGTTCCATGACCACTATAATCAATGTAGCTATCAGGTTGTCCATCATCATCACGAGTGAAATTCCGACCGCCGATAATACGCCCACTCAAATCAGGATGGGTGATATCGCAGCCTGTGTCCAATATCGCAACAGTGATTCCCTTCCCTTTAGAATTCTCCCAAACTTTTGGTGCTGCAATAAGTTCAATACCTTTTGGCACCACTTCAACCACTTCGACCACTTCATTCACATGATACGGAATTAAATGTAACTTTTGCTCCATTTGTATCCCTCCTAAAAGAATTAAGTTTCAAGTGTATTCTTGGTAGTTATCAATATTTTAACAATTCTGAATTTTTATTAACAGTTACAATAGATGTGTTTTTTTCTAAATATCAAATTTTTAATAGTGTAAATAGTATTGGTAACTATTAGTCAATCACGCATGGGAACATTTAAAAGATTGTGGATGTGTGTACTTATACTAAACTGCGTTAGTATTACAAAACAGGTACTTATAATCTCCATAATCGGGCGCTTTTCTTGAATAGTGAAAGCGTCTTTTAAGGGCCAAATTATGAAATAACAGCTTTTTACTAATATAAAAAATTAGGTTTCAAAATGTTTTATTCAACGAATGAATGGTTTAGTGCAGTACATTTTATTAAGCAAATAAAACAAATCTAATAAACGTTCAATATATGATTTTGGTAAGGGTATCTTAATATTTTTGAATCTTTTATAATTGAATTTGCGTAAGCATAGTAACTAATTATTGCAGGATGGGGATTATTATTTTTGTTTATTATGTAGGATTAGGTATAGGTATATTTTTTATTATAGTTGCATTGATTTTTTTAATGATAATGTCTGTAAAAAGAAAAATGGAATTTGGGCAGACAATTAAAATGCTCGGTGCCTTAATAATGGGACTCTTAATGTTATGGTTAACTATACCTAGTTTGAAATTTATAGTTACGAAAGACTTTGAGGTTATTAAGGGACTATGTACTTTAGAAATACGTCAAGATGGTCATTATACTGATTGGTGGTTTAATATGATTGATACAGATGAAGAATTTTCATTTGTTGAGATGCCGGAACTGGATGCTTATGGAAAAGCATCCCCATATTACTGTGAAATTACAGTGTCTAAAGACCATATGTGGGAAATAGCTTATAAAATTTACGACTTTAAGACAAGCAAGCTTATAGACTCTTTTAATGGTGAGTAATAGGTTCCTTGAAAAAGTAGAAGATTATACATGACCAGTTAAATAAACGTTACCAAAATCAAAGTTTGGAAACACACCGAAAAGGCGCGGACCTTGTTAAATCTACATTCTAAACTTTAGAGAATAGAATTGCCCTAAATGTAACAGTCATCATGACAGAGACGTAAACGCAAGTATTTACTTGCTAAAACTAGCCAAGTAAAATTGGTACTTTCATTAGGGGGAGAGACTACCCTTATAGCTTGGTAATTATAGATAGGGAAGTCCACTAAGAAAGGAACAGACTTACGAATGACCATGTTGAACTTGAATAATTTTTGATTTGGAGTGATTTTGTTGATAGTTCCTGTTTTGAAAGGAATTCTATTACGAGGCGAGCCTGAGGTAGTAGATGATTTTGTACTCCCAGCAAGTGCAGATATAGGGACTGCTGATTCAGAGGGAGTTGAATATTTTTATTTTAGGATTATGACACCTAAAAAATTACTTTCAATTTTAGAAGAAGATAAACTACTAGATGGCAGAGCGACTTTTTTAGTAAATGAACTTGATCTGACGTTAATAGAAAAAGAAATAAATTTAATATTGGAAGATTGTATACGACCAAATTGGGATGAGGTAGCTAAGGCTATTAATCGTCACCTGAATTGGGAATATGATGACATCCAATATGAAACGCTTGATGAGGCTATGGGGAGACTAAAAAAAGATATTTGATTTAGAAGACCTTGGGGACGTCAATCCTCAAGGTCTTACTTTTACCCTCACCTTGTGCCAAATAATTCGCTTGGCAATTTCTAATATAATGGTGAGAAGAATGGAGCTTTATCTTCCAAATAGATTATCGGACTTTCTTCATTACTCGATAAATTATAAAATAATAATTTATATCTTATAATTTAAGAAAGTTGCAATAGTGATTCAAAATAGCAAAATTAAGTATTTTATGCTTGGCCAATCATTATTCTCTTGGGATTGTCCTTCGTAGTCTTTCTTTTCATTTTTATCTGAAAAGACACGTTTTCTCGTTCTTTACATAAAGTTTAGATGTGAGAACGTTAGTACATATGATTTAATTGTCTTTTTTTGATAACAATTTATACCAGGGTTTACCAATGAAAAATAACGGAATTAAAATCAAGGCAAACAGACTATTTTTATTAAATCCGTTACTCCCTAAAATTAGAAGAACACCAAATAAAGCGAAAACTCTTACAATTGTATTCAAATGTGCTTCCTCCCTAATTATCATTATTACTTTTATATATAATATAATATATTTATCTGATATTTACGAATAATTAATTATATTGTATTTTATAAATAGGAGTTAATATTAATATTTTCAAAGGAGTGTAGTATATGAAAAAGAAAATTACTTTATTAACTTTGATTTTATTATTGTGTTTACAGCCTATAACTATCAACAATAACATTAGTTTGGCTAAAGAAACAATTGACCCCTCAGAAGAAAGTTGTAAGGAATGTGCTAGTAAAGATTTATTAACATTAAATAAGACAGGCAAACTTAAAAATCAAAAAGTTATTGATAATATAAAAGAATCATTAATAAACACTAACAAATTTAGAGAGAGTGTTTACATACCATCTGATTTTGATTGGGATACTGCTGAATTTTTAGATTATGGAGAAAATAAAAATGGCTTAATTATTTCATACAGAGAGAACGATGATAAAACTGATATTCGTTTATTAACTGCTTATGATAAGATTACTCAAGAAATATCAGAGATTATTATTATGGAATCTGTAGCATCAGGCGATCAGTTTACAACATCATTTATGGATTTATATGGTGAAAATTTTGTTGATTTCATTGTGGACATGGAAACTTCTGAAATCATCGACGTGAAAATTTCACAAGATGAGAGTAATATAGGTTTATTTACAATTAATAAAGCATCAGCTAATGGTTATTTTTCTAGAGTAGTGGAGTGTATTAAGTCTTATTGGAAAAACGCATCTGAACTTACAAAAGCATTTTGTTCGGGTGCATGTGGTTCAGTCATATTTGGTGGTAATCCGTTTGGAGCTGCAATGTGTGCAAGTTGTCTAGGGGGTTCAGCATTAAGTTGTTTAATTAAAGAAGCTTAAAATGGAGAATAGACTATCTTCAGAGCGTCGACAAATAACAAAGAACTAAATTTTATCTGACTGAGTATAAAATGTTTATTCAGTCTCAAAAACGACAAGTATTTATATACTGCTTTTAAATGAACATATGCATAGAAAATTAACACTAAAAGTTAATTTTAACTTATGTAAGATTCGTTGTATCTGAATAACAGTATGTTCCGAGTTATAGGGTGTTCGGAATCATACGAAATATTAACTCCCTTAAAAGACTTTTCGTTTGAAAAGTCTTTTTTGTATGTTCTTCTATCTCTTGGACTGCTGTAACAAATAAGAATTATAAAGAGGAGAAAGGTGAGGTAGTTGAGTCAATTGGAAAGTTTACAAATAAGAAAGATGATTAAATATTTTTAGGAAAATATTAATAATAACCAAAATACACTTCCTAAATCGACTGAAAGCGTTAGGTCCAGCTGAAAAGTATTGTTTAGATAGAGAATGTCATCTAGCATTAGTATCTTTCTTATTAAATTAAAAAAAGCGTACAACAAAAGAATTATGAAGAAGTAGTCTATTTTTGACAGTATCACATAATTGAGCATCAAGATTTTATAAAAGGGTGCAAAGAATGGAACACTTTAAGGAAGTGCATGAACAATACATTGAATACCACCTAACGAAATTAATAATAAATGACATATTGGATAGCTTAACAATAGTATCAATTAATCTTAACAACGAGGAGGATTTTCGATTGGCTGACAACAATAATGATAATAGCCCAAAATTGAAAAGGAAATCGAAACCAAAGTTGAAAAAAGAAGAAATTACTGTTGTTGACACGAGTTCCGCCCGTAAAGCTGTTATAGCAACTGCTGTAGGTAATGGCATGGAATGGTTTGACTTTGGAATTTACTCTTATTTAGCAGCTACAATTGGACAAGTATTTTTTCCTGAAGTTAGTGGACCTATGCAATTAGTATTTTCTTTTGCGACATTTGCTGTTGCCTTTATTGCTCGACCTATTGGTGGAATTTTCTTTGGAATGCTAGGGGACCGACTAGGACGTAAAAAAGTCTTAGCTATTACCTTAGTGATGATGGCTCTGGCGACATTAAGTATTGGTTTGATTCCAGCTCATTCATCAATAGGGTATACAGCAACGGTACTTTTACTCATTGCACGTTTAGTTCAAGGATTTTCATCAGGGGGAGAATATTCGGGTGCTATGACGTTTATTGCTGAATCCACTCCTGATAAAAAAAGAGGGTTTATGTCAAGCGGTCTGGAGGTTGGAACTTTAGTTGGCTATATCGCAGGGGCTAGCCTTGTTACTTTACTTACCTATATTTTGGGAGAGGATACAATGTTAGAATGGGGTTGGCGTATTCCATTTTTCTTATCAGCCCCTATTGGTTTAATCGGCTTTTATTTACGTAATAATTTGGAAGAAACTCCTGCATTTGAAGCAATGCAGGAAAAAAAAGCAGATGATGATAATCATATAACAGTGAAAAATATATTACAATTCCATTGGAGAGCAATAGTTGTCGGTATGTTTGTTGTTTTCTTTTATATTGTTGTAAATTATACCGTATTATCTTATATGCCCTCACACTTAACTGCTGTTCTTGGCTATGGAGAAGCAGAAGGGCTTTTATTAATTGTCATTGTCATGGTTATTATGATTCCTATTGTTCTGTTAATGGGGTATTTTAGTGATCGAATTGGAGCGAAAAAGATTATACAAGGGGGATTAATTGGGCTAATCCTTTTAAGTATACCTTCGTTTAATTTGATTGGTAGTGGTAACACAATACATGTATTTTGGGGATTATTGATTCTCGCAGTGTTTTCTGCTTCTTTTCAGGGAACAATGCCAGCGCTATTGCCCTCCCTATTTTTTACAAATGTGAGAAATGGGGCATTAGCAATTACATTTAATATTTCTGCGTCATTGTTCGGTGGTACGACACCTTTACTTGTAGCGTGGTTAATTAGCAAAACGATGAATCAAATGGTACCTGCCTACTACGTTATATTTGCATCTGTTGTCGGTATTATCGTTGTAAGTATCTTTCTAAAAGATACTTCAGGAAAAGCACTTCGAGGTTCACCTCCAGCTGTTGAAGAGAAAGCTGAAATTAAAGAGATTTTAGAAGAACCAGAAGAAGCATTATGGTGGCATGAAGAAAAGAAAGAAATTGAAGAACGTATTGAGGATCGTTTGGAAGATGGAAAGTGATATTAGGCTATTCTGGAGTAGTTGATAAATCAATTTCAATTGTAAGCTGATAACATGATGAAACAAAAGTAACCGACCAAAATCCGACCATTTAATAATATGGAATCGAAGATATCGGTTGCTTTTTCTTTCATTTTTCAAAGTACTTCGTTCATTTACTTCCTAGTGTAGCTTTGTAAAAAACGAGCAAAATCGCGGTTTATTGTTTTAATACAATAACTAAACGTTCTTTGAAGGCTAATTGAACTAATTTTAGCAATAAAAAATAGATATGCCTGATGAATAATTGTCAGTAATGATGCAATTTTATATTGGATAAGGTAAAATGTGGATGAGTTTATTTTGCACTTAAGGAGAATAACAATGCCTGTCTATAATAAGTTAGTACGAGATAAAATTTTAGAAATCATAGAGGCGGATGGATTATCGTATAATGCAAGAGTGTTAGAACCGCAGGATTTTCTGGAAGAAGTTAAAGCAAAAATAATGGAAGAAGCGAAAGAGTTTCAAGAATCAAAAACTATACAAAACAGTGTAGAAGAATTAGCGGATCTGTTAGAGCTCGTCCATACGGCGATAAATGCATTAGGAATAAGTTATCAAGAATTAGAAGAGATTCGTGCGCACAAGAAGGCTAAACGTGGTGGGTTTGAAAAAGCGATTTATTTAATTGATGTTGAGGATAAATAAATATTGTAGTGGTGCCTAGCTGAAGAAAACCATGCTGTCAGAACTTGCAGTCATCCATCTTGTCTTGCTAACAAAATGAAGTAAAAGGACAAAACGGAATGTATGATATCTTTACTGAAGAAAATGTCTATGTTAATGATAAAGATGGTAGTTACGCAAAAAGAATATATTAAACCATGTACATTCTATATTGGGGGAGTACATGGTTTTTTAATGTGATAATTTAGTAAGTATTCAGTAAAAATGGAACTATTTGTATGAAGAAACGTCTAATGGCTTAATGAAAAGTCATCTACATTGAAAGAAGGTGTTTTGTCTTGGTTGGTTTACTGAATGTCGGGAGTATAGGGTTAGGATTAGTTGCATGGTTCCTTCCGATAATTTGCCTTTTACAAATAAAAAACATTGCCTTTAAAAAATGGGGACTGCTTACTTGTTTAAGTTTCAGTGCTTGTGCTATTGCACTTATATTCCAAATGTACTATAGCTATTATCTTGTAAAGATTGAAGATTGGAGTGCCCTTTTGGACACATCAGAAGCTGTCATATTCGCTGCAACGGCTCTTCTTAGCGTAACGATTTTATTAAATAGTATAACGATATTTGTATTTGGAAAAAAAGCTTCAAATAACAGGTTAAATTGAGATGTGAAAGGGTGTAGTATTGAAAAAACTTGCAATATTGCTTTTTATTTTGGTTGTAGCATTTGATTTACTTCTTCTGTTATTGGGCTTAAATCAATATTATGTTGCTATTATTAAATATACAGGTATTATTTTTCCAGCATTTCTTACGGTCCTATCGATTTTTATTTTTGTTAACACGCTCGGCATTAAAACAGCCGAGAAAATCACCATTTCTGTAATAGCCTCATTAATACTAGCTGTCATGCTATTTGTTCATTTGATAGGGGATTATCAAATTGACACCATACCATCACCAGCCAGCAAAGATACATTAATAATCGAACATCGAAATGCGACATTAGGCGAGACAACCCATCTATACTATTTTTATCGTAACACAGCTCTTCCTGGCGTAATAAAGAAGGTAAACAATAAAGTGCTTACAATACAAACGCGTGAAAGCGGCCAAATCCCTAATGATTTAGAAGTATTGGGGGTAGATAATGCTGAATGGATTGAGGGGAAGGGCATTATTTTTCACTCACGCTATGCAACAACAAAGTTAGATTTTTAATAGTGCGGTCTTTTTCGCAGGCGATTGTAGCAAATTTTAGGGGAATTGACTAAGCACTGTTCATAAAATAAAGGCTTAATTTGGCCAAAGTAAAATTAGAAGGGACAAAAACGATGAAAAAATCTTTTACAACGATTGAAAAGTTAAAATTTGTTGTTTTTGTTGTCACTAGTATATTAATTGCAATACTTGTTTTTAAATATGATCATTCCAACAATATCGTTTTGACATTATCAATTACAATAATTCTTATGAATAAAATACGAGATTCAAAAAAAGACAAAAAACCTGACTATTTATCAATCGGATTATGGCTATTGTTAACCTTTACAGCGCTGTTAATTACCGTTATGGATTTTATTCATCCGCCCAATTAAATAGTAGAAAATTATTTTGCCTGTTACTACAAAGAACAACTACTGGTGAATAGTGTTTATGTTTCGGGAGAAAATATTCAGAAACACGATTTAGGAGCGATAAAATTGACAAAATATATGCTGTATACAATGTTATTAGTAAGTGTCCTACTGTATGGCATAGAGAATGAAACAGTATATGCAATGGAAGATGATACACCTCAACATTTAGAGGAATTTCTTCCTCAAATAGGATACAAAACGATTGAAGCTGCGTTACAGGATTTTGAACAGCATTATCATCAACAACTGAAGCTACCATTGCGAGTGCCACCATTAAGTTTTACCCATCAATTCGGTAGGTTTAATACAAATCATTATTTTGAAGTTACGTTTATTAATGAAATTGCGCCTCAAAATCATTATAAAATCGATGTACGACCACTTGAGGAAAAAATTACATTTGAAAAATATAGTTCCACTGTCTTTCAGTTAAAAAACGGCCATGATGCACTTTATATTGATCATGCGCAAATAGGCTTTAATTTATTGGTTATCGAAAGAGATAACTGGCAATATGTTTTTAGTATCGATAAAGATGTTGCAGATAAAGTAACAGCAGAAATACTTGTTGAAATTGCAAATTCAATTGACTATTGAAACCATTTTTAATAGGAGTTGCTTCGGCAGCTCTTTTTTATGATTGAACGGTAATTTTGAGTTTTTATGTTCTATGGTATAATTGTAATTATTTACTATTTATTGTGGGGGAACATATGAAAAATTATCGATTACTTCGTATATGTACTTTGATTATCCTGTTATCAGGTTGTAGTGTATCTTCGACAAAAACTGAAGAACCACTGCTAAAAGAAACAGCGCCTATTAAAACGACCATTGAACTAAGTAGTGAGGATAAAGAAAAAAGCGAAGAAGCAAAAGTAAGTGATCAACCACTCCTAATTGATGCAGAAATAGCAGCACCTACAGGAGATAATATAAATTATTTTACTTATGAAGGAAATGTGCCTTTGAAAATTGCTTTATTGAATTCTGGTACAGAAACCTTTTTATATACTTTTCGACATGCTGACAACGAAACGATTGTAGCACAAGGTATGTTGAAAAGTGATGAAAGTTTCAACGAGGTATTTGATGAATTGCCCGAAGGAGACTATGTTCTTTCTTGCGTTGTCGCTGATGAAGAACCTCCAGCAGATATAAAACTAAAGGTAAAGGTAGAATTGCTTAATGAAACTGTATGAATAGGTTTGTCTTTAAAGATAGCTTGATGCTATCTTTTTTTTAAGTGAAGCATTACTTTACTAAAAACGTCCATACTATAAATAATGCCTACAATCTTTTATTCTCATTAGAAAAGGGGATGTATTGGTGAAGAAAATCGTGCTATTGTCGATACTGTCAGTTGTTGCAGTGAATTGTATTTCGTTAGTGGTATTTGCCAATGAGCAACCAGAAGAAGACTTAATGCAAATTATTAGACCATTTATGCCAGCGAATTCGTCACTTATAAGTCCAGATAAACCTTTTTCTACAAAGTCTGTTCAACTGTATGATTTTAATGACGATGGACAAAAGGAAATCATCTTTACCTATGAAATAAAAGCAAAGAATCAACCCGCTCCTTCGCAATTTGGCGCAGTCGTTCTACAAAAGAACCAATCACATTGGCAAAAAGTGTGGGAAACAGCCAAGCAAGGAGTAGATTTGGACTTTTCAACTTTAAAAGACATTACTGGTGATGGTACAAAAGAGTATTTATTCGGTGTAACAATCGGTGCATCGATCGGTAGCGAGCTCGAAGTTTTCCAATCACTGAATAACGCATTTAAACAGATTGCGGATATTCCTTATCATAAAATGGAGTTTGTTGAAGGTACGCAAAAAGTGGCAATTGCAATTTGGCATCTATACATTGGAGATAGTTACTTAGTTGAGGTACTTCAATGGAATGGTGAAAAATTAGTTTATAATGAAGCGTCCTATGCGAAATATTATCCGCTAATCGAAAACTTTTATATCGATAAAATTTCACAAATCGATGCTTGGTTTTATTGGTATTGCCTTGCAGACGCTCAAATTCAAGCAAATAAATTTAAAGAGGCGTATCGATCCATTCAAGAGGGGACTGTTTTAGCTAAAGCCTCCGCTATGCATGAGGTCATCCAATATTTTAAAGATCTCACTGATAGGCTAAAGAATAAAAAAATAAATGCTAGCTTATTTATATAAAATAATTTGACGATTGATAAACAAGCACGAAGCCCATTTGGCACGTGCTTGTTTTTATGTATACAATACCGTGTTATGTTGAACTATTTGATTGTCTAGCATTGAAAAACTTTTATCCCCAATTTATTGCTTTCCAAACTTTGCGATTTTTTTAAGATAAAATAGACCAGCTGCCATAATTAACAATCCCAAAGCTTTATAACTCAAGGTTTTAAATGTTTCGTTATAGACGGTTATACTCATAAAAAAAGAACCAATAATAACAATTATTATTCCTAAAATACTGTTTATTATTTTCAGAATCATTTTACACTCCTTCGAAAGGGCTTCATGCCTTATTCATAAGATTGATAATGTTTTAATTGTTCCGGTTGCAACACAGTTCCGTCTATCGTATAGTGTTCGAACTGACCTAATCGATCTTTACGATGGACAAAATAAATATAAACAACATTTGGTTCGTCAATAAAAATCACATTCACAGCGTAGTTAGGTAAGCCCCCTAAATACCATTCGCAGTCAATGGACTGTATTTCATTCTCTGTATAGTGAACTTCTTCTATTAAATAGTGGCGAATTTTTTGTTCATACAGCTGCTTTTTCAACTGCACGGTCACATATGGAACGAGCACAATAAGTAGTATGGCGACAAGCAATATTTTTTTCATACCATCGCTCCTGGCTATTAAATAGTAATCGAGCTATTCATTTTTGTATATGGGGATGAAATTAGGAGGGATGACAATTTCATACTATTCATGTTCTATGTCATAGACAATACTATAAGAAATATTGAGTTTATAAGAAACCCAAGACTCAAAAATCCTATTTATTTCTTTGTTCAAATCGTCCTTGTCCATACGATGGTCAAGTCCCAATTGCTCAAACGTAAAAGTTTCTAGTATTTCTTCATTATATTTAGTATTAACAGCAAACGTTATGGTTTGATTCAATGATATTTCCTCCAATCAATACAAGTGTCACTGCTAATTGTTATTAAATGAGAGGACTTGCATTTATAGATAATCGCAAGTCCTCTTTTTTTGCGAATTTATAGCTCTAAAGATTCGTTTTCTACAACTTTTTCGTCACTCTCTTGTTTCTTTTGAATATATAGAAGAAGAAGCGCTTGCGCTGTCATCGTCAGCACGATAAATAATAAATGCGTGTTAGAGTAGAACAATTTTGCGGTGAAGTAATAAATTGGTGCTGATGATAAGTAAGAAATATACTGATTTTTAGTTATTAAATAAATAATAGTCGCAATACATAGCGTAACGACTATTAGCTCTAACGTATCACCGATTAGTCTGCTATCGATATCAAACAGTAAATCGCTTATATAGGACATGTCTTGTTCACCTCACTTCGCTATAGAAAATACATATTTACAAAAATTGTAACATAATGAAGAGCCCCTTGGAAGCTATTGGTAGAAAATGTGATTTGATAATTTTTCTTTTCACACATTGAATTGCTAATGTTCTTATTGTCTTTCTTCAATCAAATTGTTGTATATAGCTAATGTGCATTGAATGGAGTGGGGCGCTTTCAATAGCTTTCAAGAGTATTGGGAGTGAGAGCATATAAAAACACAAATGGCGTACGTATTATCGCATACTATAAATTAACCATCTTTTCATATGGATGTTACATGTAATACGTAACGAGACATTGTTAGAAATACCCGGTAGAAGACAGTTAGCTGTCATTCGTTTCAATCCAAATTGAGCTAGAATTATGACAGGTATGTTAAGAGGAAGGGGGGACACACTTGGTTTCCATTCGACAAAAATTAGTATCTGCGAGTCAAGCTGCAAAAATTACAAATGGAAAAAATAATGCCAAAAAATATATTGTTGTACACGAAACAGATAATACGAGTGCAGGAGCGGACGCAGATGCCCATGCTCGATTACAAATAAACGGTAATAGTAGAGATGCCAGCTGGCATTGGCAAGTAGATGATCATGAAGCCATCCAATCTTTTGAACATTATTGGGAATGCTGGGGAGCTGGAACGTACCAAGGAAATGCGCAAGGTATTCAGGTTGAAATTTGTGTAAATAGCGATGGCGATTTCAAAAAGGCGGTCGAAAATGCTGCAAGTTTAATTGCAAAAATATTAAAGGATGAGAATATAGCCATTCAAAATGTTGTACAGCACCATTATTTCAGTGGAAAAAATTGTCCGAGAAATATCCGTGCAGGGAAAATCACATGGGCTAATTTTTTGCAAATGATCACAAGTATTGAAACACCAAAGCCCGAAAAACCACCAACCGAGTCATTGAAATATCGTATTGTCACAGGCACATATAGTACTCGAAATGCAGCGTTAAGTGTTTTAGACATCATGCAGAAACGTTTTGGCTGGGTTGCCTATATTGAACAGGAAGGGACAAAATACCGTGTGAAAACAGGTACTTTTACTGGCCTGACCGCTGCAAAAAGTGCAGACAATAAAATAAAAACAGCTAAATTAGCACAAGTGACATATATTATCGAAGCATAATGATAAATCCTTTAAATAATTGAGTATTTTAGTTGACTGCTTATAGGAAATGAGTAGAATAAAAAGATAGTACTATTAAATATATAAAACTTAGCAGCTAAAAATAGTGCCTCAGGATTGTATCTGAGGCACATTTTATTGATAAATTGTCAACGTGGAAGCTTTTGAAAGACATTTTCTATTTAATAGAGAATAGTAGATAAAAAAGTACTTTTTCAATGTACAATTTTATGAAGTTAGTAAAGAAACGAGTGCTGTCATGAAATTTTGACACGCTTTTTCTTTTCGTCTTCTCTATAACCTGTTAAGATGGTAATAGTGTGACAACAAGTTAGTGTATATGAGAGTGGTGACAATCAAGATGGATGAACAGAAAAAAGATGGTTTAGAACAACAGCAAGAGCAAACACCGCAAGTAGAGGTAAAACCAGCGGGGCAATTTATTCAGATGAAGCCGTTTAAATTTATTATGCTGATGTTCTTTACAATCTTAATTACCGCAGGCTTAACCATTTTTGCGTTAACTTTCGGTGAAAAGAAAGTAGTAGAAGTAAAAGTTCCGATTGAACGTGCGGAATTTACAAAGTTATATGAAGCATTTGATATGCTGAAAGGCAAATACTACAAAGATATTGATGATGAAAAAGTAGTCGATGGTGCCATCAACGGCATGTTTGAAGCATTAGAAGACCCATACTCTGATTTCATGGTAAAAGATGAAGCAGAACAGTTTAACTCTGGATTATCTTCAAGCTTCCAAGGAATTGGCGCTGAAATTCAAGAACGTAATGGATTCATTACTGTTGTGTCACCTATTAAAAATTCACCGGCTGAAAAAGCAGGCTTATTACCAAAAGATATTATTTTAACTGTAGACGGCAAAAGTATCCAAGGCTTTAGTGCTTCAGAAGCGGTAGCGCTTATTCGAGGCGAAAAAGGTACGCCTGTTAAACTAACAGTGAAACGTGGCGAAAATGCTAAACCGATTGAAATGACGATTATTCGCGATGACATTCCTGTAGAGACGGTTTACGGTGAAATGCTAGATGGTGATATTGCGCATATTCAAATTACTTCATTTAGTGAGAAAACAGGAGAAGAGTTAGAAAAAATACTCGCTGAGTACGAAGGAAAAGGCATGAAAGGGATTGTCCTTGATTTACGCCAAAATCCAGGTGGTTACTTAGATGCAGCAGTTGAAATTTCAAATTTATTTGTACCAGAAGGTAAAGCGATTGTACAAGTGCAGCAAAAAGATGAGGAACCAGTGATTACAAATGCCATTGCAGGGAAAAAATATGATTTACCTGTAACAGTACTAGTTGATAATGGTAGTGCTTCTGCTTCAGAAATATTAGCAGGTGCATTAAAAGAATCAGTGGGTGCTAAAGTTGTTGGTGAAACATCATTCGGTAAAGGGACAGTGCAAAATGTTACACCTTTAAAAGATGGCTCGAACTTAAAATTCACTACTGGTAAATGGTTAACACCGAACGGTAATTGGATTAATGAAAAAGGAATCGAACCAGATGTAAAAGTTGCTTACCCTGCCTATGCTTCCTTACCTATTTTAGATCCTACGATTGAAATGAAAGAGGGCTTACAATCAGATGCTGTCAAAGTAGCTGAAGAAATGCTTGAGGTGCTTGGCTATGAACCTGGTAAAGCTGACGGTTTGTTTGATCAATATACAGAACGCGCAGTGGAAAAACTCCAAGCGGATAATAAGCTTGAAGAAACAGGCATTTTAACGAATGAAACAACGTATGCATTAATGGATGCGTTACGTGCGAAAATGAAATCAGAAGATCCTCAACTGTTAAAAGCAAAAGAACTTGTATCTGAGGCTAAATAATAAACTGAGGCAATAACAAACTAACACAGCAGCTGTCGCACAAGTCGTCTCGTACGGCGAATGCGGCAGCTTTTTTTATAGGAGGAATGCATTGTGAAGGATGTATATTTATTTAGTGGGTTTCTTGGAAGCGGCAAAACATCAATGCTAACAGATGTTATTCGACAACTAAAGGAAAAGGGATTAAAGCCAGCTGTAATTATGAATGAGCTTGGCAAGTTGCCTTTTGACTCACAGGCAGTAGAGGAAGACGTCCCGTTAAAGGAGATGTTAGAAGGTTGTATTTGTTGTTCAGGAGCTGAAAAAACAGAAGCTCAAATTCAATCTCTACTATTAGATAGTGAATTTGATGTCCTTATAATTGAAACAACTGGAGCGGCACATCCTGTAGAGGCATTGGATGCAGTTTACTCGCCAATTTTTGCAGAGCAATTAAATGTCAAAGGGATTGTCACTGTGGCAGACTCTAAGCTATGGTTAAATCGAGAGACGCTGACGCCACAAGTTCGTACATTGTTTATGGAACAAATTCGCCATGCTCATTTACTATTGGCCAATAAAATGGATTTACTAAGCGAAGCGGAGCAAGCAAAGGCTGTCTATGAGCTCCAAGGTTTTAATCCGCATGCGTTTATTTTGCAAACAACAAATGGGCGGGTGCCGTTGTCTTTACTCGAAGGATTAACAGCTACAGTACAAATCGACAAAGACAACATTGTTAAAGCCCCAATCTCTTCGATGCATTTAACATCACGATTAATAGAATTCGACGGAGTTCACTTTACACAAGCGCAATTTGAAGACTGGGTACGTGCATTGCCAGATACAGTGTACCGTATGAAAGGCTACGTTCCGATTGAAGGAGTGAAAAACCCAATGTTGTTTCAATATGCTTATGGCATGGTACAATGGCTGCCAGAGTACATTAAAATGCCAGCAAAGCTTGTGTTAATCGGTGAAAATGTCGGAAGTGTTGTTGTACCTGGAATCGACTAACAATACATTTTTTAAGATGTTGAACTCACATATTTTCAATAAAACTGCTCGTGTTGTTACTGAATGGCCTTAAGCTTATACAGTAGAACTGAGCAGCTTTTTTTGTATTCAATCTATTTCTAGTAAAAGTTTGCTTGAATTTTTCTAAGGGGAAGGACAACTTTGGTACGAAATTATGAACAGATTTTGCACAGTGTCAACCCCATATAAAACGTAAGTATTTCATAGCATGGTGAAACATGCTAAAAATTATAACAAAAAAACCCCTGTTTAACGGAAACTACTTCTCTATTGGGCAAGCTAGCAGATGATGGCAAGATTTTTAATAGAATCATACTTTACGATAGGTTGCAGAGAGGAGAGATTGCAAAATGAAAAAAACACTTACTGCAATTTGTGCAACATTTCTTTTAGCGGCTCCAATTCAATTGGCTTCTGCTGCTTCCAATACAACAGAGGGGAACACAGCAAATCAGACAACGAACTGCCAAGTTTACTATTATAATTGGTCAAATCACAAATGGGTTGTAACAAAACCACAAACGACAACACCATCTAAAGATACGGAAACAAATCAACAAACAAATAAACCATCAAATCAACAAAATAATACAACGACAACACCACCGACTACTTCGAAGCCGACTACATCTACATCAGATGTCAATGCTTTTGAACAAGAGGTAGTAAAATTAACAAATGCTGAGCGTACGAAAGCTGGTTTAAAAGCTTTACAAACAGATGATAAACTAATGGCTGCAGCAAGAGAAAAATCACAAGATATGCAATCAAAAAACTATTTTTCACATACGAGCCCAACATTCGGTTCACCATTTGATCGTATGAAAGCTTTAGGTATTACGTATAAGAGTGCTGGTGAAAATATCGCCCAAGGTCAACGTACACCACAAGAAGTTGTACAAGCTTGGATGGATTCACCAGGTCACCGTGCTAATATTTTAAATGCGAATTATACACATATTGGTGTTGGTTATGTGAAATCAGGTAACTACTGGACGCAACAATTTATTCAAAAATAATGATGTGTTTAGTTAAATAAAAGCAAATAGGGTGTCCAATAAGTCGTAAAAGGCTTATTTGGGCGTCTTTTTTGTTTAGTTGAACGACTGAAAAAAGTGTTAAATTGATCATAGTCGTCAATCTAACACTTTCTTTTGTTTTTTTGTTTCAGTTATTTACTGCAATACATATTTTCTTTGTACAAGTAATAAACGAATTAATAATGTAATGGCTCCTGCAGAAAGGCCTGCGACAAGTCCAATCCAATAACTAACTGGTCCAAGGTCTGTATAGTTAGCGAGTAAAAATCCTGTAGGTAATCCGATAATCCAATAGGAGATGATGGCCATAATAAATGTTATGGTAACATCTTTATACCCTCGTAATGCGCCTTGAACCGGTGCCTGTATCGAATCGGACAATTGGAAAATGGAAGCATAGACTAAAAATTGCTGGGCGTATTGTAAAACCAATCGATCACTTGAGTACATTGTAGCAATTTGTTCGCGAAGTAAGTAGAGTATGCAAGCTGAGAAAAAGCTAAATAAAATCGCTGTACCTACGCATAAATAACTATAAACCTTCGCATCGCGTAAACGACCTGCACCAATTTCGAAACCTACTAAAATTGTTACACCCATTGATATACTAAGAGGGACCATATATAACAACGATGTAAAATTAATAGCTATTTGATGGGCTGCAATGATTTCAGTACTAAAGCTACTCATCATCATTGTAACAGCAGAAAAAATACTTGTTTCCGCAAATAAAGAGATACCAATTGGCACACCAATCACTAAAATCTCTTTCCAACTTAACCATGCAAGCTTAGACCACTCACGGAAAATCGAAAATTGTTCAAAAGGCACACGTTTTGCAACAATCCAAACGGTGATAATAAAAATTAGCCAGTAAGTAATGGCAGTGGCAACACCTGCACCAACACCGCCCAGTTCTGGTGCACCAAATTTACCGAAAATAAATATGTAATTTAATAAAATATTAATCGGCGTTGCTAGCAGCGTAATGATCATTGTTACACGTGTTTGACCTAACGCATCAATAAAACAACGTAGGACAAAAAATAATAAAAGTGGTAATAGTCCCACGCACATTGCTTGAATATAAGATTTGGCAATGTTATGGACAGCTTGTGCTAATTGCATATTGCCTAAAATCCAATCGAGCGCAAAAAATAAAAAGACAAAAATAATGGCAGCAAGTACAAGGGCCACATATAAGCCTTGTTGCACAGCCTTTTTCGCTGCATGTTCTTTCTTAGCACCAACTAATTGGGATACAATCGGTGTGATCGCTAATAAAATTCCTGAAAGCCCCGTATAGACAGGCATCCATATAGAGGAACCAATCGATACACCCGCTAAATCAGCTGTACCGTAACGACTAGACATTAAAATATCGAAAAATGATATAAGGTAAATGGCTACTTGCGTAATTAAAATTGGCACAATGATTTTTAAAATTAAAGCATACTTTTGTTTTAATGAAGTGGTTTTGTACATGTCAGTTACTTCCTTTATAAGCATAATGAATTAGTATAACATAGAGTAGACATAATATGAGTGAAAAATTAAAAGCTTCATCTATATCTTTTCAGTCGCATATAGTAAAATAAAAGACTGTAAACAAAAAGTAGCGTTTTGCTGCTATGGCTTTTAAGGAATAGGAGAATTAATGTGAAACAACAAACAATCATTTTAACCGGTGGTGGAACAGCAGGCCATGTATCACTTAACCAAGCGATATTACCTTCTTTACTTGAACTGGGTTATGATGTCCACTATATTGGTTCAGAGCAAGGTATAGAAAAAGAATTAATAGGCGAGGCATTTCCTGACGTTCCGTTCTATGGGATAGCAAGCGGAAAATTGCGTCGTTATTTCTCTATGAAAAACTTTACAGATCCTTTTAAAGTGCTTGCCGGTGTTATGCAAGCGTTTAGAATTATAAAAAAGGTGAAACCAGAAGTTATTTTTTCTAAAGGTGGATTTGTCTCTGTGCCTGTTGTGATGGCGGCAAAATTAGCAGGTATACCAGTCGTTATCCATGAATCAGATGTAACACCTGGTTTGGCAAATAAAATAGCGTTACCTTTTGCTTCTCATATTTTTACGATTTTTGAAGAGACGCTACAGCACTTGCCAAAAGAAAAGGCAACTTGTACAGGTTCTATCATTCGTCAAGAATTATTTAATGGCAATAAAGCAAAAGGCCTTGCTTTCTGCGGCTTTACTTCATCAAAACCTGTTCTGTTAGTGATGGGGGGAAGTCTTGGTTCAGTTGTGTTAAATGATGCATTGCGCCATAATTTACCCGAATTACTTCAAACATTTCAAGTAATTCATCTTTGTGGTAAAGGGAATAAAGATGATAGCTTAGAGTCAATGAATGGGTACAAACAATTTGATTATGTAACAACAGAATTGCCAGATTTACTACATGCAGCTGACTTTGTCGTTTCACGTGCAGGTTCAAATTCTATTTTTGAATTTTTAGCACTTCATAAGCCGATGCTGTTAATTCCTTTATCAGCGCAAAAAAGTCGTGGTGATCAAATTTTAAATGCGAGGTTATTTAAAAAACAAGGATATGCCGAAGTGTTGCAAGAAGAAGAACTGACGAAGGAATCGTTTATGAAATCAGTCTATACGTTGACAGAGCGTAAAGCTGAAATGATACAAACAATGGAAAAAACACAAAGACCGAAAACGCCAGATGAAATGGCTAAATTAATCATACAATATAAAAAATAAAAAGCTATGTACATTGTTTGGATAAACAGTGTACATAGCTTTTTTAATTGATTCATTACATTGCTTGTTCTTCGCCTTCTTGTGTTTGATGGGCTGTTGTTAAATAGAACAAGTCGCGTGGAATTTTGTATAAATGAAATTGTGCCTCGCCACTGTTTACTTGAGCTAATAAAGTAGGGTGACTATCATTTGCACTGACAACATAAGGCAATTTTAAAGCGGCACGTTGTGATTTAACATTTTCAACTCGAATACGGAGAAAAACCGTATGGAAATTATATTCAAAAAACAACTCGTTCAAAAAAAGCATTTTTGCCTTTTGGTTGTAACCTTGCCCTTGATAAGGGAATCCGATCCACGTTCCGAGGAAGCCTGCACCGTCCTCAACATCATGAATGCTAATGGTGCCGATTGGTTGACCCCAATCATCGGTAATTGTCCTAGAAATAGCGAGCCCTCTCGCTTCTTCTTCAATTAGTTGCTTGGTCATAAACCAGTATTCATCCGCCGATTTGGCTTTTTGACGGACAAAGGGAAAAACAGATGGATGCGATAATAGCTCATAAAGCTCTGTACATTCATGTAGGTCTCGATGTTTAAGCATACGAAACGCCTCCTTTACAAGGGTAGTTAAAACAATTCCGTTAAAACATAAGAATAAAACTAAAATTCGTACTGGAATTAAAAACCCAAAGAACTAGACGTTATAACTATGTTATCCATAATCTCCCGCAGTCTTACTGATTTTGCGACCATACCGAAAAATGGCTAGTTTTATTAATATAATATAACAAGTCTACTGCTTGGTGCAATCAATTTACTCTTTCAAACAAAAATTTACTTTAGTTATCAGTTAATTCTGACAACTTAACAAAAAATATTTATTACGGTAATTGCTAGATATGAATAGAAAGTCTATATTAGTTATATATTACATGAAAATGAGAAAAATAGTGTATTTCTTTAGTAATGTTTTACTTTTTTAGTGTGAAAATTTTATCATAATTTATCTTGAAAAAGATAGAATCTTTCTTAAATCCAGAAAGTTAAACGATTGTAAATATGTTATAATACTAGTGTAATTTTTTGTTTTAAAATAAATACATTTATAACGAATTTATATATATATGTGACTTTATTATGGGGAGTGACATCATGGAATATCTTTTAAGCGAAAAATTTTTTAACGAATTATTTATTGGAGAAGATTTCGTCTATTTAATGAAAAAAGTTGGAGACGATTATCAATATGTTCGCTTAAATCAAGCTGCCCAAGTACTGTTATCCAAAAATGCCGTAGGAAAAATGTTATCTGCTGTTACTTCTAGTCGGAATTTTGTTATTATTCAAGATAATTACCACCGAGCAATTGCACTACATCAACAAGTCGATTATGTGGATTATGCCTATGTTAAATCTGAAGTTCGAAAATATGAGACATCTGTGCGCCCGATAAAAGACGGAGACGAAGTCTATGTTTTAGCAATTACAAAAGAAATTTTATATGACAGAAGTATTGAAGATAAATTTTTATTTATGCGATCTATGTTTGATCATGCTTTTTTTTCAACAGTCATTTTATCTGCTGAGGGCAATATTTATGAAGTGAATACAAGTTTTATGGAAGATTTTAATTTAGATAATGATAAGATAAAAAATCAGTTATTCATTGATTTACCGATAATACCGAAAGAAGAAATTGCGAAAATACAACATTATTTACAAAGAGCTGCAATGGGCGAAAATATTGGAGAAAAGCTCATTAAGCTTCATACATTGGATAAGAAGGAACGCATGTATTTACTATCGCTTTCGCCTGTCATGCAGGGGGATAATTCCTTTGCTATTTTTCTTATCATGCAAGATTTTACGCAATTTACAGAACAAAAGGCAGCATTACGGTCAACAACACACGGTTTAGAAGTGTTTAAAGCTGCACTTAATTCCGCTACCTCCATTGCTGTTTTGGATGTAGAAGGCAAAATTGTAGAAGTAAATGATTTATTTTTAAATGCTTCTGGATTTACAGCTAGTGAGCTTATCGGTCAACCTTATAATCTTATCGAGCCGAGGAATAATAAAAAAGGTGTTTTTCAAACGATTAATAAAACGCTTTTTTCAGGAGAGGTTTGGCGAGGAGAGCTATGTTATCGCACCAAATATCATGCAGACTATTGGGTAGAGGCAGCCATTGTGCCATTGAAAAATGAATTTGGCAAAGTGGAACAATATTTATCCATTAACTATGATATTACAGACAAGAAAAGAATGTTAACAGAATTAAAAAATATTGAGCGTACATTCCGCTTAATTACCGAAAATACAAATGATTTAATTGTCATCATTAATGAGGATGGCATTATTATTTATGCTTCACCGTCTTATAAAGTGTATTTAGGTTATGAAATAGTTGGATTGCAAGGTCAATTTTACAGTAATATTATTGATGAACAAAGTAAACCAGCGTGGCAAGCGTTTCTTAATGATTTTACTGAAAAGACGGATACCCAGTTTGAACTTTTATTGAAAGCGAAAGATGGCAGGCCTGTTTGGACAGAAGGGAATGTGACGGTCGTTCATGATACTGAACGGGAAACCATTTCCCAAATTATTATGGTTTCACGTGAAATCACACATCGAAAAGAACGAGAAAATGATTTACTCTATCTTGCCTATCACGATAGCCTAACACAACTCCCAAATCGAAGATATCTATTAAAAGAATTCCCTAAAATAATGTCGGACGCACATACAAAAGATACTTGTATTGCCATGCTTTATATCGATGGAGATGATTTCAAAGATGTTAATGATCGATATGGACACGATATGGGTGATGATTTTATCCGTAAATTTGGTCATGTGCTTATTACATCTGTTCGTAGTCATGATTTAGTCATCCGCATGGGTGGTGATGAATTTATCATTATTTTAACGGGTTTAACCCGTAATCCGGACGATAGACAAGCACAAATGATGCATATTATTAATCGCATTCGCACTGGATTAAAAAAAGGATGGACAATAGAAAATCATTTCTTTTCTCCAACTGCATCGATGGGCATCGCTTATTACCCAGAACATGCTACAAGCCTTGAATCGTTAATGGATTTAGCTGACCAAGCATTATATAAAGCGAAGGAATGCGGAAAAAATCATTTATTTATAACAGCACCTCAATAATAAAAGTCTGTACAAACGAGTATTCACTTGTAGTACAGGCTTTTTCATTGGTGTTTGGCTCATGCTATAATTGGGAAGGAGTTTAAATATTGAAAATAGAAGGTGAAAAAATGCCTAAAAAAATACTATTAGTAGAAGATGAAAAGCATATTGCTCGATTTGTAGAGCTTGAATTACAGCATGAAGGCTACGACGTAACCGTGGCATTTGATGGGCGAGAAGGGTTAGCATTAACGACAAATGAACAATATGATGTCCTATTATTGGATGTAATGCTACCGAGTATCAATGGCATTGAAATTTGCCGAAGAGTTCGTACACAGTCACAAGTGCCCATTATTTTACTTACTGCACGAGACGCAGTAATGGATCGGGTCGCTGGATTAGACGCTGGCGCGGATGATTACATAGTAAAACCGTTTGCCATTGAAGAATTACTGGCAAGAATAAGGACTATTTTGCGCCGGGTAGAGCCTCAAGAAAAACGAGGGGGACAGACGTTGCAATTTCGAGATATTGAAATCGATATTGATGCATATGAGGTATTGGTTCAAGGGGAAAGACTGGACCTAACAAAAACCGAATACGATTTGTTAAAGCTATTAATAGAACAAAAAAATAGAGTTTGTACGCGGGAATTAATTTTAACTTCCGTTTGGGGATATGACGCAGATATTGAGACAAATGTAGTGGACGTATATATCCGCCATTTGCGGACAAAACTACCAGGTGATTCAAATACTTATATTGAAACGGTACGTGGAGTAGGATACGTGATGCGTGAATGAAAAAATTAAAGGATTATATAAGTAATTTATCTTTACAAAGAAAATGGATGCTAACATCTAGTGCTGTGATTTTTATTAGCTATGCCATTATTTGTATTGTCGTCTATGTTTCATTGCATACATGGCTATTAAATGATGAAGGAAGCAAAGTAATACGAACAAGAGATGATGTCGTTTCTTTTTTAGAGTCACAAGGACCAAATATCTCGATTCAACAAATTCAACAAAACACAGGTTTATTAAAATCCATTGTCGATCGCGATCAAACTGTCAGACTATTTAATAATGATGGGATTGAAATATTGCGAATTAATAATGCTTCCAAAGCCGCCCCTTTATCATCGATGGGGGAAGTTGTGCAAATGACTGTTGACAAAAAGGATGCATATGTTGTCAATGAACCGTTACAGCTCGGTTTTTTTCAAGTATATATTCAAGTTATCCATCCGTTAACGCGTTTTGAATCTCTAATGCGCTATTTATTGACTGCCATGCTCATTGCGGGTGTCGGTGCACTGTTACTATCTGGCTCCATCGGCTATTATTTAGCGAACTATTTAACGAAGCCTCTTCATGCATTACGTGCATCAATGAAAACAGTTATGGACCAAGGTTTTAATGAGCCAATTCAGCTAAGTTATACATCTCATGATGAAATTGGTGACTTGTTAAAAATGTACAATGCCATGATGAATGAACTCCAAATTTCGTTTGCTCAGCAACAACAATTTGTTGCAGATGCATCCCATGAGCTACGGACACCGATACAAGCAATAGAAGGACATCTTTCATTATTGAAACGTTGGGGCAAAGATGATCCAGCTATTCTTGAAGAGTCTATTGAAACGTCCTTAACTGAAATTACCCGCATGCGCAAAATGATTGAGGAATTACTAGAGCTTGCACGTCGAGAAGAGAAAGATGAATTAAGTGAGGCCAATCCTATAGAGGTCATTAATAGCGTCATAGAAGAAATGGCGTTAGTATATCCAAATGCAAAAATCGTGCTGTCGAAAAATGAAGAAATAGGAGCGGTTTTTATAACGTTTAATGCATTAAGTCAAATCATTCGCAATATCGTGGAAAATGCAATTCGTTATTGTGAAAAAGTTCCTGAAGTCAATATTTCGCTTGCAAAAAAAGGGAACGAGGTGCAAATTCAAATAGCAGATAACGGCATAGGTATTGCCGAAAAAAATCTGCCGTATATTTTTGATCGTTTTTACCGTGTAGATGAAGCGAGAAACCGCCAAATTGGAGGGACTGGCTTAGGTCTGAGCATCACGAAAATGTTACTTGAAAAATACAATGCTTTGGTAGAAGTCAAGAGCGAAGAAAATGTTGGAACCGTTTTCTTGTTGAAACTACCGCTGAAATATTAAGAAAAAACCGCTGTTTATTTAAGTTTTTTAGCCTTCGGGAAAAAAATTGCTTAATTTGCTAAAAAGTGTTGTATTTTTTGTGAAGAGTAGTAAGATTGAGATGGAAAAAACGTTCTTTAAATTATGGATAAGTTGTGTCGAACATCCTTTTAATGAACGGGATAATATTATATAATTAATTGTAATTTAATTAATGGAACCTGCCGATAGGCAAAATTTGGAGGTCATTTTTCATGTCGAACAACGTTACAACTGTAAGTTCTCCATGGTCAGCTTTCTCTGGTCCTAACTTAGGATATGTGATGGAGCAATACGACTTATTCTTACAGTCTCCTGAAGAAGTAGAACCGGAGTTAGTATCATTATTCCAACAATTTGGTGCACCAGTAGAAGTAGAAGGTGATATGGCTGTAGTAAGTGGTTCAGCAGCTCCTGCTGGCGATTTTAAAAAGATTTTAGCGGCTGTGAAATTAGCTGATACAATTCGTTATCAAGGTCATTTAGCAGCAGATATTTATCCTTTAAAAAATCGTGCACTTCAAACAGCACAAATTGAAGAAAGTGCATTCAACTTAAGTCCTGCGGATTTAGCAGAAATACCTGCTGCAATCTTCTTCAAAGAAGTGCCAGCGGGCGTGAAAAATGGTAAGGATGCTATTGACTATTTAAAATCTGTTTATACAGATAAAGTAGCTTTTGAATACGAGCATGTTAGAGCAACAGAAGAACGCGAGTGGATTCAAGCACAAATCGAATCTGGTTCTTTAAAACAAGCGCTAACTTCAGAAGAGAAAAAAGCGTTATTAGATCGTTTAACACGTGTTGAAAACTTCGAGAAATTCATTCACAAAACATTTGTTGGTCAAAAGCGTTTCTCTGGTGAAGGTTTAGATACTCAAATCGTCCTTTTTGATGAAATTTTAAAAACAGTAGAAGCAAAAAATGTAGAAAATGTACGTATTGGTATGGCACACCGTGGTCGTCTAAATGTACTAACACATATTTTAAACAAACCTTATGACATGATGTTCTCTGACTTTGCACATGTTTCAAATGACTTATTTATGCCAGAACATGGTCGTCTTGAAATTACAAAAGGCTGGACTGGCGATGTGAAATACCATATGGGTGCTTCATATACGCGTGAATCAGGCATGAATGTCAAACTAGCGTATAACCCTTCTCACTTAGAAGTAGGTAATCCGGTTGTTTTAGGTTCGACTCGTGCAACACAAGATGATACTTCAAAACCAGGTCAAGCTGTGCATAATCCAGCAAAAGGCTTAGGGATTCTAGTACATGGTGATGCTGCATTCCCAGGACAAGGAATTGTAACAGAAGTGTTAAACTATTCAAAAACTGAAGGTTTCTCAACTGGTGGGACAATTCATATCATTGCCAATAATATGATTGGCTTCACAACTGAGCTACAAGACTCACGTTCATCTGTTTATTCTTCTGACCCAGCAAAAGGTTACGAAGTACCAGTTGTTCATGTCAATGCAGATAGCCCAGAAGCTGTGACACAAGTAGGTCGTTTTGCTGCGAACTATCGTCAAAAATTCGGTAAAGATATTATTGTTGACTTAATTGGTTACCGTCGACATGGTCATAATGAAACGGATGATCCAACTGTAACAAATCCAGAAACATACAAACTTGTGGCAAAACATGATACGATTCGTACATTATATGGTGCACAATTAGTAGCAGAAGGTTTAGTTACTGCTGATGAAGTTGCAGCACTTGACTCAGCTATTTATGCTGAAATGCAAGTGGCTTACGATCATGTGAAAGAAATGGCAGATAAAGATGAACATAAACACTTGGAAATGCCTGAAGAATTAAAAATCAATTTCCCAGAAATTGATACAGCAGTAGGTGTGGAACGTTTAGAAACTATTAATGAAGAATTATTAGTGTTTGAACAAAACTTCGAGCCACAAAAGAAATTAGGCAAAATTTTAGAAAAACGTCGTGATGCTTTTGCATCTGCAAAAATTGACTGGGGTCATGCTGAAACATTAGCATACGCTACAATTATTCAAGACGGTACACCGGTACGATTTACTGGTCAAGATGCGCAACGTGGTACATTCTCACAACGTCATTTAGTGTTACATGACAAAAATAATGGCAATGTATTTACACCACTTCACCATATCTCTGGTGCAAGCGCTTCATTTACAGTACACAATTCGCCATTAACTGAAGCAGGGGTTGTTGGCTTTGAATACGGTTACAATCTAGAAAAAGGTAATGTTCTATCCGTTTGGGAAGCGCAATTTGGTGACTTTGCGAACATGGCTCAAGTAATGTTTGATAACTTCATTTCAGGCGCACGCGCTAAATGGGGTCAAAAATCAGGATTCGTTATTCTTTTACCTCACGGGTATGAGGGCCAAGGTCCAGAACACTCTTCAAGCCGTATGGAACGTTATTTACAAATGTCTGCAGAAAATAACTGGTTTGTTGCCAACTGCTCGAATGCAGGTAACTACTATCACTTATTACGTCGTCAAGCAGCAATGTTAGAAACTGAAGGTGTTCGTCCATTAGTTGTTGTTTCGCCAAAATCTTTACTTCGTCATCCATTAGCTGCAGCGAATGCTGAGCAATTAGCAAATGGCTCATTCCAAGAAGTAATTGAGCAACCAGGTTTAGGTACAAAGACAGAGTCTGTTGAACGTATTGTATTAGGTACAGGTAAAGTAATGATTGATTTAGCTGACCGCGTAAAAGATGGAGAAGGTTTCGATCACGTACACATCGTTCGTGTAGAGCAACTTTACCCATTCCCAACTGCGCAAGTAGCTGATATTATTGCTAAGTATCCAAACGTTAAAGAAGTTGCTTGGGTACAAGAAGAACCTAAAAACCAAGGTACTTGGAATTACGCATTGGAAACATTATATGAACTATCTGAAGGTAAAAAGCTTCGTTATGTAGGTCGTCCTGCAATGAGCTCGACTTCAGAAGGTGATGCAGATTCTCATAAAGCTGCGCAATCAGCTTTAATTGAAGAAGCAGTTGCTGAAACGGTAAAAGTTAAATAAATCTATCATTATTACTGGAAGCTGGGCTACTTGCCTAAGGTGGTAGCCCTTTATGTGCATCATGCACGTTAATCAAAGGAGGAAATGAAAGTGGCTGAAATTAAAGTCCCTGAATTAGCAGAATCGATTACAGAAGGTAGTATTGCACAATGGGTTAAAAAAGTGGGCGACCGCGTGGAAAAAGGTGAATTCATCGTTGAACTTGAGACAGATAAAGTAAATGCTGAAATCATTTCTGAAGAAGCTGGGGTTTTAACACAAATTTTAGCTGAAGAAGGCGATACTGTTCTTGTAGGTCAAGTAATTGCAGTTGTAGAAGCTGGCGAAGGCGCAGCAGCAGCACCTGCAGCAGCGGCACCAGTGGAAGCAGCGCCTGCACCTGTAGCGGCTCAAGCAGCACCAACACCAGCAGCACCAGTTGTGGAAGAAACTTCTGGCGAACGTGTCATTGCTTCTCCAGCAGCGCGTAAACTTGCTCGTGAAAAAGGCATTGATCTAGCTGCTGTATCTCCAGTAGATCCACAAGGCCGCGTACGTGTACAAGATGTTGCAGCTCACGGTACAGCACCTGTAGCAGCACCACAAGCAAAACCAGCAGCACCAGTAGCACAAGCAGCAGTTACTGTTGATGATTCACGTGTAACAGTTGAAAAAATGAGCCGTCGTCGTCAAACAATTGCGAAACGTCTTTTAGAAGTTAAGCAATCAACTGCAATGCTAACAACATTCAATGAAGTAGATATGACAAATGTTATGGCATTACGTTCACGTAAAAAAGATCAATTCTTTGAGTCAACTGGCTCTAAGCTTGGTTTCATGTCATTCTTCACAAAAGCTGTTGTTGCAGCACTTAAAAAATACCCTTACGTGAATGCTCAAATCGTTGGCGATGAAATTCACTTAAATAACTTCTTTGATATTGGTGTAGCTGTATCAACTGAAGAAGGTTTAGTAGTACCAGTTGTGCGCGATGCAGACCGTAAAAACTTTGCTGAAATTGAGGATTCAATTGCAGATTTAGCGAAAAAAGCACGCGACAAAAAATTAGGTTTAGCTGATCTTCAAGGTGGATCATTCACTATTACAAATGGTGGTGTATTCGGTTCATTAATGTCAACACCTATTATGAACGGTACACAAGCTGCTATTTTAGGTATGCACTCAATTAAAAAACGTCCAGTAGAAGTAAATGGTGAAGTAGAAATCCGTCCTATGATGTACTTAGCACTATCTTACGACCACCGCATTATCGATGGTAAAGATTCTGTTGGTTTCCTTAAAACAGTTAAAGAGTTACTTGAAAATCCAGAAGATTTATTATTAAATTCTTAATTGCTGTAAATGATGTAATCAAACCCTGCGAACTTTATGTTTTGCAGGGTTTTTTTCACTGTATGAAAAGTATTTGCTTGCCAATAATATTTGCGATGAAGCCAAATTTGACAACATAGTACGAAAGACTATAATTGCCCTTGCTAAACGAATCATAAGCATTATGATAAAAGCATTTTATAATAATATTTTATGAAGTATTACTAAACATTCAGCAACTCGACTGCTTTCTTGCACAATGTCTTAATCATATGGAAGTAAGGTAATAACCTAATATTGTTATTAGTCAGAAAAATGATAAAACTATCTTGACGAATATGCTAGCTTTATAGTAATATCTATTTATCAATTAAATAAACAAACCTCACTTTTGTTTTGTGAGGTAGAGGCGCGGTATTTATTAGTCCATTGCTGAGTAGAAGCAAGCGTAGACGCAATGGAGAAGGAAATATCGCCGAAGCATAAAAGGAGCTCGTACTTTTATGCTGGGTCTGCAGTGAATAAGTGCAGGACTGTCCTAGTAAATCTAATTCCAGTTTACTAGGTTGTGCTATCTCGGAAACATGGAAATTATAGTGAGGATTTGGGCAACTGTCAATTAAAGGTAAGACCTAAGTTCACAACTTAGGTCTTTTTTTGTACAGTTGCTTTATTTTTTTTACAGAAAAGGGGAGTTTTAGATGAAAAGAAAATGGTTGCTATTTATGTTAACTGCTATGACAGCAATTTTGTTAGCGGCGTGTGGTACTGGTGACAAAAAAGATGACAGCACAGCAGGCGATGCTGCAAATAATGATGAAACAGGTGGAGAATTCCGCATTGGGATGGAGGCAGGTTATCCTCCGTTTAACTGGACGCAGCAAGATGATTCAAATGGAGCAGTAAAAATCGCTGATAATGCAGAGTATGCAGGCGGCTATGATGTCCAAATGGCGAAAAAAATCGCTGAAGGTTTAGGGAAAGAATTAGTCATTGTTAAATTGGAATGGGACGGTTTAGTGCCGGCACTTCAATCGAAAAAAATTGATGCCATTGTTGCGGGAATGTCTCCTACAAAGGAACGTAAACAAACAATTGATTTCACTGAAAACTACTATACTTCTGATTTCGTTATGGTTATTCAAAAAGGAAGCAAATATGAAAATGCCAAATCTATTCAAGATTTCTCAGGAGCAAAAGTAACATCACAGCTAAATACATCTAACTACAATGTGATCGATCAAATTAAAGGTGTAAATAAGCAAACAGCGATGGAAAACTTCTCAGCAATGCGTGTGGCACTTGAAGCTGGTAAAATTGATGGCTATGTTGCAGAACGTCCGGAAGGTATTTCAGCTGCAGCAGCAAATGACAAATTCACATTTGTATCATTTGAGGAAGGATTTGATACAGATATTTCAAATACATCCATTGCTGTTGGTTTACGTAAAGGTGATGCAAGCTTAGATAAAATCAATGAAATTCTAAAAGGTATTTCAGAAGATGATCGCCAAAAAATTATGGAAGATGCAATATTACAACAACCTGCAGCACAGTAATATAGGTGGGGCTGTCCTAATCGGAAAAATAGTATACGGAGAAGTTTTCTAGTATGCTATTTTTCATTTCTAAGCGATGTTCTTGCTAAAAAATACGTTTAGAGGGACTGGGGCAGCAGCATCTATTTTAAATTAGTTAATTCGGATAGAAAATCATTCTGAATAACGCATGTCTAAGAAGTATTTCACATAATTTGAACAAAGCTTTACATTCAAATGAAGAGATGATTTCGCTAAGACATAATGGATATCAAGCAACTACACGTTGTTAGGAGGAACATCATGAGTTTTGATTGGATCATTTCTATTATAGAAAACAACTGGCAAATGTTTTTACGAGGTACGTATTATACTTTACTTATTTCCATAATTAGTACAATTATTGGTGCATTCATCGGATTTTTTATTGGGATTATGCATACCATTCCAGTTCGTAAAAAAGGTATAAAATATTATTTATTAAAAATAGCTAATTTTATACTGACATGCTATGTTGAATTTTTCCGTGGTACACCAATGATTGTACAAGCAATGGTAGTATATTACGGACTAGATATTGCTTTTGGCATCGATATGCATTTTATTACTGCAGGGATTTTAGTCGTATCACTTAATACCGGTGCATATATGGCTGAAATCGTGCGGGGTGGAATTGTGTCAATTGATAAAGGCCAATACGAAGCTGCTTCAGCCATTGGTATGGGACATGTACAAATTATGATAAATGTCGTTTTACCACAAGTAGCTCGCAATGTGTTACCTGCAACTGGTAACCAATTAATCATGAATATTAAAGATACGGCTGTATTAAACGTAATCGGCGTTACGGAATTATACTTCCAAACGAAATCAATTGCCGGCAATAACTTCCGCTATTTTGAATCTTTCTTTGTAGCATGTGTGCTTTACTTTATTATGACATTTACGGCATCAAGAATTTTACTGTATGTAGAAAAACGCCTTGATGGACCGGATGCTTATCAAAAAGAACTGAAAGAAATTGACTAGGGGGACGAACAAATGGCAGTCATTCAAATTGAGCATTTAAGTAAATCATTTGGCCGTAACCAAGTGTTAAAAGATGTGAATTTTAAAGTAGACAAGGGAGAGGTGGTATGTTTAATCGGGTCTTCAGGCTCGGGAAAATCAACACTTCTACGTTGTATTAATTTACTTGAAACACCAAGTGGCGGAGAAATTATTTATAAAGGGGAAAATATTTTAGACGAAAAGCATAATATTCAAGCGTATCGTACACATTTAGGAATGGTTTTCCAACAGTTTAATTTGTTTAATAATCACGATGTCTTGAAAAATTGTACAGTCGGACAAGTGAAAGTATTAAAACGCTCGAAAGAAGAAGCAGAAAAAACTGCTTTGAAGTATCTTAAAATCGTCGGCATGGATCAATATGTCAATGCCAAACCTCGTCAACTTTCTGGAGGGCAAAAGCAACGTGTAGCTATTGCGCGCGCACTATCGATGAATCCTGATGTAATGTTATTCGATGAACCAACATCTGCTCTAGATCCAGAAATGGTTGGGGAAGTGTTAAAAGTCATGCGTGAGTTAGCCAATGCCGGCAATACGATGCTGATTGTTACACATGAAATGGAGTTCGCTAAAGAAGTAGCAGATCGGGTAGTATTTATGGATAAAGGGGTCATTGTAGAAGAAGGGCCACCATCGAAAGTGCTCGTAAACCCTGATCACGAACGGACAAAAGAGTTTTTAAAACGAACGCTGAAATAAGTTTTTAGTATTTACATGTTTGCATAAAAGCTTTAAAAAAGTGAGTCCCTAGAGAAGGACTCACTTTTGCTTACCTTATAAAAAAGTTGCGGCATGTGAAATTGAATGGAATTCTTTCTTATAGGTTGACCATCGTTTATTTTTGTATATACTTAAATCGGTTAATTGGAGCGGAAGGCGGTGACTCCTGCGGCTTACTGCTGAGCGGAAATCAACGGCAGTAGACCACTATCTATTTTCTAGAATTCCATTCTGCATATAAAATAAAGCAAATAGCGAACGCTACTGCGATGATAAAAAACCATTGTGGTACTCCTCCAAAACTCATATGAACACCTCGAAAATTGATTTTAATAGTATGAACTCGGTAAATAATTCGTTAGTAAGGACTAAATATAGTCTTCTATAGTTTTTTCTCCACAAAAGAGCTAAAATCGTATAAAATAAACAATAGACATTAGCTAAGGGCTAGTTAAAGAGAGGTAGATAAATTATGTTACATTTAAAATGGAAAGATGCACCGACACTTCGTACAGTTACTTGCAAACATACGAATGCATCTAAATATTTAGTATCAAACGTTTTAACAGTTGGAAAAGAATATGAAGTGAAAAATGAAACAGAAGAGTTCATTTTCATCATTGATAACACTGGTAATATCGGTGGTTATTATAAAGAGTATTTCGCATAAAAAATAATAAAGGGGTGTCTCACATTAGTGCTGAGACACCCCTTTGTATATTTAAGCGACCCAGACTATTATTCCGACATTTTTGGTCTTTTCATCTCAGCTACATCTTGTTGTAAATGTTGTTTTTCCTGTTCCGTAGCAGTATGTAAGGCAAAAACATCTTGAATGGCCATTTTAAGCTCTTGTTGTGTTTCTTTAAATTTGGAAACTTGCTGTTCAAAAGTAGGATTCGTAAATCGTTCATTCGTACGTGCTAGTCGTTCCTCTAACTGTGCATAATGATGGTCCATATTCATTGATAGCATCATAGCTAATTGATTTTTCCAAAGTGGAATGAGTGTAACGATGGAAAATTCGATTTTTTCAGCAAGCGTTTGATTTGCCTGTTGAATCATACGTATTTGGGGTGCAGTTTGTAATGCGACTTGCTGTGAAACTTGCAAATCATAAATACGTTGATCGAGTCGTTCAAGCTGTGCTGCAAAATCATTGAGTTGCTGGATGGCTAGTGGTTGTTTCGTCGACTGGGCGATGTCAAGTTTTCCAGGTAACTCTATTTCAATCGCTTGTTGCTTTTTCATCTGTCCTGCCGCGATAGCAGTGGCTAGCTCTTCAAAAAAGCCTCTATTATGTGTGTAAAGTTGCTCTAATAGCTCAACGTCTCGAATTAGTTGTAACTGAGCCCGTTCGAGTTGAACACCAATTCGTTCTACTTGAATACTTATACGCTCAAACTCCGTTAACGTTTGTTTTACACTAGGACTCGTTTTACCGAACATTTTTTTGAAAAAGGAAGGCTTCTTGGGCTCAAGGGCAGTAGGGTCAACTCGGTCTAATGTTTGCATTAAAGAATCCAGCATATGGCCAATTTTCGTTACATCCTTATCTTTCACTTGAGCGAGCATTCGATCTGCAAATTGAGAGACAGCACGCTGTGAATCTTGGCCTAATGTTAAAACAGATTCAAAATTTGTTAAGTCAATTTGACTCGCATATAAAAGTGCGCGACTTTGGGCAAGTGGAGAAAGCGTCTCATAAGTCGCCATCGCTTCAGCATTGGATGATTGTAGAAAATTTTCTACTAAAGGTGAAAGACCTGGTAACGATTGTAAATGAACAATCGCATCTCTGTTCGCTGTCATTTATCATCGCCTCGCCATTCCAGTTGTTCTTTCCTTCTCGAATTGGAACGGTTCGCGAATTCGATTTCCATTTGAAGATGATCGATATCATTTGCAAGCGCATCTTTTAAATCAATTTGGAATGTTGAATTTAAATCCGTTAACGTTTCACGCGTTTTAGATAAGGTGATTTGAATTTCTTTATCTTTGACGGGCTGCTTTGACAGCATCGTATATTTATCAGTCAATTCAACGGCAGAAGGAAGGTGCGCATAAAAAAACGGCTCCACATTGTAAAACTTTCGCGGATCAGTTTTTACAATTTTTACGATATTTTTTGAAATACGTGTCATTTCAAGTAATTGTTTAAAAGCAGAGACTGAACGGACACGCAAATAGTTTTGACTCAATGTTTGAATATGTTTGTTTGCTGTTGAAAGCTGTAATTCGATATGTTTAAATTCTTCTTTTGTAATCCCTGCTATTTGCATAACTTTTCTTTTCTGATTAAGTTTTAGCACCGCTGTGCTTGTTGCATATGTTCCAGCAAACAATAAACCACCAAGGAAGAATCCTGGATTTGCTGCAATTGCTGCGATAGAAACAGTTGATAGGGAAATGAAAAGGCTAGCGGTATGTCTAGAGAAAAACTGTCCGATACTGAGCATAGTTTCTTCCTCCTTGCTTTGCAATATGTCTACTTTCTAATACGTATGAATCGACATAAAGTTTCATTTATAATTATCGGCTTTTATTAATTTTACTGCTGTTTGCTTTGTTTCTCAATGAATAAACTTCAAACGTGTCTAATGGTGTTCCTGTATTTTTTATAGTATGTTCGTTTTCTAAAAAGACCATTAGTAATTGACCGTCTATTTCCGATTTTCTTGCGCGAAAAGGGTAGGAGAAAAAAGAAGTCAGACTTAAACAATGTCCGACTCCATACGTACATAACCTTTTAAATCGTCAAATAGCTCGATGGCAAATGAATTAGAATCTGCCTGCGGGCTAACACCTTTTTGAACAAATACAAGAAATTCATCGATTGCTTTTTTTGCCCCTTCGACTTCGACTTCTATTTGTTCTTGTGCATTTAATTTGCAATACCCTTTCAAGCCAAGTTCAATCGCTTTTTGTTTAATGAAAAAACGATAGCCCGTTCCATATACATCACCGAAAAATTTTATCAGCGCTCTTTTGTTCACGCTAAAACCTCCCCATAGTAGAAGAGGGTAGTCCCTCTACTTTACTGCATCACACGTTCTTTTTCTAAATACGTAATTAAATTGTTAATATAGAATAAAACACGTTTAGAGGCTTCATCTACCTCTTTTAAATAGTTATCTGCTTGTTCAATATGTCCAGCTTTAAAGGCTTCCGCAGCTAGCTTGGCTGAATTGTGTACACGTAAATGATAGTCGTCTAAATCACGATAATCTTGTAAATGGCCAAAGCGTTCCACTGTGCGTGAAGCTGTATACCATTTTCCTAAACGGCATTCCGTATGTGAAGATACATCGCTTGGTTGGACGTCTTCTAAACCAAGGAACATATTATAAATACGCCATTTCCATAAAATATGGTCTGCTTTCGATAATTGTAATAGGGCAATTGAAGAAAGCTGGACATTATTATTCGCTATGATGTCTTGACGGAAACGATTAATTTCTTTTCCTAATAAGTGAATATCGCTGGATGTATTCGTACTATAGTCGCGAATATCTTCTTGCAGGCTAGAAATTTCAATCATTCGAGCAGATACTTCGTCAATCGCCGCTGCTTGTTCCTGTGAGATAGCAGCAGTATTTGTCACATCTAGATTAATGCCTTCAATGGCAGTGACAATGGCATTTAGCAATGGTAACGATTGTTTTGCCTCAATTGTGGCTTCTTTAATAATGGATGTCGTTTCTGCAATAGAATGCGAGACATCATTGGAATAACTTTTTAAATGATGAACATTTGAAGACACTTCACCTAGTGCAGAGACCGTGCCTTCCGCTAGCTTGCGCACTTCTTGAGCTACAACAGCGAACCCTTTACCATGTTCACCAGCACGTGCGGCTTCAATTGAGGCATTCAAAGCTAGTAAGTTTGTTTGATCGGCAATTTGGTTAATCAATGTGACAACGTGTTCAATATCATTTACACGTTTTTGAAGTTCCATAAACGAGTCAACGATCGTTGTAAATGTTTGCTCTGTTTTGAAAATTTCCGATAATGCATGTTCAATGGCATTTTTTCCTTTTACGGCATGGTCGACAGATTCAGTTGTTTTCTCGGATATATGAGAAGACATGCGCGCGACTTCGTTAATGGAAGCGGCAATTTCTTCAGTAGCAGCTGTAGAGGATTGGATTTCTTCATTTTGTTTGTCTAGACTATATACTAAATCTTTCATATACATAATTTTTGCATTGACATCCATTAGGGAAGAGATTTCCGAGACAACGTTTTCAATAATACGCTCTGTCAATACTTCTACAAGTAATTCTTGGTCTACATTGACCGCCGATTGGAAAGATTTCATATAGTCAAAAGCTTTATGTGGTTTTAAACCGAAATTATGTAAAATATAGGTCGTAATATAAAAGGCAAATTGGTTGAAGACAACGATTAGTTTACCTGGTTCATAGTGGTTTTTTCGAAACAAATTAAAAAATTTTACGGTTTCATCCACATATGCATCATCACGAGTGGCTAAGAAAAATTGCGTTAAATATTGATTAATATTTTCTTCACTAATAGTTTGTTGAGAGGAAGGTGAAATTTCAGTTAAATAATGTTTGAAAATAGCATTCATAGAAGGTGTAATATCTTTTAATTTGTAAAAGAGGGCTTTTAAGTTTTCTTCATCTTGTGAATGAAAATGATTAAAAGCCAAAGTCTGATGAAAGCGACCGGTTGCACTTAAATTAGTACCGCGCTTTAATAGTTCTTCGAGCTCGGCCTTAGGTCGAATACTTGAAAACATAAAAAAATACCTCCAAAAAATAATGAATATTAAGGTAATAATAGCATATAGCAGGGGCTTTTAATAGACATTTCAGGAGCGTTTGCTAAAATTAGAATATCTTATTACAGCAAGGAATGTGGCAAATATGTATACAATACTTTACATGAAAGCTGATTATGAGCCTTGGTGGAAATTTGAAGGCTGGGAAGCTTTTATTCAAACGAAAGAAACGTTTGATACAAAAGAACAATTTGAACAAGCATTACAACGGAAATTAAATCAGTTCCGATCAGCATATGAACATGAAGCAAGTAAAGAAGGGGGCTATTGGGCTTTTTGGTCAGAAGATGAAAGCTTTTATTGTGAGGCTTGTGATGATGATGCACAAGTATATCATGGCATAATCGCATTGGAAGGACATAGTTAAATCAATTTTCAAATTAATTAAAAAAACAATTTTCTTTATTTGACAAAATTATGAATGGTGGTATACTTAACTTAACAATTTAATTGCTTCACCGGAAACATGGATTCACATATTACAAAAAGTGATCGCGTTAGTTCGGTACTCTTTGTAATATGTGAATTTTTTAATACGTTGAAGAAATTACATATTGTTCACTTTTATTTTTTTGGAGGTTTTTTTACATGAAACAAGGTACAGTAAAATGGTTTAACTCAGAAAAAGGTTTTGGATTTATCGAAGTGGAAGGCGAAAACGA
>Ga0213820_1000222_pt1 | contig 51658 bp, 65 predicted proteins | sample MC6MC0910MG_FD_179889 | JGI IMG/M metagenome (GOLD analysis project Ga0213820, IMG submission 179889) | Enriched soil aggregate microbial communities from Iowa State University, Ames, United States - MC6-MC0910-MG | ecosystem: Environmental > Terrestrial > Soil > Unclassified | place: USA: Iowa... | reverse complement strand
TCTTCATGAAGGTCGACTTGCCGCAACCGTTAGCGCCGATCAGGCCGTAACGGTTGCCGTTGTTGAATTTTACGGAAACGTTTTCGAACAGCGGCTTGGAGCCGAACTGCATGGTGATGTTAGCGGTGGAGATCAAAGGGCTTACCTATCAGTAACTTACGACGCTGGGCTTTCAGCTGATACCGATTTGATACCAATCTTGAGTTTTTCCAGCTCGCTCCAGTCGGAGCTTGAGTTAAGCCAACGGGCATACGTCGACAGCAGCATCTGAACGCTGTGACCCAGCTGTTGGGCGATAAATGCGGGGTTGAGGCCGGACATTAAGCATATTGTCGCATAGGTGTGACGGCAGTTGTATGGGGGGCGACGTCTGATCCCCAATTCATTCAGCACAGGCACCCACTGTTTGTGGAGGTCGGAGGTCTGTTTCACGTACTCGGCGTTCTTCGACGGCGGGAACAGGAACGGTGTTTCGGTCACCGCTCCCTTGCCATCCCTCCGGCGATCCGCGTACTGCCTGGCAAATTGAATCGCACGCAAGGCCCGATCGTTCAGCAGCACGAACCGGTCCTTGCCAGTTTTCGTCCTTTCTTCAACCTCGCCCAGAGCGACGGTTCTCTTGACGTGTACTGTCCTTTTCTCCATGTCGATCACGTCCCAGCGCACTGCCAGGGCCTCAGACAGGCGGAGCCCGGTGAAAAACATGAATTCAAACAGAGCGGCGTAAATGAGGCTGGGCCAGTGCTTGTGCTGGTAAACCTTGTCGATGATGGTATTGGCTTCCGCCAGGCTGAATGGATCGATCTCCTTTTTCGACCTCTTCGGCAGTTCGATCAGCTCGGCGGGGTTCTTGCCTAGCAGGCCCTCCCGGGTCGCTGCCGCAAGGATCGTCGACAATCGGGTGATCGCATTGCGCTTCACGTTTGCCGAGGTCCATTCGGTTTCAATGATGACGCGGCGGAGGAGATTGGTCGTGATCAGGTCGACACGGACCATGGCCAGTCGTGGTACCCAGTAGAGGTTCAGGGCGCTTTTATAGTTGTTGTGCGTGCCCCGGGTGATTTCCCGGCTGTCGAGCCAGAGCTGTGCATACTCGCCGAAGGTCGGCTTACCGCCGACCGCAGCCTGAGAACTGGGGAACAGCTCTGCATATTTGTCCTGGTCAAGCAGGCCGAGCTTGTTGAGGCTGGCTACCTGATCGCGAAGGTTGGATGCAGCCTTGATCCCTTTTTGTGTCGGGGGATAGGGGAGCGTTTCGCATCGACGGATACCGTCCCATGTGAAACGAATGCGGAGGGAGTTGCGGAAGATTTCGACCCCACGGGGTAAACCCATTGGCTTTCCAGCCATTCGTCATACCTCTTTTTGCTGTAGATGATCCGGCCGCCGTGCTTCATCCAGACGCCTGCGGGGATCTTCCCATCCAAGCGCCGATGCTCCAGGGAGCGTTTAGTGCAGCCGATCAGTTCGGCCATTCGCTGTTCGGTGACTTTGTCGACGTCACCGGTAGTTTCGGTTTCCATGGATGGTCTCCACGCCGCCGGTGGCGGCAGGTCGGTGGTCAGAGAGGTGCTTTGGCCAAGACTGCGTCAGTAGCCTTGAGAGCCACCTGGGCATCATTGACGTAAGCCGGATCAAAGCCACCGGCGTAGTGGATCGCCCGCTGGCAGGCGTTCAGTTCTTTGCGGGCCAGGCGGAGCGCCTGAATCCGCTCTTCCTGCAGTGCGCCCTCGGCCCGGCCGATATCCCAGAACCGCTGGCCCCAATGCCCTTCAGGAGGCTGGGTGTTGTTCTGTTTCCCGGCCGCCATTGCGCCCACGGCTACATCGCATATCCCGCGCTTGTAAGCGTTGTCACCATCAATGCTCAGGCCGCCCCGCCGGCGTATGGTGTTCACGACCTCGTCGGCATCGACGCCGGGGCCTTTGAGGAGGATGTCTTGCTCTGGCTCCCCCGGGGTGTAGATCACCAGTGCCAGCTGGGCTTCCGCCGTCAGGTGGCTGCTGATTTTCACCAGTGCATCGTTGGCGACTTCGTGGAATCGGTTTACTGCGGACATAGGTAATCCTCACCCGGCAGCCATTGCCACCGGGCTTTTGAAAGAAGGGGGGTTATTTGGTCAGTTCGTGGCCGAAAGGCACGCGGAAACCGGAGGCGTTGCGGTGACCACCACCGCCGTACTGCTTGGCGATCTCCGACACATCCATACCCTCGTCGGTGCTGCGCAGGCTGAATACGCGGCCATCAGGGGTGTCCCAGTAGCAGGCGGCGAAAGGTTCGCCCTGAGCCATGAGGTGGCCCGCGTCGCTGGTGAGCGTGTAGGGCAGGCTGGCCACCGGCACATCGTGACCGGCGATGACCAAGCGGCGCTTGGTCACAGCCACCAGCTCGGCGACGTCCTTCTGATGCTTTCGCTCAATCGCGGCGCCGTCCGAGCGGAGGGTCTGCACATCAGTCGCCATGAGCGTGTCCCAGACTTCGAAGTCGTAGGGGTAGCTGAAGAGGTTGGCCTGAATCTCGCGGGTGCCGTCCAGCTGGAACAGCCAAAGGTCGCGATCCTCGATGTGGCGAAGCAGCATTGGCGGCTCTTGCCCGGGGAAGAAGTGGTCCCAGGCGAGCATGGCGCCGCTGCGGTTCATGTCGAAGCAGCAGGCGATAGCCGGTGAGTTCTGCGAATACATGAAGGTGTGCGCGCTTTCCCAGCCCAGAGCGGTAGATCCGTCGGCGTGCCGTCCATCTAACCGAATGCCGGCATGGAAAGGCGGAAATTTGGCAAGGTCCTCAGCCGCCGATTTGTGATGGTCCAGAACAATGATGCTCCGTGCTTTCCAGCTGATCCGTGCGAGCACGTCGTACTTGTAGCTGAAGTCGACGATGATCACGTCTTTGTCGGTGACATCAGGTGGCTCCTGCCCGTGCACACCGGCCACAAACTCGACCTGGTCGCCCAAGGCCTTGCAAACGACCCAGGCGCCGCCAAATCCATCGGCGCAGTTGCCGTGGTAGATGCACATCGTTTTTCGTTCAGACATAGGTAGTCCTCGCCCGCGCGGTTCCCGGCAGGCTTTCTTGATGGTTGAGGATAACCATTTCGGCGGGATAACCGATATGGTTCCGCCCGGCTGGCAGGCTTGAGTGGTAGGAGGCGGGGTTAACGCTTTTCGAGATCGGTGGTGACGGCTTTGACGATGACCGGACCGAGAATGCGGGTGGTAGCTATGTGGTCCTTGAAGACCTTGTCCAGGCGACCGATCGCCGCCTCTCGGGCCTGCCGGTAAACCTGGTCGAGAGTGCAGTCCGGCCCCCAGGAACCGAGATTTGTCAGTTCCACGGTGAGGGTGACCTTTGCGCAGGTACTGGTTCGTGCGTGCGGCTTGCTCATCGCGGCCCCCTGTAGATCAGGTAGGCCATGTAGGCGAGGGCGATCATGGCTTCCAACTCTTGCCAACGCGGAATACCATCATCATGTTGTGGTGGAGTGGCACTTTGAGGACGTTGTCGAAAAACTCGCCCTTTCCAGAGATGAATCCAGTAGGCACCTTGCTTCCTGCGATTCCGAATTCTCGCCAGCATTCTTCGCCGCCGTTCTTGTCCCAATAGGCGCGTTCGCGTTTTGGAATCTCATCGTAGGTTCTCGTGAACACGGAGGAGTCGGGGATATCGCAGATCCTGCGCCATGCGGGATGGCGTTTGCACCATTCAGCAGCATGCTGAGAGGCTTGATCGACAGAGTAGAATTCCTTGGTGCTTTGTTGGCTCACGGCATCAGCTCCTTGGGCACCTGGACGGTATCGCCGAGCTTGGCTTTGACCAGGCCTCGGCAGAAGGCAGTTAGCGCAGTTGGGCCATAGCACCAGAATCCTGACCTTCCCGGGCCAGAGCTGTAGCGGAAGGCTGCATCAGCCAGGTGGGCCTCGTAGTGCAGACCGCCATTGTGCTTATCGATCAGCGGGCCGCCCTGGCTCCATTCGGTGGATGGTGAGTAAATTGAGCGGATGCTTTCGATCAGCTTGATGCCGCCTCGGTCGTGAACCTTCACCAACTCGCGGCCATGCCGCCAACTCGTCTCGACGCTCTCCACTTTTGCCGCCGCCCAGTCCAGCGCCGCACCGACCAGGTTGGATACCCTCACTTCGATCAGGTCGGTCATGGCTGCACCGCCTGCCAGAATGGCCCCTTGTTGGTCACCAGGCCCTTTCGCTTCAGGCGCTGACATGCCTTGCTGATCTCTTCGCGAGATTCGCGGATGGCGCCGCGCATGGCGTGGGCAGTTGAGCCCTCAATGCCAATCAAGTGCCCCAGAACTCGTTCATCTGTCCCGCCGACGAGCATGCCCTGGCCAAACTTGGCAGCCACCGTTGCCACTGCCAAGCGCAGCGCGTTCATCCGGGCTCCGGGTTCGTCTGCATGCGACACCTCACTTTGCTTAAAGCCGACATACGGCACATGGGCTGTTGCGCGAGCGAGGTGGTGCAAGCAGCAGATGTCCATCCTGAGCTTTGCGATGATGAGCATCGTCTGCCGGTCATCCTGCATCGGCAGCCAAACCTCCCGGCCTGTCTCGGGGTCGTCGTAGTAGAAGGAGTCACTGCCGCGCCGGTACTCCAGGTCAAAACCCATGGCATTGCCCGACAGCTTGATGATGTCGTCTTCTTTCACAGCTGATACCTCTCATCAATCCAGCGCCCAGGCGCCAGTGCGGGTGTAGGTTCGGGTTGTGTTTCGTGCGGGGAGAGCTGGCGCTGGTTGCCGGCCTGCAGCTGGCTGTCGGGGATGCAGCTGATGCCGACCCCGTTGAGCAGGTAGCAGGTGACGCCGCGCTGGCTGTCGTGCTGCACGTCGATGACGTTCTCGGTTGCGCTGGCGCCGGTGGCCAGCAGCAGGAGGCAGAGGGCGAGGCGGGTCATGGCTGCACCTTGTGGCGAACCCACACGCAGATCGGGCCATCGTCGGTGTCATGGATGGAAAAGATGAACCAGCCGTCACCCGCCGGTTGCGTAGGGTTCCAGCTGGTGCAATCTGCCGTTCCGTCGTGGTACCAGGCTGCCTGCAGGGTTTCGGGGGCTTCGTACTCGAACTCAACCTGCTTTACGTCCAGGCTGCGATCATAGAACCAGACATAGGGAATCAACTCATCTTCCGTGGATGGCCACGCAGGGTGAGTCCAGAAGCCGTGCTCATCACGCTCAATGGCTACCGGCTGAATCAGTTGCATTTCTACAGGCATGACTTCGTCCTTGGCCGCCATATCGCGGCAGTGAATAGAGGGGAGAGGGGTTTCAGTGAAAGAGTACGGATGTACTCCGGACTGGAAAAAGCGCGGCGTTGTTTGGTCAGAAGCGCACTCGGTTTCGCGCTAACGAAGTCGGATGATATCTTTGTGCCATTCATGTCCATGGAGTTGCAAGGATGTCTGATCCCAAAACAATGGCTGTAGGTCAGTCAATGCTTGTGTCATCCGATTTCTATTTCGAAGATTGGGAAGGGCGACCGATTCGTCCAATTTTTCAACTAGATGCTGCGACTGGTGAGCGTTCCTATCGAGCCTATCCAGATGGAGGAAATGAGAAGGCGTTCGATCTAAAGATTTATAGCCATGAGGATTTAGTCGAGCAGGCATTGCTAGGAGTGTCAATCCGCTGCCTGCTTCCCGACGGTAAGAGTAGTAATCGTTCCTCGACGTCCAGGGACATTGTGCGATATGTGATCAACGGTGAGGTGCCGCGCCGATTTTGGTGGGTGAATCACAAGCAAACTTACAAAGATGAGCACGTCGGCGGGTATATCTGGTCCCCAAAAACGAAGAAAAGAAATATATACAATCTGGGTTATGACAGCCTTACACGTGTGAGGGCTGGAGATGTTGTGATTTCTTTTGCCAGGCAGGAGATTAAAGCGATTGGTATTGCATCTGGAGAACACCGGGAAGAACCGATCCCAGATAGCCATTGTCAAGCTGCCGAGTACTGGGACGATCTCGGCTGGATGGTACCGATCGAGTGGTTTACTTTAGATCACCCACTTGTGCTCAAACCGCATATGAGCGATTTGATTGAATTTCTTCCGAGGAAGTATTCGCCTGTACAAGAAAATGGAGATGCGAACCAGGGTTCGTATCTAGCGAGTGTCTCCCCAATGCTTGCTAGAAAAATTTTGAGTCTGCTATCCGTCACCAATCCTGAAGTCGAAGCCACGCAACGGCTATCGAACTCTTTACTGGGCACTCCAAGTCCCATCGCAGGAAGGTTGCCAACTGATCAGTTACGTAAGGTTACCTCGGAACATATCTGGCAAGCCGTACAGGTACTACTTGAGGGAGGGTCAGCTGAAAATTTTGGGCCTTCAACCGATTACGATCTTCTAGTGGACGAGGGGGGTCGCCTCGCCCCTAAACAGGTGTTTGGACTCGCGGCAACCGCCGCTCTGGGGTTCACCGTCAGACCAGAACACTTCATCGGGGGTGTTGGGACCGTTTGCTTCGACCTCTTAGAGGGAGCTGGTTATAGAGTGGTGCCGAAAGGGGTCGATATTAAGCTAGAGGATCTACCTCCCGACAGCGAAGAGCGGGTGTGGGCAGAGGGTTATCGTGGTCTGGTGCATCACCTTCGAAGAGAGCGGGCCACTGGTCTTTCCAATGCCAAAAAAGCAGAGTTTCGTCGTAAGCACGGAAAGTTGTTTTGCGAGAATTGCCACGTCGATCCTGCTGAGATTTATGGAGAGCTTGGCGAGGCGTGCATTGAGGTTCATCACCATGCAATTCATGTTGCCGAAATGGGTGATAACCACAAAACAACTCTCGAAGACCTTCGCTGTCTTTGTGCGAACTGCCATCGAATAGAGCACCGTCGATTGAGGACGAAGTCATGAAACGGCTCAATAGCACCATGGTCAGGTAGCACTATTCTGTACCGGTACCCGCGAGGTCAGCCTCCGCCAACTCGCAGAAGAATGAGCAAGAGGGAATCCTCTCGTTACGCCGTACGGGGCCATCGCCAAGATCGCGCAGGGAAAAGCGGACGTTGGTAGTGCGATTGCGGAACAGGTACGAACTTTCTCCCAGATCGTCCTGAATGGCGCAGAGCGCTTCGAACTGATCCGGGAAGTCCTGGCGGATGGCTCGGAAGTAGCTTTCGCCACCCTTCACGCAGCCAATGCAGTTGGCGTTATCGTAGCCCATCCGGTACATCAGCGGCAGCTCGATGCCGGCGCGCAGCAGAATCGCCTTGCAGTCATCCTTGCCCAGACCTCGGTCGATTAGCGGCGCGATCACTGGCCGGTCCGGGTTGCGCTCCCGGAAGTCCTCCAGGCGGTCTGCCTCCTCAGCGGTGTAGCCGAACACCATCACATCACCAGGCTTTTTCCACGTGTCGAGTAGGCGACGTTTTAGAATCTTCGTGCACGGGGCTCCGGTCCGGCCTTTCATGTAGCGCTCGCGGCGGAACACTTCATGAGCGTCGGCCCCGTACTTCTCGTCACGCAGGACGGTGATTGGCTGCCCGAACCAGGCTTCGCAGTCCTGGGCGAACCGACGATTGTCTTCGTGCTCGTTGGCGAGGAAGGCGTTCACTATCTGGACGTCATGGGTGTCGCTGTATTCGGCCAAGGCCAGCTTGGTGGCGACCGCCGAAGCGGCGCCGCAGCTGAACTGGCAGATGATTCGATTGGACATGGTGGCTCCTCGCCGGGGAGGCGTTATCGTTGAATAGGGGAAGGCGCTGGCGGGCAGCGCGGCGGAAAAACCACAAGAGGAAGGGCGGTCAGAAGAGGCGGATTTTAAAAGGTGCATAGCGTGACAGAACTAGCTGTCCACTTTTTGGAGATCCGCCTTATGAAGGACCTTCTTTTGATCGCCAACCTACTTCTGGCTCTAGCGAGTGCAGCTTTGAAATTTGCGCAGACGTACGAGCTGATGTTGAAACTCGGATTCATTGCATAAAGCTGGTGGGCTGCGCGGGAGGGTCAGGCAGCGCGTACTTTGAACGACAGCATGGCGGTGGCATCGTAGTTGAAGCACTCGGCCAGGTCTTGATACACCCGGTACTTGGCCTGGCCTCGGGTAGCTGCCCACACGCGCTGAACGCAATGGCGGGCATCGCCAAGCATGTACCGAACGTCATCCCAGTCGTACATGCAGTTGGTGAGTACTTCCCACTCCTTGAGCGGCAGCTTCTCGGCCATTTCGCCGTACTGCATCTCCCAGGTGGGGTGGTAGTTGCGGATGCGCTTCTTGGGGTCGCTGTCGAGGATGACGCCGATGTAGTTGCCGCGGTCCGAAATGATGATGCCGGGCTCCCCGTTGGCGACGACGCGGCGCCCGACCTCGGCAGGAACGTCGTAGCTTCGGCGAACGTAGTCGCAGTTGTAGTTGTTTATGGCTTACTCCATGCATGCTCCGCAGTCCATGATCAGATGCGGCATGCTTAAGAATGTCTAGCAATAGTTCAGCTAGTCAATATCGATGATTTAAGGTAGTTTTTGCGCTCGCTGATTCGCTAAAAGTATGGGGTGGTCGATGGATAGGCAGGTTTTTGAGAAACTAAGCTTTTGGGAAAAGGACATCCCTCAGTACCAATGTCCTTCCTGTAATCGAGGAGTATTACAGTTACGTGGCGAGCCTCAACTAGAGTTCACAGCTGAAACCACTCGTCACAAAGATGAGGAGTGGTTTGATTGGGAGGACCATTGTGAGTTTGTATTTAGCGGTAAGCTGGTCTGCGGAAATTGTGCTGAGCCATTTTTTATCGTTGGAGATGGATATCCAAGATCTTACGAATATGAAGAGCCAGACGGTAGGACTTGTCAGTCCCTAGCTTCATATTTCAAAGTGAAATTTATTCAGCCGCCACTGAAATTCATTGAATGTCCAGAGCAACTATCTGACGACTTCAAGGCTCAAATTGATAGCGCGTTTGCTTTATATTTTCCAAATCCATCCGCTTGCTGCAACAGTATTCGTTGTGCAGTCGAGGTGTTGTTAACAGAATGGGAGGTGCCTTTGAAAACTGACGATGGGAGATATTTTCCTCTAGGTAAAAGGCTTGAGCTATTACCAGAAAAATATTCTGAATTTCGAGATCTCCTTGTCGCAGTGAAATGGCTCGGCAATAGCGGAAGTCACGCAGATCAGTCATTTTCGCATACGAATGCATTGGATGGGTTTGAGATGTTGGAGCATGTTCTGGCTAAGGCTTACGATCAGTTGGGACCGAGATTGAGAGCAATGGCTGAAGAAATCAATGCGCATAAGGGGCCGGTACGCCGCCCGTAAAGCGAGGCTTTCAACGCTGCAACTCTTAACGCTCAGTCGATTTCTATTCATGGCCTGTTGGCGGGATGGCCACATCATCAAATGAGGTCAGGCTACGGCGCTTCAGTTGGTCGATCAGCTGCGTGGGCAGGTTCTTGATGGTCAAGCTAGCGCTGGGCTGGTTGAACTCAACTTTCTCGCCCAGCAATTTGGCTTCAAAGCTGATTGACAGGCCTTCACTGCGCCCGGTGAAACGTCGGTACTGGTTGAGGGTGCGCTTGTCAGCTGCGAAGCTTTCGGAGATCCCGTATTCCCCAGCCCGGATAAAGTCGGCGAAAGTCTTGGGGTTGTCTTCGTTCAGCAGCTCGGAGAGCTCTTCCAGGCTGATTGGCTTGCCGATCTTGCCTTGTGCCTGGGCGTATTCCACCAGGTTGTGGCTCTTCTCGCTGGCGGTGTCGTCTGCCAAGTCCTCAGCCTTCACGAAGTCGGCGAAAGCCTTGAGCAGCGTGCGTGTCTCGCCGGGGCTGTCGATTCCTTCTTGGCAGCCGATGAAGTCGCGGAAGTAGTGCGAAGCCTTTTTGCCGTTCTTGCTCTTGATGAACGAAATGTACTGGCGAGAGGCCGGGTTGTGCTTCCACTCGCTGAGGTTGATGCGGGCGGCGAAGTGCAGGGCGCTGGTGTCCAGATTGCGCGACACCGACACGGTGAGGTCATCCGCAACCGAGATCGTCTCAGCCTGGCGCAGGATTGCGATGGTCAGGTAGTCGGTCATGCCTTGCTGGTACAGGGCGAACAGAACATGGCCACCGACGGCAAGGTTTGACTCCTCCATGAGACGCGTCAGGTGCTCAACTGCGGTTCGCGTGAAGTCGATGAACTGCATGTCGCCGCTGACGACCTTGGCCAGCCAGCCGCTGAGGGGGTAGGCGCCAGATTCGCCATGGAAGAAGCCCCAGGCCTTTCCTGCCTTGGCGTTATAGCCGTCGTTGACATCGTGCACCAAGTTTTCGATGGCGCCGCTTTCCGGCAGGCTGGCGCTGGCCATGTGCAGGGCCGCTGGGCTTCCGTCCGGCTTCTTGTCGATGAGGTGCATCACTGCGTGGAGAATGGGCATGGGTGTTCCTCCGTGGCCGGCGGGCTGGATGGTGGCAATTTAGTTTGGGATGGGGTATGAGTGAGTTAATTGAGATGGAAGATGGCTTATGAAACTTGCAGAAAAACTGAAAGTTCAACGATCAGTCGAAAGGATTCAGAGCGGAGTATTTGATGAGGATGACATCGAAATGCTCCTAATGCGGCTTAGGGGTTACTCTGGTAAGTTTTGGATCTTTAGAGAGGCCGCGGACTTCGTGGCTCATAACGATACACGGAGCAGAGGGCTTGTTAATGAGTCGCTAGATGCCTTTAGTCTAAATGTTCGGTTTTTTTTGTTGTACCCATGGGCTAATGTGGATTTCGATTTTGACATGCCATTTCCCAGTTTCGTGAGAGTCTTGCTTTTGAGGCAGCTGAAAAAATTTAGCGACAAGGAACTATTGGAGGCTGTTGGATCAAGTAGGGCTGGGATCAAAAAAAAGATTGAAAATCATATAAAAAAATCGGGTGAGGCTAGTTGCATTTTTGACGTTCATAAACTGAAAAACTCAGATTATGTAGCGTTTGCGTACCTGCTTGAGCGGATGAGAGTAGAGCCAGTGTTTTCACCAGATGACCTCGTGTCAGAGATTTTTGGTGTGTTGGCTTCGAATGATATTAGTTATGATGATTGCGCTTTTTTACGTCAAAAGCCTAAGTTCATCCTCTGCTTCGCACTATTGCTCCATGATACCAAGTATGGTCTGACAGATGATGTTGTAGGGAGCTGTCGTTTCGGTTTTGATGAAATTGATGGTGATAATTATTTGGTTGTTGCTGCTAGTTTTGATGTCGCTGTGAAGGGGGCTTCCGTATCGATGGTTCATACAGTTTTTGAAACGGGGTTGATTTTGGAGGAGGTGTGTGGTGAGTCATTGCTTTCTGACGATCGCCAATTGCTACGAAGCAATCTGCAACAGCCAATTTGTTTGGTTGGGGATAAGTTGGAACTTATAAGTGCTGTAGTTTGAAAGGCCATGTTACCAAGATGATCGACTCTCGCATTCATTTCTCTGGCGCCACTTGGCGGATTGATGTACTGCTTGCGCCGGACGTGCCGTGCTCGCGCGTTGATGCGTTTAATTCTGCTTTCTGCTGATTCCAGGCGTCGGCGGCGGCAAAGATGTTGGCGGCCTCTGCTTCGTCGAGCGTTGTGTCGGTGGGGATGGCGATCCAGCCGGCCGCGACCAAGTGGTTAGGGTTGGCCGTGGCCCGCAGGTCGGTGTAGGTAGTCTCGATTACGTCGGTCAGGTGGTCGGCCCGGTAGTTGCCCTGTGGCGCGACCTCAATCGACTTGTGGTACCGCTCGCCGAGCTCTGTCCGGCACAGCACGCTCAAGTAGATGGTCCATCGGTGTGGGATGTCGCACACGGCATCAACCACCTGGCGCACGCAGATCTGCTTGAGGTTTTTCCAGTTGATCAGCACCTGCTGGCCGCTGGGATCGATGTTCACGACGGCCGCGTGGTTGGCCGAGACCAGGGCCCTGCAGGTGCGCTCGAGCCTGGCGCGCATGTTGTGCGGCTTGCGCTTGCTCATTGCTGCGTGCCTGTTTTGCTGGCCGCCCCGGCTTCCATCGCATCCACGAACCGCAGCGCGGCCCGGTAGCTGAAGGCGAAGCCCTGCACCGCGCCCGTGGCGATCTCAACCACATCCCAAGTGCCGCCCTTCCCAGATGCCTGGTAGCGTGGTGTTCCTTGAGCGATACGGGCGAAAGCTTCGTTTCGCGCTTCCTGGCTACGTTTGAGCAGGGCTGCGAGGATCATTCGCTTGTCCTCGAAAGCCTTATGCACTGCTGTTTGCATGAGCTGATCCTCAGTTGGTCAGGCGTGGAGCTCGAAGGCCTCGGCCTTGCGAACGATTCGAACTTGCGCTGTGCGGCGCTCCGGCGCGCGGCGGTCTCGGCGCATGGGGTCGCTGTCGTTGATCGCCGCGTGCATGGCGACGAGGCAGGCGAGGGCGATACAGAGCGGGCTGATGATCTGTTGGCGCATGGCCTTGGTGACCGCTTCGATGCGGCGCCCCGCCTCCAGCTTGAACAGCGCGGCCTCAATGCGGTTGGCCACGGTGCCGGGGCTGACTGCCATTTCGCGGGCGATTTCTTTGGTGGTGAGCCCTTGGGCGACCCACAGCAATGCTTCGAGCTCACGCGGAGCCAGCGCTTTTCCGAGCTGGCCAATCCATGAGCCGCAAGTGATCGTGTCCATGAGCAGTTATCTCGGTTTGGCGCCGTCCAGCGCTTCGCGCAGTTGCAGGACAAGCGCGGTGGGAATGGTAAGGGAGCGGCTGTCCTCATCGATCAAGTTCAGCGATGCAATTAAATTGCGTGACGCGGCGTGCACTGCTTCAAGCCTAGGCTTCGGTATCGAAGGCCCTTTCATCGAGCCTGCAGTCACTCGCTTCTTGCCGCTTGCCTGGGCTTTCTCTAGTTCGGCTCCCAGCACCTTCCCAGCACCGTCTCCGTGTTCCCGAACGACTTGCGCAGCTGTCGTCGCGGAAACGTGGCCGGCGGCTACCAGGTTCTGCACATCAGTGTTAGCGTTGCCGACAGTGAGCACCTGCTCGACGTGCTGCCGCGTCTTGCCGACTTTGGTGGCTATCTGCTCTACCGACCAGTCGAAGGCTCGGAGGCGCTTGTAGCCTTCAGCCAGTTCCAAGGGGGAGAGCTTCTCGTTTTCCTGGCTGGTGATAATGCGTGCCACCCGATCGGCATCACTACCTTCGAAGGCGATCACTGGGATCCAGGCTTCCAGTACCTCTGGCCGTTCTTTGTTGGGTGTCCGAGGAAGACGGCCTTCGGCATCAAGCTTCAACAGCGCTCGGCGCCGGCGGTGCCCATCAACAAGCCAAACACCGCCTTCCCCCCGAGGGCGAACTTCCAGCGGAAGGATCTGGCCGCCAGATACGATGAACTCTGCGAGAGCGTTGATGCTCGCTTCGAGTGCATCGCCTTCGGTGCGGAGGTTGAAACCTGGCTCTTCGTGCAGATCCTCCAGTTGAACCTTCATGGCATCGGCGCGCCGCACCTCGCCATCCTTGATCATTTGCTTGAACGACTTCGCCATTTGAGTTCACTTCCGTTGGGCTGCATTGGTCGTGACGCTCGCTGCCGCGTACCTCCCGGACCAGGGGAGGGCGAACGTTACGACCAATGCAGCCGATTCAAGTTGAATGGTGGCGAGCTTTGCGCTCGATAAGGTTTGCATCGGATGCACTACATCCGTTCGAGCCGATATCACTCTGGACTCGGCTAGGTGAGACTTACGAAGGTTTTCCCCTGCGGACACCCTGCGAGCGCCTCAAAGTGGCGTGTGTATTGCCACTGTTGCTAGTATCGAGTTGGGCTGGGATTATCGAATGGACTCAAGATGGCTGATGACGACTTGGACCAGATCACTCGTGATCTGAAGAGTGAATTTGCGCTGCTCAACAAAATTGTTGAGTACCGCGAAATGTCACGCGACCCAAAGGGGAGAAAGCAAAGCCGTAAGGCAGCCAAAGCAGTAACGAAGGGTGCGAAAAAATCCCGAGAGTCCTCGCATTTGTCTAATGGGGGTCCTGACCAAAAGCGGCCCCTCAACCCTTCAAAAAAAGCAAAATCCGAATGGGTGAAGAAAGTCTGCTGGCGCTGCAAATCTGAATTTTCAATTTGCTCAGACTGGCTCCGGCCTCCAAGCCTGTGCCGATCCTGCACTCAGTACATCAATGAAACCCACCTACCTTCGGCTCCTGATAGGTCCGCAACGAAGGGTTGGGTCCAAGTCGTCAGTGGTGGGGCACCAGGGCTCGGGAAACGATCTTAGCTACTCTCTGCGCCCCACCGCGAATCGTGGATCATTCCGCAGTCGCCGTAGCGATAGTCTCTATTTGGCAGTACTACTCCCACCATGATTCCTTGTTAACCCCTGTTGCCAAGGGCTATCGGTGAAGTCCCGGCCTCGCAACTGGCGACAGGCCGGGGCAATGCATCAGCGGTGATCGCTCGAGCTCAGCCGCCGACGGCCTTACTCTCATTTCGGTTGGCCTTGAGCTTCCCTATCACCTCGCGTCGATCGGCCTCGGCGGGGTGGTCATTGAATCATGTGTTCGCTCCACGACTGCCAACTGCAGCTCGGCGGCCCGCTGGGTGGGGCAGTCCGTCGTGGGTTACCGGTCCGTGTTCCGGCTGGGCTCACTACTTCATTGGCAGTTTCCTCCTGTGGTGTTTGTTCCGCCCCATACGCGTCGCCGCGGCTATTCCCACCTGGCCGGGTCACACATTTCGTGTTCGGTGTTCTTCCCGGCTGGCTTGCATGGTTTGGCGTCCTCCCATGGGGGAGTCCGGCAGCTATCCAGAGGCTGCGTGGTCGACGACTTAGCTTGTCCCGACCCAGGTAATGGCCTGGGTGCGTCGAGGTGGTCACGTCTGGTTGTGTAAAGAGCGATGGCTGCCGCAGCTACCTGGCTCGATGCAAATGCAAGCGAACTTGCACAAATAAAAGCATGCTTGCGCATTGAATGCAAGCACGCTTGTGTATTTTTGAAATACTGTATATGCATACAGCTAGTAGGAGGCTTCTGATGTCAGTGCAGGAAAATTTCGCACGCAGGGATGAGCTCACCGGACTGGAGCGCTTAGGGCTGAGGGTTTCGGCGATGATCAACTCACCGCTGGCGCAGTTCGGCAGGAAGGTTCTGATCCATCAAATGGACACTGACAGCGATCAGGATTGGGACGCGATTCTGGAGTTGCTGTCAGAGACTGACGGCTTGGACATGACGTCCTGTGATGACGGATCGGTGATCCTGCAATGGGATGCTCCGACGGATGATGACCGGGTGATCGAGAGGGAAGTTGAACTGGGCCTGGTGCGCCACGAAGAGGAAGAGGCGCCTTTTTAACTGTGATGGGCCATTATTAGGCCCATCACCAAAGCCGAGCTAAGCTTCCGTCGGCTCGGCTACAGGATTACGACTGGTGAGGCCTGCCAACAGCTCATCTTTGGTGGCTGATGAAAGGTCAGCTCGCTGAGTTTTCAGATGTTCTAATAGATAGTCATTAGTAAGTTCAAATTCATCGAAGATTCTGGGCCAGGTTTTGATATAGGTCTTGATCTTCGGGGTAGAGGTTACCAAACCAGGCTCACCATGAATCTTAGAGGTATCTAAGCGATTATGGATTGCAAATGCCTCACTTGAAATGCTTCGGCCGACGAGAAGTAGTTCGAATCGAGTTAAATCGCTGTTAAAAGCAGGGTATCTACTTAGAATTGAAGCATACGTGTCCAGCTGTTGTAGATGCTTGTCATTTAATGATACCCCGGGGCGCTTGATCTCTACTATGACGCAACGGAAGTACTTTCTACCGCTTGGGTCGATCTGAGGCTGTCTTCGGACAAGCAGCAGGTCTACCTGTTTTTTCGCACCTTCGATTTCGACTCCCTCAGCGAGGTCGCCTACATCTACTCCCTCAATCTCTTTAATGGTTGAGCGAAGATTTCGAGTGGTTTCCGTAAAACTTGCCTCTTCAGCCCCTAGGATTTCGTATGAGGCTCCGAACAGCCATGTGTTACTTTCAATAACGGCCTGCAGGTCAGGGGTCTCGCGGACTGTGGCATAATGAGTGTTCATGATTTCCTTGATTTGGGAAATCGCCAGCTCTCGATTTTGCAGGATTTCAATGGTGTTTATAATATTGTCGAGCTTGGTTTTTTTGAGTTGATCGGCAAGTTTTGTCATGGCGGCGGCATCCAAATTTAGAATGCTTTCTAGAATTTCAAATATGCCGCTATTTTCGTTTGAAACTGACAGTCTGTCTAATAATCTTATGATCAGTCGGCGCTGTTTTTTATTATTTCCCACCAGCAAGCTTGGTTCGCGAACCAATACAGCCTTAACGATGTTCTTGACATGTGATAAGCGCCATTTTGACTCTTGAGCATCCAAGTTTGGATATTCAGGGAAATCACCGTCCTCTTCAAATTGAGATACGTGCTTTTCAGCTTGTTTGATGAGGAACTCGGCATACATGCGCTTCGCAAAGGCGCCAATTTCACTTTCTAGCTCCTTGAACTGACTGCTTACAAGGAATGCTCCGATTGGTTCGTGAAGAGAATCGCTGTCGTCGCTGTATCGGTCGAAAAGCGCGGACCTCACGTAGATCGATGAATAATATCCACGCTTGCGATTGAGACTACTGTGGAATTTATAAAGAATTTTGCTATTGGTATTGATTAGGTGGATGAAGGACTTTTCAGAGCCAGGCTTCTCTTTCCAATGAAGGAGCTTAACCTCAAATTGATCGCCCTTGGAATTTACCTTGACTTCATATAAATCATGATCTTGCGGCGTGACAATGTGACCATTCACGCGCAAAGACTTATGCGGCATTAGGGCAAGGTGCGCGCCAAAGATTCGCCTGAATTCAGAGATTATAAAGTCTTGACTAGGGAAATTGTTCTTGAAATCAGAAAGGACAACGCATGTCCCGGAGTCGCTTCCATCAAGAAAGGGATGTTGCTCAGCAGTTGGAATGGTCCGGCCTTCGATGTCGCTAAGATTGCTGCTTGCAACTCTAATGATGGCGTTGCCGCCCTCGTACCTTGTAAACCATGTGGCTGTATTGCAGATTTTATGGAATGCAAGTCGGCCGCGTCCGTGAGAGCCGTGCGTGTCATAAGAATCTTTTTTTAATGAGTCGTTGAAGCGTCGAAAGTTGTCTTGTGGTGATTTAAAATTAATGCCCTTACCGTTATCCAGAATGGTTAATAGTTCGGTTCCATCTATGTCGTTGCTCTGAATCAAAACATTGACAAATGAGGCGCCTGCATCGAACCCATTCCATATAAGCTCGGCTAGCGCTTGTACTGGCTCTACTGTTTTGAAGTGCTTTAAAATGCCACTATGTGTAATCGTATTGGAGCCAGAAAAGTCTTGGGGAATAAAATTGGCTGACAAGAAAATCTCCCTATAAATTTTGTCGAGTTAAACCTTTCTGGCGTTCCACACGAGCAGCACCTTTGCGTGTATTGCTACGTCATCGAAACGGGCGGGCTGCTTGTCATAGATCTTGTTATCTGAAATTAACCAAACATGATCCTCGTCTTTCCGCTGCAGACGCTTGATCAGGAGGTCCCCGTGCCAAGAGAGAACATAAACCCCCTCGCCTTGATAGTCATTCACCCCACGATCAACGATCACCGGGTCTTTATCGTTGATCGTTCCCTCCATGCTCTGTCCCCAGCCTGTGATCACCGATAGCGCCTGGGCTGAGGTGTAGGTAACTCCTTTTTCGCGCAGCACCTCTTCGCGGATGACCACATTCCTGATGACTTCGTTGTACTCGGCCGGTACCTGGCCATGGCCCATGGCTGCCCGGATGTCGTACTGAGGGATTGAGATGTCGCCAGGGGCCGGTTGCGCTGTAGCAATGATGAAACCACTGCCTTTATCTCCAGCAGGGTCTTCTTCGACCGCGCGAATGATGCTTTGCCGTGCTTCAGAGCTCAGCCCCTTGCCGTGCTTCTCAAGCATCTTTCTAACAGCATCTGCTGCTGAGCTGCTGCTCCCAGAGTCCTTTGCCGCAACTGCCTTGGCTTCGCTTTTGCGGGGAGGTTCGCCTTTTCCTGACAGAAGCCAGTCGACAGATGTGTCGTAGCCCTCGGCGAGAGCCACAAGGTTCTCGTTTTTGATGTTTTCAGTGTCGCCAGCAAACCACTGGCGTACAGCCTCATAGCTGATGCCGCAGGTGTTGGCGATATCTCGCTTGACGTTGCGCACGCCCAATTCAGGGCGCCGAGCCAGCACGAGCTTAGTGATTCGGTCTGTGGTCTTCATGTGCGCAATCTACAAGGTTGCTTGTCAAGCATGCTTGTTTTGCATATACAAGCATGCTTGAATATCAAGACGAGCAAAGGAGGTCGCCATGACCAAAAGCCAGGCAATCAAACATTTCGGGTCAATTACGGCGCTCGCAAAGGCGCTTGGCGTGACCTACGAGGCGGTCCGTCAGTGGGCAGATGTGCCTGAGCTGCGCCAGTACCAGATCGAGCGGATCACGAAGGGTGTGCTAAAGGCCGGGAAGGCAGACGCAGCAGCGTGACCGTGAGCATATTTTCATCTGCCTGGCCTTGCGCCAGTAGATGGCCGAAACACCTGCGAATCCATCCAGTAGTGGAATTGCAGACGAAAAAAAACCGCCTGGCAGGGCGGCTTCTCTACAACAAAGATCGAGGTCGATTATGCACCGCATGGCCGATGCAGGCAATACCACGCATTCCACGTCAGGTTTTGGCATTTCGCCAAATCTGACGCGTCAGGCTGTCAGTCATGGAGGGCGTTCGTAATGGCACGTATCCGCACCATCAAGCCTGAATTCTGGACCAGTGAACAGGTCATGGAGTGCTCGGCGATGGCTCGACTCCTGTTCATCGGAATCTGGAACTTCTGCGACGACGCAGGCAACCATCCGATGTCCCCGAAAACCATCAAAGCTCTCGTTTTCCCTGGTGACGACATCACTGCGCTTACGATGGAAGGCCTTCTCGCTGAGCTGGTAACGAACCGACTCATTACCATCTACGAGGCGGCATCGAAGCAGTACCTGCATGTCAACGGATGGCACCACCAGAAGATCGACAGACCTACCGTAAAACACCCTGAATTCGTTGAGCCTTCGCCGAGCTCTCGCCGAGAAGTCGGAGAAGGCACGTCTAGCGGTGATCGAGGCCTCACCCCCGGAAGGGAAGGGAAGGGAAGTAATACACACTCTCCGCGTGAGCCGTTCGCGATGTTCCTCGATTGGATTCCCGACCAGGTTCAGCTTGAGGCTTACGCCAAGCGAGCTGGGGTGGCCATCGAGGAATTCTCGGAAAGGGACATTTCTGGCTTTGTCGTCCATCACGACGCGAAGGGGCTGGCAAAGACCGAGAGTCAGTGGATCGCCGATCTGGTCGGCTGGAGAAAGCGCGACCTTGCGAATGCTGCGAAGGTCGTTCCTCTGCGGGCAGGGTCTGGTGGCCAGTCGCTCGATGACAGTGATACGTCGTGGATCGAGCAAGGAAGTGCCCAATGAACCCTGTCGCGGTTGTCACGCACGGCCTGTGGGCCAAGGTTCAGTCCGGCCAGCACATCCCTACTGGATACGAGCTGCCCGATGACGTGAAGGCCGAACTCAATCGGAAGACTGCGGAGGTGATCAACGACCTTTTCCGCGATCTGCGCTCGATCTGCACTGCCTGGAAGCAGGCGTGGCCGGACCAGGCGACCTACAACACCTCAAAGCAGCAATGGCTGACCGCGTTCCTTGAGGCTGGCATCTGCAGCCCCGAGCAGTTGCAGTTTGGTCTGATGCGATGCCGCCAGTCGGGGGCGCCGTTCATCCCGCCGCCCGGAGAGTTCATCCAGTGGTGTCAGCCGTCTCCAGAAATGCTCGGTCTTCCAACCGTGGTGGCCGCTTTTCGCGAAGCAACTCACAACGCCCATCCGGCGATGGCAGGCCGGGGCAAGTGGAGTCATGACGCGGTGTGGCACGCGGCCAAGGAGTGCGGATTCGAGAATCTCAACAAGCTGCCATCCGATGCCAGCTCGAAGCTGTTCGAGCGCAACTACACCATCGCGGTTCGTCGGCTTATGGCCGGTGAGCCGCTGCAAAAGATGCCGCTGGCACTCCCCGCAGAGGTTGCCGCACCCCGTACCCCGCAAGTCGGAAATTCTGCTCTGGCAGCCATGCGTGCCCGCTTGGCGGGACGCTGATCAATCAACCTGCAAGGAGGCGATCCTGTGCGCCAAACAAAACTGACCAAGGCCGCTCGCGGCCGGGAATGCCAAGTGCGCATCCCAGGCGTGTGCAACGGCAACCCGGAAACCACCGTTCTGGCGCACTACCGCATGGCTGGAACCTGTGGCGTCGGCAGCAAACCGCATGACCTGCAGGGGGCCTGGGCCTGCAGCACTTGCCACGATGTCTGTGACGGGCGTAGCAAAGCTGTAGACCGAGAGACGGCGCGCCATTACCACGCTGAAGGAGTGATGCGCACCCAGGCGATTCTGCTGGCTGAGGCGGTGGTGGTCGCATGAGCGCGACCCGTGAAGTGAAGCTGAGCGACGCCGAAGTGCGCCGGCAGGCGGCCGACAAGTCGGTGCGCGACCTGCGCGACCCACGTCACCCCGGCCTGTACCTGCGCTTCTGGAGCAACCGCGAGCGCGGAACGTGGCACCTGGTGCGCGGCAAGAAGTGGGTGCCGGTCGCCCGCTGGCCTGACCTGACCGTGGCAGCGGTGATCGCCGAGCTTCCTGCGCTGCGTCAGCGCCTGCTGCGCAACCCGGCTACCGCGCCGGTGGTGTCTGGCATGGTAACCGTGGGCCAACTGCTCGACTGGTACGGCGACCGCATGGCCCGCGACCGCTCGCTGTCGGCGAAGCGCAAGGCCGGCGCCCGTTCCGCTATCGCCCAGCACCTGAAGCCGCGACTGGATGACCTGGCCCTGGCCGAGGTGAGTGCCGACGCGCTGGACAAGCAACTGATGTGGCCGTGCCAGGCCGAGGTGTCGTTGTCCTACCTGCGGCAGATGTTCGCGCTGCTGCTGACTGCGTTCCGCCAGGCCCTGCAGCTTGGCCTGATCGACCGAAGCCCGATGGCCGGCATGCGCTTCAATGACTTCACCAAGGCCAAGATCCTGCCCAAGGCCGCTCGCCTGCGCGACGTGCAACTGCCCGAGCTGATGCAGCAGCTGGCCCAGGCCTTCGAAGCGGCCCCGGGTGACGCCATGCTGGCCTTGATGATGCTGGCCCACGGCACCCGGATTGGCGAGACCCGCATGACGCGCTGGAGCGAGATCTCCCTGGCTGCTACCGAGTGGTTCATCCCGGCGGCCAATACGAAGACCCGCACCGAGCACCGCCTGCCGCTGACCGGCCAGGTGAAGGCGCTGTTGGTTCGGTACCGAGCGACCCAGCAGGCCCGTGGCTACGAGGGCGTATACCTGTTCCCGAACCGCCGCGGTCTGCCACTGAGCGAGACTCAGGCCAGCATGGTGTTCACTCGCCTGGGGCAGGGTGAATGGACCAGTCACGACCTGCGCAAGGTGTCCCGTACCACCTGGACCGACCTCGGTATCGACGGCCATATCGGCGAGATGCTGCTGAACCACACGCTGGGCAAGATCGCCAGCACCTACATCAACACCCAGGCCATGCAGCAGCGCCGCGCGGCCCTGGAGAAGTGGCACGCCTGGTTAGACGGCATCGGCTTCTACGCCATCCACGGCCTTACCAAGGCCTTATCCGGAATTTCACACAGTTCGGCCCAGCAAGCGGAACACATGGGCTCCAGCGACCTTGCCGAATTTGTAACTAGCGAGGATTCGAAATGACTGGAAAGCGTCCAGGCCCAGCCATGGCCGACCTGAACACGATGTCTCTCGCGGCCCGCTCGGCGGCGATGCGCGGCGGGATGGAGGGCTGGGGATTTGTCGGCGGGCTGCCTGGGCAGATCTGCTATCAGGAACAGGTTGATTCGAAGTCGTGTCGGCGCTGCAACTGCGGATGCGGGCGCCGGGCAACCCATCGGGGAATGGCCAACGGGGTCTGCTTGAAGATGGGGTGCGAGCTGTCGGTGCGGCGCTGGGTAAAGGCGTCCAACGCATGAGGAAGAGCCACGGCCCAGCCTTCAAGAAGGCCGTGATCGAGTTGGGTGAGTGCCCTTTGTGCCGTGGGAGAGCGGTCACCAAGGGGTTGTTCCACGAACTGCCATGCGACCACTGCAACGCCTCGGGCTGGGTAGTGGCTGCAACCGGCGAGGCCCTGGCCCTGGATGAACTGGTGACCCAGCTCAGCATGAGGCTTCGGGCGGCACTCCGGCAGATCGAGCAGTTGAAGAAGCCTCGGGCAACCGGCCCGGGTGCGCATTATCAGGAAGGCAACCGGCTCGGCGCCGGGGGCAGCAACTACACCGGGGATTGAGGGGGAAGGACATGATTTACAGCAGTGTACTCGCGGCGGTCGTCTCGGCCCTGGCTGCGGAAGCGATCGACAACACCAGCAAGCAGGCTTGGCAGAAGCTGTACGAGCCCGGCAGCGAAGACGGCCACGACATGGCCACCTTAAGCAGGTCGGTGGAGCGCGGCGAAATCAGCCGTATGGATGCAGACTGCTGGGTGTTCGCCAGGTTGCATAGCCAGCTGAAGCCGCGGCACTGGGATGTCCTGGTGGCGAGGTTAAGCACGCACAAGGGGCGAAAGGTTCAGTCGATCAGCCGCCTGATCCCCATGGTTGCCTCCCATGCACCAAAGCTGTTCATCACCAGTGCGGTGACTGCTTGGGCGATCCCAAAGATGAAGGGCGCCGAGGGAAAGCGGTCGAGCGACATGATCGTGTTGCCGGCTCAGTTCTACGATATCAATCGGTGGGATCCGGACGCTCGGCCTGAGCGAACTCGTCGCCGCTGGAGGAAGGACATCGAGGACGTGCTGAAGCAGATGGCCGAAGAAGCACTGGAGGCTGCGGCCAAAATCCTGAGCTACGAAGGTCTTTCGATGGAAAATGCCGCTTGACATCAAATGGCCGCATGGCCGATTATTTCTTCATCCTGTCATTCCTGCGCGTGTTGAGGAGTGAACCAAGCCCGGCCTCTAAGCCGGGTTTTTTGTTCTTCCGATACACGGTAGTCTTGAGCCATGAAAGGATGCCATCAAGGAGTTGGCGCATGGTTGAGGTAGACAAAGAGGTTTTAAAGGAGGCGGTGGCTGAAGTTGTGGCGATCATGCGAGTATCAATGCCACACAGCTTCTACGATGCTGGCACCATCGTTGTGCCGTACCATATTCGCCTGGAAGGAAAATATGGAAAGCCCCAGAAACTTTCTAGGGTAACCGTTACCGAAATTCACCGTGAAATTGAGTGGATGATAAAGAGCGGCGAGCTTGACTCGGAATTCTCATGGCTTGATCCAAAGGCAATAGAAGAGAAAGAGAAGCGTGTCCGGGAGATGGATGCCAAATACAGGTCAGACGATTAAGTGAAAAAAAACCCGGCCATTCGAGCCGGGTTTTTTTTAGCTAAGTTTTACGATTAGGGGGACTTCGCCGCCTGGAATGATCGAAGGCACTACCCCAAAACCTTTGCTAGAGATCTGCAGACCAGTGCTGCCATAGGCCCAGAGATACCCCTCTTTCACCAGCCATCCCGCCACGCTGGCAATCAGCCTGTCCAAGGCATACCAAGCATCGCTGTAGCTTGTACCACCCAACTCATCACGCGATGGCTGCTCATCGGATAGACCCAGAACTGTGGGATCTGCGTAGAACGCCTCAGGGAAGCTTTCGTGCCCCAGCTTGATTAGCTTTTCTACGATCAGATCGAATTGCTGAATATTGTTTTCGGGCATTTTTGGTAGTTCCTAATGATGGAAGTCCGACGATAGCACATCGCCTTATCGCTCCGGTTCGGGGCTTCAAAGGAGTCAACTCATGGCCGAGCCAAGTACCGGCGCCCTAGCAGTGACCGGCGTACTTGCCAGTGTCGGCCTGGGTGCTGCATTTCCCCAGTTAGATCTCGCCGCACTAGTCGGCGCATTCGGCGGGGCTTTCTTCTACGTTGTGTTCGCGAAGGACATCAGTACCTGGCGCCGTGTCGGCTATCTACTGGCTGGCTGGATCGGTGGCTACTTCGGTGCAGCTGAGCTGATGGGCCGGGCCTGGACCCAGACCGCTGGCTTCAGTGCATTCGTATGCGGCGTGCTCTGCGTCGTCACATTCTCTGGCTTGCTGGAGTGGATGCAGACCGGTCGCATGCCTACTTGGCTGCAATGGGTCTTCCGTCTGCGCGCCAGGAAGGAGGGTTGAATGGTTGCAGTTATTCAGGCCGCACTCTGCGCCGTCATCTTTGTGATGATTGGGCTGCGCTATCGGCCATATCCAGATGCTCGCTACAAGCTGAGCGTGTCTCTCATGGCCTGGGCTGCTTGCGCCGTTACCGGCATGCAGTGCGTCAGTCTTATCGGCCGCATGGTGCTGCACGATAACTTCGCTGATGCATCTTGGTTCAACACTGCGTTCTACCTGCTGGCCGCCGTCTTGGTGTGCCGGGCAAAGGGTAACGTCGCCAAAATCGTGCGGGTTGACTGATGACCAGGCTCAAGACGCTCGGCTCCCGCATCAAGGAGAGCGCAGGCTCAAGGGTCAAGGTGATGACGCCGGGCAGCTGGCGTAGCGGAATGAACAGCTCCCAGCGTGGTTACGACTACAAGTGGCAGAAGGCCCGAGAGCACTACCTCAATGACAATCCGCTCTGCGTCTTCTGTGAGCGGAACGGTCGCACTACTGCCGCAAAGGTCGTAGACCACATCGTTGCACACCGCGGTGACATGATCCTTTTCTGGGATCAGACCAACTGGCAAAGCCTCTGCAAGCCTTGCCACGACTCGGTCAAGCAGGCCGAGGAGGCAGCTGCCCTGGGCGGCTGGGTCCTCCGCGGATCGTCGAAATCCAGCCGAGAGGCATAGAAGCACGGCAGCGACGTGCTGCGAAATGGGTAGGGGGGGCAAAAGCTAGGGATTCTCATCTAGCTAGACCGCCTCCGACCCCACGTACAGATTTTTTTCCCCCACAGGATTTTTGTTAAATGGCTTTAACATCCCGCAAGCGTGCATTCATAGCTGCGCTGAGGGAAGGTGCGTCTAATCGGGACGCGGCTGTGGCGGCTGGTTATTCGGAGAAGACAGCGTCTGCGGCGGGGTCTCGGCTGGTGAAGGACAAGGATGTGGCGGCCGAGTTGGCCAAGCTGCGCGCCCTGGGTCTGATGCCGCCAGATGTTAAAGCAGACGTTAAAGCGCATGTTAAAGTTAAGCCCGCGCCGGATCCATCGGCTCAAGCTGAGTCGGCGACCGAACCGGCCACTGAGACGGACGAGCATGCCGAGCCGGAGCCAGCCGGTTTCGACCTGATGCAGGCACTGCTCCACCGCGATCCGAAGGATTTTCTGTTATCGGTGATGAACGACCTGGGGTCCGAGCCGAAGCTGCGCGTCGATGCAGCCAAGGCCCTGATGCCCTTCGTGCACCCCCGCAAAGGGGAGAGCGGCAAGAAAGATCAGGCCAAGGACAAGGCTGCCGAAGCAGCCACCGGTAAGTTCGGCGCCCGGCGCGGTCCGCTGAGGTCGGTGAAATGATGGAATGGACAACTGCATGCCCCGACTGGGAGCAGCGCATCGTTGCGCGCCAGAATCTGATTCCATTCAAGCCGCTGTTCCCCACCGAGGCCGAGGAAGCCCTCGATGTGTTCGGTGCGCTCCGTATGGTCGATGCCACCGGCAGTCCGCTGATGTCCGAGACTGTGCGCGACTGGGTAAACCAGTTCGTGGCAGCCATCTTCGGAGCGTATGACCCCGATGAAGGTAGGCGCTTGGTTAGCGAGTTCATGCTGCTGATCAGCAAGAAGAACGGCAAGTCCACGATCGCCGCCGGTATCATGCTCACGGCATTGATTCTGAACTGGCGGCCTTCGGGCGAGTTCATCATCCTGGCGCCCACCAAGGAGATCGCTGACAACTCCTACATCCCGATCCGCGACATGGTGCGGGCGGACGAGGAGCTCGATGCCTTGCTTAAGGTGCAGGACCACCTGCGGACGGTGACCCACCGGCAGACCAACGCAACGCTGAAAGTAGTGGCGGCTGACAGCGAGACGGTTTCAGGAAAGAAAGCCATCGGCGTGTTCGTCGACGAGCTGTGGGTCTTCGGCAAGCGCGCGAACGCCGAGGCGATGCTGCGCGAAGCCACGGGCGGCCTCGCGTCTCGCCCTGAGGGCTTCATCATTTGGGCCACAACCCAGTCCGATGCTCCGCCCGCCGGCGTATTCCGGCAGAAGCTGATGTACGCCCGCAAGGTTCGGGATGGCGAGATCGTCGATAAGTCGTTCCTTCCGGTGTTGTACGAGTTCCCGAAAGCGATGCTCGACGCTGGCGCGCATCGAGACTTCTCGAACGCTTACATCACCAACCCGAACTTGGGGCTGTCGGTTGATGAGCCGTTCATCGAGCGCGGGTATGCACAGGCTCAACTGGATGGTGAGGAGTCGTTCCGGGGCTTCCTGGCCAAGCACCTCAATGTCGAGATCGGTCTGGCGCTGCTTTCGGATCGCTGGGCTGGTGCCGACTATTGGGAGCAGCAAGCCTCTGAGGACTGTCGGACGCTGCAGGACTTGATAGAGCGCTGCGAAGTGATCGATATCGGTATCGACGGCGGCGGTCTAGATGACCTGCTCGGCTTCGCAGCTGTGGGGCGCGAACGGGACACTCGCCGCTGGTTGATGTGGACACACGCCTGGGCGCATCCGTCGGTGCTTGAGCGGCGGAAGGCTGAGGCGCCTCGCATTCGCGACTTTGCCAACGACGGCCATCTGACGCTGGTAGAGCGGATCGGCAACGACATCGACGAAGTGGCACAGCTCGTTTCGCAAGTTGAGCTATCCGGCCTACTGGACAAGGTAGGCCTCGACCCAGCGGGAGTCGGAGCGATCCTGGATGCGCTCGAGTTCGCAGGTATCCCGCGAGACAAGATCGACGGCATCTCGCAAGGCTGGCGACTCGGTGGGGCAATCAAGACGGCTGAGCGCAAGTTAGCTGAAGGCACTCTGCTCCACGGTGGCCAGCCGATGATGGCCTGGTGTTGTGGTAACGCAAAAGTTGAACCGCGAGGAAACTCGATTCTCATCACGAAGCAAGCGAGCGGCTCGGCGAAGATCGACCCGCTCATGGCGCTATTCAATGCCGTGACGCTTATGGCCCTCAATCCTGGCGGCCAAGGTGGCATGGAAAACTTCATGGCAGGCATTCGGGACCCACTGATCGCATGAACGCATTTCATATTTTCATCGCCTGCGCAGTGGTCGCTTTCTGCTTGGCATGCGGCGGGGTCTGGATGCTGGCTGGTACTGGCTGGGCTTTGCTTGCAGGATCGCTGAGCTTCTTCTGTATCGCCGGCTTCATCCGCAGAGGGCTTGCCAGTGATTAAAACCCTATCTCAGGCATTGGGCGCTGCTGCCACCAAGCCTTCAGCCAGCATGAGTGAGTGGCTGGGCAAGACGATCAAGCTGTCGGATGGCGGTTTCTGGAGTGCCTTCAACGGTGCCCAGTCCAGTAGTGGTAAGTCAGTCAGCGTCGACAAGGCCATGCGCCTGTCCACCGTGTGGGCATGCGTCCGTATCATCTCGACTTCCGTAGCCGGCTTGCCATTGAGCATTTACCGGAGGATGCCCGATGGTAGCCGAGAGAGTGCCCGGGACTTTCCGTTGTACGACGTGGTGCACACCAGTCCAAACGAGGACATGGCCGCCTTCCATTTCTGGCAGGCGGTGGTTGCCTCGATGTTGCTGTGGGGAAACGCTTACTGCGAGATCCACCGTTCCGCAGGTCGCGTCATTGCGCTGGACTTCCTGATACCGTCCCGGGTCGACCTGGAGTTCGATGACGACGGTCGGCTGAGGTATTTCTTCAGGCCCCGAAAAGGTGCGCGCCGGGAGATTGCGCGGCAGGACATGCTGCACATCCCGGCGTTTACACTGGATGGCCGAGTCGGCCTCTCTGCCATTCGGTACGGCGCGGATGTGTTCGGCTCTGCGATGTCAGCAGACGACGCCGCTAACAGCACGTTCCGCAACGGCATGATGCCTACCGTCGCGTTTTCGGTGGACAAGACGCTGAACCCTGCCCAGCGTGTTGAGTTTCGCGAGTACGTCAAAACGATTTCCGGGGCGTTGAATGCCGGCAAGAGCCCAGTGCTTGAGCAGGGCGTAAAGCCGGAGATGATCGGTATCAATCCCGCCGACGCGCAGCTGCTGGAGTCCAGAGGACACAGTATCGAGGAAATCTGCCGATGGTTCGGCGTGCCGCCCTGGATGGTGATGAAGACCGACAAAGGCAGTAACTGGGGAACCGGCCTGGAGCAACAGCAGATCGCGTTTCTCACCTACTGCATCATGTCCTTCACGGCCCCGATTGAGCAATGCGTGAACAAATGGTGCATGACGGCGGTGGACCGGATCAAGTTCTACGCCGAGTACTCACTTGAAGCATTCCTGCGTGCGGACAGCGCCGGTCGGGCAGCCTATCTCAGCACGATGGGGCAGAACGGCTACATGACCCGGAACGAAGGCCGGCGGAAAGAGAACCTTCCGAGCATGCCTGGGGGCGATGTACTGACCGTGCAATCCAACCTGGTGCCACTGGACCAGCTGGGAAAGCAAAACGATAGCCAGGCCGCTCGGGCCGCACTGATGAACTGGCTCCAGCAGTCGGAAAAGTAAATCACGGGAGCAATCCATGAAGCACAAGATCCAGTCTCGCGGCCTGCGCAGCGAGATGAGCCCGCGCGCGCTCGACAAATGGAATCCCGCGATCCAGGCGGCCGTTGAAAACACCTCGGACACCATCACGGTGTACGGGGTGATTGGTGAAGACTGGTACGGCGAGGGCGTCACGTTGAAACGAATCGATGCCGCTCTGCGGGCCATCGGCGAGCGGGATGTAACCGTCTACATCAACTCGCCTGGCGGTGACATGTTCGAAGGCATCGCTATCTACAACCGTCTGAAAGAACACAGCCACAAGGTCACCACCAAGGTGCTTGGCATGGCTGCCAGCGCCGCATCGATCATCTACCTGGCCGGAAGCGACCGGCAGGTGGCCAGCAGCGCCTTCCTGATGATCCACAACTGCTGGACGTTCCTCGCGGGCAACCGTCATTACCTGCGCGATGTGGCTGATGACATGCAGGAGTTCGATGCCGCGATGGCCGACCTCTATGCCGAAACCAGTGGCCAAGCTGTCGACGACATGGCCGAACTGATGGATGACGAGACCTTCATCCGTGGCAAGCGCGCTGTGGAGCTTGGCCTGGCTACCGGCGTTCTGTCGTCAACCGAGATCACCGAGCGCGAGACCGAAGAGTCGACGCAGAGCAATGCGCTCAAGGCCATGGACGTCGCATTGGCGAAGGCCGGAATGCCTCGTTCTGAGCGTCGCGAACTGTTTGCCAATTTCAAGTCCGGCATGCCTCGCGCTGCCGGCGGGGGTACGCATAACGCTGCCCCGCCCGATAAGCCCAGCGCTGTCGCGCCAGACCTCTCCGCCTCTCTGAGCGCGGCAACCAATCTCCTCAATTCTCTGAAAGGAAAGTGACCATGGACTTTGAAGCCCAAGTCAACGAACTCAACGCCAGCCTCAAGGGCATTGGCGATCAGATCAAAAGCCAGGCCGAGGCGACCGAGAGGCAGATCAAGGCCTCCGGCGAGATGAACACCGAAACCCGCGCCAAGGTCGATGAACTGCTGACCAAGCAGGGCGAGCTGCAGGCGCGCCTGGGCGAGGCCGAGCAGAAGCTCGTGAATGCAAGCCGGGATCGCAGCCATCAGGAAGAGCCGCAGAAATCGGTAGGCGCTCTCGTGATCGAAAGCGAAGAAATGAAGGACATGAATTCGTCCTTCCGTGGTTCCCGCCGTGTCTCCGTGCCGCGCGCGGCCATCACCACCGCAACCGGCGGTGACCTGGTGCAGACGCAGCGCCTGCCGGGGATCATTGCCCCGCCTCAACGCCGACTGACCGTACGCGATCTGGTTGCACCGGGCACCACCGAATCGAACTCCATCGAGTACGTGCGTGAAACCGGCTTCACCAACAACGCCCGTACTGTGGCGGAGACCACGGCCAAGCCGTATTCCGACCTGACGTTCGGCCTGGCCACTGCGAACGTGCGGACCATCGCCCATTTGTTCAAAGCCAGCCGCCAGATGCTGGACGATGCCAAAGCACTCCAGAGCTATATCGACGGTCGTTCACGCTATGGCCTTAACATGGCGGAAGAAGCTCAGCTGCTTTATGGCAACGGCACCGGCGTGAACCTGCAAGGCCTCATGACCGTTGCTCAGCTGTACGCCGCCCCGGCTGGCGTAGCCGTAGTGGGCGAGCAGCGCATTGACCGTCTGCGCCTGGCGCTGCTGCAGGCCGAACTGGCCGAGTTTCCATCCGACGGCATCGTGCTCAATCCGATCGACTGGGCGGCCATTGAGCTGACCAAGGATGGGGAAGGCCGCTACATCATCGGCCAGCCTCAGGAAGGCACCAACGCGAAACTCTGGAATCGCCCTGTGGTTTCTACCCAGGCGATGACACAGAACGACTTCCTCGTCGGCGCCTTCAAGCTCGGCGCTCAGATCTTCGACCGTATGGAAATCGAAGTGCTGATCTCGACCGAGAACAGTGATGACTTCGAGAAAAACATGGCAACGATCCGTGCTGAAGAGCGCCTGGCCTTTGCCATCTACCGCGATGAAGCGTTCGTTACTGGTCCGCTGATCACCCCTTAATTCCTTTGGCTAGGGGCGTCAGGAATGACGCCCGACTGGAGTACTTCCATGGCACGTAAACAGGAAACACCGGCATCCACTGCGGATGTGAAAGACCCTGCCTCGACTCCGGAATCCAGCGGCGTCCAGCCTGAGGGGGTCGGTTTGCCAACTGCTACTGGCGCCGGACTCTTGCCAGGTTCTGGTGAGGTGGGTCCCCTAATAACTGTTCCAGTTCCGGCCATCGACGCTCCGGTGCAGCAGGAAGGACCGTCAGGCCCAGAGGTGGTCTCAAATGCAGCGGCAGGGGATGTGGTGACAGATCCCATTGCTTCCACCGTGGTAACGGGCGACCCCGCTGTTACTCCCCAGACCGGCTCGTCGGAAGCCAATGCCGGGGATGATTTCAATAAGCCTGTAGTCGAGGAACAAGCGCCGGCTAACCCCAATCCTGTGGCGCTCCAGGTGTATCCGATGCGGTCCTACATGGATGAGGGCGAGCTCCGGCGCCGTGGTGGCCCGGCTTACTCAGTGCCTCGGCGGCATGCTGAAGAGTTGGTTGATCGTAAGCTGGCATCGTTTGAGCCGCTGAAGGAGTAACGATATGCCGGTCATCAGCATGGCCATCGCCCGGCATCACCTGAGGGATCCCGACGACGATGACGAATACCTGGAGCTCCTGATCGAGGCGGCCGAAGGGCAGGCGATGGACTATCTGAACCGCCGCTTTTACGCCGACCAGCAGACGCTGGATGTGGCTGTCGTTGCCAATGACGCCGGCGAGTCGCCGATGATCTGCAACAAGCAGATCAAGGCTGCCTGCTTGCTGATCCTCGGCCACCTTTACGCCAACCGTGAGGACGTGGTGATCGGGACCATTGCCACCGAACTGCCCAAAGGCTCGGTGGCGCTCCTGACACCTCACCGGATTGGGTGGGGCGTATGAGGGCCGGCCCGCTGCGTAATCGCGGCCAGGTGGCGTTCCCTCATGAAGAGCGGAACAAGTCTGGCGGTGCGACGGTGACATGGCTGCCGGCGACCCCGCCCATCATGTGGGCTGAGATTCGTACTCCCACCGGAAGGGTGGCACCAGTAGCTGAGAAGCTGGCGTCTGTAGTCACCGCCGAGATCATCGCCAGGCCGCGCGCCGACATAGCTGCCGGTTGGCGGTTAACAAGACGCGGGGTGACTTACAAAGTCGAAGCTGTGCTGCCCGACAATGATAATTCGCTGATGAGGCTTCTTTGCTCATCAGTCCCAAACCCATGAGATGAAGAATGAAAATTCGAGCACTAGGCCCGCTGACGGGCGCATCCGGTGAGCGTGAGAAGGGCGAAGAGTTCGAGGTCGACAAGGCCTATGGCGAAGGCCTCATTGCCCGGGGGTACGCCGAAGCGGTCACCGACAAGGCCGCGAAGCCCGCAAAGGCTGATCCGGCCAAGGAGTAGGGTATGGCCCGCCGGTCGAGCATTCGCGGCGACATCCGGCTGCGCCGGACGCTTCGCAACATTCACAAGACGATGGATAACGAGTTGCAGCCCGCGATGCTGGAGGCCGCGAACCGCATCCTCGAAACCCAGCGTGAGTTGATGCCCAAGGACACCGGCGCGGCCGCTGCAGCGCTGCGGGTGTACGTCTCGCCCAGTGGCCTGGACGCCCAGATTGGCATTCGTGGTAAGCGCGACAACCGGCGGTTTTTTTACCTGCGCTTCATCGAGTACGGCACCAAGGGCTATACCGGCGGTAAGCGGGCCGGTGATCGCAACCGGCGTGTCACCAACAAAAGCGACGGCACCCACTTCTTCGGCAAATACCCGGATATCCCGGCTAGGCCGGCTCACCCGTGGTTGCGGCCATCTATCCAAGTCAACCGGGAGTATGTCATGGCTGACATCAAGGCCGCCGTGAACCGCACGCTGCGTAAGGCAAGCCAGGGAGTGGGAAATGGCTGATCCATCATTGGCCCTGCAGGAGGCCTTCTTTGCCAGGCTTCAGGCCGAGGTCAGTTGCCCGATATACGATGGCGCGCCGCTGAACGCAGAAATGCCGTACGTCTCGATCGACCGGGAGATATCAGTCAACAGCAGCCCGATCTCGGGCCGTAAGCGCGAAAGCCGGCTGGTGTACCTGTCGGTCTGGTCCGATGCCGTTGGCCAGGCCGAGGTGAAGCGCATCAACGGCGAGGTTATCGCCGCCCTGGACGAGCGCCGCCTGCCGCTGGAAGTCGGGCGTGCCGTCTCCGTTCGGGTCGAGCAAGCCGACGCCCAGCGCGATGCTGACGGCATCACCTATCAGGGGTCGATCACCGTCCGTGTGATCACCACCCACTGAATCACCCACTGGCCGCGCTGCGGCTTCTATCCAACGTGGCTTTGGAGGATCACCCATGCCCGCAGAAGACAACCTCAATACAGCCGCTGGCTGCCGCCTGTTCATTGGCGGCAAGACGGGGGCGACCACCAAAACCGAGTTCGAGGCCGACACCTATGTCCGTGTCGGTGAAATCGAAGACCTCGGCGAGTTCGGCGACACCTTCAGCAGCGTGACCTTCACCTCGCTCGAGGATGGCCGTGTGCGCAAGTACAAGGGCACGGCTGACGCTGGCGACATGACCCTCACTGTGGGCCTGGATAACGGTGACGCCGGGCAGAACGCGGTTAAGACCGCTCACAAAGACCGCAGCAAGGGTGACTACAACATCAAGGTGACCCTGAATGACGGCGACCCTGATGCCTCGCCGGCCATCAGCCCGACCACGTTCTACTACCGGGCAAAGGTTATGAACAACACCGTGGCTGCCGGTGCCGCTGACAATGTGGTTCGCCGCAACATCACCCTGGGCATCAACTCGGAAATCCTCGAGTTGCTGCCGGCCTCTGTAACCCCATAAGTGACCGGGGCTTCGGCCCCGGCCTCACAGGACCTGCCTAATGAACAACACGCTGCACGGTACCGTTACCGTCAAGCTGGGTGATGAAGAGTTCACCCTGACCCCAACCCTGAAGGCTGTGCGGGCGATCGAGAGCCGCTTTGGTGGCCTGCGTGGGGCTTCCCAGGCAATCACGGCGCTCAGCGTCGACGGTTGCGCGATCATTCTGGTAGCCGGTGCCGGCCTGGACGAGAAGGCTGCCAAGGCGGTGCCGGAGCTGATCTGGATGCACGGAGTGCTCGACGCGTCGACTCAACTGAACGCCTACCTGGTTGCGCTATACAACCCGCGCGGCAAAGAGCCGGGAAACGACCAAGCCGGGACGGCGTAAGCGTCATCGAAGACGGAAGTTACGTTGACCGGCTTTATTCAATCGCTACGGGGTGGTTGGGCTGGGCGCCTGATGTTGCTTGGCGCACGCCGCTGCCTGAGCTTTTCATGGCACTTGATGCCCGACTCGAATGGTCGCAAATGACCAACCCCTTCGGCAAAGGGAAAGCCCAAGGCGCCAAGCAGAAACCTAGCGCCTCGACAGTTGCCGACAAGCTGCGCCAGGCCCTTACGGGCCGAGGCAAGTAACTCAATTCCCGCTCCGGCGGGTTTTTCGTTCTGGAGAATTACATGGCCGACCAACAGGTCCAGGGAATGCTGGTCCAGATCGAGGCGACCACCGCCCAGCTGCGTCGGGAGTTGGCCAATGCGGATCAGTTGGTCGCGCGGTCATCCCAGGCGATTGACCAGAGTCTGGCTAAGGTCGATTCAGCTTTTGATCGGGCAGGCGCAGCAGCGCACCAAGCCGGCACTCTCATGCGCGGTGCGTTCGCGGCAGTGGCCGGCGCCGGTCTGATCGGCGGCATCATCCAGCAGGTTGATGCCTACGGGCAGATGTCTGACCGGATGAAGGCTGCAGCTGGTAGCGCAAGTGAGTACCAGCTGGTTCAGGATCACCTGCTACAAACTGCGCAGGAAACCTACCGTCCTCTGGCTGAGGCGCAAGAGCTATACATTCGCACTGCGGATGTTATGCGTAGCCTGGGCTTTAACACCCAGGAGACGTTGGATATCACAGATAGCTTCAGCTTTCTGCTGGTGACCAACGCTGCAGCTGCTGATAAAGCCGGTTCTGCGCTGGATGCGTACTCGAAGGCGCTGCAGACAGGAAAAGTCGAGGCGGATGGCTGGGTGTCCATTCAGGACGCCATGCCGACAATCGTCACTGCGATTGCCACCGCCACCGGCAAGAGCGCCGAGGAAATCCGAAAGCTCGGCGTGCAGGGCAAGCTGTCGCTCGAAGACATCAATACTGGTCTGCTGCGCACCGTGGAGGTCAACCGCAAGGCTGCGGCCGACATGTCCACCAGCGTGCAGGACGCGATGGTAAACATCAGCAACGCCATTCAGGCGTTCTTGGGCGGCATGGAGGAGCAGACCGGCATAGTCGCAGGCTTTGCGAGCGTGCTGATTGCGCTGGCTGACAACGTGGACCTTGTGGCCGTGGCCATGGGCGGCGTCGGTGCAGCTGCGCTGACCAACTACGTTGTGAAAACTGGGCTGGCCGTGCAGGCTGCGCGGGCTGACCGGGTCGCACGTGTTGCCCAGGCTGAGGCAACACTACAGGCGGCGATAGCAGATCAGCGGAAGGCTCAGACGGCCACCATTCTCGCTGAGCGGGAAGCGATTGCGGCGCGAGGTACCGCAGTTCAGACCCAAATGTCCATTCAGCTAGCGACCGCGCGGACAAAGGAGGCCGCAGCAACCACCGCAGTAGCAACCGCTCAGTCTGGCTTGAAGGCCGCTTCGGTCGGTCTCCTTGCAGGCCTGGGAGGCCCGATGGGGCTGGCAATCCTCGCCGGCACCGCAGCGGCAAGCTTCCTCTTGCTTCGCGACAACGCGGACCAGGCGGGGGTCAGTCTGGAGGACATGCAAAAGCCCGTATCCCAACTGCGGGAGGAGTTCCAGAAGCTCAACCAGGACCAGCGCGAAGCTGGCTTGGTGAAATGGCAGCAGGAGCAGATCAACGCTACGGACAAGGTCAAGGATGCCTACGGAGAGCTTGCCCAGGCCATCCGCTCTGCAACAGTGACAGCACCTGTTCGCGACTCGGGCGGCCAGTACAACAAGCAGCTGGCCGAGTACCAGGGGATCATCGATCGGCTGAACGAGGCTCGTTCCTCTGGTGCCGACCTTGCCCCGATCCTCAAGGAAGTGGGTAATCGCCTGCAGTTGCCGGCGGCTACGTTGCAGAGCTGGATCACCCAGGCCGGCGCCGTCAGCGATGCTGATCAGCGCTCAGGCCTGATTGCCGAAACCTTGCGTGTCCTCACTGGGGTTACCAAGGAAAACACAGTCTCGACCGAAGCGAATAATGCCGCGAAGTTGGGCATGAGCACTGCCGGTCAGACCTACCTCGATACCTTGCAGAAGCAGTTGGCCGGCCTGCAAGACAACGGCGACATGATCAAAGTGGTAAACCGGTACCTTGCCGAGCACACAGATCTGACCGAGGCGGATCGCCAGGCCGCTCTCTCTTTTGCAAATGCCATCGAGGCGCAGAAGAAAGCCAACGATAGGGCGAACAAGTCAAAGCGCGATGGCGAGTCCAAATCAGACCAGGCCACGAAGAAGCAGCTGAAAGATTTCGACGCGACCGAGGAAGGCTACAAGCGCCAGATCGAGCTAATCAACACCACTGGCGACAAGCAGAAGGACGCCACCGAGGTCGCTAAGCTGTCCTTCGAGTTGCAGGAGGGCAAGCTCGGCAACCTCTCTAAAGCCCAGCAGAAACGCCTGCTCGAGCTGGCTGCTGAGCTGGATGGTCTCAACAAGATCAAGAAGGCCAATGAAGACGCGCTGAAGCTTAGTGCTTTCAAGGCTGCGCAGCAGGTCGGAACGAAAACCCAGGCTGATGGATATGCGCAAGAACTCGCTGGCGTTGGGATGGGAGATAAGGCGCGTGATCGCATGCGGGCCGAACTGGCGCTGCGGCAGAAGTATGTGGCCGACCTGAAGGCGCTGAATGAGCAGGCCAATACTGGGCAGGTAAGCCCAGAACTGGTCGCCGGCGAAACCGAGATCCTGAAGCAGGAGCTGGACAAGCAGCTTGAGAACCAGGCGAATTACTACGCTGCGATTGATGAGCAGCAGTCCAACTGGATGAATGGTGTCCATGAGGCCTGGGCGAACTTTTCCGATGAGGCGCAGAACTACTCAGCTCAAGCCGCAGACCTGACGAACAGCGCTCTGGGTAGCGCCCGAGGGGAACTCAGCACATTCATGACCGACGTAGCCACTGGCGCAGAGAGCGCCGGTGATGCGCTGAGGAATATGATCAGTGGTTTTGCTGAGTCAATGCTCAATGCGCTTGCAGACATGGCAGCGCAGTGGCTGGTCTACCAAGCGGTGCAGATGGTTGTCGGCAAAACAACACAGGCAAGCTCAGCCGGCATGATGGCCGCGAATGCTGAAGCAATGGCACTTCAAGCCGGTCTTGCTGCATTCGCTTCGACAGCGGCCATCCCGCTTATCGGACCTGCTCTGGCGCCTGGGGCAATGGCAACCGCCCTCACTATTGCGACGCCGCTGGCATCCGCCGTGGGTATGACGGCTATGGCCGGCGTTGGCTTCATGGAGGGCGGTTACACCGGCAACGGTCGGCGTGATGAGGTTGCTGGCCCGGTGCACCGGGGTGAATACGTTTTCGATGCTGAGGCTACTGCGCGCATCGGCGTCGGCACACTGGAGGCCATCAGTGATGGTCGCGCTGCCTTTGTAGGTGGCCCAGGCAGTTCATCGGCGGCAGAGGTGGACACTCCTGTACTGGCGGAATCGCCCTCGCCAAATCTCAACGTCCAGGTTCTCAACTACGGAAATGACAAGGTAAGTACTCGCATGGACGGGGACCAGCTCAAGGTCATCATCGCCGCTGTTGATGACCATATTTCTTCCGGCATGAGGACTGGCCAAGGAAAAGTAGCCAAGACGTACGAGTCGACTTACAGGAACCAGAGGGTTGGAAGATGACCGCGATTGCAACCTTGTACGCCTCTGGCGGCAAGGCGTGGATCATTCCAACCATTGAGCTTCGCTGTGCCTCCTGGCCTGGTCCCGTGTACATCTGCTCGGCGTTTGAGGATCTAGTGGCCACGACCGAGGAGGGCGTTTTAGCGACGTTCACTGCGACCGCCTTCGATGCCGCGCTGCCCAAACGCGATAACAGCGGTAACCAATCGCTGACCTTCGCTATCGACAACGTGACTGGCGTGGCTCAGCAACTAATCGATCAGGCGCTGGATGCCAGGGAGAAGATCACCATGATCTTCCGCACTTACCTGTCTTCTGACATCTCCGCTCCGGCGGAAAAGCCATACCGCATGAACGTGCTAAGCGGATTCATGGAAGGGGCCAGCGTGCAGTTGCAGGCTGGCTACGTTGACTTCATCAACCTTGCCTGGCCAAGACGCAAGTACACCTTAGATTTCGTTCCCTGCCTTAGGTACACCTGATGTTTGATCAATACCTGACCGCCACCTACGAAGATGGCGGGCGTGGCCCTGCGCGCTTCGATTGCTGGGGGATGACCAGGCTGGTGCGACACCAGGTATATGGCCTGCCCCTGCTTCCAAGTTGGGGATACGTGCGAAATACCATGCCCAAAGAATTCACTCGGGCCGCAAACCTTGAGGCATCGGCCATGGAGCGCTGCGAGCCAGAGGTGGGTGCTATTGCCTGCGTCTGGAGGGGCGACATCTGCATCCATGTTGCGTTGATCGTTGAGGTGGAAGGTCGGTTGCACGGCCTGGAGATGAAGCCCAGCGGGGTGACCATCAAACCGCTTCGGCGTTTTCAAGATCAGTATCTGAAAGTGAGTTACCACCGTGATCGAATTCTACCCGAGCAAGCTTGAGGGATCTCCACTGGAGCGCCACAAGACCGATCAGGTTATGACCATTGAGGGGTGGCTGTCTCATAACGTCTCAGGCTACACGCCGCGTCAGTCTCCGCCTATCAGTGTCGAGCTGAACGGTGTGTTCATCAATCCTGAGCGTTGGGCGAAAACTGACTTTTCGCCCCAGGACACCGTACGCATCTATCCAGAGCCGAAAGGTTCCGGACTGGAGGTAGCGCTGTGGGCAGTGGTTGCTGCGGTGGTCGCGGTCGGCGTGGTGATGATGACCCAGAGGCCGCTGTCCACTCCACGGAATCAGGGGCGGTCAGGGCAAAACCTGAACCTGGCCAAGACCACGGGCAATCAGGTCAAGGTTGGTGACGTAATTCGCGAGGTTGCAGGTAGGACGCGGATCTTCCCGGACTACTTGGTGCCGCCTCGACATTACTTCGTCAACGAAACTGAGCAGTGGGTTGAGCTCTTGCTTTGCGTTGGCGTTGGCGAGTTCGAGATCAAGCCTACCGATGTGAAGATCGGCGACACGATGCTCTCTTCGCTCGGCAGTACTGCGCGGTACAAGGTATACGGTCCAGGTGAGTCGCTGATCGATGAGACGGCCCGGCTGTGGTGGCATAACTCCACCGAAGTAGGCGCGACCAATACAGGATCTGGTGGGCTTACGCTCACCAATACTACCCAGGTAGCACAGCAGTTCGGCGGGAACGCTCTGCTGGCGGCCGATTTGGTGCTGAGCGTTCCAGAGGGAGCGGGCTGGTTCCCGTTTGGCTGGGACAGCGGCATGATCGCACGCGTTGAGTTGCCATACCCTTACACCTTCACGGCCCCGATTGATGGAAGCGCGACCATCGTAAGCGGCCCATATCTCCCCATGCTTCAAGCATTCGCTGGCATGCGGATCGAGATCTCCGGCGCCAATGCTGGCAACTATGTTGTTGCGAGCTATACGGCGGAGGTGTCCGGCACCCCGGCAGTTCCTGGTAGCGCGTCCATGGTTACGGGAGGCGCAGCCCCGGCGCGATTCAACTTCGATGCGGTTCCTCTGAACTTCACAGTTTCTCGAGGATCGAGCAGCTTCCCGGTATCGCTGAGTACCAACGTTACAAACCTGGCTGGCCTAGTTTCGGCAGTGAACTCGTCCTTGGCCGGTACGGCGCTGGTGGCCACTTCTTCCTCCGGGAGGCTGAGAATCGCTGAGCAGGTCGCGCCGTTCACAGGTTCGCCGTTATCGATCACCGGGTCTGTGAGTGACATCCTCGGGTCAAGCCCGGCGTTTGTCACGGGCGTGAAAACAGAGGCTGCGACGGAGGGGCGGTACGCCCGCATGACCATGGCTTACGACGGTGGCGCTCCGGTGGTGGGGCTGCAGCCTGGGTCTCTGTTGGCAACAATTGGGTACAGAGGGCTGCGGTACCGGATAACCGAAGTCTCCGATGACTCGGTGGATGATGATGACGCCACACCGGAGGACGAGAGCCATGGGCCATCGGCAATTACGGTCGTTCGACTGACTGATACAGGCGCGGTGGACGATGACTGGTTGGGTTTCGACGCCATGCAGACCGGCGATGTTTCGGTTGTTCTGGATGCGTCAACGATGGAAGGCGACTGGGCTGGTTCGTTCGCAGTCTGCCCGGAGAATGAGGTTGTGCGTCGCGTTGAGGTCGACTTCTTCTTTCCCGGTGGATTGATTGCCTACTCGAAAAAGGGCCGACAGGTTGAGGTAACCGTCAAGGTCGAGGCCCAGTACCGCGACATCAGCACCGCCGGTGAGTGGACAAGCGTTTTTTGGACGTTCAAAGCGGCTCGTCGAGATCAGATCGCTTTCACCCGGGCAATCAACTTCCCCACCTACATGAGGGGGGAGATGAGGATTCGTCGAATCGGAGAGGAGTCGTCGGACAGCAACCAGCAAGATCGTGTGCAGTGGTATGGCCTCAGGGCGCGGATTGATAAGGCCCCTCTGCGGTATGAGGGGGTGACCACAATAGCTGTGTATGCGCGCGGCGGTACCAAACTGTCGGCACAGTCCGAAAGCCAGGTATCACTGATTGCCACCAGAAAGCTGCCTGTCTTGGTGAATGGTGCCTGGTCCGAACCAACGGCAACGCGCGATATCGCGCCCTGGGCGTCGTATATTTCGAAGTCGGTAGGAGCGACAGACGATGATGTAGATATCGAAGAGTTTGTGCGGTATGGCGCCATTTGGCAAAGCCGAGGGGACTACTTCGATTTTTCCGTGGAAGAGGCTGGCACGGTCAAGGAAGCGCTCAACGAGGCTCTCAAGGCAGGGTTTGCAGAGTTCACCCTTGAGAGAGGCCGGATCACGCCGGTGCGTGATGAGCCGCGCAGTCAGATCAAAAACATGTACACGCCGCAGAACATTGTTGAATCGCTCAAGCGCTCGTTTACCCTGCCTGCGCCTGACGATTTTGACGGTGTTTCCATCAAGTACCGGGACCAGAGGACCTGGGCTGAAGAAACGGTGAAGTGCAGGCTTCCAGGTGACGCCTTTCAGACGGTCAAGGAAATCACACTCGATGGGGTCACAGATCGTGACCGTGCTTGGCGCTACGGCATGCGTCAGCGTCGGGCCCAGGTCTATCAGAACAAAAGCTATAGCTGGGGTACTGAGCTCTCCGCGCTGAACAGCGGTTATCTCAACTATGACGCGGTGGCCGATGACATTCCTGGCTATGCGCAGTCATCAATCATGACGGACTTCTCCGTAGGAGAGGGGCCGGTAGTGATCGAAAGCAGCGAGGCTTTTGTTTGGAGCGAAGGGCAGACACATGTTCTAGCAGTGCGCCGGCCAGACGGTTCGATCAGCGGTCCGTGGGCTGCGTATCGAATAGATGACTACCGCATCGCGATCCAATCTATCGACTTTTTGCCGGATCTTTCCCAGCAGATTGAGCCACCTCACCTGCTGTTCGGGATTTCGACACGGTGGTGCTACCCGGTTCTGGTGACCTCAATAGAGCCAGGTGATTACTCGGCGGAAATGGAGGCCATCAACTACGACGTTCGCGTCTACGCCGACGATGACAATTTTGCTCCCGAGGATGCTTGAGGATGCTGTTACTTCCTGATGGTCTTCCGTTGCCAGTTGCTGACGGCTACGGCTTCAAGCCAGTCAGCCCAATAGTTCGAACAACGATGGCGAGTGGCAGGGCAATGCAGCGTCGCCGGTTTGGCAGCGTTCCAACCATCCTGCGAGTAAGTTGGATCTTGTCGACCGAAGAAGCCAAGTTGTTTGAGGGGTGGTGTAAATGGGAGATCGGCTGGGCAGACTGGTTTCTTTGTCCCATCAGAACACCTTTAGGGCTTAGGCCGACCCGCTCCAGATTCACCGATATTTACGAAGGCCCAGAGTTTGTCAGTGACGATCTGTGGCGATACACGGCCTCCTTGGAGCTGTTTGAGTTGCCCATTGTCGATGAGGCTGCTTTCGCAGAGTTGCTCCTCGGGATGCCTTTGCCGGTCATGAACGCAGCTCTAACTGCCGAGCTTATGCGTTGGTACACCAAGTCTTGGCCTGGAGCCCAGATCAATTGAATGCTCGCCCGCTCATGCGGGTTTTTTTTCGCCTGGAGTTTCTATGAGCGTAGCTACCGACAATCAGCTGTTCCATGGGCTGGTGACTACTGCCAACGCGCTGTTCCTGTCTGATGCTGACTTCGTCACCATCAACGGCATCACCAAGCCCACCCTAAAAAAGATCTACGCAGAATTTCTCGCGAGCATTGGCACCTACACCACTGTTGCCGAGGGCCTAACTAAGACCAATGGAACCGGTACGAACAACCGATTCTTCACGGTCCCAGGCACTGGTGACGTGTTCGAGACCCGCTATCGGAACGACGCCGGTGTTGCGGTTGAGATTTCGTCCCTTCTGTCCTGGCTGGCCGATGCCCTGACCATCAACCGGGGCAAGGCGTACCCGCTCCGCCAAATGAACCGGGGCGGCGTCACCTCACCGGCAAACGCAGTGATGAATCGCGTCCTGCTGAACTGCGAGATCATTGGCGCCGAGCCAGGTAAGTACTACCTGATCTCGCTGCAAAAGAACGGTGCTACCGGGCTTGTGGGCGCTTATGAGTTTGGCTGGATCCTGCTCGAAGCGGATGCTGCCACCTACGCGACGACCGGAGCATTTACGCAAATTCACTCGTTGGTCGATCCTGCCCCCGACATTAGCCGGACTGGTGGGGTCCAGACGATCACGGTAACCCCCCAGCTCCGTCCAGATATCAGGTTCAAGATCACCCTGGATGCCGCGGCGCTTCCTGCGGCAGGAACGGCTATTGACTCGAACAGTACGGGCGCTGCCGGTCGAAGCTGGATCGTTGATCCATCGAGGTACTCAGCCCCTCCAATCGTTAAAGATGACGCGCTGACGCTAAATATTGGCAAGAGCTTGCCGCTCCGCTCGATGAGCCGTGGCGGGGTGACATCCATCGCCAACACGGTCATGAATCGGCTGTTGTTGAAATGCGAAGTGCTCGGTGCTCTCGCGGGCAAGTACTACCTGATCAGCCTGCAAAAAAACGGCGCGCCAGGTCTCGCCGGAAGCTACGAGTTTGGCTGGATTCTGTACGAAGCGGACGCCTCGACGTATGCAGCGACCGGCACCGTGACGATGATTCATACCTACTCTGATCCGGCTCCGGACATCAACCGAACCGGGGGCATCCAGACCATCACGGTGAGGCCGGCCCTCCGGCAGGAGATGCGGTTCCAAATTACGCTCGACGCCGCAGCCCTGCCATCTGCAGGCGTGCCAGTTGACTCCAATAGTTCGGGTACGCCTGGTCGGAGCTGGATTGTCGATCCATCGTGCTACGTGGAAGCGCCGTATCTGAAGGACGATGCGCTGACCATCAACAAGGGGAAAAACTATCCCCTTCGGCCAATGGCGCAAGGCGGTGTGACTTCGCCAATAAACACAGTGCTTAACAGTTTCCTGTTGAACTGTGAGGTTTCAGGTGCGGACCCGACCAAATATTACAAGGTTGCGTTTCAAAAGAACGGCGCGCCCTTGTTCGGCGATTACACCTACGGCTGGATTTTCCAAGAGTCTGACCGGGATGACTATGGCGCCGTAACTGACAATGTGGTGATCCACAACTACAGCGATCCTGCACCTGATATTGACCGTAACGGTGGCGTCCAAACGCTCATTATCACGCCGAAGAGTCGTCCCGGTATCAAGTTCAAGCTGACCATCGACGCCGCAGCATTGCCGGCTCTTGGTGTTGCGATCAACGCAAACAGTATGGGTGCGAGCGCAAGAAGCTGGATTGTCGATCCATCGCGGTACACCTACGCGAACGCATCGGCTACGTCGAAGCAGCTGCAAGCCGGCCGGATGTGGGTGGAGGGCGAGACCGCCGGCAATAACTTCGACTTCATTTGGTCGCACGGCGCCGGTCAGATGTTCATGCAGAAGTTCGGTCCCAACCAAATCAACCAGCTTTTCAACTTCAAGGGCTGGCGCATCGCGCCGCTAACGACCGTTGAATCGGCAGCATGGGAAGACCTTGGGGGCTGGAGTACCGACTGGCTTCCACCGATGGTAGTGCGCGCGATCAACAATGGGGACGGTGGAGCCACGCAGTACACGGGCGGCGGCCACTGGAACGAGGTTGAACTGACAAAGCCTACCGCACGGATGGTGAACCTGAGGTGTTCCATCAACGGCCAGGAAATGGCCGTCGATCAAACCTATTCTGGGCCGGCTGATACCGCCACGTTCTCCTGGCAGGTCGAGCTTCTTGCTTACAACACCTTGACGCTTGAGCGCTACGTTGGCGTTCAGCACTTTGTCGTACATGTAAAGCCGGGATCTTGGGAGGTTCTCTACGAGTTCGAGGCGCTAGAGGATGTGGTCGTTCAAATCGACAACGGCCCGCAGATGGGCGTGTACTCTGCGTTTCCTGAGTGGGTGCACTATATCGGTGATAACCGCGGCCCTTTGATTGCGAGCGACGAGGCCTCGGTAAGTGCCCAGCCGAAGAGCGCAGCACCGGACGTGTTCGCTGCGGTCTGCTTCCACCCGACCCGGGGATTCTGTGCTAGCTGGATGGATCGAACCTATGAGGCCGGGGATGGACGCTATGTGTCGGCAACCTTGCCTTTCGCCCGTCGGAACTCCAATAGCTGGAAGTTCTATCAGGCGGCTATCTCCGGCGTTCACACGACCTTCCTGGCGGGTCAGGGATACAAATGGCGTGGCGGCTATGCGGTAGCTCCCATCGATATCGTCCAGGGTGACGTGAATTGTGCCTTCCAGTACAGCAAGGGCGGAAAGAAATGGATGGCATGGGCCCTGAATGCAGCCGGTGCCGGGCGGGTGAGTCCGGTTCCTTCAATCGCTGGTCAAACGATCGGTGAAAGTGTGATTGGGGCGAGAGGGCTGGACGTTTCGTCCACGGGATATGCTTTCGGTAATCTTGAAGTGAAATGACCTATAACTATTGAGCCCGCTTTATTGGCGGGCCCAATGTTAATTCAGGATCAGCAGACCATATGATTAATCGGCAACGTGTTGGCCTACCGATCTAGCCGACTGCCCGAGAGCAGCGATGGGTTGTGGTACTTGATCGTTCTCCAATACTGAACGACCTATAATCTCAGACCCTATCATACTGATGTGGGCGTGATCGAAGTAGAGGAGGGTGCCTTTGTCATATGCCGAGCAGGTGCCGTCCTTGCAAATTTGTGGGCGCACATCAAAAGTTGCGACATTCGGGTACTGTGCGGCGATTTTCTTTAGGTACATATTTACTTCGCTGTCGCCCTGGTCGGGGACGATCGCTGTCGATGGGCAGTCCATTCCAGGAATGCGAATGGATTTCGCAGTACACATGCGGTCGAGCCCTTCGAATAGAGGAACGTTGAGGGCGATGATTACCTGATTGTGATAACCGGCCAATTCGGCAATGGTTTCAGCAAACCTTTCCTTTCCGCCTCTCGCTGCATAGGATTCCCATGACGCACCGATTATCACAGTTCTATACTTCTTCGACTCAGCAAAAGCTCGAACGTTGAATTCATTGCAGGACTTTTCGCGGTTTGGCCCAAGAATTCCTTTCGTATCCCTAATCGGTGGGCAAGAAGAATGCGAAATATTACGGATTGAGAAGTGTCTGCTTTCTCCGATAGCTTTCAGATATCCTACGTAGTGCGCCGCATTCGAGTCACCCCAAAGAAGAGTTTCGGGAGGTACTGATCTGTCGCCGTTTACGCACTGATCCTCAGTCCAGTTAATTGGATCGTATTTCGTCATCTGGCAATTGAACGGGAAGCGGCTCGCCGGTTTGGTGTTGTAGTCGTGCTGAGAAATTAACCTTTTGTACTGATCGCCAGAAGTTGTTGGCCAATAGCCCTTGTTATTGTTCAGGACATACCCAGCGACTATTATTCCAGCACTTGTCGCAACGATGGGCCCTGCCTTAGTGAAAAGCCACATAGGGCTTTTCGACCTGAACGGGGTTTCGACTAGGTGATACGAGATCTGGGTCAGCGCCACCATCAGTGCTGCGCACGCTATCCCGCCAGCCAAAGTTGGTTCGCCGTAAGCGTAGCGGTAGAAGGCAAGCACTGGCCAGTGCCACAGGTAGAGCGAGAAGGACCGTAGCCCGATGTACCGAGCTACCGAGTTGCCGAGAATTTTGGAAAGAGGACTGGCTTGATTTGTGCCCGCCAGAATCAGTAGCGCTGCGCCTACAGAAGGGATAACCGATCGTATCCCAGGGAAGCCATTTTTCTCGTCGAGCAGCACCACTGCGCCTGCAACCATGGCTAGACCAACGACGCCAGCGATATTTGCAATCGCAGCCGTAATACGGCGGGAGTCTTGCCATAGGAAAAGTAGGGCGCCTACCAGCAGTTCGCCAGCCCTGGATGGCAACATGTAGTAAGCAAAGGAAGGGTCACGCGCAAGGAAGTATTCGCTCACAGCGAACGATGCGATGGCCAGGACTACGCCGGTAGCTACAAGCAGGCGTTTACCGCCGAGTTTCATGGCGATGATCATGAGTGCCGGCCAGATCATATAGAACTGCTCTTCGACGCCTAGCGACCACATATGCAGCAGCGGCACGGTATCTGACGAAGCGGCGAAGTAACTTGTATCTAGGAAAAGCCAGAAGTAGATGTTTGCTGCAGAAAGAGTGGCACCGATTGCCGACTGCGAAAGGGTCTTCACGTCTGCTGGCAAGAGTAAGAATGACCCAGCAAGCAAAGTGACTATGGTCACAAATGTCGCGGCAGGAAGAATCCGGCGGACTCGACGACCGTAAAAGTCACCAAAGGAAAAGTCAGAGCCTTTTCCGTAGATGATTCCCGTGATCAGGTAGCCCGATATGACGAAAAAAACGTCAACTCCGACGAAGCCGCCAGGTAGCCATTGCTTGTTGAAGTGGAAAATTGTCACGGCCAGTACGGCCAGAGCCCTGAGCCCGTCTATGTCCGGACGATAGGCCAAGTGTTTGCCTTGCATTTCTGAATTCCCTTTCATCTCGCTGCTGAGTAAGCCGCGAATATTACCCTTTCGCCCGCTTTTGTGGGCTTTTTTGTGCCTGGAGAAAACCTATGACCACACCTCGCGGCGTCCGGAACAAGAACCCCGGTAACATCGATTTCAACCCACGCAACGCCTGGCAGGGACAGCTCGGCCTGGAAGAAGGCGTGGCAAAGCCGCGCTTCGCCCGCTTCGACCATCCGGAGAACGGCATTCGCGCCCTGGGCAAGCTGCTCATCAACTACCGGGGCAAGGACGGCATGCCCGGAGTAGGTGGGAAGGGCATTGATACTGTGCTCGAAACAATCAACCGCTGGGCTCCGAGCAACGAGAACGACACCCAGGCCTACGCTGCTGCAGTTGCAAAGCGCCTGGGCGTCCGGGCCACGGACCCGATCAACATCAAAGACCCGGCCACGCTGCGCGGGATGGTGCTCGGCATCATCATCCACGAGAACGGCGGCAATCCATATCCCGACGCCATCATCAATGAAGGCGTGCGGCGGGCGGTAGCGTGACTTGGCTCGGCGCGGTACCGGCCTGGTGCTGGTGGTTGATAGCGCTGGTGCTGGTGGCTGGAGGCCAGGAAATTCGCGTGGGAGCAGGAAAAATTGAGGCATCGGCTGCAAGGTCGGAGCTATCCGATTACCGCCTTGAGGTGTCCGAGCGCGACCGGAGCGCCGCCGCCCAGGCCAGGACCGAGGAACAACGCCGCCAAGCAGTGGCGGACGAGGAGGGTGAGAGTGCACGACAGAAACTGGAACTGGCCCAAGGCCGCGCCGCTGCTGCTGAGTCTGCTGCTGGCGGGCTGCGGGGTGAAATCGATCGACTGCGCGCCGGCCGAGCAGCAACCTGCGGTGCCATCGCTACCCAGCAGCGCCAGGCAGGAACCTCTGCCGTCGTGGTGCTTGGGGGATTGCTTGAGGAAGCTGACCGAATGGCGGGAGACCTCGCGGCAGCGCTTGGGCGAAGTAGAATAGCTGGTGAAGCCTGTTCTACCCTCTACAATATGATTGTGAGCGGTAACCAGGGGAATTGAATTTAAATGCGCGCCTTAATGGATCACATCTTTGAGATAAAGGCTTTAGCAGATGGATTGAACGATAACATTGTGGCTAGGTATAACCTTCCTACTAGCCATATGCCGATTGCTGGTCTAAATATGGCGTCCAATAGGATAGTTTTGGCTCTGGAGTTAATGGAGTACTATTCGCAAGTGTTCGATAAGCCAGCCAATGGCAGTTTAGAGGATAATATTTCCTTTAATCATGAGCAGTCTCAGCGGGTGATCGATGTCCTTAGCTCATGTTTTGTAGGAGTCATGTCTAGCCTAGAGTCTTGCTCTAGAAAGGCCTCAAGCATGCTTCCTAATCTACTTGGCGCGCCGCCAAAGACGCTTTTCAATCTTGTTGAAAAAAGCGCAAGCATTGGGTGGATAAGCAGAGCGGACGAGTCCGTATGGAAGAGGCTTATAGATATACGCAATGCTCAAGTTCACAACAATGGTGAGTTCTCATTTCAAGGGGAGCTTAGCCTTTATGGTGATATAATATGGAAATTCAGGCCAGGCGCTCAATCAAAGGTTGGTTTTAGGCATTTAACAGCTTGCTTAAGATGGGCGATATCCTCATATGGCGCGTGGTGTGTTCGATTTCTGGAGGCTTGGAATAAAGAATTTGATTATTGTCCATCATGGGGTAGGTTGTATTCATATGAGGTAAGAGTTTCAAAGGTGTTGCCGGTGTGGGGGCGTGATACCTGGGGTAGTGGTGGCGGTTGGAGTTGGTCGTAGTGATATTTGGATTGTCTGTAGCTATTTGCTTGCGGCACATGCCAATCAAAATTTTGTTGTTGTCTGGAATTGCAGGCCAATCTTACTCTGCATTCAGAAGAGTTCTGTAATGGACAAGCGCACGTTTATCGGAATGGTCGAGGCCGGCGAGCCGCTGATTCAGCAGGCCATCGATGCCATGCGTGAGTATCACCAAGCCCAGGACCGTGGAGTGCCGCCTGAAGAGGTCGAGCGCCTACGCCTATTGGCGGATTCGCTATACCAAGCGGTTATCGACTACCAGTTGATCCAAGCAGGACGGGCACCGGCTACCATTCAGTGATGGCCTCCTCAGGATGGAACTCCGATGAAGTGCATGCCGCCGATCCTTTACCCTGACCATCCCATGTACACCGACGCCGTGGACGCCATGAGGCGTTATCACGAGGCTCAGGGAGCCGGCAGGCCAGCCGATGAAGTCGAGCGGTTGCGCCTGATCGCTGAGTCGCAGTTCCAGGCGGTCACCGACTACCAGCTCAAAGCGTTAGGCGGCCCTGCTGGCCCGGTTCACTAATTGGGCCGCATGCGTCGCCTTCCTGCCTGAGCAACCAAGCATAGTCCACCGAGCGGTACTGGCGCGGTTGCTTTGCCTGATGTTGAAATACTGTGTATATATACAGAGCCTAGTGCAGCATGTACTTCCTCCTCGTTCGCCGCCGCGTGAATGGCGTCGCCATACCAGCCGATCAGCTCAGGAAGGTTCCGCCGTTGCGGGCAGACGTCCACATAATCGACCACCACAGTGAGCCGCTGGGCCGAGTGTCGACCCAGGCCTGGGTGTTTAATCCGACGCCTGGGCCTGATGTCATCCCTCGGCTGCACGACGCCAAGGTCAATGGAATGGCCCAGCTCGGCATGAACATCAATGGGGTGGAAGAAATCGACGGCTTGATGTACGCGCAGTCGTGGTGGTGCAAGGCAGAATGATGAGTCGACTACCGCGCGCCTGGCTGGACGAGCTGAACGACCAATGCGCCTTGGCCACCGATCCAGATAGCCGGGCCGCCGTCTTGGCCGAGATGGCCATGGCCGGCCACCGGCGCGGGGAGGTGGACGCCGACCAGCTGTGCGAGATGCTTGAATTTGCCGAGGCAGCCCGGCTCTATGGGTTGAACGAGCACGAAGACATGTTCGCCTATGGTCTTTTCGGTTACCACGACCCACTTCCGGAATGGGGTATCGAGGTAATCAAGGGAGTAGGGAGTGAGCCGCCTTCGGAGGGTAGGCTAGCTGTCGGCAGAACGCCGGATGAGGGGTGAAAATCGATTCCAAAACTGAATCGGCGACCCTTGCAGTATGCGGCCTGTAGCTGTGCCGTTTCGTGATTGTTTTGGAATGGATTTCGGTGCTGGCGCCGCATGGATTGGGAGTTTCTACTACGGTCTTGAAAACCGATGCTGAGAAACCGATCCAAGAGAAATAGGTGAGCGGTCACAGCGTTTTGCCAGTGTGTCAGAGAAGTTTCACCACCCGATACTCCAACGGCAATTCGAAGCGAGTACGCAGGTAATTGAGATAGGCCCGATCCACTTCATTAAGCGCAATCCTACCTACAATGACCAACCTCAAGGCCCGTTTGTCTTCGACCGGAGCCCGGAAGGCGTATTCTAGCAATTGCCCAATTGCTAATCGCATGACTGCCCGCGCTGAGAGGTCTGACTTAATCTCATATAGGACTCGTTCCTCGTCGGTTAATAACATGACGTCTATGAAATTTGACTCAACCAGAACCTCACCTAGCGGAAACTCCCGTCTAAGCTGACTGGCCAGTAGGTTTTGCATCATCTTGTGTTCAGGTGTGCATTCTCTACCCTCTGAGCCGCCGCGGTGGTAGCTCTGAGTATTTAGGTCTCCCGCGCTGGGTTTTCTCTTGGAGAGTTGGCGTCCTGGGTCGGGAACAACAATGTTTGTTGGGACCGTGTTCATCTGGTAGCGTTTGAGATTGTGAATGTAGTCGTCAGCGCTCGCGAAGCTTTGTGGTGGGAACCATTCCACCTGGGCAAGACGGAAGCGAACATTTAGCCATTCATAGGATGCGATCCCCGCATTTACGCCGCCCGCTTCCTCGACTTCCTGTTGCATTTGCGCGATCCACCCCCTTTCCTCAAACTCAACGAACACTGCCTCGGATTGTTGAAGGCTCAAGCACTCAAGGTCCCGAATCACTGCCACATAGCGGCGACCTTCTGGGGTAAAGGTAAACAGAGTCACGTCGTTCAGCTCATCACTGCCCTCGAAGCGTGCGCGGCTGTTATTGACGCCCTGAAGGAACCCGTACTGCCAACCGTCTATCTGCCATTCGCTGCGGAATAACCACTCTTCGTGACCGTGACCGTGTTCAGCGTAGAAGGTGTTGATCTCCATTCCTACGGCGCTGCCGTCTGGGCGAGTCCAGCCACTTTGGTTGAAACAGATTCTAGAAAGGTAATCCATGGCTCCGCCCGCTCGTTCCATCGGAATAAGAAGGCATTAGGCTACCATATGGAATGCAATGAAAGCTGCACTCAAGGTAGGCAGCTATTTTCGCTCAGCGGACAGTGAGCGGCGATACCAATTTTGATACCACTGATGGGGAAATGAGGGGGGGGTGAGGGGTATTTGACCCAATGAATTCAACCCTTTGCCACCGCCAAACACCACCAAAAAACTGCATGGTGATGTTAGCGGTAGAAATCAAGTGCTTGTCCTGCGGGGGTTCCAGAGGTGTATTTAGGCCCTGTCGTCAGTCTTGGGCCAATTTTGGGCCAATTCGACTCGGGGCGGCAGCTTCTC
>Ga0213820_1000215_pt1 | contig 53414 bp, 40 predicted proteins | sample MC6MC0910MG_FD_179889 | JGI IMG/M metagenome (GOLD analysis project Ga0213820, IMG submission 179889) | Enriched soil aggregate microbial communities from Iowa State University, Ames, United States - MC6-MC0910-MG | ecosystem: Environmental > Terrestrial > Soil > Unclassified | place: USA: Iowa... | reverse complement strand
GTCCCTATCTGCCGTGGACGTTTGAGATTTGAGAGGGGCTGCTCCTAGTACGAGAGGACCGGAGTGGACGAACCTCTGGTGTTCCGGTTGTCACGCCAGTGGCATTGCCGGGTAGCTATGTTCGGAAAAGATAACCGCTGAAAGCATCTAAGCGGGAAACTTGCCTCAAGATGAGATCTCACTGGAACCTTGAGTTCCCTGAAGGGCCGTCGAAGACTACGACGTTGATAGGTGGGGTGTGTAAGCGCTGTGAGGCGTTGAGCTAACCCATACTAATTGCCCGTGAGGCTTGACCATATAACACCCAAGCAATTTGCGTCGAAAGGCCAGATTGCGGTGACTGTGAAGACGACAGCAACCGAAAGTTTGCGACACAGACCAAACCTGATCACATACCCGATTGGCTGAGGCGAGGCAGCTGCCCCGACTCGGTACCCGAATTTCTTGACGACCATAGAGCATTGGAACCACCTGATCCCATCCCGAACTCAGCAGTGAAACGATGCATCGCCGATGGTAGTGTGGGGTTTCCCCATGTGAGAGTAGGTCATCGTCAAGATTAAATTCCGAAACCCCATCTGCTAACGCAGATGGGGTTTTGTCTTTATAAGTGAAGGTCACCCATTTTTGCTGACACGTTACCTGGTAACGGATCGGCTAAAGAATTTCTTGACGACCATAGAGCATTGGAACCACCTGATCCCATCCCGAACTCAGCAGTGAAACGATGCATCGCCGATGGTAGTGTGGGGTTTCCCCATGTGAGAGTAGGTCATCGTCAAGATTGAATTCCGAAACCCCTGTCTGCTAGCGCAGACAGGGGTTTTGTCGTTTCAGGGGCACAAAAAACCAGCCTGCGTTGCCGAAGGCTGGCTTGATGTCGATAAGCGCCGTCTAGAACTGATAGCTCACCGTCGCACTGACGTTGCGCTCTTCGCCCATGTAGCAGAAGTTCAGGCTGGCACACGACGCAACGTAGCTCTCATTGGTGAGGTTATTGGCGTTCAAGCGCACGTCCACGCCCTTGAGCCCCACCTTGCCCAGGTCATAGCCCATCGATGCGTCCCACAGCGTGTAGGAAGGCACCTTCATGGTGTTCTCGGCATCAACCCAGCTCGACCCCACATAGCGCAAGCCTGTGCCCAACCGCAGGCCATCCAGCGCGCCGCTGTTGAACTTGTAGTCGCCCCACAGCGAGGCCATGTGTTTTGGCGCCTGGGTCGGAGAGTTGCCCTTGTTGTCGACATCACTGACCGTGCTCGGCATCGACTTCGAATAATCGATGTCAGTCAGCGTGTAGCTGCCCAACACCTTGAAGTTATCGGTCAGCTGCATGTGCGCTTCAAGCTCCAGGCCTTGAGAGCGAACAGCGCCGATCGCGCGATAGAAGTTCTCCTGCGGCAGTTTGGTCGCCAGGTTCTCTTGATCGATGCGGAACACCGATGCCGTGAACAGATTGTCCGTGCCCGGCGGCTGGTACTTGATGCCCGCTTCCCACTGCTTGCCATCAGTGGGGGCCAGTGGATTGCCTGTGCTGTCGGAATACGAGTTCGGGTTGAACGACTCGGAATAGCTGATGTAAGGCGCCACCCCGTTATCGAACAGATACAGCACGCCGGCGCGCCCGGTGGTCTTGGTGCGCTTGTCGCTGATCTCGGTGCCTTCAGGGCGGTTGAATTCGGCGATGCGGTTCTCGTCAGAGGTCTCGACCCAGTCGTGACGCAGGCCCAGTGAGAAGCGCCATTTGTCCCACTCGATCAGGTCCTGCGCATACACCCCGGTCTGTTCCAGGCGACGCAGGTAGCTGGTCGGGTCGTAGTAGGTGATCTCTGAATTGCCATACACCGGGTTGAACGCATTGATCGGCGCCAGCGAGCCGCTCTGCCAGTCGACCATCGTCTTGCGACGCTGATAGTCCGCGCCGAACAGCGCCGTGTGCTTGACGGCGCCGGTGAAGAATTCAGCCTGCAGCATGTTGTCGATGATGTACGAATGCAGATGCTCGTTCGCGCCGGAGTAATAGCGGTTCAGCTCGTTGCTGGTCGGTGTCGTCCAGCCATAGCTGTACACCTGATCGAGGCTCACCTTCGAATCCAGGTAGCGGAAGTTCTGCCGCGCGGTGAAGACGTCGTTGAAGCGGTGTTCGAACTGATAGCCGAAAGACTGCTGGTCGCGACTGTAGCCATCGATGCTTGGCTCGCCCTCAAAGAAGTGCTCGGAGATGCGCTGGCCATTGCGCTGATGCAACACGCCATCGGCCGGGTTACCGCCGTGATAGCCGCCGTCTGGGTCGTGTTGCAGGTACGCCTGGAGTGTCAGCGAGGTGTCCTCGGTGAAATCGATGCTCAGGGTCGGCGCCAGTGCGTAACGCTTTTCTTCAGCGTGATCGAACTGGGTGTCGGATTGATCGGTCAGCCCCACCAGTCGATAGGCGATGCGCTTGTCGTCATCCACCGGCCCACTGAAATCGAAGCCCGCCCCGCGCTGATGATTGGAGCCCACCGTTGCCTGAATCTGATGGTAGGGCTCGTACAGCGGCTTCTTGCTGGTCAGCGCGACCAAGCCACCGGGCGAGCTGCGGCCGTACAGCACCGACGACGGCCCTTTGAGGATATCGATGCGCTCAAGGAAATACGGGTCCACCTGCATCGTGCTGTAGGTGCCGCTGTCGCCCATGGACTTCAAGCCGTCGAGGTAGATGTTATCCACCGAGCCGTCGTTGAAACCGCGCATTGCCACGTAGTCGTAACGATGGGTCGCGCCGTAAGGGTTGGTCAGCACACCCGGCGTGTAGCGCATGGCTTGCGCGACGGTCTGCGAGCCCTGGTCGTCCATCTGCTCGCGCGTGACCACTGAGACCGACTGCGAGGTCTCCAGCAGCGCAGTACTGGTCTTAGTGGCGATCTGGCTGTGGGTGGCGTTGTAGCCCTCCATGCTGCCCAACGCGTTGCCCAGGGCGAACCCGTGAACGTCGGTGCTCGGCAGCGACATCGCCTGATCATCGGCCCTGTGCAGCACATAGCTGCTGCCGTCCTGGCTGATCGCCTGCAGGCCGCTGCCGCCCAGCAGAATCGCCAATGCCTGATCGGTCGAGTAATTGCCCTGCAGGCCCGGCGAGCGCAGCCCCGCCGTCTGCTCGGGTGTAGCCGACAGCATGATCCCCGCCTGACGCGCGAACTGGTTCAGCGCGTCGCCCAAGGAGCCTGCGGAAATCGAATAGCTGCGCGCCGGATTGACGACCAGCGTGGCGTCCGCGGCGAGCGCGTGAAGGGGCACAGTGCAGGCGGACAGCGTCGTGGAAATCAGTGCCGCCCGAATGGCAGAGCCCAGAAGGGAAGGTCTTGTGCGCGAGGCATCGAGAAGGCACTGGCGAACGAGAGAGGGTGGCGCGTTGCGTTGAAGCCCGGTCATTGCGGATTCCGTCGAAGTCGGTGAAGAGGAGGGGTGCTGATCTCTAAGCCGAACGTGCGCGCGAAACCCGCCATAAATAAGTGAACGTCACGCGTTGCGCTGCAGCGTCACCCACCAGCGCGTGCGGTACTTGAGTTGCACCGGCAGGGTCTGCGGCAGGATGGCCAGCAGCTTGTCGGTGTCCCCCAGGCGGAACACGCCGGACAGGCGCAGATCGGCGACATCCTGCGCGCACGCCAGATAGCCGTGACGATAGCGCGCGACTTCCGCGAGAAAATCCCCCAAACGCATGTTGCGCGTGACGATCAGGCCATCGGCCCACGCGCCCGGGTCCATGTTCAGCTCAGGCAGCAGACTCGCGCGCTGGCCATCCACCGAATAGCTTTGCCCCGCGCTCACAGTTACAGAGGACCCACTCGGCGAGCGGATCAGTACGCGTCCATCGGTGACGCTGAGCCGCGTGCGGTCCTCATCCTGACGCACGACAAACCGTCCCGGTCGGCCAATGCCCGACAGCCCTTCAAACGTGCCGTGCCGACAACTGATCAACAGCGGCCGTGGCGTCGCGCTTTGCGCATCGGCGCCGCACGTGATGAGGATTTCGCCTTTGCTCAGTCTGATCAGGCGCTGGGTCGGGCTGAAGTGCTGATCCACGGCGGTATCGGTATTGAGCTGCAGGCGTGTGCCATCGGCCAAGGCAAAGCCGCTGCGCTCGCCAATGTGGGTGGCGAAATCGGCACGCCATTGCTGCCAGGGCGTCAGGTCCCGCGCCAGGTACGCGCTTGATCCGACCACCAGCAAGCCAGACAGCAATTTCAGCGCCTGCCTGCGGCCCAACCGCTGGGCGCTGGTTTCCAGGGCATCGAAGGCGGCGCCGCTCGCGGGCAGTGCCTGAAAACGGCTGTGCAGATCGGCGTTGAGGGACAGCACGCGCTGCCACGCGCATTCGTGATCGGGATGTGCCGCGCGCCATTGCTCGCAGCGCTCACGCACACGGGGGCTCGCGGCCTGACTGTTGAGGCGCATCATCCACTCGATGGCCTGGCGAACCACGGCAGGCGAGGGCTGACGATGATCGAGCGCCGAGGCCTGACTCATTCGCCGTACCTCAGCTGGTAGCAGTGATACAGCGCGTCGGCGACATAACGCTCGACCGAGCGCACCGAAACGCTCATCTGCTCGGCGATCTGTTTGTGGGTCAGGCCTTCGCATTGCGCCAGCAGAAACGCGCGCCTGACCTTGGGTTTCAGCCCGTCGAGCATCCTGGCGATGCTTTCCAGCAGCTCAAATACCAGCTCGCGGGATTCCGGCGAGGGCGTTTCGTGTTCGGGCAGGTGGGCGAGGGCTTCGAGGTAGGCGCGTTCCAGTTCTTCGCGGCGCCAGTGATCAATCACCAGCCCCCGTGCGACGGTACGCAGAAATGCGCGCGGTGCTTTGAGCTCAAGCAGCTCGCTGCGATTGAGCAGGCGCACGAAGGTGTCTTGCGCGAGATCGGCGGCATCGGCGGCGTTGCCCAGCGTGCTGCGCAGCCAGCCATTGAGCCAACCGTGGTGATCGCTATAAAGGGTACGCAGGGTCGCGTCGGAAGAAGGCATTGAAACGCGCCATCCCAGCGCCGCTTAAATGATAATGCGTCGCATTGTGTTGAGATGGGTGACGATTTGCAACTCTGGTTGGTAGATCCAGCTGTGGGAGCGAATGCATTCGCTCCCACAGGTTTGGGGGTCAGGCGAAGAGTTTCTGCACATTACTCATCGCGTCATCGGCAAAATCCTGCAGGAAAGCCTGGAACTCATCAGCGTTCATGGGATTGCCAACAGCAGGCTCGGCGATGATCGTCCAGGTGGCCACGCTGCCATCGCGCTCAGGCTTCACGGTCATCGAGGCCCACAGGTTGCCGACACCAAGGTTGTTGTAGATCGTGGTCCAGGTCATCGAAAACGCCTTGTCGTTGCGCGAGTTGAGCTGCTCGACCACTTCCAGGCCGCCTTCCTTGAAGCGCTTGTGGCGAATCGAGCCTGCGCCGTCGCCGATCACGTCGATGCTGGCCAGCGCGGGGATGAATTGCGTAAACCCGCCGAAATCTCCAACCACCTGCCAGACATCATTTGCCGGGGCATTGACCTTGACCGAGGCCACCACCGGCTTGCCCGCCGGGTTGGCGATCAGGGTGTCGGGTTTCAGCGCGTCGATTGTGTTGATTGCGTTCATGTCGTTCTCCATTACGTCGGTGGGTGTTGCGTTCAGATGAAGTCGATTTCTTTCAGGTAATCGCAGCCCTTGCGCAGCAGCGCCGGGGTTTTCTGCGGGTAGCGTTCGCCCATGCGCTGCACGCCGGCGAGGGCGTTGGGGTAGGCGATCATCGAGATGTCGCCGATGTCTTCCTCGAAGCCGTCGAGGTAGAAGCCGAGCACGCCGAACAGCGCGTTCTGGCTGTCGACCCGATTGAGCTGGGTCTGCCAGTGCGCGACGCTGACCATCTCGAATTCACGCCCCGCCTCGCGAAACGCGTCGACGTAGCCCCTCCAGCTCAGGGGCTCGGGGTTGTGCAGGTTGAACACCGCGCGGGCGGGCTGATAACGGCTGCTGTGAAAGCCGATGAAGCGGGCAAGGAAGTCCACGGGCATCAGGTCGAAGGTCATCGAGAAATCCGGGACCTGCCCCAGTTGCATCGAACCCTTGAGCATCAGCATCAGGCGGTTCTTGTGGGGCTGGCAGACGCCGGTGACGCTGTTGAAGGCGATGTTGCCGGGGCGATAGATGTTCACCCAGGCGCCTTGATCGCGGGCCTGTTGCAGGATGCGCTCGGCGACCCATTTGGACAGGTTGTAACCGTTCTTGATGTAGATCGGCGGGGTCTCGGCGGCAGGCGCTTCCAGCACGCTGCCATCAGCGGCCACGGCGCTGGAGGCCGAGAGCGTCGAGACGAAGTTGAACACCTTCTTGCTGCGCCCTTCGCACAGGCGCAGGCACTCGAAGATCGGCGCGACGTTGTCCCGGGCCAGCGTTTCGTAGTCCTGCACGTGATTGACGTTGGCCGCGTTGTGCACCAGCGCGCCGAACTCGCGGTCCAGCCGCTCGTACACCTCATCGCTCAGGCCCAGTTGGGGTTGGGTGACGTCGGCGGCGTAGACCCGCACGCGAGTCAGGTCCAGATGTTCCAGGCGGTTCTCGCGCAGGGATTCGACAAACCGGTCCTGCGCGGTCAGCCCCTGGCCTTCACGCACCAGACACGCCACTTCGGTCGCGCCCCATGCCAGCAGCGCCTCGACGATGTGCACGCCGAGAAAACCGTTGGCGCCCGTGACGATGACCTTGTGCACGTCGCCCAGCCTGCCCACGGGCAGCACCGGCACGTCGAGCGGTGTGCTGGCGTCCTTGATCGCTTGCGGGCTGACCGTCCAGGACGATGCGCCATCGCTGTCGAGCAGCGAGGCCAGGTTGATCAGCGTCGGCGCTTCGATGAAGCGGTTGATCGGAATGCTGCGGCCGAAATGCTCACGAATCCCCAAGAGCATTTGCGACAGCAGGATCGAGTGGCCGCCGAGATTAAAGAAGCTCTCCTCGGTGGAAATATCCCTTGGCGGCAGCTCCAGCAGCTCGGCCCACAGGCTCAGCAGCAGACGTTCGTTGTCGGTTTCCGGTTGACGACGAGGCGCCTGTTCGATGAGGTTGATCGGCAGTTGCAGCAGCGCCTTGCGGTCGACTTTGCCGTTGTTGGCGAACGGCATGTTGGCCAGCTCCGTGTAGGCGGCCGGGCGCATGTAATCGGGCAGCAGGCGCTCGACATGCGCCTTGAGCAAGTGCCGCGCGGCATCAGGCTCGACCCCGTGGGGCTGGGCGAGAAACGCCAGAATCCGTCGCTGCTCGTCGACCACCACCGCGACTTGCCGATACAGCTGGCTGTCGCGCAGGCAATGCTCGATCTCCTCAGGCTCGACGCGAAAGCCGCGGATTTTCACCTGATTGTCGCGTCGGCCCGACAGCTCGATGCCAGCCTCGGTCCACTTGCCGATATCCCCTGTGCGATAGGCGCGCAGACTCTCGCCATCGCCCAAAGCGATCTGCACATAGCGCTCGGCGGTGAGCGCCGGGTTGTGGATGTAACCCAGTCCCACGCCAGGCCCGACGATGTACAGCTCGCCCGCTGTCTGCTCGGCAACCGGCTGCAGGTGTTCATCGAGAATCAGCAACTGGCTGTTGGCGATGGGGCGCCCGAGATTGCGGTTGCTGCTGCCCGGCTGGAATTGCCCGGCCGTGATCAGCACCGTGGCTTCGGTCGGGCCGTACAGGTTGTGGAACGGGCATTGCGCGGCCAGGCGCTCGATCACGTAGGGCTCGCAGACGTCGCCACCGGTGCACAGGTGTTCGAGGGTCAGCGGTTTTTCCAGCGGCAGAATACTCAGCAGCGCGGGGGGTAGAAACGCGTGGCTGAGGTTCTGCCCGAGCAGCTCGACCAGTTGCAGCGGATCGCGACGTTGGTCTTCGCTGGCGACCACCAGCGCTGCGCCGCTGAGCAGCGTTGGGAAGATGTCGATCACTGAGGAGTCGAAGCTCAGGGTCGAGAACTGCAACACCCGGCTGTGCTCGGACAGGCTGACGTAATCGGCGTACCAGGCCGTGAAATGGCTGAGGTTGCGCTGGCTGAGCATCACGCCCTTGGGGTGCCCGGTGGTGCCCGAGGTGTACAGCGCCATGCACGGCGCATCGGCGTGTGGGGCGTGTCGCATCAGGGAATCCGCTGTCGGCGTGACCTCGATATCGCTGATGTTCAGCCCCGGCACGCACTGCCCGGCTAACGGGTGCAGACCGTCGTGAAGCAACAGCGCGGCTTTGGCGTTTTCCAGAATGTACTGCTGGCGCTGCAACGGCTGGCTGGGGTCCAGCGGGAGATAAACCGCGCCGTAGCCGAGAATCGCCAGAATCCCCGCGAACAGGGCCGCCGATTTCGGCAGGCAGATGCCGATCACCAAAGGCTCGTCACCGGGCTGCTTGAGCAGCGGCTGCATCTGCGCCTGAATCGCCACGCAATGTGCGCGCAACGCGTCGTAGCTGATGCGCTGCTCGCCGAGGCACAACGCACAACGGTCGCCAAACCTGGTGAAGCTGTGGTCCAGTCGTGCCACCAGCGATTGCTGCGCGATGTTCAGCAAATGTGGCTGCGCGGTGTCATTGAAGCGATGCTCGAAGGCCAGACGATCCAGCATGTGCAGACCGTCCTGCCACTCGCTCTGGGGCGGCTCCACCCGCTCCGCCCGAGCGAAATGCTCGGCGTCGCGGGAATAGCGGCTGACCTGCAGGGCGATGCTGTCGATCAGCGCCGCCACGGCGCTGTCACGCAGCATGCGGCCATTGCCCGAAGGCTCGGCGGGCACGGTTTCCCGGGCGATCAAACGTTGCGCAGTCGCCGAGCCAAACCAGCACAGCCACTCCACGCGTGGCAGTCCGGGGTGAGCACTTGCGGTCAATCCCACGCGCAGACCCAGATGCACCGGGGCCTTGAAGGATTGAAGGCGCGCGCTCGCCAGATCCAGCGTGCCGTCTTCGATGAGCATCGAGACGCCGCTCAAGGGGCTGTTTTCCAGGGCCTGTGCATCGGTCAAGTGATGCAGCTGATGCCCATGGCTGTCGAGTTCGGCGCTCAGTTCGCTCAAGGCCCGGCTGTGGCCGATGAGCACAATCGTAAGACGCTTCATTGCGCGCCTCCTGCCGGCAGGTAGTCGGCAAGGGCCTGTTGCACGCAGGGGGATTCGAGCATCGCACTGGCCTTGAAGAAGCGCACGATGTTGCCCACCAGCGGGTGATGGCGGTTGATCGGGAAGCTCATCGCCTGGGTTTCATCCCTGAGCGCCTGCTTGATTGGTTCGGCCACGGTGAGGTGGTCGATGAGCACGAAGTCGAAGGACTTCTGGATGTCGTTGGTCAAATATTGAGCAATGAACACCGGCATGATCTGCGCAATGGTCTGGCGGTCCTCTTCGGGCGCGACGTTCCAGTAAATGCGCACCAGCCGCGCCCAGAAGCCCGAATGGCGGCCCTCGTCGAGCAGGTGATCGGCCATCAGCCCCTTCACAGATTGCTTGACCGTGTCGTCCTTGGCGAACGCCGCGACATCATTGGTCACAGTGTTTTCGGCGATGGCCACGCAGATCAGCTCGACCGCGCTGCGCAGATGTTCGGGCGCCAGGGCCAGTGCAGCGGGAATGGCGCGGCTCAATTCGATTTCCAGCGGCAGGTGAATCGGCTGGATGCCGGTCAGCGCGATGGTCTGCTGCATGAAGTCCATCGCCACCAGCGCGTGGTAATCCTCGTCGACCACCACGGTCATGGCGTCGTAGCGGCAGGCGAACGGGAAGCGGATCGCGAAGTTGTCCTTGGCGATGCTGCGGGCGGTCTTATCGACGATTTCGGTCTCGAAGATCACCACGTCGTTGATGAACTTGTACAGGCTCTGGATCAGCGCGAAGTCACGCAAATGAGGGCATTCGCGGGTGAAGGTTTCGCTGAGCACCAAGGGTTGGCGACTCAGGGGGTAGATCAGTTTTTCGTCGTTTTCGACGATGCGGCGCGGGCGGGTGCGGATCGTCGCACGGCCTTCCCAGGCGTCGGCAAAGGACAGGTAGTCTTCGGCTTTCATGGTGTCGTCCTTGTGGTGAGAGCGGAGGGATTGCACAAGCGTGGGGCTCACGCGCTGACTTCCAGCGCCGGCTCGCGCATGCTCACGCGCAGGGCGTCCCACAAGGCGATGCGGCTCTCAACCGCAGCGATGGCGGCCTCATAGACTTGCTGCTCGCGCTGCTCATCGCCGTCCACGAGACGCGCGAGCAGGGATTCAGCGGCGGGGCCGTGGTCTTCGGAGTCAACTTCGATGTGGCGTTCGAGGTAATAGCGAAAGGTTGGCGCCTGGTTGGCGGTGATGCCCCAGTCGTCGAGGATGCGTTGGAACATTTGCGGGATGACGCTCTCCCGGCCATGCAGAAAGGCCGCCGCGACACTGTGCGCAGGGGCGTTGAGGGCGATGTCGAGGGTGTCGCGAACGAAGCAGGCCTCGGCCTTGCCGGCCTTCACGCTCTCCAGCGCGGTTGCGTAGTGGACGCCTTCTTTCTGCAGCTCGACGAAGCGCTCGACCCGCGCCGTGCTGGCGCCGACTTCACGCATGGCATCCAGGTATAGCTCGAAATGGCTGTAATGGCCGTGCTCGAGTCGGTCGTCCGACTCCTCGCCCAGCACGATCTCGTTGATCAGCCGCGCAGCCTTCGGGTCTTTGGGCGGCAGCCAGGGCAAACGGGTGCAGGTCAGCTCCTGCTGCAGGCGTTTGGTCAGCGACATGAAGTCCCAAACCGCGAAGACATGCGCCTCCATGAACCGTCGCAGCACGTCCAGTGAATCAATTTCAGAGAAGATCGGATGGGCGCTTAGTTCCGATTTCTTGCGGGTCAACAGTTGTTTTTGAATGCTCATGATAACGTCCTTGATGTCTGGAAGTTGTGTAAGAGGTCTACGTTGTTTGCCTGTTTACGAACGCGGAAAGTTGAGCGGCGTTACGTCGCTGAACGGGGGCGTTATAAAACTCGGACGAACGTGGGCCGCGAACAGATACTTCGTTTAATGGTCGTGAGTGTCGTAAGCCAGGCACGGTGTTCTGGCCTGTCAGCCGATTGCAGGGCCGCAGGCAGAGGGGCTTGCGGCGCCAGGTTACGGCGACGGGAAAACGTTAAAACACTTTTTAATTAGTCCGCAAACACTTTTTAATAATTTTTATTTAATATAAAAACGGCGCACGCAGAACGCTGATAAAACGTTAACGATAAGTTTTATTGGGGCGAGCACAACCCTTCCAACTCATTAAAGTCAGAATTGATAATAATGAACGAATGCCTCGTTCAGCGTTGCGCGTTCACTGAATAATCGAATTAGAAGGATTTTGAGTGGGCGACGTAGTTGGGCATCCCTCAGACGTCTGCGCCCTGGCACTGCTCCTTTCGTTGCTCCATGAAAATGGCGTGTGCGCAACCGACTGCAGACGGATTCGCTGCCCGAGTTTGCCTGAAACGCAGCAATGCGCTGCGTTAACGCGGGCAGATTTCACGATAGATGAGGACAGAGAAGCCTTGCAGGTGGAGAAGGGGCGCTGTTGCAACACGGCTCGTCGACGGCGTCAGTCAGACTGCCACCGACGCAAGCCGTGCTGCTACGAGCTCCAGGAGAAGGGAGGGTCAGACGTCAAGCAGACCCAGGTGGGTATTGATGATGTGCAGCAGGCGGTGGCGCTGCGACAGAAGGAAGTCATGCTTGCCGCGCACTTCGATCAGCTCGAACTCGCGGCGGGTGAATTCTCGCCAGTTCATCATGCTGGTGGCAGTGTCGATCGGGTCGTCGCTGCCGTAAAGCGCCGTCAGCGCGATGTCCAGGCCTTCATCGGGACAGTGCGACCACAGCTCCGAGAGCTTCAGGTCGCTGCGCATCACCGGTTCGAACAGGCGCATGAGCTTCTTGTCGTGAAGCATCGATTCGGGTGCTACGCCCAGTTTGATCAGCGCTTGGATGAAATCGTCCTTGGGCAGGGTGTGCAGATAGGGCCTCGGTTGCTGGCTGTCGGGGCTGCGACAGCCGGAAATGAACAGATGGCGAGTCTGGCCAGGAAAGTGCGCCTGCGCCAGACGGGCCATTTCGTAGGCCACGCGCCCGCCAAAACTGTGGCCGTAAAAGGCATGGGCCTCGGTGAGGTAGGGCCGCAGGGCGACAAAGGTGTCCTGCAACAGCGGCGCCCATTGGTCATAGGGCGTTTCCTTGAGTCGACTGCCGTGGCCCGGCAGGCGCAGGGTCACGAGTTCGATGTGGTCGGCCAGATCCTGCGACCAGTCGCGAAACTGCTCCGGATCGCCGCCCGCGTGGGGGAAGCAGATCAGCCGTGTTCTGATGGGTTGTCCGGAATTGACCACCATCAGCCATTTGCTTTTTTCGGCGTACACAGGAGTGTCCCCAAGCCTGAGTGAGCAGACTATGGATTACCGTGGGGCCGGTTCCTTCGGCGCTGGCACCGGGGTAGGGGTGCCCAATCAGCCCCATGCTTCGTCTGGTCACCGGCGGCGATCACAAGCAGGGGTGCGAATGCTGGACCGTGAACAGCCGCCGTTCACGGTCGTTGAACCCTCACTGGGCGAGGGCGCGCTTCCTTGACGCCGGGGCGGGTTTGGCGACTTCCGCGGGCCGGCTGCTGAGATAGGTGTTGATGGCGTCGACACCACGATTCAAGTGGTGTGCGAGGGCGCTGACGGTAGGTTCGACGGCGCCCGCCGCGGCCATGTCCAGCAACTGATAGTGGTCATCCTGGGACAGCTTGCCCAGGCCCATGTACTTGAGGTTGAAACGCAGGAAGCGCTCCTCCTCGTTCAGGCCGTCTTCAACCAGCTTGAGCAGGCGTTTATTCGGCGCACGAGAGTATAGCGTCATGTGGAACATGCGATTGAGGGTGCCGATCATGCTGTAATCGGTCTCGACCTCAAGTTGTTCGATGTAACCACGCGCGGTGCTGATGTCCTCGGCCGTCAGGAGCGGAATCGACTGACGCAGGGCTTCGGACTCCAACAGGATACGCAGCGCATAGGCATCGGTGGCGTCTTCATTGATCAGCGGGGCAACGACAGCGCCTTTGTGGGTTTCGACACGCAACAGCGATTGCGCTTCGAGTTGGCGCAGGGCTTCGCGCACCGGCATGCGGCTGACGCCAAACAGCGTGGCCAGCTCTTGCTGGCGCAGTGCAAAGCCCGCAGGCAGGCGACCATCGAGTATCGCGGCGCGCAGTTTTTCCTCGATGATCCCGCGCGCCAGGTGCGCCGGTGGTTGTTCGCTGCCGAGTATTTCTCGCAGAAATTGTTCTTTTTCAGCCCTGCGCATCGTCACTTCTTCTTCGCTGACCAGATTTTGGATCCAAGGTGAACACTAGAGGCCGTCGTCGGCCTTGTCAAACTTTGAAACATCTCTGATTCGACGACGACGGGGCGCATTCTACAAGGCTTTATGGCGTTCATGTGCGTACGGTGTTCTATCCTTGGATCGACACGAGGCGTCGGAAAACGGTCGCCTGGACGAGGCATATCAAAGATCACACGGGCAGGCGACAGAAGTCGTTGATTCGCAAGCCAATGATCGCCAGATGCCATTATTTTCCTCGGTTGGAGGCTCGTCAGCGAGTACCTCTGGTCGACCCATGGACTGACCGCATTGGCGACCCGTTTCGCTTTTGACCGGCTTGCACGCTTGTTCTGTCAGGTTCTGCTGATGGGCGTCGTGCTGGCGAGTCTGGCGAATGCCGATTGGGACTTTTCCCTGATCAACCGGCGGGCCTCGTCGCTGTACGGCCCATCGACCGACGGGCGGCATCGGGTCGACGCGTGGCGGGCGATGCTGAGCGAGCGCAAACCGGCCAGCGATCTGGCGCTGTTGCAGCGGGTCAATCAGTTCTTCAATCAGGAGCTGCGCTACGTCGAGGACATCGATTTGTGGCGCGTCGATGACTATTGGGCCACCCCGGTCGAGGCGCTGTGGAGGGGGGCGGGCGATTGTGAGGATTTTGCCATCGCCAAGTATTTCAGCCTGAGGCAGCGCGGCATGCCGGCGGAAAAACTGCTGATCACCTATGTCAAGGTGCTCAACCCGGAGCGGGCGCACATGGTGCTGACGTATTACCCGGACAACGATGGCGAACCGCTGGTGCTTGACAGCCTGACCGACACCCTCGAACCCGCCGATTCGCGCAAGGACCTGCTGCCGGTGTACGCCTTCAACGGCGAGGGCGTGTGGCTGCCGGATGCCACCGACGCCACCATCGGCAGCGCCAGCATTGCGGGGGATATCAAACAGCTGTCCCGCTGGCAGGACGTGTTGAACAAGATGAAAGCCGAAGGTTTTCCGGTCGAGGGCAACACGCCCTGATCCATCGCACAGAACAAGGATTCGCCCATGACCCTGTTCAAACAGCTGTTGATCGCCATCTGTGTGTTCATGATCGTCGCCTTCGGCGGCGGCTTCATGGTCAGCCTGGAAAGCTCCCGCGATCAGTACGTCAATCAGTTGCGCTCCCACGCCCAGGACGCAGCCACGGCGTTGGCGCTGTCGCTGACGCCGTCCGTAGATGATCCGACCATGATGGACCTGATGGTCAGCTCGATCTTCGACAGCGGCTATTACGCGCGCATTCGGGTGGTGAACCCTGCCACGGGCAAGGTCATGGTCGAACGCAATGCCGTGCCCGCCGCCACCGCGCCGGACTGGTTCATCAAGCTCATCGCGCTGCAGCCCGCGGGGGCCAGCGCGATTGTCAGTCGCGGCTGGCGCCCGGCGGCGCGGGTCGAGGTGGTCAGCCACCCGATGTTCGCCATCGGCAAGCTGTGGCAAGCGGCGCTGGGTAATCTGGGCTGGCTGCTGATCTGCGGGTTCGTCAGCGTTCTGCTTGGCGCTTGGTTGCTGCGCCGACAACTCAAGCCGCTGGATTACATGGTCGAGCAGTCCCAGGCCATTGGCCGTCGCGAGTTCCTGAGTCTGGCGCAACTGCCTGCCACGCCTGAACTGCGCAGGGTGGTGCAGGCCATGAACCAGATGGTCGACAAGCTCAAGGCGCTGTTTCAGGAGCAGGCCGAGCGCACTGAAAAACTGCGCATCGAGTCTTATGAAGACAGCCTCACGGGCCTGGCCAATCGGCGTTATTTCGACATGCGCCTGAACGAACACGTGAGCCAGGTGGAGGATGCCCGCTCAGGGTATCTGCTGCTGCTGAGGGTTAACGATCTGACGGGACTCAATGAGCGCCTGGGCAGCCAGAAAGCCGATGCGCTGTTGGTGGCGATCAGCGATGTGCTGGTGCGTCAGTGCTTCAATCACGCCGAGGCGCGGCACCTGATCAGCCGCATCCGAGGGGGCGAATTTGCCGTGCTGGCGCCGGGGCTGGTCAAGGAAGAAGCGCTGCAACTGGCCCACGAGGTGGAAACCGCACTGAGCAGCCTGCGTGGAACCGGGGTCTGCGATGTCAGCCCCGCAGCTTATATAGGCTTGGCGCCGTACAGCCCCGGCGATTCGGCGCAGACCCTGCTGGGGCTGGCCGATCAGGCGCTTTCTCAGGCTGAAACCCAGCACGACAACATCTGGTATTGCATCGAGCACAGCGCAGTCGAGAGCCTGGAGGACGACCACCACGCCTGGTACGAATTGCTGGATCAGGCCCTGACCGAGCATCGTTTTCAGCTGTTCTTCCAGCCGGTCATGGCAGCCAGTGACGTCAGCCGCGTGCTGCATTTCAAGGTGCTGTCGCGGGTGATCGACGACGACTCGCAAACCCTGCCCGCCGGGCGTTTTCTGCCATGGATCGAGCGCTTTGGCTGGTCAGCGCGACATGACGTGGTGATGCTGGAAACGGTCTTCGAACAGCTGCCCCGGCACGACCAGACGCTGGCGCTGAATCTGTCGGCGGCAACGCTTTCTGATGCGGGCGCGCTGAATGAGGTGATGGAATTGCTCAGGCGCCATGGGCATCTGGCGCCGAGGCTGATTCTGGAAATCGGTGAGGAGCAGGTGCCGGATCAACAGGGGCTCGAAGACCTGACGCGACGATTGCGCGAGTTGGGCTATTCCCTGGCGCTGCAGCATTTCGGCGGGCGCTTCAGCATGATCGGCAACCTGTCGAGCCTGGGCCTGGCGTACTTGAAGATCGAAGGCAGCTACATCCGCGCCATCGATCAGGAACGGCACAAGCGGCTGTTCATCGAGGCGATCCAACGCGCGGCTCACAGCATTGACCTGCCGTTGATTGCCGAGCGGGTGGAGACAGAAGGGGAGTTCGTGGTGCTGCGGGAGATGGGGATTCAGGGCGTGCAAGGGCAGCTGTTCGGGGATCCGGCGCCTTGGGGGGAGTGAATGCAGCCTTGACCTGCAACGCTGAATCTGTGGGAGCCGGCTTGCTGACGAATGCGTCAGACCAGGCGCTGCGGTGTTGAATGATACACCGCATTCGCCAGCAAGCCGGCTCCCACAAAAGCGCAGCGCCTTAGAGATACCGACCCGTCACAAAATGCTGCACGTCGTTAAACCCCGGCGTCGAGGCGTGCCCCGGTGTGACCAGCGAGTCGATGAACGCTTCATCTTCGGCGGTGATCTTCACGCTCAGCGCCTTGGTGTAGCTGTCCCACTGCTCTTCGGTGCGCGGGCCGACGATGGCCGAGGTGACGGCCTGGTTGTTCAGCACCCAGGCGATGGCGAACTCCACCAGCCCGACGCCTTTGTCCCTGGTGTACTGCTGCAGTTTCTGCGCGATGTGCAGCGACTCCTGACGCCATTCGGTTTCCAGAATGCGCTTGTCCTGACGCCCCGCGCGGGTGCTGCTGTCGGGGGTGACATCCGGTGCGTATTTGCCGCTGAGCACGCCGCGCGCCAACGGGCTGTAAGGCACCACACCCAAACCGTAGAACTTGGCGGCGGTGATCTGCTCAAGCTCCGCCTGACGGTTGACGATGTTGTACAGCGGCTGGCTGATCACAGGCCGGTCGACGCCCAGGCGCTCGGCGACGTTAACCACTTCAGCGATGCGCCAGCCGCGGAAGTTGGACACACCCCAATAGCGGATCTTGCCCTCGCGAATCAAATCGCCAATGGCCGACACCGTTACCTCCAGCGGGGTGCTGTGGTCTTCCTTGTGCAGGTAATGGATGTCGATGTAATCGGTGTCCAGACGACGCAGGCTGGATTCGATCTCGTTGAAGATGTGCTTGCGGTTCAGGCCGCTGGTGTTGGGCGCGGTGTTGCCCGAACTGCTGCCGACCTTGGTCGCCAGCACCCATTCGCTGCGGCGCGAGGCGATGGCTTCGCCGACGATTTCTTCGGAGCGGCCGGCGTTGTAGACGTTGGCGGTGTCGATGAAATTCACACCTTCATCCCAGGCCTTGTCGATGATGCGCAGCGATTCGTCGGTGTCGGTCTGCACGCCAAACATCATCGAGCCCAGGGTCAGGGTCGAAACCTTGAGGCCGGATTGGCCAAGAATGCGGTAGTTCATTGCTCGATATCCTTTTCGTCAGGGAGATAGAAGTCAGGACAGCACTAGGCCGGACATACTCACCTGTTTGTGGCGGATTTGAAAAGTGACAAATTCAAACAGCCACCACCTGTAGGAGCGCGCATGCCCGCGATGGCGGTGTACCTGTGACACATCCGTCGACTGACCCACCGCCGTCGCGGGCAAGCGCGCTCCTACAGGGACCGAAGGGTGTCAGAGCGGCAGATCCGGATGGGCAAGCTTTGCATTGCGCCCCGCCAAAAAGCACAGCGTGCCACCCACCGCCGTGAGCCCCGCCAACCCGTAAAACATCGTTGGCGCAGGCGAGTTGATCAATAAATAACCACAGATCACCGGGCTCATCGCACCACCGAAGGCCGCCAGGTTCTGCGCGCCGAGGTAGCTGCCGCGCAGGTGGTCCGGGGCGATGGTGTCGACGAACAGGTATTCGGCCGGGTAAATGATCATCTCCCCCAGCGTGAACACGAACATCGCCGCGCACCAGGCCAGCGTCGTCTGGGCGAAACTGAAGCCGAACAGGCCGATGGCGAACAGCGCGGTGCCCAGACAGATCCAGTACGGCAGTTGCTCGCGCTTGAGAAAGCGGCCGATCTGGTATTGCATCAGGATCACCGTGATCGCGTTGCAGGCCAGCACCGCCGAGAGGATTTTCAGCGCTTGTTCCGAGGTGTGAGTGACCAGCAGAAACTGCGAGAGGTACAGCGTGTAACGGCCATGCACGATGGTGCTGAGCAGGCTGCCGCCGGTGAACAGGATCAGCGTGCGGTCGCTCTTGAGCGTGGCCAGGGTGTCGAGAAAACTGCGCGGCTGGTTGTCGCCGTCGGCCACGGTCGGCGGGATGCCGATCATCAAAAACAGGCTGCCAAAGGCGATGGCGCTGGCGATCAGAAATGGCGCCAACGGCAGTTGCCCGGCAATCAGCACGCCGAGCATGGGGCCGGTGGCGTAGCCGATGTTGGTCAGGGTATAGCGCAGCGAGAAAACCTTGGCGCGCTGGCCGATGGGCAGGTTCTCGCTGATGATCGCCTTGGAGCCGATGAGAAACAGCGCAGAAGCGGTTTCTGTGATCACCAAGGTGAGGGTGGTCAGGTAGACGTTTTGAGCGAAGGTCAGCAGGGTGAATCCGATGGAACTGGAAAGCATCGCCAGAATGAGCAGCTTGCGCTTTTCAAGCCGGTCGATGATGTAGCCGCCATACAGCCCCAGAAGCGTCGCGAGAAACACCGCGATGCCCATTAACAGCCCGACATCCTGCTGGTTCAGGCCCAGCTTGGTGCTCAGGAACAGCGTGAGCAAGGGGCTGGTCATCGCGCGGCTCATAACGATGGTCAGCGAGCAAACCATCAGGCGACGGATGACGAGGGAGTAGGTGGCCACTGTTGTTCTTATGTCCTTATGAAAGCCTTGGTGCAGGTCTTGCGGGCGATGCAATCCCTTGTGGGAGCCGGCTTGCTGGCGAAGGCGGAGGATCTGTCACATCTAGGCTGACTGACACACCGCATTCGCCAGCAAGCCGGCTCCCACAGGGTTAGATCTGCGCCAGTTTATTGCCCCTGATCCATCCCGACCTTGGCCACAGCACCCTGCTCCAGATCCCACTTCTTGAGGATCTTGCCGTAGGTGCCGTCATCGATCATGGCCTGGATCGCCTCGGCGATCGCCTTGGCCAGTTCAGGGTTGGACTTGTTCACGCCAAGCCCGGTGAACTGCCTGGAGATCGCCAGACCCAGCGGCTTGTAGGTGTCCTTCTCCTGGGACATCAGGTACGGAATGGTTTCGCTGCCTTGCATGGCGGCGTCCAGACGACCCTGACGCAGTTGCGCGCGGGCGTCGGCCGAGCCTTCGGAGCCGCTGACGACGATGGCCGGTTTGCCTTTGGCCTCGCAGTTTTCCTTGCTCCACGCGGCGATTTCGGCCGGCCAGGTGGTGCGACGGCTAGTGCCGACTTTCTTGCCGCACAGGTCTTCGGGTTGATTGAGTTCGGTGTTCTTGGTCAGCGTGTACAACTGCGGGCCGCTGGTGAAATAGTCGACGAAGGTCACCGACTTCTGGCGCTCGGCGGTATCGGTCATGCCCGACAGGATGATGTCGAAGCGCTTGGTGACCAGGCCGCTGACCATCTGCTCGAAGGCCGTTTCCTGCCATTTGATCTTCACGCCCAGACGTTCGGCCAGGGCGTTGCCCAGGTCCACATCGAGGCCGGTCAGGGTGTTGGTGGTGGTGTCCTTGAAGTCCATCGGCGGGTAGTTCGGCACGATGGCGGCGGTGATTTCGCCTTTGTCCTTGATGCTGGCGGGCAGTTCGGCCAAGGCCGCAGTGGAGGCCATGAGGCCCGCGAGCAGGGTGGGGAGGATCAGTTTTTTCATGGTCGTTCTCGTTTGTTCTGGTTTAAGTGCGAACGGCAGAAATGAAGCTTTGGGTTCTTGGGTTTTGTGGACTTATTAGAATGTCTTCGGGGCTGCCGGCCTCCACAATCTGGCCGCCGTCCATGAACACCATGCGGTTGGACACTTCGCGCGCGAAGCCCAGCTCATGGGTCACAACGATCATCGTCATGCCGCTGTGCGCCAAGTCGCGCATCACCGACAACACTTCGCCCACCAGCTCCGGGTCGAGGGCAGAAGTGGGCTCGTCGAACAGCATCAGCTTGGGCCGCATGGCCAGCGCGCGTGCAATCGCCACGCGCTGTTGCTGCCCGCCGGACAGTTCAACGGGATAGGAATGGCGCTTGTCCGCAAGGCCGACGCGGGCCAGCAGTTCGATGGCTTCCTCGTTGGCTTCCTTGGGCGAGCGCTTGAGTACCTGGATCGGCCCTTCGACCACGTTTTGCAACGCAGTCATGTGCGGGAACAGGTTGAAACGCTGGAATACCATGCCGGTGCTCAGGCGCTGACGGGCGATCTGCGCGTCGGTCAGCTCATGCAGCTTGTTGCCGACGATGCGATAACCGACCAGTTCGCCATCGACCCATAGGCCGCCCTTGTCGATCTTTTCCAGCTGGTTGACGCAACGCAGCAACGTGCTCTTGCCCGAGCCCGAAGGCCCGATGATGCACAGCACCTCGCCTTGCTCGACCTCGATGCTGACGTCCTTGAGGGCGTGGAACTGGTCGTAGTATTTGTTCAGGCCAACGGCTTTGACGATGCTTCTCATACTTGATCTCCCGGGCCTTGCTTACGAACGCTTGCCGGCGCCGCGAGCAAAGCGCAGCTCCAGACGGCTTTGACCGAACGACAGCACCGTGACCACGGCCAGATACCAGATGCCAGCGACGATCAGCAGCTCCATCACGCGGGCGTTGGCGTAGTAGATGTTTTGTGCGTTGTGCAAAAGTTCGGAGTATTGAATGACGCTGGCCAGACTGGTCATCTTCACCATGCCGATAAATTCGTTGCCCACCGGCGGAATGATCACGCGCATCGCCTGGGGCAGGATCACACGCCGCAGCGCTTGCAGGCGCGGCATGCCGATGGATTTGGCGGCCTCGTATTGGCCGGTGTCCACCGACAGCAGACCCGCGCGCACCACCTCGGCGGTGTACGCGCCCTGGTTGATGGAGAGGCCCAGCAGCGCGGCGACGAAGGGCGTCATCAGGCTCACGGTGTCGAGCTGGAACAGGCCGGGAATGCCAATGACCGGGAAGATCAGCGCCAGGTTGAACCACAGCAGCAGCTGCAGAATCAGTGGCGTGCCGCGAAACAGCCAGGTGTAGGTGATCGCCACATAGCGCAGGATCGGGTTGGCCGACATGCGCATGATCGCCGTAATTACGCCGATGATCACGCCCAGCAGCATCGCCAGAATCGACATAATGATGGTGTTCAACAGGCCCCACAGAATCGCTTCGGAGGTCAGGAACTGGCCGATATAGCCCCATTCGATCTGGCCATTGGCAAAGGCGCGGGCAAGACCGGCCAGGGCGACGACGATCAGCGTGGCGAAGAAGATCCGCCCGTAATAACGGCGCGGGACGTGTTCGTACTGGGTGATGTCGAACTCGTTCTCGATCTTCTTGCGTTCGGCTTGCAGTCGCTCTGCCTGATTCTGGTTCATGGTGTCTCTCCAAGCGTGTACAGGCCGTGCGTATTCGATTTCAGCGAGTCATCGTTCGGCCGTTCAGGGTGTGTTCGGGCACGCTTTCGAGGCTGGGTGATCGCTGAGAGTGAGGGGCAGTTTCGCGTTAAAAGTCCTGATCGAAGTGTCAGGTTTTATTCTCTGAAATCAGCGACCGGGTCACTGATCAGGGCGTCGTGCAGATGGTTGCCAATCGCCATTTTCTGTGTTCATTATTGTCTGTCGGGCATGTTTTTGTAGTGGGTCAAAGCCTGTTGAATATAACGGGCGAGGTAAATAAGTATTATGGAAACTCCACTTTCCACTTCTGGAAACGTGCCGCCCAAGCCGGGGATTCGTCCGCCCCTGTCCCTCAGTGGAATGGACTTCAAGCTCTTGCGCGTCTTCCAGGCAGTGGTCGAGGCGGGAGGCTTCAGCGCCGCGCAGAATGAGCTGAACGTGGGGCTGGCGGCGATCAGCAAGCAAATCTCCGACCTCGAAATCCGCATCGGCATGCGCCTGTGCACGCGCGGTCGCGAAGGCTTTCACCTGACCGAAGAAGGCAAACTCGTCTATCAGGCGGCCATCGAACTATTTGCCTCGGTGGACACTTTCCGCGACCGGATTAGTTCGGCGCAAAATGAACTGATCGGCGACCTGAGTATTGGCGTTATCGATAACACGATGTCCGATAAAAGTTCGCCATTAATTGCCGCGCTCAGAACAATGCACGATGAAGCGCCCAAAGTAAGATTGCGCCTGCACGCCTCGCAACTCGACGAAATAGAGCGCGGCGTGGTGGAAGGGCGATTGAGCGTCGGCATCGTGCCGGTGTATCAGCGCCGCGAAGAATTCGATTATTTCGAGCTGTACGAAGAGCCCTCGCACGCCTACTGCGCTGTGGGCCATCCGTTATTCAACGTGAACGACAGCGAACTGGACATCGACATCTTGCGCCATTATCAGGTGATCAATCACCGTTATGCGATTCATCGCGACAAGGCCAGCTTCGTCAATTACGACAGCCAATCGGCGTCAGCGTCCCAGGTCGAAGCGGTGGCGATTCTGATCCTCACTGGGCGCTTCATTGGCTTTCTCCCCGAACACTACGCCCGCCAGCAGGTGCGCGACGGCCAGCTGCGCGCCCTGCGCCCCGACCTCATCCACCTGCGCACGCCCTTCAACCTCATCCTGCGCCACAACGCCCCGCGGAGCCCACTGGTGAAGGCGTTTGCGCAGGCGTTGGGGGTGGATTTGAAGCGGGTGTTTTAGACGATTTCGTCAAGGGCTCGGAGAATATGGCTGATAGTGAGAGTAAGGGCGTGATGGCCGCCTTCTTTATGTTTTTCCAGAATCGCAGCTCTCAGGTATTCGATCCTGAATTCAGGATCGTCCTGAATCATTTTGATAACTGACTTGTCATGATTGTATGACTTATCCATTGATCTTCTCCTCCGGCAGTTGCTCAGCCTAAGCACTCTGCTTGGGGCGTCAAATGCATTCAGATATCCCAGGTTTCAGATCTCTCTTGAGATTGAGTCGGTCAGTTCCTACGTGGACTTTGAGGCAACTCTCACTGCTTCTGCCCGTAGGGCGTAGGAGTTCGGCTTGCCGACGATCTGCCGCGAAGCGGTAGCAGAACCAGACGCCCTCATCGTGTCAGGCATTACGTGCTCTCAGATCTTACTGCCGCTTCGCGACAGATCGCCCGATCGCGGTCCGCAGCAAGCTGGACTCCTACGGGCTCCGTCCAGAATCAAAAGCGGGTCCGCATTCGGGGTGTTGCTACACGAACTGCTGCGATCAGAAATCCACCGTAGCCGACACCTTCAACGTCCGTGGCTCGCCCTGGGTCAGGTAGTTGTTCGCCGTCGAAGCGGAGGCCCAGTAGGCTTTGTTGGCGACGTTTTCGACGTTGGCGCGCAGGGTGATGTAGTTGTCGTCGGCCTTGAAACCGTAGCGGGCGCCGAGGTCGACGCGGGTCCAGGACGGGATGCTTAAAGTGTTTTCGGCGTTGACGTATTCGCCGCCGGTGCGCAGCATCCGCCCGCTCAGGGCGGCGCCTTCGATGCCCGGGATGTCCCATTCGGCGCCCAGGTTGTACTGGAAGCGCGGCACGCCCGCTGCGCGGTTGCCGTCGGTGAGGCCGTTGGATGTCTTGCTCAGCTCGGTGTGCATGAACGTTGCCCCGGCCAGCAGGCGCAGGCCATCCACCGGCTCACCGAAAATGTTCATCTCCAGGCCTTTGTTGACCTGTTCGCCATCGACGCTGAACGTGCCCAAGCGATTGCCCGGCGCGATCGTGGTCGCGCTGTTCGGCTGCTCGATGCGATACACGCCGAACGTTGCACCGTAGCTGTCCCAGTCCAGCTTCACACCGGCTTCGGTCTGTTTGCTGCGCCGTGGCGGGAACACTTCGTTGGGGTTGGTGACGTTGGTTGCGGGCGCCGTCGGCCCCTGGGCCAGGCCTTCGATGCGATTGGCGTAGAACGATACGTGCTCCCACGGTTTGATCACCAGGCCATATACGGGCGTTGTGATCGACTCGTCATAGTTGGCGCTGCGCGCGCCGGTGGTGGTATTCCAGGCGTCGACTTCAAGGGTCTGGCGACGCACACCCACCGTCAGCAGCACGCGATCATCGACAAAGCCCAAGGTGTCAGAAACCGCTGCGCTCTTGATGCGGTTTTTGCCGACGATACGCGGGTCATGAATGTCCGAGCCGAAGTAAGTCACGCTCGGGCGCGGAATCTGCACGGGGTTGTAGAGATTGTTCGGCTGACGATTGGCCGCCAGAATCGCTTCGAACGACGAGCGCTGCTGCCCCCACATCCCCGACAGGCCGAAGTTCATCTGATGGGTCACAGGCCCGGTGTTGAAATGCCCGTTCAGGCCGGCCACTGCGCTTTTGTTGTCTTCGTCGTGGGGCGAATACAGAAACCCCGTGCGCGCCGTGCCGTTGTTGTCGCTCACGTATAGCGAGGAATACTCGCCGTTCTCACGGGTGTGCTTGGCGCCGCCGCCCGCGTAGGCCGTCCAGTTGTCATTTAGGTCGTACTCGGCGTTGACCATCGCGTAGGTGTCTTCGAGCTGCGACCAGCTCCAGGCCTGCGAGTAATTATCCTTGGCTGACGGCGGATGCGGGACCACGCTGCCGTTCGGGTACACCACCGCGCGGCCCTGATTGATGCGTTCTTTCTGATAGCCAAAATCCGTCGAGACGCGCAGGCGATCCCCACGGTAATCGAGGGCAACGGCGATCAGTTGCGAGCGTTTGGTTTCGTCGTCGATGGCGGTGTCGCCGCCGTGCTGCGCCAGATTGATGCGCGCACCAAAACGGTTGTCTTCGCCGAAACGCTGACCCAGGTCCAGGTGCCCGCCGACAGTGGTGTCGCTGGCGTAATCCAGGGTCACGCTGCGGGTCGGGGTGTCTTCGGCGCGCTTGGGCACGATGTTGACGCTGCCGCCGATGCCACTGCCCTGGGGCGATACGCCGTTGATGAAGGCATTCGGGCCTTTGAACAGGTCGACGCGCTCGACCGCTTCGGTGGTGATGATCTGCCGTGGCAGCAAACCGTACAGACCGTTGAAGGCGATGTCGTCAGTTTGCAGCGGCAGGCCGCGAATGGTGAACACCTGCGAAAAGTTGCCAAAGCCCGCCGACTGACGCACCGAAGCGTCGTTGAGCAGCACATCGCCCAGTGTGCGCGCCTGTTGGTTGGCGATGGTTTTCGAGGTGTAACTGACCACGCTGAACGGCACGTCCTTGATCTCGCGATTGCCCAGCACGCCGATGCGCGCCGAGCGGGCGACCTGGCCGCCGCCATAGGTGTCGGCCTGTGCGTTGAGCTCGCCGTTGACGGTGGTCGCCCCCAGCTCCATCGCATCGCCAACCTTGACCTCAGGCGCCACGGTGTAGCCGTTGTCGCCGGTGCTGAGCAGGGAATAACCGCTGCCTTGCAGCAGGTGCGCGAAGCCGGACGGCACGGTGTAGCTGCCCTGCAGACCCACGCTGTGACGGTCGTTGAGCAGCCTGGAATCGAACGACAGCGGCACGCCGGACGTCGCCGCGAACTGCGCCAGCACATCGCCCAATGGCCCCGGCGCGATCGAGTAATTGCGCGCCACACTGCTCTGCACAGCATCGGCCGCCAGCGCGTTATGCACTGGCGCCAGACCGATCAGGGCAACGGCAAGACTCAGGGCTTTGAGCGGGAAGCGAGTGGGACTCATTTTGAACGAGTGCTTGAGCGGCCTGAGGGTCATTCGGCAATCCTGTCGAAGCAAAGAAAGTGAGGGGGTTCTCTCCCACACCGAACGACAGGGAAAAAGGTATCAGCGAACGTGAAAATAAACGTCAGGGGCGCACACCTGGTCTTACCCGCGTGGCTCAACCGCCACCCAATACCGGGTCAGGCTGCTTACGCTGATCGGCAAGGTGCTCTGCAACAGGCGCAGGCTGGCGTCGGTGTCGCGCAGGGAAAACGCCCCGGACACCGTCAGGTCGGCGACCGCGTCGTGACAGCGCAGCACGCCCTGGCGATAACGGCCCAGCTCGGTCAATAGATCCGCCAGACGCATGTTCCGGGCGACCATCATGCCGTTTTCCCAGGTCATGCTCGCCTGATCCAGAGGTGCGACCGGCGCCGTGCGCTCCAGGCCGAATGCGCTCTGCTCACCGGCGTTGACGATCACGGCGGTGCTCGAATGGGCCGGCTTCATTTCCACTGAGCCTTCGACGACGGCCAGACGGCTGCTTTCATCCTCCACTCGCACACTGAAACGGGTGCCCAACGCGCGGGCGGTGCCGTGGCGGGTCTGCACGATGAACGGCCGATAGGTCGGCGACGGGTCGTGCCCTGTGGTGATCAGCACCTCGCCCTTGAACAGATCGATGCGTCGGGAGGTGGCGCTGAAGGCAATGCTCAGCGAGCTGTTGGTGTTGATCAGCAGGCGAGTGCCGTCGGCCAGGGTCAGGTTCTTCTGCTCACCGATGGCTGTGTGCTGATCGGCCATCCACGCCTGCCATGGCAATTCTCGCTGCGCCAGCCAGATGGCCGGGCCCGCCAGCAGAAACAGCCCGATGCGATTGAGTGCCTGACGCCGACCGATGCTTTTGTTACGACCAATGCGCTTGATGGTGTCGCTGGCGATCGAGCCTGGCACCGCGCGAAAGTCCCCCATGATCGCCTCGGCCCGCTGCCACGCTTGTGCATGCTGGGCGCTGCGCGCGCGCCAGCGCTGGATCGCGCGGTGGTCTTCATCGGTGGCGCCACCGGACTGCAACTGCACCAGCCAGTCGGCGGCTTCACCGAGGATTTCCGGGTCGATGGAGGGGGGCATCAGGCCACGCTCAGACAGGCAAGAAAAGCGTCGCGCATGTAGCGCTTGACGGTAATCAGGGAGACGTTGAGTTCGGTGGCGATCTGCGGATAGGTCATGCCGTCGATCTGCGACATCAGAAACGCCTGGCATGTTGTTTCCGGCATCGCACACAGCATGGCGTCGATGCGGTACAGCGCTTCCAGAATCAGCCAGCGGGTTTCCGGCGACGGCACTTGCGGCTCGGGCAGGTGCGCGATGGTTTCCAGATAGGCGCGCTCGACATCCTGTCGGCGCCAGCGGTCGATCACCAGGCCCTTGGCGATGTGCGTCAGCAGCGCGCGCGGCTCGGCGCCCGTGGCGATGCTTTGGCGGGTCAGCAGGCGAACGAAGGTGTCGTGAGCCAGGTCCGCCGCATCGCTGGTGTTGCCGAGCTTGCGGTCCAGCCAACGGTGCAACCAGCCATGGTGTTCGCTATAGAGATTCTGAACGTGCAGGTTGAGCGATCGATCGACAGACGACATAGAGACCACTGAAAACAGTCCGGGCGTCCGTGCCGGATGTAATTAAGAATTGATCGCATTCTATAGTCGAGCGCCGAGCGATGGCAATTTCATTGCACAGCGCAAGGGATGAGTGGTCATACCCTCGTGGTAGGAGCGCGCCTGCCCGCGATGGCGTCGTCTGACCCAACGTCTTCGCGGGCAAGCGCGCTCCTGCAGCAGAAATCGCGTCAGGCGCGATAACCGGGCAAACCCCACTCTTCCAGCGGGAATTGCGCCAACGACCCAAGCATCAGGTCAGCATGGGCGTACTGCGAAACCGGCATGTGCGAGTCCGGCACGGCCACGGCGTACATGCCGGCGGTCTTGGCGGCAGTCACGCCAAAAGGCGAATCCTCGAACACCAGGCAGTCTTTCGGGTCGACACCCAGCAGGCGCGCGGCGGTCAGGAAGATGTCCGGCGCAGGCTTGGCCGCTTTCACGTCCTTGTGGTCGGCAGTGACCACGTGACGGAACAGCTCGAACCAGGAGCGATGGTTGCCCGTTTTCACATGGAAGTAATGCAGCGAAGAGCTGGTGCCCACGGCAATCGGAATGTTGTGCTCGGCCAGATGACGCACCAGTGCTTCGGCGCCGTGCATCGGCTGGGCGTGGGGGAAGCGCTCGTCGAGCATCGGCTGGCGAACGGTGAGGAACTCGTCGGCCGACATCGGCAGCTCCAGCGCGCTGATCACGTACTCGGCGAAATCCTGCGAGCCACGGCCGATGGAATGCTGCTTGACGGCCCAGTCGAAGGTCTTGCCGTGCCAGTTGGCGATGGTGTTGGTGACGTCGGTGTAGATGCCCTCGGTGTCCAGCAACAGGCCGTCCATGTCGAAAATCACCGCCTTGATCGGCCCCTTTGGCTTTTGCGCGTTGCTCATTTCATCGATCCCGTTTGCAGGTTGGCGCCCAGCCTAACCCTTGCGCGAAGGAGCTGGCTAGGCGCGGCGGCTGCAAAATGACCTCGTCAGGTGCTACTCTCGCCGGGCTCCGGGCAGCGCCGATGCTGCCCAGCGCCCCTGTCGTGGCGCCGTAACCCTGTGGAGTCAGGGAAGACATCACCTCTCTTCAAGAACGGACATCTTCGAGTCGACACATGAAAAAATCAGTCAACATTGCCGTAGGCGTTGTCATCGTTGCAGGCGCACTCATCACCGCAGGCGCCTGGTACACGGGGACCCGCCTGGAAGGCGTGCTCGGTGATGCCGTTGAGCAGGGCAATCAGCAGCTTCAGGCGGCTTTCGTCGGCCATGAAGGCAGCGCAAACGTCGAGCTGCTGTCGCTGCAGCGGCACTTTTTCACCAGTACCGCGCACTACAAGCTCACCTTCCAGAACCCCAAATTCAACGAAGGCCGTCCGGTCGAGCTGCTGTTCGAAGACGACATCGAGCACGGCCCCTTTCCGTGGAGCCGCGTGAAGTCCCTGAATCTGGTGCCCGTCATGGCGGCCAGCAACATGGCGATCGAAAAGAACGTGTTCTCGGAAAAGTGGTTTGCCATGACCAACGGCCAGCCACCGCTGACCGGCCAGTTCAGCATGGGCTACGACCGCGCGGCGCAAGGCCGGGTCGAGTTGCTGCCGTTCGAGTTCAACGATCAGACCGGTTCGCTGAAGTTTTCCGGCTTGACCCTCAACGCCTCGGGCACCGGTGACGGCGAAAAAATGCAAGCCAACGCCGTGTTGGGTAGCCTCGACGTGACCGCTACGTCCGAACAGGGCCCGGTGCACCTGCTGCTCAAGGACGTGACGTTCAACACCGGTGGCACCAAGGGCAAGTCGGGTTTCTACTTGGGCCACGGCGACGCCAAGGCGGCGTCGGTGACCTTCCAGGCGCCGAACCAGCCACCGATTGCGCTCAAGGATTTCGTCAACACCAGCCTGTTGCAGGAAGTCGAAGGCAACCTCAACGCGCAGGTGACCTATGACATCAGCAACATCAGCGTCGACGGCAAGGACATTGGCTCCTCACAGATGCTCTGGAAGTTCGCCAACTTCGACATCGCCTCGACCAAGAACCTGCTGCAGTTCTATCAGCAGAAGATCCAGCCACAGGCCCAGGCCGCTGCCGCAACCGGTCAGACCTACACGCCGCACCTGAGCCCGGCCGACCAGGCAATGGTGCAGGCTGAGGTCGGCAAGCTGCTCGCCGCCAAGCCGCATATCGAGCTGGAAAAACTGTCGCTGAAAACCGCCAGTGGCGAGAGCCGATTCAACCTGTCGATGGACCTGGGCAACCCCACTTCCCTCGATCAGCCAGGCGCCGCATTGCTCAAGCAACTGCTGACCAACCTGGACGCGAAGCTGGTGCTGTCCAAACCGATGATCCGCGACCTGGCCACCCTGCAGGCCACCTCTGCCGGTCTGACGGATCCTGCAGCCATCGCCCGCAATGCTCAGGACGCTGCAGACTCGGTTGGCGGCATGGCGATCATGTTCCAGCTGGGCAAGGTCGAGGGCGACAACATCACCTCCACCCTGCATTACGCCAATGACGTGGTGGACTTCAACGGCGAGAAGATGAGCGCCCAGCAGTTCGCCGCCGCGATGATGGGCAAGTTCGTGATGGTCACTCGCGGGCAGTAAGCGTCGAACGTGAGGCCGCTGCATCGGGCGGCCTCTCTCAGACGGGCGGCTGGCGGGCGATCTCGGTCGGCGGCTCGTGGGCCTCTCGCTCTGGCTGCACGGTGCGTGAGGACATTTCCGCGCGCAATTGTGGCAGGCATTGCGGGTATTGCTTGGCGACGAAACTGATCAGTCGCTCGCGCATGTGGCAGCGTGCGTCCCAGCTGCGCGATGAATCCGCCGAGCTCAGCAACACGCGCAACTGCATCGCCCTGTCGGTGGTGTCAGTCACTTGAAGCACGCATACCCGGCCGTCCCACAGATGCGGGATGTCCTTGCAGATACGCTCGGCCTCCTCGCGCAACGCCTCCAGCGGCAACGCATAATCAACCCACAGGAACACCGAGCCGATCAGACTCGACGTGCTGCGCGTCCAGTTCTGAAACGGCTTTTCAATGAAGTATTGCAGCGGGATGACCATTCGCCGCTCGTCCCAGATCTTCAGCACCACATACGTGCCGCTGATCTCCTCGATGCGTCCCCACTCCCCCTCGACGATCACCACGTCATCGAGGCGAATTGGCTGGGAAATCGCGATCTGCAGCCCGGCGATGAGATTGCCCAGCACCGGTTTGGCGGCGAAACCGGCGGCCAGACCCGCCAACCCGGCAGACGCCAGCAGGCTCGTGCCGATCTGGCGCACCGGCGGGAAGCTCATGAGAATCAACCCGACGCCAAACAGCAGCACCAGCACATTCAGGCAACGCACCAGCACCCGCACCTGCGTCTGGATACGTCGCGCCTGCAGGTTATCCTCGATGTCGAGCGGGTTGCGGATCGCCACCGCTTCGCCAATCGCCTTGACACAGCTGAGCGCCAGCCAGGTGAAACAGGCCACAACCAGCATGCCATTGAGGTGCCTCACCCCTTTGATCAACAGCAGGTCGTCGTCAGCCGAGGTCCACACGGTTTGCAGCGCCAGCAAAGGGATGAGCCAGAGCGTTGCGGCCTCGGCGCGATGAATCAGTCGCTGGGCAAAAACAAAGGACTTGGCCAGTCGTCGAAGTACCACCAGTGCGATCCAGCGGCCCAGCAGTGCAATGCCCACAGCGACGGTGGCGGCGAGCAGCGTATTGAGCCAGGGGAGCGGCAGGGCGTTGAGCCAGGTGTCCGTAAGTACGTGTTCCATACAGTTCGCTCGCGGGGAAGACGGTTCAAAGACAAGAGGTGTGAACCCCTTGGCGGACCAATCGTTCCCCTTGATCGGGCATTTGCTGGATTAGCGTGCCAGCGCGTGTGAGCCGGTAAAGGCCTGATAAGCACCGCTGTGTGGCCGGGTTTCCAGCAACTGCGACAGCAATTGATCGATGAACAGGCTGCCGCTGTCGGCGCTGGTGTCGACCACGAATTCAGGTTCCAGCGGCGGCTCGTAAGGGCTGTCGATGCCGGTGAAGTTTTTGATGCGTCCCTCGCGCACAGCCTTGTACAAACCTTTGGCATCGCGGCGCATGCACTCGCGCAGGGGCGTGCTGACGTGCACCTCGACGAACTGGCCTTCGGCGAAATGCTGGCGCACGGCGTCCCGGTCTTCGCGATAGGGCGAGATCGCCGAGACGATCACGATCAACCCCGCGTCCACCATCAATTTCGCTACTTCCCCGATCCGCCGCACGTTCTCGCGCCGGCTCTCTTCGCACATGCCCAGGTCCTGACACAGGCCCCGGCGCAGACGATCGCCATCGAGCAGATAACTGTGCAGCTCATGGGCGACCAGCGTCTGGTCCAGACGATTGCCCAGCGTGGTCTTGCCCGCGCCGGACAACCCCGTGAACCAGATGCAGCAGGCGCGCTGCTGCTTGAGCGACTGACGCTCGCTTTGCCCCACAGACAGCGGCGCATCGATGATCAAGGGGCGTGCTTCGGATCGTTTATCAGTCATAGGAAAACAGCTCGTAGTCTCGGGCATAGACCTCGCGAATGCGCTTTCGCGAGGCGTCTGAACACAGCCCTGCGGTTTGATAACGAGGGCCGGGTGAGCGGTTGATGTGACGCAGCTGGCTGTTGATGCCCAGGTGCTCACAGAGCGCTGCGAAGTCCGTCTCCAGATGTTCCTGGCGGCCGATGAAGTCCACGGCAATCTGCCCCATGGCGTTTTGCAGGAATTGATATTGAGGCGCGAAATGTATTTGCTTCGATACATTCTCCGGATGCAGCCAGCCATCGATGAACGTATCGAATCGAGCGTAACGGCTGACCAGTTCATGAGCGGTTCTGTCCCGGGGCTGCGGATCCTGCAGTAAGTAACGATAAGCCGACAGTGCTCTATGTAATGGATCACGTACAAAGCCAAACTTGAAGTATTGCTCATAGCGATCTTTGAACTGCTTCTCATACCAGTAAAGTGGCAGATGGCCGGTAGGGGTGTCGCCGAATATTGACATCGCTACGCTACTGCCTGCGCACTTGGGCACATGAATGAAGATGCATTCGAAATGGTCGAAAGCCTCGGGAAACCGGGCCCTGCGCGACAGGGTCTTGTTGACCACCTGACGATCAACGACCGAAAGTCGCTCCAGCAAAAACTCGCGCTGGTTCTTTGGAAATAACTTCCAGAGTAAATGATTCATGGGGAATGACCTGTAACGGGGTATGAAGCGGTATTCAGCCAGTGTTCAGGCTACAGGCAGTTATAATCATTGAGGATAACTTTGCAAATACTTTACGCAAAAAGCATCTCATGTAATGGCGTGTAGGTATTTGTATTAAGCAAGTTACGTAGGGTGGTGGTTAATAAAATTGTATAACTAACTGGGCTGTTTACGAATTTCCGGCGCGGAGGTCGTAAGCAGCCCGGTTCGTGTTACTGAGCGGGTACCGAAGCCTTGGCCGGAGCACCTTGCAGCCGATTCTGCAGAACGAAGCACTGGCTGATTTTCTGCTCGCGGGTGTCATTGGCGCAGCGCTCCGGCATCAGCGAGTTCTGGCATTCCTTGTCCATCAAGGCGATGGCCTGGTCACTGAGGCAATTGAGTTGATGCGCAGGCGCCGTCTGCAGAGTTTGCCCGGCGTTGGGGACGCGCAGGTTGTGACGCTCCGGCGGGTAAATGCTCGCAAGAATCGCAGCCCCGATGATCACCGCCGCCGACATCAGCAGCTTGCCTTTGTTGATGTGCAGGAAGCGCTTGATCGCTTCGCGCACAGGGGCGTAGATCTGCGGATGGCGATAGGGCGAGAGAAATATCCACGCCAGCATCAGCAGCGAGTAGCACACCAACGCCGGGAAGCCTTGCTGCGCCACCACCACACCCATCAACACCAGCGGAATGCCGTGACGCATGACCAACGCCTGCGAGGCAGGCCAGTGCAGCCATTCGGGCAGCACCTTGTCGCTGAGCCACTCATCGGCGTCTTCTATGGCCAGCGAAATCGGCCGCCATGCCTTCATGAAAATCCGGCAGATGCCTGTCATCAGGAAGGGGTATATCAGCAGGACCATCGCGTTCTTGGTGCCATCCACGGGGCCCTTCATCATCTCGTTCGGCACCATGAACAACGCGCTGAACAGCAGCCAGCCAAACCAGGTCCAGACCGACGGATTCATCGGCGCCACCTGCAACTCGCGCCAGGCCTGAAGATCCGCCTCGGGGAAGCGCTCGAGCATTTCCGGGTAGCGGTTGTTGATGGTCGAGCAAAGGCGTTCGCAAGTGATCCACACGTCCGCGCTACAGAAACGCGCCAGGCGCAGGCGGTCCACCTTGCGCCTGGGCTTGAGCACCAGCATCGCGGCCTTTTCTTCCACTGTGTCGGTCTTTTCGCTGGCGACCAGCCGCTGCCAATGCTCGAAGTAGGCGTATTTTTCGCAGCGCTCGATCAGGTGCCGCCAGATGAATTCCGGCTCCGGAAAGATGCCCTTGCGGTCGTCCCAGCCAAACAGCGTGCAGATCCGCTCGAACAGCGCAGCGGTCCAGCCCTTGTGGTTGTGCAGGAAAAACATCGTCCAGCGCTGAAACTGATCGCGACGCTCGAGCGACGCCAGCCAGGGCTGCTCGGTCAGGCTTTCCAGTGCCGCGAGAAACGCGCGTTCCTGCCCTTCGATCAGCAGGTGCTCAAGCGTCGTGCTTTCACTTTCCAGCAATTGCTGGGTGAGCTGGATTTCCTGATCGGCGCTCAGGCGCAACGTCTGCCAGGGCGTCAGCCAGCGGAGCTGTTCGGCGGCGGCTTTGAGCAACGCGCTGTCGGGCTGTTCGGCGTCCAGGCAGTGTTCGAGCAGACGTTGCTGAAAGGCCAGATCACACCCTTGCTCCACCGCGCTTTGATGCTGCTGATGCAGATTCTGCGCGGTGGTATGTTCTACCAATACGCGCGCGGCCTGGCGTGCAAGCACCTGAGGGTCTGGCGCGGGCTGCACCAGATCGACGATCACGGTTTCCGTAGCGGCAGGCGGCCTGGTCGCCTGGGCAGGCTCGATCAGCGCTTGGGAAACGTGCGCGAAGGTCGTGGTCGGCGTGTCAGAGGCGTCGTCCTCATCCTCCTGATCGAATCGGTTGCGCGCCCAGTCCAGCGCCCGCTCGTAGGCTTCGCGCAGGCCCTGAAAGGCCTCCGGGTCGTCGTCGGGGCGGGTGACTTTCAGCAGTTTGGCGTATTGCCGTTTGATCGTGCGTTCATCGGCGTCGTCTTCGATGCCGAGCAAAGTCCAGGGGTTCATGGCGCTTACCAGTCCCCCCGCTCGAAGCGTTCGACCTGCTCGACCAGGCGCTTGCGCACCTCGCTGATCTGGCGCTCATCCTGAGTTTCCAGCACGCGCTGAAACTGATTGGCCCACGAGCCGACCAGCTCCCGAGCATCGCCCAGGTACTCCTGATACAGGCGTTCCAGGCGTGCCGTCAGGTGCGTATTCACCTGCTGCTCACGCGGGTGAATCTTCAGCGAATCGAGGGCTTTCAGCCGCTCCTGAATTTCTTCGGGCGTGAGCACGCCGGGGTTGTTTTCGATCACCAGCGTGTGTGCCTCGCCGGTCAGCGGGATGCGCACATCGGCTTCCAGAATGCCGTTGTTGTCGTAGGTGAAGCGCACGTCCAGCTCTACCTCCCCGGCAGGGCGGCGCGGCACCTTGATCTCAAGCTCGCCGAGGGCAACGTTGTCCTTTACCTTGCGGCTCTCGCCCTGAAAGATCTTCACGGTCACGAAGGCCTGGTGATCGTTGACGGTGTTTACCGTCCTGACCCGACTGACCGGCACCACGGTGTTGCGCTCGATGATCGGCAGGTAATGCCCGGCCTCGTAATGCTCGCCGATGCGCTGTGTGGTCTCGATGCCCAGCGTGTAAGGGCAGACGTCGGTCAGCACCACCTCTTCCAGCGCCGAGTCCCGGGCCTTGAGCGCGGCCTGTATCGCTGCGCCCTGAGCGACGACTTCGTCGGGGTTGAGGGTGATGGACGGGAAGCGGCCAAACAGACTGGCAGTGAGTTTGCGGATCAGCGGCATGCGCGTGGTGCCGCCCACCAACAGGATTTCGTCCAGATCGGCAACGCGAATCCGGGCGTCGCGCAGGGCACGCTCGATGGGCGCGCGCAGACGATCCAGAAGCGGCGCGTACAGCTCGATCAGTTGATCCTGGGTGATCGGCTTGCGCCATTCGCGGTCGGCATGACGCAGCACGAACTCGGCGCTCGCGTCTTGCCCCAGCGCCTTACGCACACGCTCGGCCTCCCGGCGCAGGGTCTGCTTCACAGTCTGGGTGGCGGGGAAGTCGGCCTCGCTTTTGTGCAGCGAGACGAAGTGCTCCAGCAGCAGGTTGTCGAAATCTTCCCCACCGAGGAAGTTGTCCCCGGCACTGGCGCGGACCTCCATCACGCCATCGAACAGCTCCAGAATCGACACGTCGAACGTGCCGCCGCCCAGGTCGAACACCAGAAACGACGTCTCGCCTTCCTTCTGATGCAGGCCATAGGCAAGGGCTGCGGCAGTGGGTTCATTGATCAGCTTGTCGACCTTAAGGCCCGCCAGCTCGCCCGCCACCCGCGTCGCCTTGCGCTGGGCATCGCTGAAGTACGCCGGCACGCTGATTACCGCTTCGGTCACGGGCTCACCGAAAGCGCGCTCCACATCGGCCTTCAGGCTCTTGAGCACCAGCGCCGACAACTCCTCGGGCCGATAGCTGCGCGAGCCGAGTTTCACCTCATGAGCGCTGCCCATGTGGCGCTTGAACAGCGCCGTGGTCGTGGCCGGATGCGTCTGCAAACGCTCGCGCGCGGCTTTACCCACCAACACGTGCCCTTCGTCATCCAGGCCGACGACGCTGGGCGTCAACAGCTCGCCCAGCGCATTGCTGACCAATTGAGTGGCGCCCTCGCGCCAGACGGCGACCAGACTGTTGGTGGTGCCCAGATCTATACCGACGATCATGCCGAACGTGCTCCTTGCGGGACTGCTGTGTGTCTGTCCGAGATAGACGAAAAAAACAAAGGTGTGATTAGACACTATCGGCGGTTGGATGTGGGGCTTGAGGTGCATTGCCCGACGCAGAGGCCTGGTTAAGGCCAGCGGCACCGAACTTCGGCCAATCGTTGTGCTTTTAATGTCTACCGATGTGAGCATTAAGTTTCATAAGGTTCACGTAGATGAACATTAAATGATGATTTATCGTTCATAACGCGTGTTAAAGTCGACGTTATCGTCTTTAAAGCTCAATCCAGTGAACATTATGGAAGCATTTTTCCCCGTCGCCTGTGCTGATAGCCTCAGCAAAATCGGGCTCCTGGTGAAGGCCAGGCGTTTGGCACTGGGCCTGCGTCAGGCGGATATCACTCAGGCAATCGGTATTTCTGCCCACACCCTTCGCAAGATCGAGGGGGGGGCCGAACGGGTCGACCTGCGCGCTTTTATGCTCGTGCTGTGGCGCCTTGGTCTCATGGAGCAGGTCTTTGCCTCGCTCGACGGAGTCGAGAGCTCCTCGCAAATCACCCGTTATGTTCAGGACGACGACACCTATCAAAGCCTCGCCTCCCGCCGCGTAAGGCTGGTCAAGCCCAAGCCGGAGGACTTCTGATGTCTCGCGCCTACATCTATATGGAACATCCGCAGACGGGAGAGCTGCAGACGTTGGGCAGGCTCACGTTGAGGGGCGCGGTCGGGGAGTTCGTGTATGCCCCCGACCACGTGGCCCGCGAAGGATGGGTGCCTGATCCGGTCAACTATCCACTGCGCAGCGAAGCCTACACCGGCATTATCAAAAATCGCGGCATCCCGGGCTTCATCAACGATGCCATGCCCGATGGCTGGGGAGAGCGGCTGCTGCATCGCACGTTCGGCCAAGAGCTGGCGTCGATTGATTTCTTGCTCAAGTCACCGAACAGCGACCGCATCGGCAACCTCATGGCCGGCATCACTCCAACGCCTTCCCCAGGTCTGGGAGACGGCTCGATGCCTACACTCAAAGGCTTGGCGAAATTCGTCAAGGCTTGCGAGGCCGTGTATGACAACCAACTGGACGCCGACGCGATCAAGGCGCTCGCCATCCGCCAGCAGCGCTCGTCGCTGGGCGGTGCGCGACCGAAGCGAACGCTGCAGGATAAAGGCATGCTGATCCTGGCCAAGCCTCGCGACCGTTACGACGACTACGATTTCCCCGCCATTGAATTCGCCTGCATGACCTTTGCGGCGTCCAAAGGCATGAACGTCGCCAAAACGGCGTTGCACGCTGAAACCCCACCGACCTTGCTCATCGAGCGCTTTGATCGCACGCCTCTGGCCGACGGAGCGCGACGAATCCCGATGCTCAGCGCACTGACCCTGCTGGATTCGGAGTGGAACGACCAATACCACCACGACTGGAGATACGCGGCGGTCGCCGATGAAATGCGCCGCCGGGGCGTGCCGGACGACGACTTGCACGAGCTGTTCAAACGCATGTGCTACAACGCGTTGGTCGGCAATGGAGATGATCATCCACGCAACCACGCCGTGATCTGGCTGAAAGGTCAGTGGCGCCTGTCACCTCTGTACGACGTGTTGCCGATTCTTGGCGAGGGTCCTGCGCAAACGCTCGCCATGGCGGTGGGCAGAGAGGGCCGGAAAATCAGCCGATCCAATTTGCTCAGTCATCACACGCATTTTGCGTTGTCCCGCGAGGGTGCTGAGCAGGTACTGGACGAAGTCGCAGGCTGGGAAGACGAGCTGAGAGCGCATTACGGCAAGTGGCTGACGGGCGCCGATCTCGACATGGCATGCGACGCTGTGAGTTCGTCGCGCATGCGTGTGTAGATGAACCACATCGTCAGAACGGTAACGCTCCTTTGATAGGGCCTAATTTGTTGATGTCCGCACCTTCACTTTCTAAATATTGGAGCGCGTCTTCCAAGGTTGGGAATGTGAGGATTGTTTCGTGGGCATAGTCTTCAAATACGTCATATTTGGACTCGTCTATTTTTAAGAAGTAGGTGACGTAGTTTTCCTTGTCTTTCTTAATGGCGTACTGAAATAAATATTGAATTGAGTCAAGTGGACGGACTTCGTCATATCCACGCTTCTTCCTCGAGTCGAGAGCTTTGACCAAGTGGTTCATAGGTAAGAGTGACACTCATCTTCCGAAATGAAGATTACTTGCTTAGGCCTAATGCGGAAGAGTGGGGAGATCAACAGGGGGCGAAGATCGTTTTCAGCGATAGCGGTCTTCAGAAATGAGATCAATTCGGGTTTTTCAGCAAGTACCAGTTTTCCCTTAAAAATCAGATTTTTACCTTTATGCGTCATCAGCTTGTTGGCCACGTAATATTGCCCGTTCGATAGCGTTTTTTCGAACTCGTCAATGGTGAATGAGGTGAATAGCGTCGATTTTACGCTCAGCTCATACATTGCAAAAAAAATCAACGCTTCATCGACATCATTGGGAAGCTCGATTTTGCTGAGGTGCTTAAACTGATAGTGATTTTTCATTCAATCCCTACGTCATAAAAAATGACCGTCCGCTCCGTGTTGTACCACTTGATGTGATGCGTATCGCGGAAGTGGGCTGTGTAGAGGGGGGGCAGGCACAAGAATATAGTTCTGGTTTTTTCCAAAGATTGCACAGGCCTCGGTATCAATTACGAAATTCAAACGCGGTTTGATATTTGTCGAGCGTATCGAGTAAGTCAGCCATAGCCGAATCTGTCGGATCAATTCTGGATTTTAGAGGGTTGAGCCAGTCTCGAATGCTTGAATAAAGAGTTTGTGCAAAATGCTCTAGCGGCAAGACAATTTTCACGTTTTGATTTTCGATGGAAATTTCTTTTCCGATTTTTTTTAGTGAAAGAGAGAATGAAGAATCCGTAGCTGTGATTCGATAAGTGGCTTCTCGGCTATTTTTTTTGATCTCTAAAACCAGATCCAAGAAATCACTCAAAAAAATAAAAATCATCATTGACTGGCTCGGCTGATGGTCGGCCGAGGTTAACTCCGCCCCTTCATGACTAAGCGTGATATCACCTAACTCAAATCCACTTAGCTGCGAGTCCACAGGTAGCAACGTAAGGTCAATTTTCATGATTTATGGTCCTGTGATGGCCGGGAACATGGTGACGACGGAATTATCTTTGGAGTCCACGACCACCCTTACTAGGTCTTTGCGTCCGTTTACGACAGTTTTTTTCTCATAGGTCTGGATTTGTCGGTCGGGATCCATTGTCACACGCCGACCTTTGGCCACCACTTTGTTAGCAGCTTGCTCTAGCTGTCGTCTGGTCGTACCGGATTTGAAGAGATCACCTGGGCCATGTGGGTGATCGCCTGTCACATGGCGGGCATCAATATGCAACCAGCCTTTTTTCAGATCACCGTCATTTATTGAAGGTTTGGTCCGTCCGCAACTCCACCCCAGCGGATCCACCCACCCAACCGGATTCGGCGCATACGCATACAAATTGATCCCACCCGCCAACCCAATCGGGTCTGGCGTGGTAAATCTTCCGACATCCGGGTCGTAGAACCTGAAGGTGTTGTAGTGCAGTCCGGTCTCGCGATCAAGGTATTGGCCCTGAAACCTTAGGTTCTGCTCCTCAATGAAATACGGCTCGCGGACCTCTTCGGTGGTGTTGCCCCATACTCGATAGCGTGCCCGCCACACGGTATGGCCGTCGGCTTCGGTCAGTTCTTCGGGCAGACCGTTGAGGTCGTTGTGGTAGTAGCGGATCTTCTGAAAGTTACCAATGCCGTCGACCCGAGCAAGCGGTTCGTGGCCGTCGTCGGCGTAGACATAAAGGCTGGTCAGGCCGTGACGGTGTTCCTGCAGCAGGCGCAGACCGTCCCACGTGAAGCGGGTTTCGCCGATCAGCAAGCCGTTTGCATCGTGCTCGCTTTTGCCAACACGCCGACCGAGCGGGTCGTAGCTCATACGCACCACGTGGCCGTTCGGATTGCGGACTTCAATCAGTCGGCTTTCGGCATCGTAGGCAAAGAGTTGTAATCCTCGTCGGACGCTGCGTTTTTCTATCATCCGACCAAAGCCGTCGTAGCGGTAGCGTTTGTCCTGCCAAGTCAGCATTTTGTTGTGGCGCACATATCCCCCGCTGAAGGAGGAGCCCTCCAGCAGGTTAGCGGCGGCGTCGTAGACGAACGTCTCGTCGCGGGTTTGCGCGCTTTCCTGACTGGCGATGATTCGAGACGTGGCGTCGTAGTGAAGCAGCGTTCGCTGATCGCTTTGTCGACTCCGGTAAAGGCGGCTGATCAAGTTGTCGGCAAGATCGTATTCGTAGTCTTTGGCACTTTCGGCTGGCAGTTGAGGTGGCTGACTGGCGGTCCGCCGCTGGCGCGTGCGTAACCGGCCGCTGCGGTCGTACTGAGTGCGGGTGTTGATCTGACCTTGGGTGCGCAGCACTTCGCGATGCATCCGATCGCGTTCGAAGTCGCAGATGACCTGACCATCCAGATTCACCTGGTGCAAATGGCCGCTGCCGTAATGCAGACGATTGAGCCAGCGGCCATCTGGCAGCAGGGTCTGAGTGAGATTGCCCAGTTCATCGTAATGATGTTCAAGCGTCCCGGAGGCGGAGTCTTCAGTCAGCAATTGGCCGAGGGCGTCGTAGGTGAAGCTCACCCTTTGCTGCACACCGTCGAGATCGGTAAACGTGATGGCGGTGAGTTGATCAAGTACGTCATACCCGTACTCAGTTCGACCATCAGCGGTCGTCTTGCCGATCAATCGTCCCGCCGCATCGCGTTCCAGCGAATGGGTCATGACGTCCGAGACGGGAATTTCCGCTTCTGCGATGGGCCGTTGCTCGACCCGAACGGGGTTGTTCAGCGTATCGTAGGTGTAGCGCTTTTGACTGCCATCCAGATCTTGCTGTGCGACAAGACGATCCCCTGCATCCCACGCGAATCGATAGCGCTCGCCGTTCTCGTTGGCGAGCGCTTCCAGCCGACCATAGCCGTCGTAATGAAACTGCACCTGACGCTGATGAGCGTCGATGCGCTGGCGCGCCCGGCCACGGCGGTCGTATTGATAACGGGTGGTGTGGCCTGCGGGATCGGTGTAGCCGGTCAGTCGTCCGCTGCTGTCTCGCACGTAATGCTCGACGCGCCCCTCAGGCAACTGGCGCTGCAGCAGCCGTCCTTGAACATCGTGCTGATACACCGTTCGCTCGCCGAGTGGATCGGCGATGAATTGCAGGTGGCCGCGTCGGTCGTAGCCGAACGCTGTGCGGTAGCCGGAGCAGTCGATGTGTTCAGTCAACTGCCCGTGCTCATTCCAGTGCAGTTGATTGATCTTGCCCGTGGCATCGACGATTTCCCGAACCTGTCCGCGCTCGTCATGATGGTACTGGGTGAGATGGCCGAGCGGGTCGGTCTCGTGGGTGCAATTGCCGCGCGCGTCGTAACGGTATTGCCAGCAGTGGCCTGCTGCGTCGGTCTCGGTCAACGGCAGCGACCAGTGCTCCAGCCAGAGCGTTGAGGTAATGCGCCCTAGCGGATCCTGGGTGGAACAGGGATTGCCTGCCTCGTCATAGGCGTACTGCCACTGCCCGCCCTGGGGATCGATGGCCCCTAGCAATTGACGCTCATCGTTCCAGGAAAACTGCCAAGTATCACCCAGGTTATTGGTGTACTCAGTGATCTGGTGCTGCGGGTTCCAGCGACGAAGGCCTGTTCGGTTCAGGCCATCGATGACCCGCGTCACACCTGCGCTCAAGTCATAGTCAAAGCGATACTCGTCCCCTTCATCGGTCCAGTGACGAATGACGCGCCACTCGCGGTCATCAATCAGCGCCCATTCATAGAAGCAACGCAGCCCCGTGGGCAGTTGATGCTCGACCATCCGTCGAGCGCTGTCGTAAGTAAAGCGACGTTGCACGTGACCCAATGCATCGCGAACTTCGGACAGATCGCCGCGCGCGTCAAACCCGTAGGTTGCCAGCGTTTCAACGGATTGATCCTCGAATACACGCTCAATGCGTTCGACGCGCCCCGGCCACTGCGCCGAATAGATCAGCGTCACCCGCAAAACATCGAAGGTGTCGCGCAGTTGTATCAGCCGCCCGTCAGTGTCGTAATCCAGATAAATACGGTTGTCATTTCGGTCGCCCCATTGTGTGAGGCGCAAGCGAGTCGAGTCTGTCAGCGTCGGCTCGAACAGCCGGTACACACCGTCTTCGCTTTCGATCAGCAGCTGGCCGCTGCCATGACGCCGCACCGCCAACCCTTCACCGGCACTAAATGTGGCGCCGCCCAGCGGAATTGATCCCATATCAATGCGGCGCGCCTGCTCATCGATGTAGATGAGCCGTTCCCCGCCATCCGGATGCGGTTGGACCTGCACGCTGATTTCATGCGCGACACTCCAACCGGACCCGAACAGCCCCTCACGTCGGTCATCGCGACTGTTGTAGAAGCGTTGCCACTCCAGCGGCAGGATGCCGGGCAAGACAAAATCCAGCTCTTCGGCGCCACCCAGGACCTTGGCGCCTGTCGCCGCGTGGACCGGGTTCGGCGAGCCCGCGATAGCGTTGGTCAACGCGCCCATCGCAGAGCTCACGACAAACGAATTCACTCCGCTCATGAGCATGCACGGCAAATTGCTGAGGAATTTGCCTTTGCTGCCTTTGAGCATCATCAACGCGGTGATCGCCAGACCGATGCCGGGGGTTTTGCCGCTGCGAATCTCGCGCACTACGACTTTGCCGCCGCCGATGCGCACGTTGGGCGAGATCAGTCCCGAGGACACCACCGTCGCATCGCAGGTGCTGCGATCCCCGCTGCGCACGGCGGGCTGGCCATTGATGGTGACCTTGTCCGAGCCTTCGGCAAGAAACTGCGGCGGCATCGGCGGATGACGGGTGCACATCACCAGGTCCAGCGGTTTGGGCACCACACCCGGCCCAGGCGTTGCGACGGTGGGTCGCCACATCTGCGAGAAGAATCCCTTGGCCATGTCGATAAAGCCCGGTTCTTCGGCCTGACCTTCCTCGGGTACTGTCTCAGCGGAACCTGTGGGCGCGAGCATCGACGGCACCGAGCCTGCTGCTCGTGCCGCAGGAATGCCATTGATGAATGTGTCAGTCGAACCTGTCGAAATGGTGGCCTGCACCGTGGGCGGGAACAGGCCGTTACCAATGTCTTCGCATAACGAACTCAGCCCTTTGTCGGCGCCGGTCTTGCTCATGACCACGCCCACCACTACGCCGACCACCGCTCCGAGTACGCAAGCGCCTAGGCCACCGGTGGCGACGGTGAGGCCTGTCGCCGCCACTACCGCAGCGGTGGCCAACGCGCCTATCGCTACGTTGGCGGCCACTTCGAGTACGCCGCCGAGAATGTCCGCCATCATCGAGGTATGTGACAGCGCGTCGCCTACCCTGGCCGCCCATAACGCGTCAGACATCTGCTTCCCTCATCCGCGGCGACCTCACCGAATGCCGTCAAACATCAGGGACACTTTTATTCGCGTCCAGTGTTCAGCCTCGGCATCGCCCAGCGGCTGAGCCTTGACGTAACTCAGCGCGAGCATTTTGCGGGTGCCGGGCAGCACCAGCGCCAACTGGTACTGATAGACCTTGTCCGCGGCCTTGCTGAATTGACTGCGCAACTCCAGCGCTTCCACTTCCTGCGCCGGACCAATACTGACAGTCTGCGGGGGCTGATAGCGCAGACCGCTGACCTGCTGTTCCAGCCGCTTGAGCTGTGCATCGAAATTGCTGTGCAGCGTTTCGTCATCGGCCAGAAAGCTGCGGCTGATAACCAGGCTGGTGTCGAGCGCTGGAAACTTGAGAATGTTGATGGAGCTGTCCTGCAGCTCTGTATCAGGCAGCGCGAACTGAAACTCATTGATGCGGTAGGTCATGACGACTTCTCTTCAAATAGGGGTCACTGGCCGGATTGGGGTTCGGGAAACATCACTTTGACGGCCGCATCGATGCTGCCCTTGTCGCCCTGACCTTCGGGCGTTGCGCCTGGGCCACCACCGATGTTCAAGTGCAACTTGCCGCCGGTGTTGATCTCGGCGCTGCCTTCGGTGTTGAAATTCAACTGCACGCCGGTCAGGTTGATCTGGCCACTGGCGTTAAGCTCCAGCACGCTTTTGCCGCACACCAGGCGCAGGTTGTCGCCGACTTCGATCAAGTAGCTGCGGCTGATGCTGTCGGTTTTGCTCGACCCTACCAGCAACACATCGTCCTGCTTCACGGCGCGTACCCGGTTTCGGCCAACGGTCACCGTCTCGTCATTACCAATGCTCTTATGCCGGTCATGCCCCACCGAGTGGCTTTCATCGACCTCGACGACGATGTCCTGATTGCGCTCGGCATGGATGTACAGCTGCTCGGCGCCTTTTTTGTCTTCCATGCGGATTTCGTTGAAGTTCGCCGGCGTGCCGCCTTTGCTGGAGCGGCTCTTGGTGCCGCTTTGCGTGGCGTTGGCGGGCAACTCGTAGGGCACGGTCTGTTCGGCGTTGTACACGCGTCCGGTGATGATGGGGCGGTCGGGGTCGCCTTCCAGAAAGCTGACGATGACTTCCTGCCCGATGCGCGGGATCTGCATCGAGCCCCAGTTCTTGCCGGCCCAGGCCTGTGACACGCGAATCCAGCAGGAGCTGTTTTCGTTGGATTGGTCGTGACGGTCCCAATAGAAATGCACCTTCACTCGGCCGAATGCGTCGGTGAATATCTCCGAGCCCTCGGTGCCAACCACCACCGCGGTCTGCGGGCCTTTAACGATGGGGCGCTTGGTCGAGGGCTGTGTGCGAAAGCTCTGATGGGCGTCGATGCAGGTCAGGGCGCTTTCGAATTGCAGGCCCGCGGAGCTGCTGCCGGTTTCCAGGCTTTCCTGGCTGATGAGGTAGCGGCTGGCAACGATCAGGTATTCGCGGTTCTGATCCTGGCGGCTGAAACCGGTCAGGCTGAACACGTGCCCGGCGCCGAGCCCGCGCGCCGTGCCGCTGAGTTCGACACGCTCATGCAGGCTCTGAATCGCCTCGATGCGGGTGCGCGCGTAGTGCTCGCCGTCTTCGCTTTGCACGTAGCTGCCGGGGTAGTCGTACAGCGGATAGTCGCCGGCCGAGTGTGGGCGCGGCATGGCCGAGCGCACGTCGATGCGCGCGCTGGGGCGTTGAAAGTCGTAGTCGTTGAGCTCCAGCGAGCCGGGCTGGACCTCCTGGGCCAGGCGCCAGTCACTGATGTGATCGCGCTCGCGATGCTGGCCGTCCGGGGGATAAAAAGGCACCGACTCATAGCCCGGCGCGGGCTGGTGCGCGCCATAGGCGTCGGCTAACACCAGGACGTGGCGGTCTTTTTCGTGACGGAAGAAGTAGTAGATGCCTTCCTGTTCCATCAGGCGGCTGACGAAATCGAAGCTGGTCTCGCGGTACTGCACGCAGTATTCCCACTCGCGGTAGGGGCGGCTGAGGGTGTCTTCGAAGTCGAAGAAACCCAGGTCGCGAAACACCTGCTTGATGATCTGCGGGATGGTCAGGTTCTGGAAAATCTTGCAGTCGGAGGTGCGGGTCAGCATCCACAGCCAGGGCCGCAGGGTGACCTGATAGCTGGCGAACTGGCCGGTGTCGACGTTCTGGCTGCAGCGCGCGACCAGCCCGTGGAAGTAGCGGTTGCCACCGCTGCTCAGCTGCACGGACACGCTCATGGGCTTGCCGAGCAGCTGATTGAGGTCGATGGCGTCGTCGCTGGAGGTCAGTTGCAGCTCGTATTCGAACGGGCGCCCCAGCTCGTCGCCGCCGCTCATGTGTCTGAGCAGCAGCACGTCCGGGCCCAGTGGGCTGCTGACTTGCGCCAGCCGGGTGAGTTGCATGAATTGCATGGGTTATCTCATGAAGTTCGGGGGCGGCGTTTTTTCGCGAATGAATTCGCTCCCACAGGTGATCGCATTCCTCTGTGGGAGCGAATTCATTCGCGATGGCGTCGGATCAGGCGCCGACGTTGCTGAATGTGTAATCCAGCTGGTTATCCCGCTCGCGAATCTGCACCCCGGCCATCGGTTTGCCGTCGAGCATGCGCGTCAGGAACTCGCGGCTCATGTCCGGCAGCAGGGTGTTGGTCAGGATGGTGTCGATCATCCGCCCGCCGCTTTCGGTTTCGGTGCAGCGCGAGACGATCAGGTCCACCACTGCGTCGTCGTAGTCGAACGCCACTTTGTGGGTGTTCTCCACGCGCTTCTTGATGCGGTCGAGCTGCAGGCGAGTGATCGCCTTGAGCATGGTGTCGCTGAGCGGGTAGTAGGGAATGGTCACCAGCCGCCCCAGCAGCGCGGGCGGAAAAATCTCCAGCAGCGGCTGGCGCAGGGCCTTGGCGATGTCTTCCGGGTCGGGCACGTTCCGGGCGTCTTTGCACAGGTGCGAAATCAGCTCGGTGCCGGCGTTGGTGGTCAGCAGGATCAGGGTGTTCTTGAAGTCGATCACCCGGCCTTCGCCGTCCTCCATCACGCCCTTGTCGAACACCTGGAAGAAGATTTCGTGGACGTCCGGGTGGGCCTTTTCCACTTCATCCAGCAGCACCACGCTGTAAGGCTTGCGGCGCACGGCTTCAGTCAGCACGCCGCCTTCGCCGTAACCGACGTAACCCGGCGGCGCCCCCTTGAGGGTGGAGACGGTGTGGGCTTCCTGGAACTCACTCATGTTGATGGTGATGACATTCTGCTCGCCGCCGTACATGGCTTCGGCCAGGGCCAGCGCGGTTTCGGTCTTGCCCACGCCCGAGGTGCCCGCGAGCATGAACACGCCGATGGGTTTGCTCGGGTTGTCCAGGCCTGCGCGGGAGGTCTGGATGCGTTTGGCGATCATCTGCAGCGCGTGGTCCTGGCCGATGATGCGTTTTTTCAGGTGCTGATCGAGGTTGAGTACGGTTTCCAGCTCGTTGCGCGCCATGCGTCCGACGGGGATACCGGTCCAGTCGGCGACCACCGAAGCCACGGCCTGATAGTCCACGGTCGGCAGAATCAGCGGGGTTTCGCCTTGCAGGGCGCTGAGGCGTGATTGCAGGTCGGCCAGTTGATCGGCCATCGCCTTTTGCTCGTAGTTGTCTGGATCCTGAATCGTATCGACCAAACCACGTTCTTCGCGCAGTGCGGCGCGCAGACCAAGCAGTTGGTCGACGAGCTTTTTCTCTTCGTCCCAACGGCTTTCCAGTTCGACCAGGCGCTCGCGCTCAGTCGTGAGCAGAGATTCGGCGTTGAGTCTCCTTGGGCCCGTATTGACGCCAATCGCATGCTCGCGGGCAATGATCTGCAGCTCGGTTTCCAGCGCCTCGATGCGCCGACGGCTGTCGTCCACTTCCGCAGGCACGGCATGCAGGCTCACGGCGACACGCGCGCAGGCGGTGTCCAGCAAACTGACGGATTTGTCCGGCAGCTGGCGCGCCGGAATGTAGCGATGGGACAGTTTGACCGAGGCCTCCAGCGCTTCGTCGAGGATCTGCACCTGATGGTGCTTTTCCATGGTCGAGGCGACGCCGCGCATCATCAGCAGGGCTTTGTCCTCGGAAGGCTCGCCGACTTGCACCACCTGAAAACGGCGGGTGAGGGCCGGGTCTTTCTCGATGTGTTTCTTATACTCGGCCCAGGTCGTGGCTGCGACGGTGCGCAAGGTGCCGCGAGCCAGCGCCGGTTTCAGCAGGTTGGCGGCGTCGCCTGTGCCCGCCGCGCCGCCTGCGCCCACCAGCGTGTGGGCTTCGTCGATGAACAGGATGATCGGTTTCGGCGAGGCCTGAACGTCTTCGATGACCTGACGCAGGCGCTGTTCGAACTCGCCTTTCATGCTCGCGCCCGCCTGCAACAGGCCGACATCGAGGCTGCGCAGCTCCACATCCTTGAGTGCAGGCGGCACGTCTCCGGCCACGATGCGCAGCGCAAAGCCTTCGACCACCGCGGTTTTGCCCACGCCCGCTTCGCCCGTGAGGATCGGGTTGTTCTGCCGACGGCGCATGAGGATGTCGACCATCTGGCGGATTTCCTCGTCACGCCCGACGATGGGGTCGAGCTTGCCGCTGCGGGCCTGCTCGGTCATGTCCACGGTGAAGCGCTTGAGGGCTTCCTGTTTGCCCATCGCGCTGGGGGCCATCGCGCCGCTGGCTTCGCCGGGTGTGGACGCCGCGTTGAAACCGTCGTTGGCGCTGAGGGCGTTTTCCGGGGAGTCGCCGACGTATTCGTCAAAGCGCTCGCTCAGGGTTTCGACCTTGATCTTGTCGAACTCGCCGGACAGGTTCAGCAGCCCATGGCGCAGGCTCGGCGTCTTGAGAATGCCGATCAACAGATACCCCGTGCGCACCTGGCTTTCGCCGAACATCAGGCTGCCGTAGACCCAGCCGCGCTCGACCGCTTCCTCGACGTGAGACGACAGATCGGTGATCGACGTCGACCCGCGCGGCAGGCGATCCAGCGCCTCGGTCAGGTCGCGGGCCAGCCGCGCCGGTTCGACGTTGAACTGACGGATGATCCGGTGCAGGTCCGAGTCCTGCAATTGCAGCAACTGATGAAACCAATGCGCCAGTTCCACATAGGGGTTGCCCCGCAGTTTGCAGAACACCGTGGCCGCTTCGATGGCCTTGTAACCGACGCTGTTGAGTTTGCCGAACAGCGCTGCGCGACTGATCTCACCCATGTTCCGTGCTCCTTGCTGAATGGTTTGCCGACGCAAGCCCAGGCTCTGCCGCATCCGCCAGGTCGGCGTAATGGCGGGCGAGAATCAGGTCGCGGGCGTCTTCTTTCGGTTGCCCCAGCCAGGTGTTGAAGCCCAGGCGGAACTGGCCGTTGAGTTGCAGTTTCGGGATGTGCGGTTGTTGCAGAACCAGGTTCAGGTCCCAGTCCAGCTCGTGGCCCAGGTACTCGGCGACCCAGGCCACCAAATGCTTGAAGGGCTCGCCATCGGGCAGCATGCCCATGTAGTCGTCGAGGGTCAGAGCCCCCAGGCGGATGCGGAATTTGTGCTGCCGATCCCAGACGTGACTGCCCAGGCAAAAGTCGACACCCAGTTGATGGGCAGTGCGACCGACGCGGCTGCGTTCGGGCAACTCCAGCCACTGGCCGACGTACTCTTCGATCTCCACCGGTAGACCGAAATAATCCTCAAGGATCGCCTTCAGCCCGTCCGGGTAGCGGGTTTGCGCAGACAGATGCCCACTGAAATGCAGCTTGGCCGTGTCGGGAATCAGGCCCTGATCCAGCAGGCTCGGCATGCCCCGACCGCTGAAAGCCGCCAGCCGCGCAGACCAGTAGTCATCGTCCGGACGATCATGGCTGACGGTTGGCCGCGCCTCGGCCCAGGCCCGGTAGAACAGGCTGAGCAGGCGATGGTGGAAGACGTCGAGAAAGCGTTTGCTGGTGCTGTCGGCATTGTTGCGCTGACGCTCGCGCACGTATTCGGTCAGGTGCAGCGGAAGCGGGCCATTGGGGCCGCCGAGGCCGAAGAAGAACTGCTCCAGCCGCGCGGGCTTGCCCTCTTCAGCAGGGTTGAGGGCTGCCAGTGTCGAGGGCGCGAATGCACAGTCGGGCTGCTGGCCGAGGCGCAGCGGGTCGTCGGCCAGACGCAGGGAATGCCCGAAGCGCGGCAGCTTCGGAGATTCGCACTCGATGCGCCGCAGGGCCTGGAAAAAATCATATTCCCAGGGTGCTTCGTGCATCTCGTTAAGCGTGCTCACAGGGTCGGGCGCCGGCCGGGCTGGGCTTTCCAGCGCATGATCTCGCCGCGCTCACGGGTGCGAATCACGGTCTCGGTGAAGCTGTTGATGGACACGTAGCGCGCCAGAAAACGCTCGAAAACCGCGCCCAGCAGAAACACCCCGGTGCCACGAAAAGCGTTTTCATCGAACGTCAGGGTGATCTCCAACCCGCGTCCGAACACGATTGGCCCCGGCATCGGCAAGCGTCGCGTGCAGGGTTTACTGCTGACGTCGTGCAGGCCTTCGATCTGCAATTGCAGGGCCGCGTCGTTGCTGTCGCCGTACAGCCGCAGCAGCTCGCGCAACGCCGCCGCGCCCTGGCCTTGTTCGCTGAGGGACAGGTAATTCAACGAGAGTTGGCTGATCAGGCGCCAGGCTTTCTGGTCGTGCGCGTGACTGGCGCGAGGCCGGCTGAGGCCTGTGAGGCAGCGAATCGAGGTGACCGGTGCGCTGTCGGCGAGGGTGAAATCGGTCTTGCCGCTGCCCGTGCTCATGAACAACGGCAGGTCGCGGTTGGTGCACAACGCGCTGACGCCCAGTTGGCGCAGGTCGTGGCGATACGGCGCCTGTTGGCTGTCCACCAGACTGACGAAGGTTTCGCTGCCGACATAGGTCGAGCGCGTGCCGGTTCGACATTGTTCGCTGGACAGCACACGAGGTTCACGCCGCAGCGTGTAATAGGCTTTGTCGCGGCCATAACGTGAAGGGTCACGCACGGCGTAAAACGGCAAAAACGGCTGTTCGGGCCCGGTGCCATGGCCGGTGACGCCGGTGAGCGAATGAATTTCGAAATCCATGGGCCGGGTCCTGTCGGCGATCACGTGGTGCTCGTTGACCCGGTCGGACAGGTGAATGCGGTCGACCCGGCGCGGGAACAGATTGATTGCCGGGGTGCAGAAGGGCACGAACTGTTGCGGCCCGACCCCACCTTCAAGGCTCTGGTCGAAGCGCTCGAACAGCACGATCAGCTCCAGCTCCTGTCCCGAACAGCGCTGCACTGCGCGGCCCAACTGGCTGAAGTCGACGAACAGGTAACGCTGAGGCAGGGCGAAATACTCCTGCAGCAGCCGATAGCCCTGAAACGCCTGGGCTACGACGGGCATCGCGGCTTCGCGGTCATCGAATCCGCAGGGTTTCAGCGCATCGTCGGGTAGGCGCTCGACCCAGTCGGCGCCGGGTTGCCGCGCGAACACCGCGCAGGCATTGCCGAGCAGTTGCTCGTACAGTCGAAACGGCAGCTCGTCGGCGCCATTGAGGTAGAGCGGCAGGTTTGTCAGGTCCAGCGCGTTGAACGGCAGCTCGGCGCCGGTTTTCAGGGTGATGCGCAAGCCCGCCTTGGCCTTGGTTTCACTGGCGGCGAGGCGCCCGAGCACCGTGGCGGGGCTGCCGAAATATTCGGCCTGCGTGACCTTCAGTGGCCACAACGTTACCGGGTGAGCGCTGCGGTATTCACAGGGCGTTTGCGCGTCCCGGCCCAGGCTGGCGCGCAACACGCTGTCGCGGGGCAAGGTGAATCCGCTGCTCAGCGAGGCCTCGTCGGGATCGACCTGCATCTGCACCACGGTCATCGACGGCGTTGGCGCGAGGTAATGCGGGTAGGCGATTTCCAGCAGGTTGTGGGTGAAGGTCGGGTACTCGGCATCGAGCTTCAACTGCACCCGCGCCGTGAGATAAGCGAACCCTTCCAGCAGGCGCTCGACGTAAGGGTCGGCGCAGTCCATCCCGGACAACGTCAGGCGTCCGGCGATCTTCGGGTATTCCTTGGCGAACTCCGCTGCGCTTTCGCGCACGTGTTGCAGTTCCTGGTTGTACAGCTCCAGCAGGCGCGGGTTCATGGGCGTCTCCGCTGTTCAGCCGGGACCACCTGCACATGACCTGATTCCAGATCCAGATCAGTGCGCAGCAACAGCGGCAGCGCAACCGGCTGCGCCCACAGATCGCCTTCGATCTCAAAGCTCAGAGCGTTGTGGTTCATCTGTTCGGGCAGGGTCTGGGCGCGAACGCGCAGGGTGTGGCGCAGAATTCTCGGTTCAAAGGTGGCGATGGCCTGATGAATCAGCCCTTCGAGCACGCTCACATCAATGCTCGACGCGCTGTTGCCTGCCAGCGCCGGCAAGCCGTAATTGACCACCGAGGTGCCGGCGGGCGTGTGCAGCGTGGTGTCGGCGTCGAGCAAGGAGGTGGTGTTGAGCAACCAGGTCAGGTCGCGCAGCACTGAGGCCTTGAGCTGGCTCACTGACAACACGCGCTTGTCGGCGCTTTCCTGAAGATTGCCCGGCTCCTCGTCGGTCAGGCGATCGAGCAGCGAGGGCTGCAGGCGTTCGCGCAAGGTCAGGTCGGAAGGCAAGGCCATACGTCAGGCACCGGAAACAGGATCGAAATCGGAAAAACGGCAAACGCCCCCGGCCATTGGCGGCGGGGGCGTCGTGAATCAGCGCTTGGTGTTGGAGCGGATGTTCCAGCCGTACTTGATCGGCCCGCCGTCCTTGGTGCCATCGGCCTTCTGCGGCTGATAGTCGACCAACACCTGAGCGAAGTTCAGGGTGATGGTTTCGGTCAGGCGATCGTCGCCCCCCGAGCCGCCGGTGGTCAGCGAGGTGATCAGCACTTCTTCCAGGTTGATGATCAGGTACTCGACCTGGCTTTCGCCGCCGGCCTTGCGCACGGTCAGCTTGACCTTGTCGACGTGCTTGCCGCTGGAGCAATGCATCATCAGGTTCGGCGTGGCCTTGTCGACGTACTTGGTCAGCGAGATGTCCTGAATGTTGACCTTGCCCGCACCGCCGCCACCACCGACGTGCATGTTGCCGGACTGGGACATGCCCCAGCTCCAGGCCAGCACATCGATCTCGTCCTTGTGGGCCTTGTCCATGGACTCGCCCTTGATGTCGCCGATCTTGATGAAGATATCAACAGCCATGTTTTCTCCAGTGTGGTCTTCACCACGATGTTTTCAGTCAGAGCCCGCGCGAGGCTCGATTTCGAATGGGGCACAAACCTGTAGCAGCCGGCAAACCGTGCTGCTACAGGGCGGGCTTGATCAGGCGCCTTTGGCCGACGGCAGCTTGGAAACCAGACGCAACGACACGGTCAGGCCTTCGAGCTGGTAGTGCGGGCGCAGGAAGAATTTCGAGTTGTAGTAACCCGGGTTGCCCTCGACGTCCTCGACCACAACCTCGGCGGCGGCCAGTGGGTGCTGGGCCTTGGTGGTTTCGGTGGAGTGCGCCGGGTCGCCGTCGACGTAGTTCAGAATCCAGTCCTGCAACCAGCGCTGCATCTCATCCTTCTCTTTGAAGGAGCCGATCTTGTCGCGCACGATGCAC
>Ga0213820_1000208_pt1 | contig 54240 bp, 33 predicted proteins | sample MC6MC0910MG_FD_179889 | JGI IMG/M metagenome (GOLD analysis project Ga0213820, IMG submission 179889) | Enriched soil aggregate microbial communities from Iowa State University, Ames, United States - MC6-MC0910-MG | ecosystem: Environmental > Terrestrial > Soil > Unclassified | place: USA: Iowa... | reverse complement strand
TGCATCAGCTAATGCATTGATTGCTACTTCGTGGTCGTTTCCTGCTACATCTGTGAAGCCTGCTGCAGATGCCACTGGTACGATCGCAGATGCTACTAATGTTGCCGTTGCAGCCGTAGCTACGAATGAGGGTGGGGTGATTCCTGCTCACAATACAAAAAATGTAAACCATAAGCCTCGCGACAGCGAGGCTTATGGCTTACTGTGCTGAGCGGAAAGCCCCGCCGCGGTGGAAAATGTTTTCGTTCTTTTCGCTCAAATTGCTTTCCTTAGCCTTGCATCCACTATATTCATTTGGTAATAGATTTCTATAAATAGTATAATTTACATTACGTAAATAGTGTATTAACACTATTATGGTTTCATATATATGTACTGTAGAAAAATTGTTTTACTAGTATTGATGGTACGGAGTATGTGAAAAAAGCCGCTTGCGGTGTAAGTTCAAACCGAAAGTCGAGATAGGGAGATAGTAGACTTCCTTCATTAAGAAGTTGGTCTTGATTTAAGCAAATACTTAAAGAGGAGCTAAACGACAATGCCAAAAAAGAAATGGAACAAGTCTTTTAATGCTTTACTAGCATCAACTTTAGTTGCTAGTGTATCGATTCCAGTAATGCCAGCTCAAGCTGTCGCTGCCGGACCAGCAGCTGATTTGATTATCTCTGAATATATTGAAGGGTCGAGTAATAATAAGGCGATTGAACTTTATAATGGAACAGGTTCAACGATTGATTTAAGCCAATATAAACTTGAACTTTATACAAACGGTGGGACTACTCCTACAAACAAACAGACGTTAAGCGGAACTTTAGCACATAATGAGACGCTTATTATCTATAACTCTAGTGCTGTAGCAGCAATCAAAGATAAAGGTGGATTTGCATCAGCGGTTACTTCGTTCAATGGCAATGATGCGATTGTCTTGAAAAAGGGCGAAGAGGTAATTGATTCCTTTGGTCAAGTAGGCTTTGATCCAGGGAAAGCATGGGATGTAAATGGTGTATCCACTGTTGATAAAACATTGGTTAGAAAAAGTGCCGTGACGTTAGGTGACAAAAATCCAAGTGATGTCTTTGATCCTTCATTAGAATGGCAGCAATATCCAATCGATACATTTGATCATTTAGGCAGTCATGCAATGGACGGTGGAGAAGTAGGGCCTATTACAAAGGCAGAGGCAGTAACAGCTTCTACACCTTCTGGAACTGTTGCGGCTGGTACAGCGATTACCTTATCTTCTACAACAGATGGCGCAACGATTTATTACACAACAGATGGTACGGAGCCGACTGTGGAAAGTGCGGTTTATTCGCAACCAATTATCATTGATAAAACAACGACGCTAAAAGCAATTGCAGTAGCAGAAGGACTAGAAAATAGCGATGTCCAAACTTATAGTTACACAGTTAGTGGACAAGCAGATGTACTGTCTATCGCTAATGCAAGAACAGAAGCGAACGGTACTACTGTAACTATTAAAGGGATTGTAGCAGGGAAGCTGAAAAATACGATTTCGGTGCAGGATGGCACAGGTGGTATTGCCGTACGTCCATCTAGCCTCAATGTGGACATTGGTGACGAAGTAACGCTTAAAGGGAAGTTAGCGGATTATCGAGGATTACTGCAATTAGACGCAGCTCAAATCATCGATAAAGTCGCAGGTGTTGGTGCACCAACGGCAAAAGTCGTAACAGGTGCAGAGGTTGGAGAAGCAAATGAATCGCAACTCGTTACGGTAAAAAATGTGACGCTGTCGAACGCTCAAACAGGAAGCGGCTGGGCAAACTTCACTGCGAGTGATGGTAGCACTTTCTTAGTACGTGATGAAACCGCTACGCTTGGTTTAACAGCAGGCACAACATATGAATCGATTACAGGCATTGTCCAACAGTTCGATAATGATTACCAAGTGATTCCGCGTTCTGTAAATGATATAGTCGTCGATAGTAAAGCATTAAAACCAGCAATCGCATCTCCTGGTAGTGGAACATTCGTTGGTAAAACAACTGTTACTTTATCGACATCTACAGCAAATGGTGAAATCTATTACACAGTAGATGGTACTGATCCAACTGTAGCAGGTACGAAATACACAACGCCAATCGACATTACGGCAAATACTACATTAAAAACAGTTGTGAAAGCTAGTGATGGCTCGTTTAGTGAAGTGATGACCTATGACTATAACATTACTGATGCATTGCAAATCCATGATATTCAAGGGGAAGGGCATGCTTCACCATATGCTGGTAAAACTATTGAGGGCATTGAAGGGATCGTAACGTATTCATTTTCTTTAAATGGTAGTTATTATTATACGATTCAAACGCCTGATGACTTGGCGGATAATAATCCGAATACATCGGAAGGTATTTTACTTTATAGTGGGAAAAACGCTTGGCCAATTCAAGTGGGGAATTTAGTTTCGGTCAAAGGTAAAGTAGATGAATATGCGTACGATGGCTATAGTGATGCCAACCAAACGGATTTAAAAACAACGCAAATCAATGTACGAAATGACCAAGGTGGCAAAGTTGAAGTACTAAAAAGTAGTGTAGCCTTACCAAAAGCCATTCAAATCGATAAATTAAAAATGTCATTTAGCCAAATTGACAGTGACAATCTGCAAGTTTTCAACCCAACCATTGATGCCATCGATTTCTGGGAAAGTATTGAAGGCATGCGCGTGGAAGTGGGCAATGTCAAAGCTGTCGGTCCACAAGAACATGGTGATTTAGTAACGGTTCTGGAAAGTGAACCAACGAACACCCTTCATGGTGGCGTGTTATATGAAGAAGGGAAAACAAACCCGAATCGTATCCAATTTAGATTAGAACCGAACGGAACGGCTCGTGACTTTGAAGTGGCAACAGGTGATAAGTTCAATGGACCGATTACAGGTATTGTTGGCTACTCTTATCAAAACTTTAAAATTTATGTGCCATTAGATCAGATGAAGCAAGCACATGTAAAAGGTGCGGCAACACCTGAGACAACAAAAATTGTTAAAGCAGAAGATAAGGTAACAATTGCTTCCTATAATTTAGAAAACTTCTCTAATAATAAATCATCTACTTCAGATGACAAGGCGCGTAAATTAGCGCGAGCAATTGCTGTTGATATGCAAACGCCAGACATCGTTGGGGTAACAGAAGTTCAAGATAATAACGGTGAATCTGCTGGTGATTCAAAGGCAGATCAAAGCTATCAACGTTTAATTGATGCCATTAAAGCGGCAAGTGGTGTTGAATATAAGTTTGTCAATATTGACCCAGTGAATAATGCAGACGGTGGAGCACCTAACGCTAATATTCGTGTTGGTTTCCTTTACAATCCAGCAAGAGTGAACTTGAAGGAAGGTAGCCCAGCAGGGGATGCAACGACTGCTGTTGGTTATCAAGACGGTCAATTAACGTTAAACCCAGGTCGAATTGACCCAACAAATGAAGCATTTAATAATAGTAGAAAACCGTTAGCTGCACAATTTGAATTCCAAGGTGAAGATGTTATCGTGATTGCTAACCACTGGAATTCTAAATCAGGCGACACGCCATTATTCGGTGCAATTCAACCACCGCAATATAAAAGTGAAGTGCAACGTCAAAAAATCGCCAATATTGTTTATGGCTTTGTGAAAGATATTAAAACAAAAAATCCTGATGCAAACGTTGTATCATTAGGTGATTTTAACGATTATCAATTTGCTGCACCTCTTAAAATTCATGAGGGTGAATTGATGACAAATATGATTAATAAAGCAGAAGACGCGGATCGTTACACATATTTATATCAAGGGAATTCACAAGTATTAGACCATATTTTAGTGTCTAATAACCTGAAAGACAAAACGTTGATTGATATTCTTCATATTAATGCCGACTTTACAGATATGGCAGGCCGTGCAAGTGACCATGATCCTGTTATGGTGCAAGTGGACTTGAAAAAAGGCTCAACTGTGGAGCCGATTGTACCTGAAATCACTTATTACTATGAGAACTTTAAGAAAAACATTTTAAACATTACAAAGCCTAGTGTGGCATTGCATTTAGATGCTGCGTCACATATTACGAAAGGCGTACATCTTAAAGGGAAGTATGTAGAGCTTCATGGTGAAGGCTTTAAAACGACGGATGTAATCATTACGCCAAATCATCCAGGTTCTATTGTGGACTTAAAAGGCAATACGTTTAAAAAGATTACAATTGAAGGTAAAAATGTTAGTGAAATTCGAGGCGCGGACAATATCGACTTTAAATTGATTGAACTAACGAAAGGTGCAACGTTAGAGAACATAAAATTCACGAATTCCAAAGGGGACATCATTGTACCTTTTGAAAACAAGCAACCAGTCGTAAAAAAACCTATTTCAAACCAGACAGTAGCTGTAGGTACAGCGATTACAATTGATTTAACTGAACATTTCGCTGATCCTGATAATGACAAACTGACATTTACAGCGACAAAAGGGTCAATCAATGGCAATCTATTAACGCTAAATTTAGAAGCGGGTAGTCATATTGTAGGTGTTACAGCATCCGATGGTAAGAAAAGTGTTACTGCTAACTTTAGTGTTAGCGTAACAGCTAACAATGACTACTATGCATCTGCATACGACAAAGAAGGGCTAGCATTAAAAAAGGCGCTACACGATATTATTTCCAATCAAAAAGTACTGTCATATGACGATGCATGGGATGCATTAAGATATACGGATGAAGACCCGAATAATGTCAATAATGTACTGTTATTTTACTCTGGTAAATCAAGCCCGAAAACAAATAACGGTGGCAATGTAGGGAACTGGAATCGAGAGCATACGTGGGCTAAATCACATGGTAATTTCGGTACAAGCAATGGACCAGGAACAGATATCCATCATTTACGCCCAACCGATGTACAAGTGAATAGTTCAAGAGGCAATTTAGACTTTGACAATGGTGGTAGCCCAGTCGCTGGCTGTAACGGTTGCTTGAAAGATTCAGATTCCTTTGAGCCACCTAATAATGTAAAAGGCGATGTCGCTCGTATTTTATTTTATATGGCAACTCGTTATGAAGCAGGGGATAAAGTGGATCTCGAACTAAATGACAAAGTCAACAATGGCACAAATCCTTACCACGGTAAACTGTCGGTTCTTTTACAATGGCATCAACAAGATCCTGTAGATGACTATGAAAAGCGTAGAAACGAAAGAATCTACGAAATCCAAGGCAACCGCAATCCATTCATCGACCACCCGGAATGGGTAGAAACGATTTATAGTAATAAAGCAGCGTTAAAAATGGTGAACTAAAAAAACAACCAGCCTGTTGTCAGTGATTTAAAGCTGATGGCAGGCTGGTTTTATTAGTTTTTTAATTTTTATATAACCTTGATAAAACTAACATGGCCAATTCTTTTGTAATATCAAATTTTACCTATTTGCTATTCTAAACGAAAGCATTTGCTGTCAGCTATCAAAGTAGATTACAAGTATCACCATTGCAAACATCGACAAACTATGACATGCTTAATAGAGAGAAAGTATTAGGAGAATGTTGTAGTGATAAAAGAATGGGATTTACTACGTGTGGTGGCATGCCTATCCATTTTACTATTGCATACATCATCGTGGATTATTATGGAGGTTGGGGCAGAGCCGGAGCAGCAATTTTACTTGTTTTTACGTATTGCACTTTGCTATGCAACACCGACGTTTATTGTGTTATCCATTTTAATATTGTCGAATCGTTATCGTGAGCGACTACCGAGTAATTTTTGGTCGAGTCGTATTCAATATATTTTTGTGCCTTTTTTAGTGTGGGCTTTTTTAGATGCGTTAATAGTGGAGTCGATTTATCGAAAAGGTTTGCTATGGGACAAGTACTATCATAACGTAGTGTCTGGTGAGTTTGTCGGCTGGTTTGTCGTCGTCATTATGCAACTATATGTGATAATAGCGCTGATGAAGCGGTTTAAATGGTCGATTGCTTGGTTTTTACCTATTAGTGTGTTAATTACACTTGTCCATCATGCGGTCATTCAGTTACCATATCCTATTTTTGAGGACAATGTGATGGTAATTCGTTTACTATTCACGGGCTGGCTCGGGTATTTTGCTGTGGCCTATGCGATTGGTGTTTATTATGAACAGATTGCGGAGTTGGCGAAGAAGTATCGCGGCGCAACTTTAGTTTTCGTGTTGCTATCTATGGTGTTCTTATATATCCGTGTACAACTGGGCTACACAGAAGTGCATTCGAGACGACTCGATTTAGTGCCCCTTGTTCTTAGTATTGTACTTTGTATTATCGCCTGGGGACAATCACTTCCAGCGACGAAGGTCGTTCGTCTAATTAGTCAGTATGCCTTTATGATTTACCTTATCCATTGGGAAGTGCTACGCCTATCAACAAGTTGGTTCGTGGCGCATTTTGACAGCACCATAACTCGTGTTCCACTGCTTCTGCTATGGACGCTTGTTGTGTGTATCGGACTGACAAAGCTGTTGTCTTTCCTACCATTTAGCCAATATGTTGTTGGCAAGCTGAAGAAACGTTAAAAGCAGTGATTTCTATAATAGAAATCACTGCTTTTTTGTAGTTGGTAGTGCGTCGCGATTCCGGATAGATTAGGGTGAATCGCGGGTAAAACCCTTGGAATCGCGGGTAAACCTGAGCGAATCGCTGGTAGATCCCTTGGAATCGCCGATAAACCTGTGCTAATCGCCGATAGACTCGTGCGAAACGCCGATAGAACCTCGGGAATCGCCGATAGACTCGTGCGAATCGCCGATAAACCCGAGTGAATCGCTGGTAGACACTAGAATCGCCAGTAAATTCGTGCGAAACGCCACCAACATTGTGGCAAACGCCACTAAAACAGCGTGAATCGCCACATAACTTGGGCGAATCGCCATCAAACCCGAGCGAAACGCCACTAACCGGGGAAAATCGCCGATAGACCCATGCGAACCGCCGGTAGAACCCACGGAATCGCCGATAAACCCGAGCGAATCGCTGATAGAACTCTGAGAATCGCCGATAAACTCGTGCGAAACGCTGATAAACTCGTGCGTAACACCACGAAATCCTGAATAAGCATTATAAGTTGAATTTGCTCAAACTTTATTGAATTCGTAAAATCGGTTTAATTGCCTCGCCATTTTTGGATGCTAAAAATGCTTCATTGATTTGGTCGAAGTCATAAAATTTCACTAGTTTATCGAATGGGAATTGGCCCGCTTTATAGTACTCTACTAATTGAGGAATAAAGACGTTTGGCACTGAATCTCCTTCAATGACACCCATCATTGTTTTACCTTCAGCCATAATGTCATTGTGTACATCAATTGCCATTTCTGGTGTTACGCCTACAACTGCTGCTACACCGAGGGGACGTAGCGCTTGTAAACATTGGCGAACTACTGGAGGAACGCCTGTTGTATCGACTGCGTATTTTGTACCACCATTTGTTAATTGTTTAATTTCTTTTACAACATCTAGTTTTGAACCGTTAAATGTATGTGTTGCACCTAGCTCTTTAGCTAATTCTAATCGTGAATCGTGTACATCCACGGCAATAATTGATTTACAGCCTACAATTTTTGCAGCCATAATCGCACTTAATCCTACAGCACCCGCACCATAAATCGCTATAGTTGAGCCGAATTCTGGTTTGATTTTATTTAAAACAGTACCTGCACCTGTTTGAATACCACAGCCTAAAGGTCCAAGTAATGCTAAATCTACATCTTTATCTACTTTTACAACATTACGCTCATGTGAGATGGCAAAAGTACCGAAAGAAGATTGACCGAAGAATGTTGAAAGTGGCTGGCCATCTTTAGATAAACGATGTGTGTAATCATCATGTGTACCGCCAAAGTTTAAATCATTGAAAGTTTCACATACAGTTGGATGACCTGTTAAACAGTGATCACAATGTCCACAATGCGCAAATGATAGGACAACGTGATCGCCTTTTTCCAAACGAGTAACACCTTCACCGACTTCTTCAATAATTCCCGCGCCTTCATGTCCAAGAACGGCTGGTAGTGGGGCGATTGCTGCATCACGTGCCACTGCATCTGTATGACAAACACCTGTACTTACAATTTTCACTAACACTTCATTCGCTTTGGGAGCTGCTAGTTCTACTTCTTCAATAATAAAATCCTGACCTTGTCCAGGTGTAACTGCTGCTTTAATTTTCATAAATAATCCTCCGTTTAGTGCAAATTATTGAAATTCGCTATCATTGTAATCGTTTACAGAAATCGCTACAATATATTCAAATCTATATCTATATTCATTATGATTCATAAGGGGAGATACTATGCAGCTTTTACAGTTACAATACTTTTTAGCTGTGGCAAGGACGGAGCATATGTCTCAATCTGCACTTTCTTTAAATATTACACAGTCATCATTAAGTAAAACGATTGCCAAATTAGAAGATGAATTAGGTGTCCCTTTATTCGATCGAGATGGTAAGAAAATTCGTTTGAATAGTTATGGAAAGTATTATGCACAGGAAGTAGAGCGAGCATTAACAATTTTACAAGAAGCACATGAAGAAGTTCTCGAAATGGCTGATATAGAGGAAGATCGCGTATCCGTTAGTGTGATGAGCTCCACAATCCTACCACTAATATTTAGGAGTTTCTATGATCGTAGACCGAATATTCGTATTCAACAATCCATCTTACCTGATTCAGTAGCAAAGGAACGTCTTATTAGCGGGGAAATTGAGTTATGTGTTTCCAATACACCGATTACAGGAACGGATATTGAATGGCTTCCTGTTTTAAAGGAACGATTAGATTTAATTGTTCCTAAAAATCATAGACTTGCTCAATTCGATGAAATCGATTTACTCGAAGCAAAAAATGAACGTTTTATAGGATACAAATCTGGTTTAGAATCGATTAGCATGTTTGAGGAATGTTGTTTAGAAGCGGGGTTTACACCAAACATTGTATTTGAAGGGACGGAAATGTCAATTGTTTTACAGCTTGTTAATGAAGGACAAGGTATTTCATTTTATCCCGAATACTCCTTTTTAGGTGAACAACTAGCAAATACTAAAATCATTCGCTTGAATAATAGTCACTGTTATCAAATGGTAGGTTTCGCATGGTTAAAAAACAAAAAGTATTCTTATGTATCAAAGCAATTCCGTCAACATATGATTCAAGCATTTATAGACATTCATAATAAAAATAATAGATAAGAAAAAGCCGAATAAAATATTCGGCTTTTCTTAATTTCTATATTCGATAGAACTTGGAGAATCGCAGGTAGAACCAGGGTGAATCGCGGATAAACCTGGGCGAATCGCTGATAAAACCCTTGGAATCGCGGATAAACCTGTTCGAATCGCTGATAAAACCCTTGGAATCGCGGGTAAACCTGTTCGAATCGCTGATAGAACCCTTGGAATCGCGGGTAAACTCGTACAAATCGCAGATAAACCCGAGCGAATCGCTGGTAGACACTAGAATCGCCAGTAAATTCGTGCGAAACGCCACCCCCCCTGTGGAAAACGCCACTAAAACAGCGTGAATCGCCACAAAACTTGGGAGAATCGCCATCAAACCCGAGCGAAACGCCACAACCCGGGAGAAATCACCGATAGAACCTCGTGAATCGCCGATAAACCCGAGTGAATCGCTGATAGAACCCTCGAAATCGCCGATAGACCCATGCAAATCGCCGATAGAACCCTTGGAATCGCGGGTAAACCCCCGGAATCGCCGATAAACCCGTGCAAACCGCCGATACCCCTATGCACAATAAAATTTGAACTATTTTTTACTCCGGCATTAATTTTAAATTACGATCATTATAAGCAAGAACGACATAGTCTGGTTGCATGCTTTGTAAGTAAGGAATGATTTCTTTATCCAAATAACGTAAGTCCAAAATAGTTAGCGTTTTAAAGTGACTGGCTACATGAAATTGAATCGTGTTAAAGTATGAATCTTTAATGACGACGAGGTGCTTGTCGCTGTCATAGTTTTTATTGACGATCGTGAGCTCGGCAAAGTCACGGCTGTAAGCTTCGGCGTAGTTCACGACTGCATCGGCACTCATTTGTTTGGCGCGACCGTACACTGCTTCATACGGTGCAGTGACGCCATCTTCAATCGTACCGTCGTAAATAGTAAATTGTGTTGCGAATGAATCTGGCTCGTTGTAGCAGATTTGTTCATCATTATCGACGGTCATATACAGAATTTTATTCCATGAGCCGGCGAATTGATTTGGTAAACAAAATGTCTTCTCTTCATCATATGGAATGGGTGCTATCGTTTCGCCAAGTCGTTCGCTTAGTGTGCTAATAAATGCCTCGTAACCAGAGTACGCACCACGGATCGTCCAGTGATGATCGGTTTTATAGAAGTTGCGCTCAGCAGAAAAATCATCCTGCATGTCATTATAAAGACGAAGATTGTCTACGCCAGCTGCTGTGACCAATTCGTGCAGTTTTGTATTGTTGGCGATACCCGCATCTTCAGGCATATAGCCTGGACTTGGCTCACGTGAATAAGTTGCCTTTGCTGGTAGTGAGTAAAATGTAAACGGAATATGTTTTTCGGCTAGCCCCTCGCTTAAATGCTGTAAATCCGAGGCAAAGGAAGCTAGCTCTTCTTCCGGTTTGGCTGCGGCTGGCTTGGAAATAATCCAGCCACTTTTATCATCTACTGCGTACTTATCGTTTAAATACGTTTTGCCTACAATACGCTGAAAATTAACGTAATTGCGCATCCATGTATCACGTGCTGGAAACTGATCCGAAATATACGTTTCAACTTGTTTGGACCAATCACCTGAAAAGATTTCCTGTGGACTAGGTGTGATGTTAGCAGATGCTAATGCACGGTTTTCCATTTCTGATTGCGGGCGATCCACAGTTAATACATGCACGACGAAGCCACCGAAAATGATGCAAAAAAATGTAATTGGTAATAGATACGTTTGAATTTTTCGCATGATGTCCCACCTAAAATCTAAAGTAAATGAATGGATTATGTGTTGCGTTCACTAAAAACATCGTAATGAATAACAAAAGAGCACCATAGTAAATGGTTTGCGTAATGCGTAGGCTCCAGTCAAATGACAGGGAAGTGCTAGCCTTTTGCTCGCTCCAGTTGTGATAAATCTTATAAATCGGCATCGCAAATATAATTGCGATCACAAAGTAAATAGCATAATCCTTTGTCAGTAAAATCGTTTCATAATTGTACAATGGAGCATCCGTTAGCCCAAACATTGTTTTGATAAATGCAAATGCGTATGTAAAGTCATTCGCTCTAAAGAAAACCCAGCCAATCATGACAATAACCAGAATATACATATGTCGTAATACACGTGGAATACGCGCTAACCATTTCAGCAGTACCCATTTTTCCAGGCAGATTAATATCCCATAGTAAAAGCCCCAAGCCATAAAGGTCCAGCTAGCCCCGTGCCAAAAACCAGTTAGTGTCCATACCACAAGTAAATTGCGATATAGCTTCCATTCGTGGCTTACACGACTACCACCGAGTGGGAAGTAGACATAATCTCTAAACCAACTACTAAGTGAAATATGCCAGCGACGCCAAAAGTCTGTAACAGATTGTGCTATATACGGATAGTTAAAGTTTTCTTCAAATTTAAAGCCAAAAATACGAGCTAACCCAATAGCCATATCACTATAGCCTGAGAAGTCGAAGTAGATTTGTAGGGAGTAAGCTAAAATCCCAATCCACGCAGTACCCGTTGTTAAATCCCCACCAGATAAGCTAAATACATGATCAGCTATTTCACCCATTGGATTGGCAATCAGTACTTTTTTCGCCAAGCCTTGCACAAAGCGGCGCGTCCCAATCATCCAATCTTCTGAAGTAGCAAGACGTTTTTTTATTTGCTCAGCGACTGTTTGATAGCGAACGATAGGTCCAGCAACGAGCTGCGGAAATAAAGTAATGAACAGTGATAAATCCAAGAAATTGCGCTGTGCCTTGACGTCTTTGCGATAAACATCGATTACATAACTAAGTGCTTGGAACGTGTAAAACGAAATCCCAATTGGCAGTGGCACAGCCTGCCATTCAATCGGTTGGGCTAAATAATTGTTAATAATGTCTACGAAAAAGCCCGCATATTTGTAATAGCCTAAGATCGCTAAATTACTGACAATGACTAACCAAAGGAGCGTTTTGCGCTTCGATTGTGAAGCGGTGTTTTCAATGACAATACCGAGCACATAATTGAGCACAATGGATAACATCATTAAAAGCACATACTTCGGTTCACCCCAAGCATAGAAGAACAAACTGGCCAACAGTAAAATCGTATTGCGTAACATCTTCGGTGAGATGAAGTACAAAACAATTACTAATGGCAAAAAGACATATAAAAAAATAAGACTACTAAATACCATTTCTGTCAAATCCCCATCTCTGTAAATGATAGAACTTCTTGAATCGCTGGTAGACTCGGGCCAATCGCCGATAGAAAGCTATGAATCGCCGGTAGACCAGGGCCAATCGCCGATAGAATGCCATGAATCGCTGGTAAACCAGAGCCAATCGCCGATAGAATGCCATAAATCGCTGGTAAACCCAGCTATACCGCGGATAGGAGCTCAGTAACTGCAGATAGAATAAAGTCTACTTATCTAGATTCTGGTTTCCAAAAAAACTTAATCCATTTTTCCAAGGGAATAAATGAATAAATTACCTATATTATTGTAACGTAAATTCATGAATTGTTCACTATTCCATTAAGAGGGGAATTTGGCTTAGTAAAAAAAACCTGGAAGGAAAAAAGTATCAAGTCGTGTGGGTAAAATGGTATATTTTATGCGTAAAATCTACGTTTTCCCACTAATTATTGGGTGGTAGATAATATATAAATGAACTAAAATTTGTATTTGTAACCAATGAAGTATTACTGTTACCACATCTTTCATTCCAGATATTTCACATGGAAATATATGTTCTACTTCTCTTATAATAGAATCGTAGTCATAAAAGTGGCTAATTTATCTAGGAGGTTTTTAGACATGAAACAAAAATATAGCAAATGGGTTGTCGGCGCAGCATCAGCAGCTCTAGTAGCATCAGCAATTGTACCAGTAGCTAGCGCAGCAAGCTTTTCTGATATTGAATCAAGTGATCACAAGGACGCTATCTTAGCATTAGCGGACGCAAACATCGTAGGCGGATACCCAGATGGTACATTCAAACCGAACGCAGTGGTAACACGTGGTAACGTAACAAAATTCTTAGGTAAATGGTTAGTATCAGAAGGTTATGAAATTCCAACTGATTACAAAACAGAAGCTCGTTTCACTGACCTTCCAACTACAACTCCTGACCAAGAATTATTACAATATGCAGCACTTGTTAAAGACGCTGGCGTATTCAAAGGTTCTAACAACAAATTAATGCACACAAACAACATGTCTCGTGAACAAATGGCTGTTGTATTAGTACGTGCTATCAACACTGTATACGGTGTAGATTTAGTAGCAGATTACAAAGAATCTGAATTCAAATCTGCAATCACAGACTTAGATAAAGCTACAGCAACTGAAAACCGTGAAGCAATCATCGCGTTAGAATATGCTGGCCTTACAAACGTTAAAGCGTTCAACCCTAAAAACTCTTTAACTCGTGGTCAATTCGCATCATTCTTAAACCGTACAATCACTAACGTTGCAGGTTTAACTGTTAAAGAAGCGAAAGCAGTAGATGCTACTACATTAGAAGTAACTCTTTCTGATGACACTAAACACACTGTAAAATTAGAAACTCCACTTGAAGAAAACAAAGCAACTAAAGTAGAGTTCGAAATCGAAGGTAAAAAATATTCTGCTGAAGTTACATATGAAGTAACTAAATTCAAAGTAGAATCAGCTAACGCTACAAACGGCACAATCACTGTTAAATTAGCAGAAAAAGCTGAAGCAGTAGAAGCTAAAAACTTCACAGTAACTCAAGCTATCAACGGTGGCGAAGCTACAGCAGTAAAAGCTTCTTCAGCAGTACTTGCAGCTGACGGTTTAACTGTTACATTAACAGTTGATAAAGTAGCAGCTCAAGAAACTACTGAACAATCTGTTGTTTACACTGTAAACGAAGTTGCAGCTCCTGCATTTGTTGTTGATGCTTCAATTTTCAAAGTAACTTCAGTTACTGCAATTAACGGTAAAACTGTAGAAGTTAAATTCTCACAAGCTGTTAAAAAATCAACAGTTGTTAACTCTGGAAAATTAGTAAATGTTTCATTTACTTCTTTAGAAACTCCAGCTAAAACAATCACTTCAGCATCAGCTGACGCAGAATTAAGCGAAGATGGTAAAACATTAACAATTACTGCACAAACTTCAGAAGTATTTGAAGGTCGTTACCAAGTAAAAGCTGAAAATGTTGAAACAACAAAATCAGAAAAATTACCAAAATATGATGAAATCATTAACTTAGGTAAAGATACAGTAGCACCATCAATCGTATCAGCTACAAAAGTTAACGCTACAACAACTAAAGTAACTTTCTCTGAAGCTGTTACAGTAGCTGCTAATAGCATTACTTATAAATTAGCTGATGGTACAGTAGTTCCTGCTTCTGATGTAACTGTAAATTCTTTAACAGGTAAAGAAATTACATTCACAGTTGCATCTGGTAAATATGTTGGTAAAACAATTAACGCAACAATCGTTGGTGCTGTAGATGCAGCAGGCAACGTTTTAGCTCCAAACCCATCAACATTCTCAATGCAAGTTGGTGATAAAGACGGAGTTGCTCCAACAGTAACATCTGTAAAATCATTAGGTGCAAATAAATTAGAAGTAGTATTCTCAGAAGAAGTACAAGGATTTGCTACAACAGACGCTTTAACTGCAGCAGCAAACTTCACTTTAACTGGTGGTACAGTAGCTTCAGTAACTGCAACTAAAATCGAACAAGATACAACAGATAAAAAGAAATATGTTGTAACTTTATCAGGTTCTGCAATTACTAGCCCTGCAACTTCAGCTCTAGGCGATGCAAAAGTAATTAAAACTAACATTACTGACCTTTCTGGTGAGCCAATGGCAGCAGACTACAATTCAATTGTTAATATTACAGCTGATACTACAGCTCCTACTTTAGTATCATCTTCAGTAGTTACTGAAGCTGGCGCTAAATATTTAGAATTAGTATTCAGTGAATCAATGGATGCTACAACACCAATCGCTATCTCTGGTACAGCTACTTCTTACAAAGATTATGTGACTACTACTGGTGCATTAACATTAGGAACAGTTACACAAGGTGCTTCAGATAAAGTAGTACGTGTTGCATTAGCAACTACACAATTTGCTGGCGCTGCTCTTGACGCTGGTACTAAATATGACTTTAAAATTACAGCAAAAGATGCTAACGCTGTAGAAACTACATCACCAATCGCAGTTTCATTTACAAATGAAGCTGTTGCTAGCACTAACAAACCAGTAATTGAAAACGTTACTGCAAATGTTATTAATGCTTTAAATGTAACTAACAACACAATCGATTTAGTATTCGACCGTGAATTAGATGGTGCTTCAGCAACTAACGCAGCTAACTATACTATCGCTGGTGTAGCTGTAAAATCTGCTACATTATCAGCAGTATCAGGTGGAAAACAAACTGTTACATTAACTTTAGATACTAACGAATTAACTGGTAACCGTGCGATTACAGTTGCAAACGTTAAATCTAAAGCTGGTATTGCAATGGATACTTTCTCAGGTCTTGTTAACTTAACTGAAAACGTTAAACCTGAAGTTAAAACTGCTAAAATCACAGGAACTAAAACTATCGAAGTAACATTCTCTGAAGCGGTTCAAGCTGCAGGATTTACTGTAAACGATGACTTTGTTCTTAAAGTAGGTTCAACTACAATTGCTACAACTGACTACACTGTTGTACCAGTAGTTGGCGATGCAACTAAAGCTACAATTACATTAACAAATGCTTTAACTTCAGCTAATCTTGCTGAAACAATTACACTTGAAACAGTTGTTAGCTCAACTGATGCAATTAAAGATTTAGCTGAAAATACAGTTAAAACTGGTATTGTTACAGTTGCTAAATAATTCAAGTTTATAATCTAAGGATTCCTTTTATAGGATTAATTGATTATAAAAAACCCTGCACGAGAGCAATCTCTGCAGGGTTCTTTTAATTTAACAATAAAGTTGCTAGCCCTATCATCGATATAGATGTTAGGGTTATTTATATTTTTAAACGGTTTAACAATACATAACTATGAATCATTATGAAACTTTTCCTATTAATCCCACGTATTATCATAGTATGATAGATAAAATGTGTAGGGGGTTGAGCGGATGAAGCGAAACAGTTTATTTCATGGGGCAATGGTTGCAGCATTAGCGACAAGTGCTATTGTTGTGGTGCCGACAGCGCAGGCAGCTGAAGGTTTTAGCGATGTGGATATGTCGAAAGAGTATGGTGCAGCGGTCAAAGATTTAGCCGGGCGAGGCATTATTAATGGTTATGCAGATGGTACGTTCAAGCCGTTTGCGGATGTGACACGTGGACAAGTTGCTAAAATTTTGGCGAACTTATTGGCGTTAGATACAAATGTGGTAGATCCGAACTTTACGGATGTTCAACAAAGTGATGAATACTATGGCGCGATTGCGGCATTAGCCAATGAAGGAATTGCATCCGGTTTTGCGAATGGTAGCTTTGGTATAAATCAAGCCATTACACGGGAGCAGTTAGCGACGATGTTAACGGCTGCTTATCAACTAGTAAATGATACAAACGATTGGACACTACCATTTACAGACATTGTGAAATATTCAGATGCCTATTATGCGGTTGGTCCTTTATTTGAACACAATATTACTAAGGGAATAACAGCCACTACATTTGGCTTAAAAGAAACAGTGAAGCGTTCGCAGCTGGCGTTATTTATTCAGCGTATTGAAGCGATGCAAGCAAACCGTGTCATGCAAAAGTTTTCTGCTCGTGATTTAGGTGCAAGTCAATTGGATGCCTATTCTTATGACAATGTTGCGACAGATGGTGAACATGAATTTTTCAAAATTCACCATACAACGAATGGCATAACGGTGGAGGCATTGCGAGAAGGCTCGGGCTACTTTATGTTGATTGGCTACAATATCGATCAGGATGAAAACTATGAGGTCGTCGAAACTCAAAAGTATAAAGTCGTTGTGACCGAAGTCGACGGCAAGCTTCAGCTTAATTGTCAGCAAACGGATGAAATAACACCTGGCTCAGCATTACTGTTTGAAGAGGAGTTAGGTTTTGATCCAATTCATATTCAATTAACGACTGCTAAAGGTTATGATGTGAGTGAGAAAGTCTTTGTGTATCAACCATTTGATTTTGATGGTTGGGAGCAAGAAAGCATTCCGCAAGGCGGCAATTACGAGTTGAAGTTATTGCAAGCGGGAGACTATATCGCGACATTGTCTGATGATAAAGGCCATTCCGTGCGCGTAGGCATTCGAGCGGAAACGGATGGCTATGATATGTACACGTCAGCAGCGCTTGAAAAAAGCAGTGCATTTATTGCAACGAGTGACATAGGCTTTACCGTAAAAGATGTAAGTATTGAGCAATACACAGGGGCAATGATTGATGACAAAATTGTGGATGTTGAACATTCAGCTGATGGTGTAACGCTTAAAAAGGTAGGCAATGGAGATGCCCTTTTTGCCATTCGCCTAGATGGTACAAATGGTGAAAAACTATATGTGCACGGCATGATGTACGAGTTATGCGGAATATCATCCATGTACTATGAATTAGCAACACAACAAGATATGGAGAATGCATGGTGAATCGCGGGTAAGCTCGTGCGAATCGCTGATAAAACCCCGGGAATCGCGGGTAATCTTTGAGAAATCGCTGATAGAACCTTAGGAATCGCGGGTGACCCAGGTGAATCGCCACGAAAACTTCGGGAATCTCCAGTAAACATGGAGAAACCGCAACTAACCTTGGAGAAATCGCCAAATACCCATGATCACATAGTATAAATTAAGCCTTTTGTATGGTGATGCGTCATTCAATCATACAAAGGGCTTTTTATCGTAGGTGTAACATATTTTGTGAAATATGAATATGGATAGAGCGATGACTAATTTTCCTCATTTTATAAATATGTCCGATAAGGGAGGACTCCATGAAACCCCGCATTTTAATTGCCAGTCCTGTGCGACAGAAGCCTTCTATTTTAGCTTATTTTCTATTTTCACTTCAATCGTTAGAGCAAGAAGAACTTGAGGTGGATTTTTTATTTATCGATGATAATGACGATTCGCAATCAACGGAGCTTTTAACATTGTTCCAATCCAAAATCGAACGCGTAAAAATTTTCAAAAATGATCAAAAAAATGATCTATATATGAAGGATGAACAGACACATTATTGGACAGATTCACTTATTGAAAAGGTTGCCAAAATGAAAGACTCTATTATTGAACATGCCATCCAATTACAATATGATGGATTGTTGCTGATAGATTCTGATTTACTGTTGGTTCCAAGTACAGTGCAAAACTTATGGAACGAACAAAAGGATATTATTTCAAATATATTTTGGACGCAATGGCATCAAAATGACGACGCGCTACCGCAAGTTTGGATGATGGATGAATATACGTTATATCAAATAAATAATGGAGAAAAATTAGATTCAGTAGAAATCGCCAATCGAACTTCTGCTTTTTTAGAGAAATTAAAAGTGCCGGGTGTTTATGAAGTAGGGGGGCTAGGGGCTTGTACATTAATAAGTCGACAAGCACTTTTAAAAGGTGTGCGTTTTAAACAGTTGAAAAACCTATCTTTTTGGGGTGAAGATCGACATTTTTGTATTAGAGCTTCCGCTTTGGAATTACCGTTATTCGTAGATACTCGTTTCCCTGCATTTCATATTTATCGGGAATCCGATTTAGTCGGAGCTGAAACATTTAAAAATGAAATCATTATCCCTTATAAAAAAAACGTCACAGTTAGTTTATGTATGATTGTTAAAAACGAAGAGCAAGTATTAGCTCGTTGTTTATCTTCCTTACAAGGATTAGTGGATGAAATCATTATTGTTGATACAGGTTCCACCGATAAAACAAAAGAAATAGCTAAGCAGTTTACTAATCACATTTATGATTTTCAGTGGGTCGATGACTTTGCAAAAGCGCGCAATTTTTCATTTAGCAAAGCGACAAAAGATTATATTTTATGGCTAGATGCTGATGATGTTTTACATGAAAGGGAAAGAACACATTTTTTCAACTTAAAAAAAGAGCTGGCTAATATTGAAGCGGATAGTGTAATAATGGATTATTTTTTAGCAGTCGATCAGCATGGAAATCCGACATACAGTATTAAACGAAACAGGCTCGTAAAACGTTCTTGTTATTTTAATTGGGTTGGGGCAGTACATGAATACTTGTCCGTCCATGGTACGGTTATTCAAAGTGATATCGCGATTACACATCGCAAAGAACAAGCGCACACAGATCGTAATTTGAACATTTATAAACAGCGTGAAGAGCAAGGAAAACCGTTTTCTGCACGTGATTTGTTTTACTATGGAAATGAATGTAGAGACCAGGCGTTGTATGAAGAAGCGATTGAGAAATACAAACAATTTTTAGCTACAAAACAAGGTTGGATTGAAGATGAAATCGCTGCGTATTTAAATTTAGCACACTGTTATGAAAAGCTAAAAGCGCGTGATAAACAGTTGCAATTTTTAGTTAAACCATTAGCCTACGGCATGCCACGCCCAGAAATTTGTTGTCGCTTAGGTGCGAGGTTTTTACAAGATGAACAATATGAACAAGCCATCTATTGGTATGAACAAGCGATATTAGTGAAAAACAAGGCAATGCAAGGGAATTTAGTGGAACATGCAGCTTGGACTTGGCTTCCATATAGTCAATTAGCTATTTGCTATGAACGACTTGGACAGCATGACAAAGCAGAAGAATATCGGTGCCTGGCACACGAACAATTCTGAATTGTTCGCGTGCCAGGCACTCACACAATTCCCACACAATTCAACAGCAAAAAAGTGTTAGCGTGACAACAGTCACGCTAACACTTTTGTTCATTAAAAAATAATATATTTAACGTAATCTTTCCAACCGACTTCTTTGAAATGGTGCCAGTCAATTTTTTTCACAGGCATTGAACAGAAAGTACGTGCTAAAATATTGCGCTTTTCATTTGGCAGCATTGGTGTGCCTTCATCGAAGTAGCTTGTAAAGATGGTTGAATCTTTCGTTGTAAAGGCAACATCAATATCCTCAAGACGGATTTTTCCATCTTCATCAATAATATAAACGCTCTTGGCACTTTTTACTTTTTTGACCCAAGAGGACTTCACTTTATACGCATCGAAAGCTTCATTTACGACAATCGAAGCTTGGCCAACTGTTGAAAACGGAATATTTTCTAACATATCGTCCTGCTGTAACGTTACTTCATAATTCGTTGGCTGCGGTAGTTTCGCTGTTTTGGCTAATTCATTTGCCCATAGTGTGTCTTCATTTGTTGCAATCATTTGCTTTTCAAGGACGACACCAGTTAGCTCATCTTTAACATGCTGTAAGTCAATATCGACCCTTTGCCCAGCCGCAACCTTTTGCCATTCATCTTCCGATAAATAAGCAAGCACTGCTTTTTCTGTAGAATAAATTTCAAAGGTTACGGTGCCAGCTTCGTCCGTTATATTAGAAATAACGCCGTCAACTGGGCTTATGACACCTTGGCGTGCCTGGATTTGTGCAATTTGTGCATCCATGACCGCAATTTGACGAGTGGCCTCGGCAATATGGCGATTTAAAATAGCAACTGCCGTAGAAGGTGTATTTTGCTGAGCTAATTCTAATTTAACTGTGACATTTAATTTATCACTAATTTGATCGGTATCAATAGAACTTTTAGGATTGGCTTTATCGCCAAAATCGGATTCCACTTCGGATAAAGCAGATTCTAAATCGCTTAATTCGGCTTCATAGGCATCACGTTCAGCCTCAAGCTTCGTTAACTCATCGTCAACTTCCTCTGTTTTATAAGTAGCGAGTAAATCCGAAGCTGTAATGTTCTGCCCGCGCTTTACGTTTACTGCGGACAAACTTTTCGCATCTGCCGCGATTGTATACGTTTGTGCGGGTGCAACAATAGCATCCTTTTTCACCGTTTCTACACGGTCACCAGTAGTAGCTCGCTGAAATTCATCGACGAAGTACGAACGGGCTACTTTACTATTGTCTTTAAAAACGAAAAAGGCATTGACGCCAACTAGAAGCGCTATCACGATAATACTAATGCTAGTCCAAGGTCTGGATTTAATAAAACGCATCATCCTAACCCCCTTGTAATCCATTCTTGTAGTGGTAATACGCTAATCAGTCCAACAAATACAGCCATTAACACTTGCAGTACAATAATTTTGACTAACAGTGCTTTACGATCAGACGCTTCCTCCCACTTGGAAAGGAACGTAAAGTGCACAACAATTGTTAGCACAGTTGTTACGGTTAATTGATTAATAATAAATAACACAACATCCTTATCGAGTACTTGCTGAACAGCAGGGGCAAGTGACAAGAAGGAGAACGTTGTAGAGTAGCCAACTGCGTAGAACACGGCAAATAAAATCGTCTTTTCAATTAGTAAAAATGCCATCACATACAGCTGCACTTTTTGAATCCATTTATAAGGTATGTCCGTTAATAAATATAAAATATATGTAACGCCGTAATAGTGGAAGCAATAATAAATAATTCCCCAAACAATGGCTCCGACCATTGACAGCAAACGGGCTGTATAATATTCATCTTGCTGATTCATTGCAAATAAAGATGTTAAGCTTTCAGTGCCCATTCCCCAAAACTCTCGTATCGCAAAAAGGAGCATAAAGAGTATGAAAACCGTGATGGCTCTTTTTTTATAGCCTCTTATTTCTCCTGCTTCCATAGCCTGTGTAAAGATCGTGGGGTGCGTTAAGCTATGCCAAAACTTGTAGTGATAAAACATATCTAGCTCCCTTTCTAGTAAATTAAATATTAAAGATGTAGTATACACCTAGTTTCAGATGAATGACATAGTATAAATGCTAGTTTTTTTAAGGAATTTTCTCAATATCGCGGGACTTTTATGAGCTAAAAATTTACCGTCCGATGCAGGATAAATGCGTCTACCATAATTATATAGTATTCTAACAATAACTTCCTTTAAAAAGTCTATTCTATCTAAAAATAGCAATTATCTGTAAGTTAGTAAAGGAAGTACGTGAGTTTACTAGAATAGCTTGAAATCAAGTGATGATAACCGATACTTAATATAGTAGATTCGCAATAAATGATACATATCTATGTTCCTATATAACGTAATCAGAAAGGATGAGCAAGTTGAAGAAACCTTTAAAAGTAGGTGTCCTAACAAGCATTTTATTAACACCAGCGGCACTTGCTAATGTACAAGAAGCACAAGCGCAAACGATAACACAAGCTGAACAAGTCGCTTATGTGAATGCCGTAGCAACAATAGAAACGAGAAATAAAACGATTGAGCAGTTTGGTAAACTGTCAGAAACATCTTCAGCAAATGACATGGTCATTGCAGATGGCGATGTCCAAGTATTAAGTACGGATGATTTCAATGATGATGAGATCGCATTTATTACAGAAAAGTACAATTATGTAGTCGCACAACGAGCGTTCCTTAAAAACGTAAGTGACATTGGCAAAAGTATTAATACCCTTTCATATACAAATAAAACATTTATAGCCGATGTGAAAAAAGTGCAAGCAGACTATGATAAATTTTTAGGAGAGGAGTCAGTCGCTGATTCCTATCTTGCTGTTCAAAAAGACTTCAAAGATGCTGTCAATACAGCATTAGCCAATGACGCCAAAAGCATTGTCTCAGCAGTTCGCGGCACATCTCTGCAATACGGCTACGACGACGCTGAACGTAACAACTACTTTAAAAAGAACGGTGCAGATATTGCCAAGCTTACAAAAATGACGGGCGATGCTACAGTAGCGAAAGAAACAACGGACAAATTAGATGCTTTTGTGAGCACATTAGAAAATTCGTCATCAACTGCGACTCAAATTGAACAAGCGGCAAGTGCTGTTACGGAAAGCTATAACAAACTAACAACAGACCAAAAGAAAATTATTACAGCCTACAATCCAAACAACACAGCCGTAACGCCATACAAAAAATATACAGATGTACTAGTGAACTTATCATCTGCAGATAAAGTGCGAACAAGCATTGCACAACTAATAGCAAAACAACCAGCAGATTTCCCAAATGCCGCAAGCTTTATTAGTGCTGTGACAGCTATTGAATCTGCTTACAACAATTTAAAGGACGAAGACATAAAACGTTTAGTTTCCAATTATGGCGATTTAGTACCATACCAAGAGACGGTCAATGTGTCCAAGCAAATTACGGCGCTTCGTATTTCTAATAGTGATGCGTACCGTGTGGCCGTAGCAGCGGCAAGAACGGATTTTGATAAACTTGCTAAGAAGGAATTTGTGATCAATAAGGCAGAACTCGAATTAGCTGAGGCGAATATCGCAGCTGCCAAAGAAATTGAAAAACTTATTGCTGATATTGCAACAGCTCCAGATGTAATCTCTAAAGTCGAAGAAGCGCGTAAAGCATATAACACGCCGGTAGGACAAAATATCGACGCAGCAAGTGTGAAGAAAATCGTCAACAATTTGGCGCAATTAACGAGCTGGGAAAGTTCACATAAAGCTGTGTTAAATGTGATTACTTTAGTTGAAAAATTAGATCCCGCAGCGAGAGATTATACAAAAAAAGCAAAGGCTGCTAATACAGCTTATTTAAAGCTAGATGCTACTAAGCAAGAATACGTAAAAAGTTATAAAGATAAAAAATTAAAAGACCAAGTAGATGCGATGAACATCATTGATCCAATATTAGCTTTAAGTACTTCACGCAAAGACTACAAGGAAACAGTAGCCAAATTGCTCGAAGCCTATACGAAACTTTCACCAACAGCGCAAGCATTTGTAACGAACTACCCAGCGCTTATAACTGCAAAAGGCTTTATCGAAACTGCTCAGCAGTTTGATGATAAAATCATCGCTTTAGCGAATGAACCGGACACTTCATTTGTTGCAAAAGTAGTGGCATTATCTGCTGAATATAAAGCAATGGACAAAAATGCGAAAAAATTAGTGACACAATATAAAACATTAACGTCATATGAGAAAAACAATGCCAATGTTGTAAAAGTGATTAATTTAATTGCTGCTTTAAATCCAACAAATAAAGACTATACGAAAAAGGTAATTGCAGCACGTAAAGCATACAATGCTTTAGATACAGCTTCCCAAAAGCGTGTAACAAACTATGAACAGTTAACAGCTGTTGAAGATGTGGCATCATTAATTGGCTTAATCGAAACATTGAAGCCAACGAGTAAGACATTTTTAAACGATTTAAAAACGGCACGTGCGAATTACGATGCGCTACCAGAAGAAAAACAGCAGGCAATCATTAACTATGACAAGCTTGTAACGGCAGAATCTGAGCTAACTTCAGCAAGTGGCGTGATAGCATTAATTGATGCGGCAGATCCTGCAGCAGAAGACTACTTAACGAAACTAATGAATGCTCGTGTTGCCTACGATAAACTATCAACAGGGCAAAAGAAGCTTGTTTCAAATATTAAATTGTTAACAGACCGTGAAAAACAAGTAAAACCAATTTTATCTGTCATGGTGCAAATAGATAGTTTAGATCCAAGCACAAGCAGCTTTGTCAGTAAGGTAAGTGCTGCCCGTAAAGCATATGATAAATTGACGAAGGACCAAAAGGCGTTTGTTAACAATATTGCAACTTTACAAAGCTATGAACCATTAGCCAATGTAATCGACTTAATTAGTAGGCTGAAAGCATCGAGCAAAACGTTCCAAGCCGATACGGTAGAAGCGCGCGCATTATATGATGCCCTTAGTAAAGAGATGCAGCAGTATGTTACAAACTATAAGTTGTTACAGGCGGCTGAAACGAGTATTTTAGGTGCAGGAAATGTGCAACGGATGATTGATGAGCTTCCGTATGTTGAGCCACATCAATTTGTAAAACGTATTGAGGAAATTCGTGCAGCCTATAATGCATTGCCAAAAGATCAGCAATTGGCAGTGGGCAATTATAAAACATTACAAGACCAAGAAAGACTGATTAAACCCGTTATTAGTGTTATTAATGAAATTGATAAGCTAATGACCTCAAAAAATATGGACAGCCAATATCAAAAAATATTAAAAGCTTATGATAATCTAACGGCTACACAACGCAAATACGTTTATAATGAGCAGCTGCTTCTGTCTTTAGATAATGTAATTAAAGTGTACAAAAGTATTGCGGCTTTAAAACCAAGCGATAAATTGTATTTTGGGATGATTGAGTCAGTGCGTAAAGATTACGATAGTCTTAACACAACGGATAAACAAAGAGTATCCAACTACTCGCTGTTACTAGAAGCTGAGAAAAATATGAACGAAGTGAAGAAGGTAGTAGAGCTAATCGCGAACCTTTCACCAACATCGAGTACGTACATCCAGGATGTAGCGAATGCCGTAGCGGCTTATAAGGCGCTTGACTCCAAAGTGAGAGGACAAGTTATTAACTACGATAAGCTAAAAAATGCAGAAAAAGATATAGCAACTGTGTTAAAAGTAGTGAATGCTATTGCCGAGCTTGATCCGGATAATAAATCATTTGAAAAGAAAGTGGTAGCTGCGCAAAAATTATACAGCTCACTAACGTTGGAGCAACAAGATTTAGTTTATAACTACCGCATTTTAGAAGAGCATATAAAGGCATTAGGACTATAATAAACAAATGAAGAGAGGGCATGTCCCTCTTTTCATTGTTGAAAGGGGTAAAGGATAATGAAACAAAAGCAAAAGTACTTCTTGGCGTTTTCAACGGCATTAGTTTTAGCACCTTGTATTGCCGTCCTTCCTACGCATGCTGCGACAATGCCATTCTCAGATATAAAAAAAGAGACAGAGTTATATAATGCAGTAAGTGAGTTATATAATAAAGGTATAGTCTTTGGTACAACGTCTACTACATATAGCCCCTATCAACAATTAACGCGTGGGGAAGCAGCCTATTTTTTAGCGCAAGCATTGCAATTACAAACAGACAATATTGACAATCCAGGCTTTAGCGATGTCCCAACAGCACATCCATATTATGAAGCCATTGCAGCACTTGCGGCGAATGGTATTATTCAAAAAGGTAGTTCTTATCATCCAGAGGCTTCAATTAAACGAAGTCAAATGGCTAAAATGTTGACACGAGGCTTTCATTTACAACAAGCAACATCATTATCTGCTCCTTTTACAGATTTTACTAAAGATATGGAAACCGATCGTTATATTCAGACGTTATTAAATTATGGGATTACAACAGGTACTAGCGCTACAACGTTTTCACCATATACAGATGTTCGACGTGGTCAAATGGCATTATTCCTTTATCGCATTTTACAAAAAAACGATGATGGCTTTTACATTATCGGGGTTGAATAGCATGACCAACATCACTCTTAGGAAAGAAAAACCCTTCAGAGTGATTTTTTTAAAAACATTGTAGGAAAAAACAGGTAATAATGGTATGTTTATATATATAGTAATAAGGGTATAAAACAATATTTATACATATAAAGGGAGGTAGCTATGTTAAAAAAAGTATCTAAAATTATCGGATTGTCGCTTATTTTGCTGGCTACACCATCTGCTTTACCTTTACCAAACCTACTGGATGTTGCATCAGCAGCAGAGGTGGCGAAGGATGTTCCATCTTCCCATTGGGCGAGTAGCTCGATTCAGCATATGTTGGATCAACAATATATGACTACTTATCAGGATGGAACGTTTAAGCCAGAGCAGGTGATTACACGAGCAGAAGCAGCTGCCGCCATTGCACGCTCGATGCAATTAACAATGACAACGCCGGCTAATTTTAAAGATGTAGCGGCGGATCATCCGTATTACAAGGAAATTTGTGCACTTGTGGAGTTAGGTATTTTACAAAATGGCGATTGCTTCAATCCTGATGCACCATTAAAACGTATGCAAGTCGCTAAAATGTTAACGCTTGCATATAAAATTGAGGTCGACTCTCAAAATAATAGTAAGTTCGTTGATGTAACAGAGGGTCACTGGGCAAAAGATTATATTGAATCACTTGCAGATGTCGGTGTTATTAAAGGAATCAATACGAAACAATTTGCCCCTAATCAAATGGTCACACGTGGACAATTTGCTTCTTTAGTGGAGCGCAGTTTGGACTTTTCTACGACGCTGACAAATATGGAAGTAGCTTATGACTATTTGTCGAAATCCTATATTCCGACAAAGAACTATTCACTCACGATGTCTAAGGACGTTATCAGGTTAGTGAATAATGAAAGACAAAAAAGAAAATTACAAGTGCTGAGCTTTGATGAAGCTTTAACACAAGTCGCCGTTATTAAAGCGCAAGATATGGTTAATCGACACTATTTTGAACACGAATCACCATACTACGGCATGCCGTGGGATTTAGCGACATTATTCGATTACCCTTATACGAGCTTAGGTGAAAATATCGGAAGAAATATTCCGAGCCCAGAGGCTGCTGTAAAAGCATGGATGGCATCACCGTCACATCGTGAAAATATTTTGCGAGAAAATTATACAAATACAGGTGTTGCCATTGCAGTAGATGCCAAAGGAATTTACTACTGGGTACAGCTGTTTTCTAGTCAATAAATAAGGATAAGGAAGCGGACAAGTGAAGAAGGTTTTGCCATAGAATATCACCACGCCACTTCGTATCTACAGGGCTTATAGATTTAGTTGTTTCGCTGAAATCTTCATTTGGGGCAATCCCTTTAGTGCTACTCCTGCAAGAAGAGCACGACGAAAAAGGAGCATCTGTAACGGCAATTATTCATATGTTTACACTTTGAAACCCTCCAAGCTTGGAGGGTTTTATTTTATTATGTTTGTTATGGCAAAAACTTAAGACAAGTCTCCATACTAGTAGCTTGATGCGTCTCATTTCTCTATTTCTGATAATATTCGACTTTGAATGTCTATATTTGTTGAACGATTTTTAAAGGAACGAACCTTTTTTTGCGAAATTTATGTACATATGAGGTGCGAATAGTATATCTAATTTCAACCTTATTAAATGAGAACACTAGCAAAAGTAGAATTATAAAACTAAGGATATTTTAATGTAGTATTTTGAAGTCTCACTTTATTTCTGAGAGGACGATGTTATGTTAAATGGAGAAAAGTTAGTTCAATCGGTCATTATGTTGTTTGGCGACTTGTTACAAGTGGAAGTAGCTTATTTTACTTCAAAAGGTGAAATTATAGCCACAGATGATTATAGAAAAAGAAAAGGGGAGCAAGTTCATTTACCTTTTTTCCAAAAGTACTACTCAGAGCCGTTTCAATACGTGCAGAGACCGGGAAAAATGAAAACATGTTCGGGATGTAGGTTTCAAAACAATTGTCCTTCCAAAGTAGAAATACTTATGAACTTAGTCAAAGACGATCGGCATTTTGGCTATTTAACGTTTGTAAGCTTTACTGATGAAGGTGAAAAAAAACTCTCTACTGAACAAAAGAAATATCAATACTGGTTAGCTCGTTTAGGTGAAATTGTTATTAATGTTCTCAATAATGAAGGATCGTATTTATTGGTTGAAACAAAAAATAGATTTGACACAAAATATGTTCTAGGTGATGCGCCGTATTTTCAATTTATAAAAACGAAACTAACGAGTATTGCTAATAGTTCATCTTCTATTGTGATCACTGGAGAAACGGGTACTGGGAAAAGTTTGTTAGCTAAATATATTCATTCAAACAGTATTACGCATAAAGGTAAATTCGTGGAGTTAAACTGTGCTAGTATTCCAGAAACGTTGTTTGAAAGTGAATTATTTGGCTATGATGAAGGCGCATTTACAGGAGCAAGAAGAAAAGGAAAACAAGGATATTTTGAAATCGCAGATAAAGGTACATTATTCCTTGATGAAATTACCGAATTGCCATTGCATCTTCAAGCAAAATTATTATCGGTTTTACAAAATGGTCTTATTTATAGAGTGGGAGCCGTTGAACCTCGGAAGGTAAACGTAAGAGTGATTGCTGCAACCAATAGACCGTTAGAGGAAATGGTGAAGAAAGGAGAGTTTCGGGCGGATTTATACTATCGTTTAAATGTGATTCCGTTATCCTTACCACCATTAAAAGAAAGGAAAGAGGAATTGGAGTACTTAATTAATACACTTCTAGAAAAGATACAGCAAAAGACAGGTAAATATATAAACGATTATACAGACGAATTTTTAGAAGAGTTGAATGCTTATTATTGGCCTGGTAACATACGAGAATTAGAAAATGTTTTAGAATACAGTATGGTAATGGAGGATTCATTACAATTAACTAAAGAAAGTATACCAGCTTATATTATTGAAAATAATCAAATGCAAGATGCTCCCGTGACTCCTAAACTATTAAGAAATATGGAAATGGAACTAATACATCAAAAGCTATCCGAATACGGAAATGATGCTGCAGGCAAGGAACGTGTTGCAGAAGAGCTCGGTATCAGTACAAGGACTCTTTATAGAAAATTAAAAAGTAATTAAAGTCGCATTAAGTCTGAGAATTGATGAAGTGCCTATATGAAAGGGAGCGACAATATATAAGAAGAAAGACAGGCAAAACGTAAGCCGCAACTCTGCTGACTCGCAGAATGTTGTGGCTTATGTTTTTTTATTCGACTTCAAAATTCTGAATTGTTTGGGTGCCTGTCACCCTTATGGTCACCCTTATGACAAAAATGGTAGTTGGAATGACATAAATGACAAAAAAATAATGCGTTATGATCTATGAATCTCGTCAAATCAACTTTTTAAACTTGGCATGGTTTTTGCAGTATATAAAGTGAGAAACAAAAAAGGGGGTACACGTACTTGCTAGATTATTTTGAATTAGATGGGAAGATTGCTGTTGTAACAGGAGGGGCTTCGGGGATAGGTCTTGCAACCGCTAAATTACTAAGTCAGGTCGGGACGAAGACAATTATTCTTGATATTAATCAACAAAAAGGCAAGGAAACAGAAACAAACCTTCGAGCGGAGGGGTTAGATATTGAGTTTGTAAAATGTGACGTAACGAATTCAGAAGAATGCCAAAGGGTTGCGCAATTAATAGAAGAAAAGCATGGAAAAGTCGATGTGCTTTTTAACAACGCAGGGATCATTCGCAGAAAAACTGTAGTGGAATTAGATGAATCTGATTGGGATGCCGTAATTAATGTCTCATTAAAAGGGGTGTATCTACTTTCCAAATATTTAATTCCACTTATGCGACATCAAGGTGGCGGAAGTATTATCAACACAGGATCTGGCTGGGGATTAAAGGGTGGCGACAAAGCGGCTTCCTACTGTGCTGCGAAAGCAGGCGTTGTCAATTTAACAAAAGCTATGGCTATTGACCATGGAGCTGAGAACATTCGTGTAAATTGTATTTGCCCTGGCGATACAGACACGCCGTTACTTCGAGGTGAGGCAAAACAATTAGATATTGAAGAATCAAGCTTTTTACGTAGTTCGGCGGTTGATAGACCATTGGCGAGATTAGGAACACCAGAAGATATTGCGAAGGGCGTATTATTTCTCGCAAGCAGTTTATCTGCCTGGGTTACAGGAACTACATTAACCGTTGATGGTGGCGGCTTAGCATAAAATTATAGGAGGTATTTAAAATGAGTAAAAAAGTTCATCCATACATTCCAAATATGGTACCTGAAGTAAAACAAGAGATGCTAGACGAGATTGGTGTACATTCCATTGAAGAACTCTTTTCTTGTATTCCAGATGAATTACAGTTTAAAGGAACAATGAATATCCCGAAAGCTTTAAATGAATTAGAGCTACGACGACATATTGAGGGATTATTAAATAAAAATATAAGCACAAATGAATACCTTAACTTTCTAGGAGCTGGTTGTTGGCAACATTTTATACCAGCAGTATGTGATGAGGTGAATCAAAGAGCGGAATTTTTAACTGCTTATGCCGGGGAACCTTACGAAGATCACGGTCGATTCCAAGCTTTATTTGAATATCAAAGTCTTATGGCAGAACTTGTAGATATGGAAGTAGTCAATGTCCCAACATTTGATTGGGCACAAGCGGCAGCTACTTCCATTCGTATGGCTAGTCGTATTACTAAACGCTCCAAGGTTTTACTTGCTAATACAGTTTCACCTGAAAGAAAAAAGATAATTAGCAACTATGGTACACCTCAATTAAATTTTGAAGATGTGAATTTTAATCTAAATACAGGATTAATGGATTTAGCCGACTTAGAAGGAAAATTATCCACTGATGTCGCGGCAATATATTTTGAAAATCCTTCGTACTTAGGATTTATTGAATCGCAAGGCCAAGAGATTTCAAATCTTGCGAAAAAATACGGGGCACTTATGGTCGTAGGGGTCGATCCAAGTTCTCTTGGTGTTTTAGCACCACCAAGCCAATATGGGGCTGATATTGTATGTGGAGACCTACAACCGCTAGGAATGCATATGAATTTCAGCGGTGGGCAAGCAGGATTTATTGCTACACATAATAATCCAACATTTGTAAATGAATACCCCTCTCGATTATTTGGAATTATTCCGACTGTCAAAGATGGAGAGTATGGATTTGGTGATATAGCATATGATCGTACATCTTTTGCTGATAGAGAAAACGGGAAAGAATCTGTAGGCACCCAAACAGCACTTTGGGGCATAACAGCCGGCGTGTATTTATCGTTAATGGGACCAAATGGTATGTACGATTTAGGTCAAGCCATTATGCAAAATAGTCAGTATGCAGTGATGCAGCTTAATAAAATTCAAAATATTAGAGGCTCGCGCATCACATCGCCATTTTTCAAAGAATTTATTATCGACTTTAATGATACAGCGTTAACTGTAGAAGAAATTAATGCTCAATTATTAGAGTACAAGATTTTCGGAGGGAAGGATCTATCGAAAGAGTTTCCTCAATATGGGCAGTCGGCACTTTATTGTGTGACTGAAGTGCATACAAAAGAAGATATCGACAAACTCGTAAGTGCTTTATCAAAAATTGTAACGAAATAATGAGATAGAAAGGAGTATTCACATGTTGAAAATTAAAAGACAATCTGTAAATATAGATTTTCATCAAGCTAAATGGAATGAACCCATTATTTTTGAACTGCATCAACCAGGTGAAGTTGGAGTGGAAGTACCACAGGCTTCTCAAGAAGTTGTAGAAGTTGTAGGAGATGGCGTTTCAGTTCTACCGGAAAATATAAAGCGTTTAAGTAAGCCGAACTTACCAGAAATCGGTCAAGCACGTGTTTTACGGCATTATGTTCGCCTTTCACAAGAAACATTAGGTTCCGATTTTAATGTGGAAATTGGTCAAGGTACTTGTACAATGAAATACATTCCTAAAATTAACGAGTTACTCATTCGTAATTCTAAAATAATGGAGTTGCACCCATTACAAGATGTTCGGACAGTACAAGGGATGTTAGAAATCATTCATAATATGGATTTAGCAATGCGTGAGATTTCAGGTATGGATGCCTTCTCTTTCCAACCGAGTGGTGGTACACAAGCATTGTTTGCGATGGCATCCATTGTGCGTAAATATTTTGAAGTCAAAGGGGAGGCGGAACAACGAAACGAAATTATTACAACTATTTTCTCACATCCTTCTCAAGCAGCAACCGCAGTAGTCAAGGGCTATAAAATTATTACTTTACATCCAGACAAGAATGGATTCCCTGATATTGAAAAATTAAAAGAAGTAGTTTCCGAAAGAACGGCTGGCTTCGTTGTAGCTAACCCGGAGGATACGGGAATTTACAATGCAAAAATTAAAGAATTTACAAAGATTGTACATGATGCAGGTGGAATCTGTTATTACGATCAAGCGAATGCCAACGGATTATTAGGAATTACACGTGCAAAAGAGGCAGGCTTCGATATGTGTTTCTTTAATTTACACAAGACATTCGCAGCACCACATATGTGTGGGGGTCCAGCAACGGGAGCATTAGGTGTAACAGCAGAATTAAAACCATATTTACCAGGACCGATTGTTGAAAAAAATGGTGATCAATATCTATTAAATGAACAACTAGAGCATTCCATTGGAAAAGTACGTGCCTTCCACGGTGTAGCTCAAACCATCTTACGTTCCTATGCTTGGATTCGAGCACTAGGGCCAGAGGGGTTAAAATCAGTAGCAGAAACTGCTGTGCTCAATAATAACTATTTATACAGTAAAGTATCGAAAATTCGTGGTGCAAGTGTTCCATATGTACAAGGGCAACGTTTGGAACAGGTTCGTTATAGTTGGGAGCAGCTGGAGAAAGAAACAGGTGTTACAACAGAGGATGTACAACGCCGTATGACAGACTTTGGTTTACATTATTGGACAAGTCACCATCCATATATTGTGCCACAACCATTCACACTAGAACCAACAGAATCTTATTCTAAGGCTGACTTAGATGAATATATCGAGGCACTAGAACAGATTTCAAAAGAAGCATATGAAAACCCTGAAATCGTTAAAAATGCACCACAAAATAGTACCATTCATCAATTAATCGAAGCAGATTATTTAGATAATCCCGCTAAATGGTGTATTTCATGGCGGGTATATCAAGAAAAGGTGAAAAATGAGGTGGAAATAACAAGTTGTAACCATTAGGGGGTGTGTGAATGACAACGAGGCATAGTAGTTTAGTAAAGAAGAGAGTTGTGATTACAGGAGGGGCTAGCGGTATAGGATTAGCCACCGCACAACGTTTTGTAGAAGAAGGATCTGTAGTGGCAATTTTAGATATAAATGAAGAAAGCATTGAAAAATCACTAAAAGAAAATCAAGGAATTGCTAAAGGGTATGTAGTGGATGTTAGTAACCCTACAAGTGTAAATAATGTCTTTAAAAAAATTAAAGAGGAATTGGGCGGAGTGGACGTTTTTATAGCGAATGCAGGTATTAGCGTTCGCTCTAAATTCCTAGATATTAATCCAGAACAATGGGAGAAGGTTTTAAGCATTAATCTAAGCGGTGTATTTTATACGTCGCAAGCGGCTGCCAAAATTATGATGGAACAGGGGAAAGGCGTTATACTCATGACTGCATCTACAAATGGTGTTACGGGACATCCGTTCTATGCAGATTATAACGCTTCAAAAGCAGGCGTTAATTTGTTGGCCAAAACAATGGCATTAGAATTGGCGCCGTTAATACGAGTTAACACTATATGTCCAGGCTATGTCTTAACGCCGATGCAAATGGCAGAGTATACACCTGAGATGTTAGCGGTTGTAAACGAAGGGATTCCGTTAAAACGACATGCAGATCCAAAAGAAATAGGAGCGCTATACGCATTCCTTGCTTCAGATGAATCAGCCTATATTACAGGGCAAACAATTGCCATTGATGGTGGAGAATTAGCTTAATCATAAACCAAGGGGGACGGGTATTTGATGAAAAAAAGTCTATTCTATTTGTTGTTAGTGTTAGTTGCTTCATTGTTGGTGGCATGCGCAGAAAAAGATTCAAATGCAAAAGTTGAAACATCTGCAAGTAACGAAGGCGAAACAAAAGCTGAAGAAGGAAATAGCGCAACATCCGATATGAAATTAGTGAATGATGGAAAATTAACATTTGCCATGAGTGGTTTGCTAAAGCCTTTAAACTATAAGGAAAATGAAAAATTGGTTGGTTTCGATGTCGAAATTGGAAATGAAATTGCTAAACGAATTGGGCTTGAGCCGAACCCTGTTACAAATCCATGGGAAACAATTCTTCAAGGCTTACGAGGTAAGAAATATGATGCAATTATTGGGAGTATGACAGCTACTGAGGAGAGAGCGAAACAAGTTGATTTTTCAGATCCATATTATATTTCAGGAGCTACAGTATTCATTTCCAGTAAAAACAATGACATTAAATCTTTCGATGATTTAAAAGGAAAGACAATCGGTGTGATGCAAGCAAGTACTTATGTAGAAGATGCTAAAAAATATACAGATAAAATTAAAGAGTTCCCTAGTGAGATTTATGCATTACAAGACCTTCCCCCAGGACGTTTAGATGCAGTCATTACAGATAAAATTGTAGGCATTTCAGCAATGAAAGAGTCTGGTTTAGAAATTCAAACATTGGGAGAGGAAATCAAAAGAGAAGAAATTGCGGTTGCGATAAATAAGGATAATCAAGTGTTATTAGAAGCAATTAACAAAGCCATTGCAGATATGGTTGCTGACGGAACGTATAAAGAAATAAGTACCAAATGGTTTGGCAAAGATTTATTAGAATAAACTAATCTAAAATTATTGTACCTAGTATAATAGATAAATACTAGGTACAATAATTTGAAAATTCTGTTAATTAATATTTGCTTAAAAGAATATCTCTTCTACACCCACACACTTAAAGAGGTTAGGTGATTTATATGGAGTTTTTAACGAATATAGCATCTATATTCCAAAAACATGGGGTTGAATTTTTAAAAGCCACTATTTTGACAGTTGAGTTAACCGTAGTTTCCTTGTTAATAGCGTGTATTATTGGACTAATTTTTGCCTTCTTCAAAGTTTCGAATATTAAGGTGTTAGAGAAAATTGCCAACGCTTATATTTTTATTATCCGGGGTATGCCACTTATTGTACAACTTATGTTCCTGTACTATGGGATTTCTAGTATTTTCGTGCTTTCTGATTTTGCTGCAGGGGCTATTGCACTTGGCATCCATTCTGGAGCTTATATTGCGGAAATCTTTCGAGGATCAATTCAATCTATTGATAAAGGGCAAATGGAAGCAGGTCGCTCTCTAGGGATGACCTATTTTAAAACAATGAGGCGAATTATTTTGCCACAAAGTTTTAAGCGAGCTATTCCAGCATTGGCTAATCAGTTCATTATCGGATTAAAGGATTCTTCTTTAGTTGCCTATATTGCGGTTTCAGAATTATTTAACCATGCCTTATCTGCTCAAGCTTACAATTACATGCCTTTAGAAACGTACTTTGTAGTAGGCATATATTATTTAATTTTAGTTCTAATATTCACACTGTTGTTCAATAAACTGGAAAGCAGAATGGATGTTGGAAAGGAGAAAAAGCATGATAAAGTTGAAGTCGCTTTCTAAATCATTTGGACAATTGAAGGTGTTAAAAGATATTAACCTTGAAATAAATAAATCAGAGGTAGTCGTTTTAATTGGAGCCAGTGGTTCGGGAAAAAGTACATTGCTACGCTGTATGAATTTTTTAGAAATATTAGATGAGGGTACAATAAGTATTAACGATGAGATTATTCATATTGAAAAAACAAATTTAAATAAGGTTAGAGAAAATATGGGTATGGTATTTCAGCACTTTAATTTATTTCCGCATTTAAGTGTTATACAAAACATTACGGAAGCACCGATTCAGGTGAAAAAGCAAAGTAAAGAAGAAGCGAATAAAAAAGCAATGGAGTTATTAACGAAGGTTGGGCTTGCCGATAAAGCAAACTATTACTCTGAACAATTATCAGGGGGACAAAAGCAACGCGTTGCTATTGCAAGAGCGCTTGCTATGAATCCAAGTGTAATGCTATTTGACGAACCAACCTCAGCACTTGATCCTGAATTAGTTGGCGAAGTATTAGAAACTATGAAGAATTTAGCAAGAGATGGTATGACAATGGTGATTGTCACGCATGAAATGGGTTTTGCAAGAGAAGTTGCAGATCGAGTTATTATGTTAGCGGATGGGAAAATAATTGAAGAAGGACCTCCAGCAGAATTCTTTAAAACGCCAAAGGAAGAAAGAACAATGAAGTTTTTACAACAGGTTTTATCATAATTATCTTAAGTTAGGAGCTGTTTTGAATGTTAAAAACGTATGAGGAAGTATTAAAAGTAACGAATGATCTTGTAAATATTGAAAGTATTGTAAATACTACAGGCGAAATTGATATATCAAAATCACTTGCTACAACTATTTCGAACCTTCCATACTTTCAAAAAAATCCAGATTATGTGTTTACGTCACAAACAGTAGATGATGAGATTGAGAGATATAACGTATTTGCTTTTGTAAGAGGTACAAAAGAAAGTAGCGATAAAACCGTTGTATTAATGGGGCATACCGATACGGTAGGAATAGACGATTATAACAGTCTGAAAGAGAAAGCATGTTTTCCTAATAATCTTCAAGAAGCATTAAAAAATGAAAAGGTTCCTCCGTTAGTTAAAGAGCATTTGGAATCGAATGAATGGCTATTTGGCAGAGGAACATTAGATATGAAAAGCGGTGTGGCAAGCAATTTTTATCTACTAAAGTATTATTCAGAACACCCTGAAGAATTGAAAGGGAATATTGTGTTTTTTGCTGAGTGTGACGAAGAAGATAGTTCACATGGGGTATTATCAGGTTTACAAGATTTGAAAAAATTGAGAGAAAAATATGGATTTGACTATGAAGCGTTAATCAATTCTGATTTTGTTGCGCCGAGGTATGAAGGAGATGAAAATAGATATATTTATAAAGGTAGTGTTGGAAAGCTACTTCCATCTTTCCTTATAACGGGCGCTGAAAGCCATGTGGGATCTAGCTTTGAAGGACTTGATCCCAACTATATCGCAGCAGAGTTAACTAGACAAATTGCATATAATCCTGAGCTATGCGATAAATCATTAGGAGAAACTCCTATGCCTCCAGTCACGTTAAAACAAACAGATTTTAAAGAAACATATACCGTTCAAACAGCACTTGCTTCATATGTATACTATAACTTCTTTGTGCAATCATGGTCTCCTAAAGAAGTGCTTGCAAAACTAAAAGTTCAGGCTGAAATTGCATTTGATAATGTAATAAAAAATATAAATAATCATTATATGAGATATTGTGAAATAAGCGAGCAGAAATATACAAAATTGCCATGGGAAAGAAGGGTTTTATTGTATGAAGAACTAGAACAATCAATTATTTCACAATATGGTGAACGCTACAAAGAACATATGAAGAAATTTAAAGAAAACCTATTAAATAATAAAGAACTAGATGTACGTATGTTTTCAGCAAGAGTAGTAGAAGAAACTTGGAAATGGGCAAAGGATAAGAGCCCTGCCATCATCATTTTTTATTCTTCACTTTATTCACCACGCGTCGAGGTGACGGGGAAAAATCAAAAAGAAAAAAATCTTTTAGTCGCTTTAGATGATGCAATTGCAAAAGTGCAACCGTATTATAATAAGCCAATTGTACAGAGAAATTATTTCCCTTATATCTGTGACATGAGCTGTGTAGCGATAAATGACGATGAAGATAGCATTAATTCAGTCATGAACAATAACCCAAGTTGGGGAACAAAACATTTTGTAGATTATAATGCAATTAGGGATTTAAATATTCCAGCAATCAATATTGGGCCTTATGGTTACGATGCGCATAACAGATACGAAAGAACGGAATTAAAATATACAATGGAAATTATGCCGAATATAACGAAACTAGTAATAGATAAGCTACTTACTTAATTCGAACCACATGTTATTGCCGATAGAAGAGGTATCAGACTAAAGACAAACGCGAATAAACCAGTGTTTGTCTTTAGTCCATTTTATACTGAATTGCTCGAGAATTGTTTGGGTGCTTGGCACTAGTGGTATGTTTATATATAGTAATGTGGGTATAGTACAACAATTTCCCGATTGCTTATGTAACATATTTATACATATAAAGGGAGATAGCTATGTAAAAAAGTATCTAAAATTATCGGATTGTCGCTTAATTTACTGGCAACACCATCACAGCTTTCCCTTTATCAAACATACTGGACGTTACGTCAGCTATTTCAAGCATGAATCACCATACTACGGCATGCCATGGGATTTAGCGACATTATTCGATTACCCTTATACGAGCTTAGGTGAAAATATCGGAAGAAATATTCCGAGCCCAGAGGCTGCTGTAAAAGCATGCATGGCATCACCGTCACATCGTGAAAATATTTCGCGAGAAAATTATACAAATACCGGTGTGGCCATTGCAGTAGATGCCAAAGGAATTTACTATTGGGTACAGTTGTTTTCTAGTCAATAAATAGGGAAAGAGGGCACTTAATAGGAGAAGCTGTCCTCTTTATTATTTAAATGATAAATTCTCGTTACTTTTTCATAAAATTCTTGGCATTGGGTAGCTTTCAGTTTTAGCTCCAGTAAAGAGAATACTTCAATAATTTGTAGTATTGCTTTATTTTTCGTACGATCACCGTCAATAAGAGCAATAATGGCAGAGAAAAATTTAATCATTGTTTGCATGTACATATTATCTACGACACTTACTTTAATATTTTCTAATTCTGCTAGATAGTTTTTAGCGCCTGCTACATCTTTGCACGTAATTTTTTTCTCTAAAATATTGAAAATCATTAACGCAATTTCATTACGATAGCGCGTAAGATTTTGATAGCGTTGCAAAGTAGTTTTGGCACGTTCAAATACCAGGTCGATCAATTCTATCGAATAGAAACTTAAACTATTCGCGAATAAAGTAATTTCATAATAACCCCAGCTTTCACAGTTCATTAAATATTCTTGAAGCAGTTCGATTTCTTTAAGATGTTCTTCAGTCCCTCGAAGGTCATCAATTAATAACAATATTAACGAGCGGTAATGCAAAAATTTATGATTGCTCGTTAATTTGTATTCATTTTCAACTTGTTCGGCAACCGAGTACAACGCACCTACATCTCGGTTATAGAAAGCTTCTACATACTTTCTACGGTAATCCAAGTCTTTATTGCCATCATTATAAATGATGCTGAATTCTTCTAACGTAATGTTTAAGTGGTCTAACATTTCTAAAAATTTCTCAGCTGTTGTATCACTTTCGCCTCGTTCAAATTTAACAATAGCCGGTCTACTTAGTAGATTTTTATATAGAACGTTGGCACGTAAATTTTTCTGTACGCGCAATTCACGAATTAATTCTCCAATTTTCATGTACGTCTCCCTTTGAAAAAATGTTAACTTTTGTTTACATTTTAACAAATTAAATTGAAAAGATAAGATAATATAGAAAATTAAATGGCAGGAGGGAACAATTATGTGGGCAGGATTACAAATCTTAGCAGTTAACACTTCAACTATTGTTACTTATATTTGGGACTTAATTGGTAGCTAAACATCAAACAATTTTAGCAAAAAATTTTTCAACTTTGGAATTTAAAATACATGCAAATCGTTAATTGGGAAGCAAGGTAAGGTCTGAAATCGGTATTGTATCGACTCAGGCCTTTTAACTATGCCTTATTTTATTTGCTTAAAAAATTGGATTAGACCTGCCATAGACGACTTTTTAATTTATCAGCAAATAACGATTAATAAGATATTATGAACAAAACTTCAAATACAGAGATGTAACTATTATTTAATTTTTTAAGATGTTTTTTCATAACAAACGGAGTAAAAGGAGAAAAAATATGAGAAAAAGGATAATGGTTATTGATTGTAGTGTAAATACATTAAAGAAAATTAAAAAATTAGGCTTAAACGTCATCTGTATAGAAAATAAACAGAAAATCCACATAAAAGAATTATTACATGCAGAAGACATATATTGTGAAATAGATTATAAAGACATTCCTTTATTAAAAAAAGAAGTAGGATGTATTTTAAATAAATTCCCCGTCGATGCTATTTTGTCATTTTCGGGAGATGGTCAAATTGCTGTCGTTGCATTACAAGAGGAATTTCAATTCAACAACTATAACCAAGCAGAACAAATAAAATTATTTAAAAATAAGTATAACTTACGTCATCTCCTTAACAGTAATCATTTTAGTTATGTCAATGTAAAACTCATTAATTCTAAAGAAGCATTAATTGAATTCGCTAATGAAAATGGATTCCCCTTTATTCTTAAACCGTGCATTGGAACAGGCAGTACCAATATTAAAAAAATCTCTACATTAAAGGAAGTATACGATTTGTTGGATAGAGAAGATCCAACAGCTCAAATTGCTGAAGACTATCTAGAAGGGGAAGAGATTAGTGTTGATACATTTTCTTATCGTGGCAAGCACATCGTAATTGGCATTACAGATAACTATATGGGACAAAATTTTGTCGCATACGGTCATAGTGCGCCAACAACTTTAAAGGGAGATTTATTAAATAAAATTAAACGGTTTGTAGTGGATTTTTTAACTTTAACAGGCGTTGTCTTTGGGCCATGCCATATAGAAATCAAAATTACTGCAGATGGTCTTAAAATTATAGAAGCGCATAGTAGACCGGGTGGCGATCACATTGTTGAATTGCATCGACTCGTTTCTGGCATTGATAGTATACAATGGACTTTAGATGCCATCTATACGGACAATTGGCAAGAATCCTATTTAGTGGACAAGTATCCTGCAGCAGCTATCCGCCTTTTTAGTTTTCAATCGAATAAAAAAATAACGAAACTAAATCCGAATGAAAATATTATAGCTTCTCCATGTCATATTCAGGCAGGGGACGTACGCAAGGCTGGTTACATTATCGCGAAAGGGAAAAATGTCGAAGAGGCTGTTGAGCATTGTAATTCAGCTATTCAACATCTAGACAGTGACGATGCTGAGGTGCTTTGTCATCATTCGTTGTAAGAAATAATGTAGGGTGGATGAACAAATTCTTTAAATTATGTAGTGGATTGTACTGTGCTTTGACATTAACACAATGTATAGCATTCTATAGAAGATATTGAAAATTGGTGGCGATTTTTGAACTGACGCACAAGTATCGGCCTTCTTAATTAAAAGTTAATAAGCGCAAAGGCGGGCACTCCCGCGGAAATCACACCAACAACGGCGTAGCAAAAAAGTGTTAGATTGACTTAGTCAATCTAACACTTTTCTCTTTTATCGCAGTCTTTTGTATGTTGTCCACTAAGGTGGTGAGCATCAATGTTCATCTGAAGCACTCTATTGTAACAAAGCATGGCTAATATTACAGCAATGTTACAAAAAGCCGTAATACCCATTAATTAATACCCATATTTTAGCTTTTGTAAACCAAAAAACGTTGTGATATCAACGTTTTTTTAAGCTTTCGAAACCGTTACACAATTGAAAAATTAAAATACCATCATTTGTGATAGTCTATGTATAGGCAAAAAAAGTTCCTTGAGAGGGGTAACAAACGAATGAAGAAAAAATGGTTATTACCGATTTTCGCATCTTTTATGTTATTTTCAACAATTCAAATAGATAATGCTGAAGCAGCGACTCCTTCTGATGTCACTGAAACAGCTTCAAAATATTTAGGTATTCCTTATGCTTATGGTGGTACGACTACTAGCGGGTTAGATTGCTCAGGCTTTACATCTAAAGTCTTCAGTGATTTAGGTATCAAATTGAACCGTACGTCAAGCTCACAATATCAGCAAGGTACTGCGGTTGCAAAGAGTGATCTACAAATTGGCGATTTACTTTTCTTTAACACGAGTGGTAGTGGTATCTCACATGTAGCGATATACATAGGTGAAGGTAAAATGATTCACTCTCAAACTGGTAAAGGTGTTAGCTATTCTAATGTCAACGATCCATACTATTGGGGCTCTCGTTACGTTGGTGCAAAACGCGTAGCACAATTTGACGCTGAACAACAAGCTGAAGTGACAAAAGTTGCAACTTCTGAAGTAAAGGAAGCTGCGATTGATTTTACAGTATATGCTTCACGTGCTGAAGTTGCTGTTCAAATTGCAAAAGCTTTAAATTTAGATACATCAGATAAAAACACAACATTTGCAGATGTAAAACCAACTTATGCACATGCAGGGGCAATTGCCGCTGTAGCGAAGTTAGGCATTTTTGCAGGTGATGATCACGGCAAATTCAATCCATCTTCTCCAATGACTCGCGCACAAATTGCAAAAGTTTTAGTTATTGCGTTTGGTCTTGAGCATAAAGGCGATGTGGTGACATTTGCAGATGTTCCTGAAAATTACTGGGCAACAGAATATATTTCAATTCTAGCATCAAATGGTATTACAGCAGGCAAAGACAATGGTGACTTCGGTTACAACGATATGTTGAAAATTTCTCAACTACAAACGTTTATCGAGCGTGCTCAGCAAGTAAATAAATAATCAATTTCTACTTCGCTTCGGACAAGGGCTACGTTTGAAGTGAAGCAATGCATGGAAGTTCTTTTAAATAACGTATAAATGGAGGAGAGTTTGCACTTGCAGGCTCTCTTCTTTTTATGAATCTTTTTGAAATGAGGTGGTATAAAAAAATGTCGAATAGTTGCAAACAATGATAGTTTTACATGTGAAAATTTGTTAAAATGAACACGAGAACACGAGACATGAAGGGAGGAAATAAGACATTGTACTTTAAAAAAATCAGTCTTATATTATGCGTCTTATTCATTTCAGCTTCTATGTTTACGATACATAGTGCAAATGCAAGTGGTGGTTTTGAAGATGTACCCCCAAAGCATGAAGCTTATGAAGAGATCAATTATTTAGTTAGTTTAGGTGTAATTAAAGGGTATACGGAAAACGGTAAAACGTATTATAAACCTTATAATAGCGTAACGCGTGGACAAGTTGCCAAAATGGCAGTTGTCGCTTCTGGCAACAAACCATTAACAGTTAGCAAGTCAAATTTTTCAGATGTGACGGTTGGTACCGAGCTATCTGGTTACGTTGAACGTGCTATCCAATTAGGGTTCTTTAAAACAAATACAACTGGGCAATTTTTACCGAACAAGCCTTTAACTCGTGATGAAATGAGTTATGTCTTAACAAAGGCATTTAAGCTTGATGTTAGTGAATATGAAAATATTGATTCTCCTTTTGTTGACGTAGGTATTACACACCCATATGTTCAATACGTTAATACAATTTACTATAATGGTATTACAAAGGGTAGTGGTCAAAACTACAATCCAAATAGCCAAGTGACACGTGCGCAGTTCGCACTATTCATTGCTCGTGCAAAAAGCGAAAAATATCGTTTAGAGCTACCTGTAAAAGGTACTGCTGTTCCGGATACAACACAGGTAATTGGTTTAATTCAAGTAACAACAGATGGCTTGAATATTCGTAAATCAAAAGATTCAAATTCTACTAACAACATAGTAGGTACAGTCAATAAAGGCGGCAAACTATCAGTCTATGCAGTTGAAGGAGACTGGTTAAAAGTAACGTATAAAGGTGCTTATGCTTATGTTTATAAAACGTACGCTCAGTTTTTAGATGCGGACGGTAATGCATTAGGCAAAGTTCAAAAAGAAGTAAAAACAACACAAGGTATTAATCTTTATGTGAAGGCTACTTCGTCTTCTAAAATCATTTCAACAGTCAATAGCAATGTCAAACTGCCTGTCTACAAAACGGTTAATGGCTACTATTTAACCGTTGTAAATGGTTTGCCAGGATATATTGTGGCTAATAGTACAGAGGATGTGGAAGTAGAACAACCTTCAAATCCAGATCCTACGCCGCCACCAGTGGCAGGTGACTTACTAGGTCGTGCGACAGTTGATAGTTTAAATGTCCGTAAAGAAGCGAACTCTACTTCTACGGTATTAGGTAAATTAAGCAAAGGCGATTATGTCCATGTTAATAGCATTAGTGGCTACTGGGCTCAAATTACTTTTGATGGTCAAACAGGCTATGTGCATAAATCTTACTTAAAACTATTAAACCAAAGTGGCAATCCACTTAAAAATCGTATTATCATTCTTGACCCAGGTCACGGTGGTAAAGACCCAGGAGCTGTAGTAGGTTCCAATTCAGAAAAAGCTATTACATTAAAAGTTGGTACACTAGTAAGACAGAAACTAGAAGCAGCTGGAGCAAAAGTAAAGATGACACGTACAGGTGATACGTACCCATCATTACAAGATCGCGTAGACTTTACCGATGCAAACTTCGGTGAAATCTTTGTGAGTATCCATGTAAACTCTGCATCTAGCACAGCTGCAACAGGTACTGAAACATATTATGCTGTGACAACAGGAGATATGTATCAAGAAGATATAGATCTCGCTACTTTTGTAAATAACCAAATTGTTAATAACTTAAACATGAAAAATCGCGGTGTGAAAGAACAACAATACTATGTTATCCGTAACACGCTAATTCCAGCGATTCTAGTGGAGCTAGGATTCCTAACAAATAGCGAGGACCGAGGCAAAATGACAGATGATCAATATATCGAATTATTTGCTGAAGCTATCTACAAAGGAATTTATCAATACTACGCAAAACAATAATATGAAAGAGCTATATCGTTCAATCTATGAACGATATAGCTCTTTTTTTATAGGTACGTGCTATAAATGGCGCTTAAGAGAGTTCTTACCCGCGATTCACACGGTTCTACCCGCGATAAACAAGGTGTTACCCGCGATTCCTGGATTTCTATCCGCGAAACAAGAATTCTATCAATTCTAACTCGAAAGTTATTTAGCGTTTGCATGTAGTGTGCGATTGACAAATTGAGCAAAGTTTTGACGAGTTACCGTATTGCTTGGTTTAAATGTTTGATCGGCGGCATAGCCAGTTGTAATACCTAGTGCATAGAGCGCTTGAATATCTTTAAAATAGATATGTGATGCAGGGACATCTACAAATGTATGTTTAGCATAACCTTGTAGCTTAAAGCCTTTTACAAGTGCATGTGCCATTGCTGCGCGCGTCATCGGTTGGTGGGCATTGATTTTACCATCTTCTAAAGAAATGATTCCATAGCGTACCCCTGTTGCGAGTACTGCATAACCATAGTCTTCCTGTTTTATATCACTGGCATTCAACGTAGCTGAACTTGAAGCGGTGATACCTAGAGCACGTAACACCATTTCGGTAGCTTGTATGCGCGTTAATGTCCCTTGTGGTTTGAATTGGCCATTACTACCTTTCACTATGCCAAGTGCGTGTAAGTTTTTAATATCATAATAAGCGCCATTTGATGCTGACACATCTTGAAAAAATGGAGCGACTCCAATAGAAGCCTTGTTGGAACCTTTTGTGCGTGTGAGCGTTTTAATTTCTGCCATGGTTGCAAATTTTTCGTCAACATTTTTACGATCATCGCGACCTTCTATAAAGGAAGTTCGTATCGTATATGTTCCAGCGGCTATATTTCCGGGCATAAAAATTTGATATTTTTCCGAGTGGGTACTAATATCTTTCCGGTCAGCATTCGTTGTTGTCGCATCGGCAGCTAAACCTGGTATATAACGCTCGTGTCCTTTACCGACAACGCGATCGTTTGCGTCAAGAATCTCTACTTTTAACGTCCCACGAGCAGGCACATTGCCGTTGTTCTTCACTGTTACGGTAGAGTAGAAAACGAATTGACCAGAAGGCGCTACATAACTTTGCACACTGTCAGAGGATAGTGATAGATTATAGCGACGTGGCACATGACTATCATGGTCTTCGGCAACCCAATGTAAAGCGTGCTTTAAAAATACTTGAGCATCTAAGTCGCCCCGTGTTGTTGCGTAGGCAGTACCGTTTTCATTATCTTGCCAAGCTGCTTGCTCATTTATTGTAATGTAATCATAAATTTTGAATCCGATTTGTACGACTCTGCCTTTGCCGTACTCAATGGCGTGGGCAGCACCAAACGCATTTTTCTTCATTGTTTGTGGCTTGTCTGTATAATCGTAATTTGTAAAATATAAAATCGGTGAAGCAGCGCCACCTTGCCATGGTTTTATGACCTCAACCCACTCATGATCAGATTTTGTCAGACTAAGCGTGCTTTTGCCGAGCTCCTTTGTTGCATTTTGAATAATTGGATGCGTTGTATTGGTATTGCTAATGGTAGAATTACCTAACACGATATCGTCAATAAAGCGTGAATTAAAAACTTCTGAAAGGTTATCCCATTCCATAACCCATGAGTCGACATCATATATTAATGGAGAAAGATCCATTTGCCCGACCTTCGGAAATTTGGCGGATTCGTTACGGCCAGTTTGGAACGCAAAAATAGCACCGCCACCATTGCGTACGTACATTTTGACATTTTCACGTTGTTGATGATTCATCATCACTGTATATGGAAAGACGATGGCATCATATTGACTTAAACTATCTAAATTACTTAAGTCCTTTTCGTAAATTTTCTCTACATGGAAGCCTTGTTGCTGATATAAAAGGTAAGCTTTTAGTTCTTTGTTGTATGTTGAGCTATAGTCAACCTTCGGAGAGACTGTTTGTCCATTATATGTACCACCTGGGTGAGTAGTGTTGGCATATTTCTCACTACTTTCAGAGAAAACAATACCGATTCTTTCGGTAGTTGCTTGAGCTTGTGTCGGTAATAGCAGTACAACAAGCATACAAGCACAAACAGCGATTAGTGCAATGGCTAATTTCTTCAATAAATCCACATCCTTGTTTGTAATTTATCTTTATCATACATCTAAATATTTACTTGTTAGTAGAGATTTAGGTGAAAATGAAATGATTGTGCTGTTTTATGTAAAATTGACTCAATCCTTTCTATAAGTCTATCAGTATTTATGATATAATAACTTTTGTTTTTGTAGGGAAAACTAAAGAATATAATAGTGGGTAACAACTATTGATTCATGATAGAGGAGGGCAATAACATCTATTTAGATGTATTACATGTATGAATAAACTGAAGCAAGTTTTCGCAAAGGTCAATAAGATTGATACGTTTTCACCGTATTTCTTTTTACCTTTTATATTAGTGCTATATTTCTTTACAAGTCTATTCGATTTCCATCGATTTGAATTATTTAATGTTCGTGTCTCAATTTTACCAGCGGTATTAGTAGCACTTGTTTGTTATTATATCGGTGTTTATATTATTGATAAATTACAATGGACAATCCCATCCTTCGGGCTTTCGTTCTTAGGTAAATATGTGATTCACTTTGTTGTATTACTAACATTAATCGGTTTAGCTTCTTATTTAATGATGATTTTTGGTGGTGGTTTAGGAATTTCCGATGAATCTAATCGTCGTAATCTTGATCCAAAACTAAACTTCTTCAGTCAATTATTATGGTATGGTATTTTATTGTTGTTATCTTACAAAATGATTTTAGAAAAACATATGACATGGAAGAAAGCATTTGTATACGGCGCGATTTTTGCTGTTGTTATGTTCTTATTCCTATTAATGGGCTATCGTACGCCATTAATCATTATGCTGTTTACTGGAATTATTATTTTCCACTATGTTGTGAAGCGCGTAAAGTTAACTTGGTTCCTGACAGCTTTATTTGTCATCGGTGTTGCTTTCTCAATGTTTGGCTTCTTACGAGTAGTGTCAGAAGATACAACGAAAGAATTTAATAATCGTGATCAACCAGATGTAGAATTGACAGAAACAGAAAAAGAAAAACTGTTAACAGTTGAACAAAAAGTAAATTTAACACCTAAATGGATTCGTTCTATAAATGGTGAAAGTGTAACGGGTCATATCGTTTTAAGTAAAATTATTGAGTACACGCAAGAAGAGGGGTACTTAAAAGGTGAAATTCACAAAGGAATCTTTAATACGATTCTTCCAGGTGAGCAAATTTCACCACGTATGAAGGTAACTGAAGTAGTGAACTCATTAAGTGTGGATGAAGGTAAATATATTACACGTCCAACGAGAACAACAACGCCAACCTTTATCGGACAGTTATTCCTAGATGGTGGCTACGCGCTTGTAGCGATTGGCTTCTTATTATATGGTGTATTAATTTCATTAATTTACAATAAAGTAAAACGAGCTGGCATCCGTAGTTTCCACTCAGTTGCTTATGCCTTTGTCATTACACTATTTACAGTGTCGATGCATACAGGCTTACTTGATTTAATCTTTATATTAATGCTAGGTTTTGTAGTCATTGCGTCAGCAATAATTAAAACAGAGCAAAGAAAACTTCGATACTAACAGGAAAGGGATGTCCTTCATGGGGCATCCCTTTTTTTATTACTATTAAGGGTAAAGCTCGAGCAATCGCGGGAAAACATGTGTGAATCGCGGGTAAAACCTCAGCAATCGCGGGAAAAAGCCCGCGAATCGCGGAATTCCGATGAAATATCGCGGAAAAAAGCCCATGAATCGCGGAATTCCCATGATATATCGCGGAAAAAAGCCCGTGAATCGCGGAATTCCTAAGATATACCGCGGGAAAACGCTCGCGAATCGCGGAATTCCCATGAAATATCGCGGAAAAAAGCCCGTAAATCGCGGAATTCCGATGAAATATCGCGGAAAAAAGCCCGTGAATCGCGGAATCCCTAAGATATATCGCGGGAAAACGCCCGTGCCCCGCGGAATTACGACCCCTAACCGCAGAATTAAAAAAAGCGCCGTCCAATAAGTTTTGGAGGGCGCTTTTCCTTATTTCACTGTATCGATAAATTTAATATAGTCTTTACTAATGTAAGCTGATTCTGTATGGAGCTTATCAGATAGTACTTCGTGCCAGCCATTGACGTTAGCGTTAATGACAATTACAGGCATGCCACTTCTAGCATATGTGAAAAGTGGGCTATTGCTAGTAGATGGGTCTATACGGACGTTTAAACCAGTTGTTGTTGTTAAACCGATTGTATATGGATTTTTAGCATCCTTAAAGCCTAACGCTTTTTCAGCACGATAATAGTGACCGGCAATTTTAGCTCCCCAGAATGGGTCGGATGCATACTTAACATTAAAGCCAAGCGCTTTTGAACCAACTACAGCACCATTTGCAAAGTTTCTTCCTGGTGAACCACCCGGTGTAATATAGTTTGGTTGTAAAAACTTATCAACAAGTTCGTTGATGTTAGCAGCGATACTGTCGAATTTTTTGTTCAGTGGGTTTGTGTCATATACATATAACCCGAATAGATTGTTTAAGTTTTGAGCATGGTCACTCATACCATAGGCACTTTCATGTTGAGCAAGTGCCAAAATTAACATAGCGTTAATATGTGACTTTGCCTCAATCTCTTTTAATGTTTTACCTAAGCCGATGAGCTTACTTTTCGTTGTAGCATCTTTATAAATGGTAATTCCTGTACTTTCAACTTCGGCAAGCTTATTCATAATGTAACCATCGATTTCTTCTGCTGTATATTGTGTTGTTGCACGAGCAGGTAAAAATTGATAATAGTTATAAGCTTCTCCTTTAGAAGAGCCACTGCCGTTTGTGAAATAAATGCCATTCCAGCTATAGTATTTTTCACCCTGCTTCATGAAGGCTGGTGCTTTTCCGTAAACATAGCTAGAAGAATATTTATTCATTGTGTAATCGTATAGTGTGTGTTTAATTTCACCATTTTCGTTTGTGTAGTAAGCACGTCCTTTACTTAATGAAAATGGAATTAACGTTACATCCGCTTGTTTTAAATAACCAACTTGACCGGCTAAGCGAACTTTTACTTGTGTCGCATCACTGCTGATGTATTCCATTTCTGTATTACCTGCAACGGCGATTTGATCTTTAATCGTTTCAGAATTAAGGGCAACATATTTATTCGTTACAACATAGCCTGAAGACATTTTTACAATTTTATCTTTTTGCACAATTACTTGGGTATTTTTAGTGACTGCTTTTTCAGCGGCTTCAAAACTTGCAAAGCCTTGATTGCCGACTAATGTACCATTTGCAATTTCCTTAATCGCATACGTAGAGAAGTCAGCAGAAGCATCACCCGCAAGCAGCATTAAACGTTGAATAAACGTTGCAGCTTGTCCAATGGTTGCATTTTTTTCTGGCATAAAGTAACCATTCGAACCGTTAATGATGCCTAGCTGTGCACCGACTGCTACGGCAGCACGATAGTCTTTAATAATAGAAGCGTTATCCTTAAACGTAATCGTTGAAGTACCTTTAGGGATTTTTAAATAATCAATAGCTCGCTCTAGCATAATCGCCATATGCTGTCTTGAAATGGCTGCATCTGGCTTAAATGAACCGTCTGTGTATCCTGTGATAATGCCAGCTGTAGCAGCAAGCTGAATATCGTTTGTATACACATATGTATCTGGAACATCGGTAAATGTCATACCGTTATTTGCTTCAAGCTTCATTACTTTTGCTAAATATGAAGCAAATTCTCCGCGTGTTACATTGTCGTTTGGACGGTAACTGCCATTGGCATCCGGGACTAAAGCATTTTTTGAAATTAAATAGCGCAGACCATTTTCGTGGGCATGCCCTGAAAGTTCATCAGCGGAAGCCATTTGGGGTTGCCAAAAGAGCAAGCTAACTACTGTCATAAGCAATGCAATGATTGATAGTTTTTTCATATTTTTAACCTCCTAAACTTTAACATCATTTTACCAAAGTTAGAGAGTCGAGATAAGGTCAAATATGTGCATTCTTGTAAAATGCGTCAATGTAAATAGTTTTTTTACCATATATATGAAACTGGAAAATAGCTTAAAGGTTCCATAGCTATTTTGGCATATTTTTGATAACCTAATAGAAGAAAAATATAGAAGGGAAGGTGAGGGCTCTACATTAACTGAGGAGCGCGAAAAAAATGAAAAGAATAGCAAAAATTTTACTAGTGTTAGTTGTAATGATGTCGATCGTTGTTAGTCCACTAAATGCCTATGCATTTCAAACAGTAAAGAAGGATTATCCACTTTCAAAAGGTGTGCAGTATAACCAATATACATACAGCAATACCTATACAAACTCTATTAATCATTTAACGATTAATGTTGGAGATCCAACGACGGAAGTACAACTAGGGATGCCCGCAGCAGTCAATGGAAAAGAATCGACAGTAGCAAACGCGAATCGTCTTTCTCGTGAAGGTAATCGTGTAGTTGGTGCTATTAATGCAAGTTTTTATAATATGTCAGAAGGTTATCCGTTATTTTTACTAGCTAAAAATAATGTTATTTTAAACGGCGGTACTGTTTCCAACGGTTCCGACCAATATATGAACGTTCCGACAGCGTTTGGGATGACATCGGATGGTCGCGGTGCTATTGATTATTTTGATTTCGACATAACACTGTCTCATAACGGAACGAATTATGAAATGTCAGGCTTAAACCGTGTACGTAATATTTCTGAAGCGGTTATTTACACACCGCAGTTTTATAGTAAAACAACAGATACAAATGAATACGGTTTTGAAATTGTCGTAGACACTGGTTCACCGATTACAGAAAATACATTTGGACAAACGTTAACTGGTAAAGTAACGCAAATTAAACCATATGGCTCGAAAGATAAATTAACGATTCCATCTACAGGTTTCGTTGTATCTTTACAGGGCGGTGACTGGCACAATAAATTAAGCCATGTAGCAGTGGGCGATGAAATGAGTGTTAACTTCTCCATTGATCAACTTTGGCAAAATGCGCAATTTATTTTGGCGAGCGGACCTTACTTAGTAAAGGATGGTAAACCTTACATTATGATGAGCACTTCAAGCTCACGCGCGAAAGAAGTAGCACCACGAACAGTGGTAGCGACAAGTAATAATGGACAGACAGTACACTTTATTACAGTAGACGGCCGTCAAAGCCATAGTAAAGGTATGAACATGGTACAGCTTGCGAATTATTTAGTGGCACTTGGTGTCGACAGAGCCATTAACTTAGATGGCGGTGGCTCCACAACAATGGGCATTCGCAACTACGGTAGTAATAATGTCGTATTAGCGAATCTACCATCCAATTCAGGGAATACGCAACGCCTTGTATCAGCTACATTGCAAGCAGTGAGTACGGCGCCAAATGGCAAGGCAACACATATGAAATTTACCAATAGTACAAATTATGCAACGCTGTTAGTAGGTGCTTCATCAAGTGTAGCTGTGCAATACGTGTTAGATGATAACTATACAACACTACCACTAGATGGCCATTTATCATTAGCGTCTCAAAACCAAACTTTACAAATTAATGGTATGAACTATAAAGCAACACAAGCTGGTACGGACCGAATCTATATCGGCTATGACGGTGCAGCGGTGCAATCATACCAAGTGAAAGTCGTGGATGCGCCAACAACGATGAATATTGCACCAAGCTCTAAAACAGTAGGTGCAGGCGAATCCGTTAACTTTACGATTGATGCAAAAGATGATGCAGGCAAGCCGATTGTCTATAATCCATCTCAAGTGACATGGTCAGTAGAAGGAAATATCGGTACAATTACAAGTACTGGTAAGTTTACAGCGCAAAATCCAGGTACAACTGGTAAAGTCATCGCTACTTTAGGTAAGAAAAGTATGGCTGCTACGGTTACTGTAGCGAAGCCTGCGTTGTTTAAAGACATTCCAAATAATTATGTCTACTATAAAGAGATTGAATATTTAACGTCTCACAATATCATTACAGGTCAAGCTGATGGTACATTTAGACCGAATGACAAACTTACACGTGCACATGCGGCAGTTATTATTAGCCGTGCTTTAGCCTTAGATACAAAAAATGTGAAAAACCCAAGCTTTAAAGATATTCCGGCAAATCACATTTACTATAAGGAAATTGCATCTGTTGTTGAAGCGGGGATTATGAGTGGCCGTGAAAACAATACTTTTGACCCGAATGCAACGTTAACACGCGCGCAAATGGCGAAAATTGTAGCAATCGCCTATAAATTAAAAGGTACAAGCAGCATTGCATTTAAAGATGTGCCAAAAGATCATTGGGCTTACACATATGTACAACAATTAGCAGCAAATAACATCACGACTGGCTACGATGGCAACATTTATAAACCAAACGAAGCTATTAGTCGAGCACATTTTGGTCTGTTCCTTTACAGAGCCATTCATAAATAATAGAGGAATTATGCCCTAGCATCATCTTTCACACTGTTAGAAGTGAGGCATAAGAAGTAATACTTTTATGCTGTTTATACTAAAAATATTAGTACTGGGGCAGTGGAAAAGGGGAGAATCTCGTATATATTCGAGGCTCCCCTTTTTTTTACTATTTTTAAAAAGAACGAATAACTGCAATTGTGGTATAATCTCTGTATTAAAAAGTAAAAGGATGTTTTTTAATGAAAATAGGCATTGTGGGGAATTACGGCAATGATAATAATGGTGATGAATCAATATTATACGGCATTCTTCAACAAGTAAAACAAACATTTTCGGTA
>Ga0213820_1000206_pt1 | contig 55243 bp, 43 predicted proteins | sample MC6MC0910MG_FD_179889 | JGI IMG/M metagenome (GOLD analysis project Ga0213820, IMG submission 179889) | Enriched soil aggregate microbial communities from Iowa State University, Ames, United States - MC6-MC0910-MG | ecosystem: Environmental > Terrestrial > Soil > Unclassified | place: USA: Iowa... | reverse complement strand
ACCTAGTCGGGGCGTAGCGCAGTCCGGTAGCGCACTAGCATGGGGTGCTAGGGGTCGAGTGTTCGAATCACTCCGTCCCGACCATATAATTCAAGGGGTTGCGAGATTTTATCTCGCGCCCCTTTTTTATTTTTGTCGTTTTTACCCCTACAAAACGACTGGCTCTGGGTGGAATCTTCGGCTGATACAAAGGCCAGAGTTTGTCCCGGAAGGCAGAAGCAGCACGTCAATGCGTCCAGTCAGACCTTCAGGCCGAACGCACGTTTACGCAGAGCTGTCCGTTCTTGATCAGTTAATCGTTGCTCTGAAAAACGCGAACAATACTCTCGCTTGGACTGATAGGGCTGAGTGCGCAGACAGAAGTGTTCGAGAGATGTTGAATGGGGGCTGAGCTCGACTTCGCGTGATTCGCGCCCTGGGCATGAGGATCCTCAGAGTCGGATTGTCGTTTTCATGTGCTTAACTAAGCGACACGCTTGGTCGGCTGACGTTCGCATATGGCTTTGCCGTACGGAGGGATGAAGCGTATTGTGATGGCAAAAGGACATGAATAGATATCTGCCTCGCAAGGATGACGTTTCTTCTCTGAGCGCCCATCTCTACGCTGCATATCCTTAGCATCCTGCTTAAGGATCAGGCATCCAGACATTCCTAAAAAACATCGTTGGAACAAGCTTGCCGGGATGTCCTGCGTTTCTTCCTGCGTAAGCGTTGATAGCTCATAAAAGCTAACTTGAAGGCTGAAATGTGGATTTTTCGACATTATAAAAATTTTGGGATGACGCCAGCACTGCTCAGCTAATGGCTCCGCGTGTAGTCATGGTGGCCGTGGCGGCTTTATGCCTTTGGTATATCGAAGATATTTCATCCCATCGTTCGTGTTGAGCCGAAGGCTCAAGTCGCTTACCCCACATCACTCAAGTGGCTCCGCTTGAGATGCGCTGGAAAATTTTCTTGACGGGATGTGGGGGATATAACGGGCCAGCTTCAAACAAGGGAATGCAATGCAGTTAAACCGGTTTCTGACTGAATACGATGACGAGCTGAGCGGCGACAGCTATATCGACCCTCTAGGCGTGCTGGTGATCTGGTCGGCCTTTGGCCAGCAGATCTTCCGCAACCGGGTCAATTCCATTTCCAACGACGTGCGCAATTACACCCTCAACCTGCTGCACCATACGTTGATTCGCGACTTGTGCGACGACGATGCCGTGCAACCCAGCAAGGCGCTGGTCGAAGAGGTAGGCGATAAACACAGTCTGGCGTTACGTCAAGCTTGTTTGGTCTACCTGGAAAACCTTTTTACCTATGCAATGGTCGCTGCACCTGCCAATGCAGGGGTGGAAAGCCTGGGTATTCTGGGGGCCAGTAAGGCCCGTGCCCGGCTAGAGGCACAAGGCAATCCAAAGCTTCAATTTACCCACAAAAAAGCAGGCTACCTGCTCGTGCGCCAGTTGGGGCTAGGCGTGAGTGGGCGTTACAAGACCCCCTTTATGGAAATGGGCTTTTTCAACGCGACCTACAACTACCACCATCAGCCCGAAGCGGCCAAGCTGTGGGACAAAAGCCACCTGCTGATCCAAGGCTGTGAACGACTGGCAGCTTTGTACAAGGAAGCCAAGGCGCATCTGATGGAGTTGCTGCAAGGCTATCGGCGCAAGTCTACGTTCGCCTTCGATGACTTGCCGGCCAGCCTGCTGGATGCCTACCGCAGGGCGCTACCAAGCCCAAGCCAAGTGGGTGCGAATACCCGTGATTTCTGGCTGGATATTACCGGCTTGGCTAGCGGCGCTGCGGGTGCTCTGTTGAGTGTGCTCGATAAACAGGCGCAGCAGTCGCCCGAGTTACCTTTGCCCATACAACAATTGTTTTCTTTGGGTCGTCAGCACTGTTGCGATCCCGTGGAGCAGCGAAAACTGCTTCACGTACAAACTCTGGAGCCTCTGCTGGCGGAAGCCGATTTGATGTTTACCTTGGCGCGTCATGCCAAGAATCAGAGTATTTCGCAGATCGAGGCCCACTGGCAGGCGCTTGGTCGTAATGCCAATACCCTGGCAACCGCTGCTAGCCAGATAGAAGAACTGCCGTCGCTGACTTCCGTGTTGACCGGCACCGGCCAAAAACGCCTGGGATATTTACTGAAGCTGTCCCGTACAGGAAGTTTTGCCGAGCAATTGCGCGGGTTGCTCGATTATCACGCAGGGGTGATGCGTGGTCGTGGACAGCTGCCTTGGGTGCAAGCGCAGGATTTTGAGCGGATTAAAGTCAATGCCCGCACTACGACTTTACCGACCGCTGAAAAATGGCCAGCCGGGCGTTGGGTGAATAATTATTACATCCCGCAGTTCCGAAATCTGGTAGCTGGTTATCGGGGGGGGCAGCCATGAAACTGCTGAATGCCTTTGCCGAACAGATCAAAGTCTGCGGCAAGCTGAAGCGGGTGTGGCTGACAAGCTTCAATATTGATATCGAATTTATTGAAACCTACATGCTGCCCACAGTACTGGGGGTAGAGATCCCACGCACGCGTATGGATTATGAGGCCTTGCAGTTGGTGCTGAATGATAGCGGCATTGACTTTCGGGTGTTTTGCGATCGGCGCTTTATTGGTGCCGATCAGAACAAGCGCACTTCGATACCGGTATATGGAGTATCGCCGGGCAACAAGGTTGAGCTGACTCGCCTGGGGATCAACGAAGACAGCCTTTTCCATGCCAAAGTGATTTATCTGGAGGGGGAATATGGCCGCGTGTTGGGTGCGGGCAGTGCCAACCTGACGCTCAGTGGCTGGGGGCGCAATCAGGAAGTCTTTCATTTTGTATCGGTGGAAACCCTGGCGCTTTACCAGTCGTTGAAAGCGTTTTTTCAGGTCGTTTTTGCCAATGTGGGCGAGGAGTGCCCCTTGGAAATACGTAGAGCTTTTGCTCGAAGCGAGTCTCCCGTGCATTTCTGCCACAGCTTCCAGAGTGAGGCATTCATCAGCCAACTATTCGGTGGTAAATCGTTGCAGCGTCTGGCGGTGTGGTCGCCGTATTTTCCCAAAGACCTTGCAGGGTTTATTCGTGATCTGAAACAGAACTTCAACCAGCCCCAGCTGAAGGTCTGCTTGGTGGCAGACCGAGTGGATGGGCAGTACCTGCGGACCCAGTGGAGTGACGCGCTGGGGCAACTGTTCAAGGACAAAGAACTGATTCTGTGCCAGAACCCGCGCGCGCTGGATGAGCGGATGTCCATGTGCCACGCCAAACTCTGGAAGACTTCCAGGCACCTGGCGATCGGTTCCTGGAACTTTACCCATGCGGGGGCCAATGCACGAGTCGGCGGGCAGGCTGACGGGCGCCACAACAACATCGAAGCGGGCTTTATTATTGCTGACAACAGTCCGATTGATCCGCTGTTGGGTAAGGTGCTGGATGCACATGACGGCCTGTTTGCTACGGATGAACAATTGGCAGCCGAGGCGCTTGTGGTGCCTGAACCCCTGCCGTTTGATATTGCCGTAACGTTTGACTGGGCCAGCCAGACCTACTGTTTTAAAGGCCAGTGGCATGCAGCTTGCTCGCCGGAGCAGGATTTTACCCTGCGCTTGCCTGACCATGAAAAGCCACTTCCTCTGCACTGGATGCCGCAGAAAAAAGCCCTCCAGATCTCTGATCTGCCCATAGGTACAGTGCGCGCGCTACTCACCGACCACTGCTTCAGAGTGTTTAGGGGGGACAAGCTTTGCCACGTTGGCATGCTGATCGAAACCCACACGCAGCATCGACGCGCCCAACAGTACGATGATTTGAAAAGTCTGTTTGACGCCATGACGTATGCCGGTAACGAACCTTCGCTGGAAGATGCAAGCTACCGGGTGCGAGAAACCGAGAGCGGCGAGCTGCTTTTGGACGGGGCGACCTGGGATGGGAGCAATACGATGCAAGCTGTGGGAGATCCAGGCGAGATCAGCTACTTCCGGCTGTTTTCTGCCAGCTACCAGTATGCCGCGCGACTTCATGAGATTGAGCAAATTCGTACGCTCGAACGCTGGGTCTTTAGTCGGCCGGGCTGCCTGGAGGAGTTGGTAGGGAAAGCCGCTGAACGTATCGAAAAAAACGGTGCCAATGTGTTCAGCTGGTTTCTGGCTCAGGAAGTTAATGGCCTATGTGAGTTGGCTGCTCGTATTCGTCAACGCTTACCCAAAAATGAGCAGTCCGTGCCTCTGTCGCGATGGCGGGCATTGTTTGTTGCGGAGCCTGCATTACCGGCCGGCGCCAACGATGCCTATCGTCAGCGCTTGCAGCAGGAATATCAGGTAATCAGTGGCAAGTGGGGCACACAATGAGTTCGCCAACCTGGGGCGGGCTAGACCCGCAGCGTGTCTCGCACTGGATCAACTTTGAGCGCAATGACACCGCTTGGCATTACGCGCCGGATAATCGTGAATCGATGGCGGCCAAACAAACCGAAGGCGTGGCTTATTTGTGGAACTTGCTTGCTGCCAATGGCGTTGCACTGCTGGCCGATGAGGTCGGCATGGGTAAGACTTTTCAGGCGCTTGGTGTGGCGGCTTTGTTGTGGAAGGTGAAGCCCGATGCGCGTGTGCTGGTCATGGCCCCAGGCCGGGATATTTGTCGGCATTGGCGACGGGAATTCGAAACTTTTGTGCGCGAGCATTACCGCGAGGCCGACCACAGTGTGAAAAGCAGTGTGGACGGTGGACCGGTGCCCTCGGTGCAAGAATGTTATCGCCTGGACAATCTGGTGAATGCAGTTGAGCGGGGACTCGGGCATTTGTACCTGACGACCATTCATTCCCTCAGTGGACTGGTGGAGAAAAAGGACAAGTCTGACGGAGCTGGTGCGGCCAAAGTTGCGGCTGGGATTATTCATCAGCGGCTCAAAAGCGCGCTGGGTGAGTCCGGCTTCGATCTGATCATCGTAGATGAGGCGCATTACCTGCGAAACCTGAATGGTGGCTCCCAGCGGGTCAGTGCTGCGCGCGCACTTTTTGGTGCCGAAGGTAGCCGACTGGGTGCGAAGAATTTGCTGCTGACGGCAACTCCGAGCCACTCTCGGTTGATCGATGTGCAGAGTATTCTCAGCTACTTCACTGAGATTGATCCGGAAGGCGAGCTGGCAGTGCTCAGTGGTTCGGCTAGAACCAAAGCATTGTTGGAGAAGTTTGCTCTTCGACGACTGCGGCTGATGGAAGGGGCTGGGGGGTTGTACAGTAAACGCCACTATCGGCATGAGAAAGCCATACCTGCTGGCTTTGAGGGACGGCCGAATGCGGAGATGTTCTTCGCGTTGTATCAGAAAAGGCTGGTGGCGGATCTGCGCAAGCAGAAAGAAAACAAGAGCCTTATGTATGGCTACCTTGAGGGCTTTGAGTCGATGGGCCATCTCCCAGCTTTGGCTCAGAGCAGCGATGGCGACGAGGTTACAGAGATTGTGGACAAAGCTGCTGAGGACTTTTCCACGGCCAGCGATACAGAGCTTTTACGCGAGCTTACGGGTGATTACCGCAAACAGTTTGGTACTTTTCCCGACCACCCCAAATACGGCGCGCTGATTGATCAGTGTGTGCCCGAGGGCCTGTATGGCCAGGATAAGATGCTGCATGACCATAAGCATCTGATTTTTGTGCGACGTATTCCCTCGGTCCGCGAACTGACTCAGCGGGTCAATGAGCGTTATGACGAGCTACTGGCAGGCATAATTGTTCAGGCATGGGGCATACCCTTAAATGACCCTCGGGTGGATGTTTGGCGGAAGACGGGCTGGTCGCGGGCGTCTTATGACCAGCTCATCTCCGGACTTGATCATGCGTTTGTCATGGACGAGGCTGCAGAAGTCGTTGGCGACGACGAGGACAGTGAGGAGGATAGCGGCCAGCTGGCATCTCGCATTGCTGAACTGTTTGTGGTTAAGAGGGAGCTGGGTGGCCAAACCGACTGTGTAAATTCACGTTTGCGCTTCAGCAAGTCGGAGAGTGTATTTTCACTGTTTCTGGAGCCAGCATCTGACTACCAGGAGGCTGGTTATGGAGGCTATTACACCCAGATAGATGCGAAGAGGGCTGACTATGCAAATGCAGCTAAATTTGCTCGTTTTCAACATTGGGGCAATCAGGCACAGCTCAAGTTAGCTATCGGTGATCGTGTGCAGCCGGACGGCAAGTTTGATCAACCCATGTTTAGCGTTTGGTCGCTGCTGGTACCCAGGTTACCCGATTTGCTTCGACAAAAGCTCAGGCGTTGGGCAGAGTCGGATAAGGCTGTTGCGGAAAACTTTGGAAATTATCTCAAAGCCGGCTTCCTGCATGCGAGTCCGGTGATTGTCGAACTTTATGGGTGGTTTGTTGAGTTCCGACGCGGTAGGCGCGACAGGAATGTGCATAGCAGTTACCGGGGTTTTTATCAGTGGGTGAGCGGCAGAATTGAGGGGTCGTTGATGCTGCGCTACTTCATTGCTGCGCTTGAAACCTTCGATCAGCTGTGCGGCAAAATCATTGATCACGGTCTCAATCGCTGGGATCAGGAGTGGCGAAGCCTTAAAGGTCTGACCAGTCCGGGCTTGTATGCCAGTGGAGAGAATAGTAATAGTCGGCAGCGGTTGATCCTTGGCTTCAACAGTCCGTTCTATCCCAATGTGCTGGTGTCTACTTCTGTGCTCCAGGAGGGAGTCAATCTGCACATGCAGTGTCATCAGATTCATCACTACGGGCTGGCTGGGTCACCCGGTGACAATGAGCAGCGGGTCGGGCGCCTTGATCGTTTGTTCGGTTGCGTCAACCAGCGTTTGAAACACGCCGGCAATACCGATCTGAGCATTCATTATCCCTTCCTGCAGGGGTCGGTTGATGAGGATCAGGTCGCTTCGTTCATCGCGCGCAAACACCAAGTTGAAAAACAAATGGATGCCTGCGTTCAGGCCAATTTTGACAAGCAGATGCGGTTGGACAATACGCAGGAGTGGAAGGAGTTCTTGCAGAAGCCGGTTGGTCGAGGGCAGACGTTAATCAATGACCCCTACGGCGCTAGTTTTGCGCAGGGCGCTCTGTCCAAAAACTATGAGCCTTATTTCGAATCTATCCTCGGGGTGTTGCCGCTGACCGAAAACTGACCCAGTGAAGACTTCGATTTCCTGCATCAGCTGGATCCGGTCGTGGGTATTACCGGTAACAGCCAAGGTCATAAACGTCCGATCCAGCAATTCAATACTCCCGGATTGCCTTACGTCATGATTGGCACCGATACCATTCGGGAAGTCGTTAATCTGCACCTCTTCTGTGATCGGGCCATGTACTATGGCGTGGCGTGGACGCCTGGCGATCTTGAACAGCGCATTGGCCGGGTCAACCGCTATTTCAGCAGATAGAACGCCGTCTGATACAGGCGGGCAACGGCGCGGAAGCGCCACCGCGGCTGGAAGTCCACTATCCATATTAAGCGACATGTTGGAGCGCCAGCAGATCGAAATACTCATGGCGCGTAAACGCGAGGTTGATGCCGTTGTTGATCCAGTGTTTGCCGTTGACCTGAGGAAGGCGGCGAGAGGTGAGATTCAGCAGGGGATTCCAGCGGACTGGGAAGCGGCGGAGCTCATTCCGGACGTTGCCGGTTATTTTGGAACCCGCAAGCATCTTCCCGCGTAGGGGGAGTGGTGCCTGCGGGGTAACTCAGGCACAACTCTTTTCATGTGCATGACTCAAATGAACCTACGGTAGACGCCATTCCGTGTATGAAGTTAAGTCTTGCCGGGGCGGGTGAGGCGGAGGCACTTGATGTCGGGTTCCTGTTGCTCATTCCTCAAGGTTATCGGAAATGCTGGTGATGTGGATCGCGTTTGCGCCATCGTCGCCAGTGAGATAGAGCCGTAGGGCGAAAAGCAGGTCAGGGGTATGGTCTCCGTCGGGCTTCTCGATGTTGATCTGCACCCGGGAAAAGAGACAGACCTTTGACTGCGCGACTAACTCCGTCACCCGTTCGACCTTATTAGCCAGTTCCTTGGTAATCCTCTGATGCGGCTGAAGGAGCATCTTGATTTCAGCGTCTGAGGAATCACGAGCACGAAGCAAACCCAGTAGAAGTTCGAGTAATTCTGCTGTAGCGCGAGTCCAGTTGACGGTAACCCGTTTGTCATTTTCGCCTTTCCTTGGTGGGCACGATCTGATTTGACTCAGCTTCGCGCTCAGCAAATCAAGCATTGACCTGAGCTGTGCCAAATCAAACTTCTCAATGAAGTGCTGGTCTCGCCAGACGGCATAAGCAAATGCCCGGAGAGCGCTTTCCGTGGGGCGCTCCATAAGCTTCGACAATAATTGTTTCTGCCACGTCTCGGAGACACTGCCCAGCGAAAAACCAAGTGCTCGTGGGTTGAAAACATTCTCCCTGGCGACCTGTTCGTTTAGCCACTGAACACACTCGTCGGGTGCGTCCTTGCCCATGCAACACATTAAAAAAAGTATTTCGTTTTTTATCGGCTCTGGAAAAGCGCTTTCATTCAGTAACGCAACGAGATACCGGATATCGTTTCGGGTTGACTCGGAAAACTCTTTTGGACATTCCGGGTCGTCGATCGAACGTCCGTCGCGCCAGATTTGTATGACGGGATAATAGAGTCCGCTGCGTATTTTTTTGACCACGCTTCTGGTTGACGTTTCGTCGAAATCCTTCAGGCGCTCTGTTTCTGTATGGTTTTGCGCGGCCACTTTACGACCGTAGTGTTTTCCCTCCTTTTCTTGAAGTTCAAATGAAATGCTATCTCCTTGAGTAAAGTCAGCATGATTCAGTCCGTGAATGAAATTATTCTGATGAATAAAGACCTGACCCTCGGTGGTGTCCCTATCGGCAAAGGTGAAGTGCCCTCCTTTTTTATCAAGACACCAGTCCATTTTTATTACGCCGATCGTCCTGGTTTTGGGGTGGGTGTAAAAATCCTGGTCTAGTCGGCCGATTGCGTTTGTTACCCATTTAGGCAAATCAGATGTCTCATTGCTGTCGGGTTTTGGCACGCGACGCAAGTCCGCCCATGGTATGGGCGCAGGGTACTCCGGAGCAGGAGCGTCATCAGTGATGCTGACCTCTTCCGTACGTTGCCATGTGGCACGAACCGGTTGGAAAGTGTCGTCGTGGGGGATGAAGAGTAGTTTGTAGGGGTCGTCCGCACCGTATTCAAAAGTTAGGTGAAGTTTGCAAACGGTGTTTTCTCTCAATGGAAATGCAGTGGAGTCGAGGCGGGCCGAGTAACCGAGATCTTCGGAACTCTCACCCAGGAAAAGCGGGAATTGATAGAACGGTTTTCCGGCCGGAAGCGTGAAATCTTCGCCAACGTGGATGATGACCGGCCGGCCACGAATCGGTTTGACGGTTGTACCCCGCGACACGAGATGGAAACGCTGGTGGCGTCCATCTTTCAGTACTTTGATCGACAGCTCGGGAACCTGGTCGCGCCAGAGTGCAATTGCTCCGGCGCGTTGTTGCAGATTATGGAGGCGAATGCCTCCGGTCACCGGGCTTTCCGTCAAGTTGATCGCGAATGCAAATGGCCCTATGCGTGAATCACGTTTCAGGGTTGACGCATCAATGATAGGTGGTCTCACTGATCGAGTCGCATCGCACCACTTCCCTTGCGCGTCAACGGAAGCAATATCGGAATTTTTTTGTTCAGGCATCTCCGATTCCGCGCTTCCGATGACTATCGGGGGATGCCGTTCCCAATAAAAGCCACCGGTTTCGGGCAGGCTTCTTTTAATGTCCGGGTCGAACTTGGCAAGAAGTTTGGTGACACACGTTTTGCCGCCTACGGTATCAATGACCACGATGGGGAAACCATCTTTTACTTTTGAGTAATCAACTCGTTCAAAGGCGGCAGCAACGCTGCGGGGGAGGGGTTCAGCGTCCGGGAAGCGAGCATTGAGATTGCGGCGCACGACATCGAGTTCGAAGTCGTTGAGTGCGTCGGGAACCAACCAGACAAGCGTATCGCTCCTGAACACGGCGTGTAGCCTGGAGGCAAATGCACGTGCGGCACGGTCCAGGTGCTCGAAGGTAGTCTTGGAGAAAAAAAGGTCTGGAACGGACAGCGTTGACGCATGGGGATGATGGTAGGCGGCATCGGCGTTGAAGAGTTCGATAGCCACTGCATCGTCATCGTTTTTCCACTGTTGCCAAAGGAAAGTATCGGGCAGGGATTTGGCGGTTGTCGCAGCGGCATAGCGTGGACGCAACAGGGTGAGATCCACGCAAACCGGGGTGGAGATTCCTTGAACGCCGACGTTCCGATGGATTTTTTCTGGTGTTTGCTGAACCGCAACATTTGGCAGCCACGGACGAATTTCGAATGTTTCGAAATCGAAAAAAATGGGCATGTCCGCGAAGCGGTGCGTTCCTTCGGTCCACATCTTCGCGTATGTGGTCCAGGTGCGCAGCGTCTGGATGCGCTCCTTCAGTTTTGAAAGGTCACCAGCGGTGTCGTCATCCAGAGTAGACAGCCAGCGCCACGCATCCCATACGCGTCGGTAATCACGATGCGAAAGGAGGGTGTTGTTCGGCGGCAGGTTGTCCCATCGCGCAATATTCCGCGCTTCGTCGCAGCGCAGCCACATTTGGATTGTTGGGAGCAAGTCGTCCTCGTGACCGAGGCAATCTCTGCGTAACTCGAGCAGTTGCGCAAGGCGAACAACAAACGCTTTTAGAAGGCGGTTCTCCGGCAGGTCGACGGACTGGAACCTGCGGACGGCCTGCAGATAGGGGTTCCCTGCGAGCTTTTCCCGGAGAGTGCGTCCCGGGCGATTGCTAAGCTTGATGAAACTGGTGGCGTCGAGTTCGCGCACTGCGTGAACAGGCAGCAACGCCTGTTCGCGACGTGGCGTTTCGTTAAGTGCACGGAAAAGTCGCTCCACTGAAGCGCGGCTATGTTCAGTGATGCGCCAGAGGCGGTCGCGTACCAGTGCGCCTGTTTCTGGTGACGCGTACCTGGCAATCTTCGAAAGCACTGAGGATAGCGATTGAGGCAACGCCTGCCCGCTTTTGGGATCAAAGTCGACGGCACAGCAAAACCAGTCTGATTGCTCGAACAATATCCGCGCTACGTCACTGTATTCTCCAACGCCTCGGTAGTTGGCATAGAGATCCGGCAGCTTGATTTTCACCCATTGGGAAGGGTCAGATATCATGGTCGACAATTTTTCCAGCCCTCGCATTTTCGTCCAGTTGCTTGCGTAGTTCATTCCGTTTATTTGCGGGCTTCATGTTCCATGCTTTTTGGCGTTTATTCTGGTCCTGCTCGTTTATTTGAAATAACGGATGGGGTTCTTCGTCATTGTCAGCGGTCGTGTTTGCGAGAGCCTCGGTACTGAGAACTGCTATTTTTGTGTCGGCACTGTTCAAATAGTTTGCGGACTGCCAGATGAACTGGCCGTAGCCAAGTTCGCAGGCAAGGTCGAAATCTTCAGAAAGATTGAAGCTCTGGCCGCCAATGCCTGCAACGATCTGGCCCCTGATTTTGTCGAGGCATTCGGTCTGGCTTTTTCCTCGCGTATCGATGCCGCGAAGCTTGGGCATGACCTTTTGCACCAGTTGATCTTCAAAAGCGATATGCATCGCTTTCGCCAGCAGGTGCTTGTCTTTTGCCCTCTGAGCAGCCCGAACATCCGGGTAGTTTGCCATGTAATATTCAATGGACTGCCAGACTCGGTGGCCAAGCGCGCGGCCGGAAACCGACAGCGCGTCATTCATTTTTTCAATGAACTCCTTGAATGGCTTGATCTCTTCTTCCGAGAAACTGCTGCCCTGAACCACCCAGCTCTGCCAGGATGTTTTATGTAACGCAGGGCCACGATTGGAGTCATCAAGTGGCATTAGTTTCAGACGACGTTTAAGTTCGGTAGGACGCGGGAAATTAATAATGATGGAGCGATCGATGACCTTGTCGGAGAGTGACTTGGTTGTTTCATCCTGGTTCATTGTTCCTGCCCACAAGACATTACGGCCGAGTGCCAGCTTGTAGGGTTGCATTCCGGCACCGACTTTTACGGGCAGGAACGGTACATCCTCGCCTTTCCTGCCGCGCCGCAGCTCAAGCTTGCTCAGGAATTCGGCAAAATAAAGTTCAGGGTGGGCAAGGTTCATCTCGTCAAGAAGAACGAGGCAGACGGCCTCTGACAACCCCGGATAATCATCACTCCAGCGTTTCTGGCTTTGCGCTAGAAAATGCAACACCGCCTGGGCGTCGAATTTGTTGTCAATCGAATTGAAGAAGCCGAGCATGGACTCCTGCGAGTCCCAGTTTGGCTGGACTGAAAGCGGCTCGTAGAAAATACCGCCGAAGTGTGAGTAGAGGCGAGGCAATTCGGATTTGCCGGTGCCGGAAACGCCCGAGAGAACGGTAAGGGGAGACCATTCGGCCGTTTTTAGCGCTGTATGGAATGCTTTCAAGATACGGGGATTGAAGTGCAAACCATATGTATTGCAGGCACCGCCAATACCTGTGAGCCATGTCATTTCGTCGATTTCGGCTTTGACTGGCGGCTTGGCTTTTTCCGCGCTGAAGTGCGGAATCTCGATTTCCTTGTGCCGTGCCTCGACTTCAGCGGGACGTTCATAAGCGGCACGCAGGCGGTTGAGTTCGGCTTGTGCCTCGTTGGCCGCTCCCTCAAAGATAGAAGCCTTTTGCATCAGAGATTTGATTGCCGCGCCAAGTTCGGAGTTTTTGTGGCGTAGATCGCCAACTTCCGCGACAGCGGCTCTATTGTTTTCTAATTGCCGTGAAAACTCGTCTGCACGGGCCTTCTGATGTTTGGATTCCAGCTCAAGTACCTGATGCCGTTCGCGCATCTCTTCGGTAGGCCGTGTCGCCAGTTCTTCACGCAGGCGCTTGAGCTCATCGGTTTGACTGTTCAGGTCGCGCAGGATCTCGACCGGTTCTATGCCCCCGAGTTGCCGCTTCAACTGCTCAAATGCGCCTAGCAGGCCGGTTTGTGCTGCAAGGCTTTGCCGCAGGCGGTTGTTTTCCTCCACATACGACTGTTTTTGCGCATCCAGTGATTTACGTGCTTCTTCCAGACGGAAACCGAGTTCTTCATCAAGCTGCTCGATACGCCTCTGCGATTGCAGTTCCAGCCGCTGATCCTTGCGCTCCAGAGCCCGCTCGGAGTTTTCAAGCTCCAGTTTTCGTCCCTCGATTTCGCTTTGCAGGGCCGACAGCGCTCCTTTTTGCCTTGCAAGTTCGGTGTGCTCGGCGTCCAGCAGTTGTCGTGCGTCGTCCTGGCGCTTGTCCCATGCTTCGCGCTCTCTGGATATATCGGCACGGATGCGATCGCGCTCGATGTTTTCAGCGCTGGAAATGTCTGCCAGGCGCTTGGCTCTCAGCCTGGCAACTTCATCGTCAAGGGTGGCAAGCTTATGCTCGCGACTGTCTGCAATCTCGCGCTCGGTATCGATGCGTTTATCGCGCAGTTCGGCATTCAGGGTGGCGCGCTCGTCGGCGAAGCCCGCGTCGCGCTTCTGTTCGTCGCCGATAAGCGTTTGTTCGCGCTGAGTGAGTTGGGTCTTTTTTTCTGCAAGCTCGCGACGTTCCTCGATAATGCGCTGTTCGCGTTCAGACATGGATCGTTCAAGCTCAGCGAGAACCTGCTCCCGAAGTGCTATGTCGGTTTCGCGCACCGCATGGTTCGTAGCATCCTGCTTCATGGCATCTTCCAATTCGCCAGAGTGTTCCATTCCCTATACCTCAATGAGTGTTTTGATAGTTTTGTATGATTCTTTACGGAGCTTCGCGATTTCCGCCTTTGGCAGCAGCAGCGGCTCATTCCCGTGCCCTCGCCGGGTAATGACATCCGTCACATCGTCCACAAGCGACGGCTGCGAACCCGAGATTGAGTCGAGGGTATCGGCATCGGACATCAGCAGAAATGCCAGCACACAGGCCCCGAGCGATTGTCCGCTGCCCTGCAGCGTTTCCCGGACCGCTGAAGCTTTGACGGTGCGCAGGCCCTCAGGCAGTTCATTGCAGAAACCGGCGCAGATGGCTCTGTTTCCAGCTGACTCGATAAGCTGAGAATCGTTGATATCCGGCGGTAATTTGCTGGCCAGTGACATCTCAAACACCGATTGCAGCGCCGCATACAGATCGCGAACGAAAGCGAGTGCGTCATCCCCGTCCTTGCAGAACAGAAAGAAGCGTTCTGCATGGATGAGACGCTCTTTCAAATTCGTGCCGAGGCGGTTGAATTTCTTGAAGCCAAATTCGCTCTGAATACTTGCGCGGCCATCCAGCAGGGAGTCGGCATGGGCATCGCTGTCAGGCGTGGAGACGGGTATGTCGGAAAACACGATTTCCGGAAGCAGTGTGTGGACCAATTCGCGCATGAATGGGGCATCCGACAACTCCACGTCCGGCGCGTCAACGCTGCCTTTTCCATGTCCCTTCTCATCGCGCATTTTCTTGATACGAAATAAATGGCTGATGAGCGTCGGGTGCAAGACCGCGATGCGGTGCAAGGGATGGGATGCATCGCTTTGTGATTGCAAAATTGCAATGGACAGAAGCGTCTGCAGCTCCGCTTTTCCGTTCTGGAAATCAAGGAGCTTTCCTTCTCGAATTGGCCGGAATCCAAAGTGCGGCAAGGTTAGCCCTACATCATTCGAGGCATCCGCAAGCAGCGCGGAATGTTCCGCTTGCGGGGTGAATTTCAGTCTTGCAACTGCATCCTCAAAGGGGCGTCTGCCGCAAGCGTAGAACAGTGCCCATTCAACTGAGGCGTAAACCTGAGCGATGGAGTGAAAGGCAGCATTCGACGGCAGACGCAGACTGTAGATGAGTTTCGGGTAGTGATCCCAATTGATGTCGGTGTCGAACGGCTCTTTGGGCTTTGCATCCAGGTTTTTTTTTCGCGGATTGCTCAGTGAAACTTTCCACTGTTCCAGCCATTCGCATAGCTTGTCGTCCTGTTCAAGCAAGTGCTCGAATGCTCTTTCAAGGATCAGCGAAAACCCAGTGCCAAACGGATCCGCGATACGGAATTCACCATCGCTTTTCTGGATTGCAATCGGGCAGTCAAGGTAATGCATCTCAGGTTGCTCAACGATCATGACCTTTTGGACGCTGAGCGTTGGCTCTTCCCTCCCGAAGGCCGCTGACCTTCTCTGCATCGCCCGCAATATGCTGATGACATCTCGCTGAGTGGGTGGGTTGTTCTTGTGGGCATTGTTCCAACGAATCGTTTGAAATTTCCCCTCCTGACCCTGCTTTTTTTGCAATGGATTCGCGTCGTCCAGCCAATGCATGAACGGGAGGATTTTGCCGGTGACGAGTTCACGAAACAAAAGCGCGGTGACAAACACAGGTGTTTTTTCAACGTCGCTGCCGCCGGTGTCGCGTTCTTCCTCAATGATGGCGTTGGACTCGTCAATAAGAGCCTTGTCCTGCAAACGCATGAGAATACTTTCGACCAAGTCGATCGGAATGCAGGTTTCATCTGCCAGCGCCCGAGCTTCCATCGCGCCTGATGCATCGAGCAGTTTGAGGATGACGTGCTCGAATGGGTTCAGGCTCTCGCCGTCCTCGGATGGTCTGGGCAGGGTTACGCGATAGGTGCTGACGGGCCAGGAAAGATTGCGTGGCTTGCCAATGGTTGCACCGAAGGGGGTTGGTTTACCGTAATCCAGGAGTTTCAACATTTCAGCATGACTCCGTGTTCCTGGCAGAGTTTGTGGAAATCAACCAGACCCGGAACAAAATCCGCGGCAAGTTCTCCATTCAGCAAACCTGAATCGCCCACCACCACCAGCAGTTTTTTCTGGCGGCTCATCGATACATTCAGGCGGTTGTAGAGGCAGAGGTGACCAAACAGCGTTCGAGCCTGTTTCTCGCGGTCATCGTCTTCGGGCTTCCAGTGCTGTGGAAATGTCCTCACCGTTGACAGAAAGACGACATCGAATTCCATGCCCTGGAAGGAGTCCACCGTGCCGATACGAATTTTCTTGTCGTTTTCCGCTATCGCGCCGAGTTGCCTGCTGATGAGCTCGGACTGCGCCTTGTAAAACGAAATGACGCCGAACGTCAGATCCTTGCCGGCTTCGCAATCCATCCACTTCTTTAACTGGCGAACGATGACGGTCGCCTCCGCAGGGCGTACCCAACTGGTTCCGCTACGTTGATGCTTGCCTTTGTCGACGGGTACCTCCAGCCAGGCAGCGTGTTTGCCAGCCGTGTCAGGGAGATTATGGACAAAATCGCTTGCTGGCCGACCAGAGCCAAATTTCTCCGATGGATCGAAACGTTCATAGAAGTTACGGCTGATGAAGTCGCCCAGCAGTTCATGCATGCGGTATTGCTTGTTCAGCGTAACGCGGCGGGTAATGCCGTCGTTGTCCTCAAGCGTTTTCAAACGCTCTGAGAATAGATACTGGAACATCGACTTTTTGAGCCAGTCCGACTCTTGCAGCTCTGTTTCGCCAGCTTCCATCTGACGAGCAACTTCGTCGTCAATAATGTGAGGTAATTGACGGTGGTCGCCGACGAGGATAATGCGCTTGCCCTGGGCCATCGGTACCATGAGGTCGCGCGGCGAGACACGCGCGGCCTCATCGACAATCACATACTCGTATTCCATCCTTTGCTGGTTCTGATTGACATCACCCCCTTCGATGCCTTTCTGGATCTGCATCCTTCGATTCACGCTTTGCTGACAGGTAGCAGCGAACGCGAAACTGTACTCAGACACCGCATTCAACATAGCGAAAGGGTTGTTTTCAAGTTCGGCCAGAAACTCGGCAAGCGCGACAGACTTCTTGTCCCTGGCGGAGTGACCTGCAGCCTTGATGCGTTCGATAGCGTGCATGGCCAGCGTAACGACTTCATCGTTTTGCTTCTCTACACGAAAGACCGGAGGCGCGGTGAAACGGGCAAGAAGTGTCTTCTTCAGTACCGTCAACTCCTTCAGGAATGACGGGGGCCCATCTTCGCTGCGCCACAGGCTGGCGTTGTCCAGTAAATCGCGGTCCTTCTTTTCAAGTAGCTCATGCAGATCATTCAGTGCGTCAGCCGCTCGCTCAGCCCCGTCATCTGCGAAGCTTTGCGCATGACAGCGCAGACGGCGCACGGCACCGAGCAACTGGTTGGTGTCGTCATTGAGCGTTTCTTCAAGGCACATCCTGTTTTTGAGATTTACGGCTTGTCGCGCGAACTCTTCACCGATAATCGCTACGCCAAGTGATGCGATTTCCTCGGCGAGACGCGCGCCCAGCGCGCGCGTCGGGGTCTGAATGTATTGCAGGCACAGATGCTTGATTTCCATTTCCTGCTCAATGTCGGCAATCCGCGGATTTCGCTCGCGCAGTTCAGTCGCGAGTGTTGCGCACCATTCGTCCAACCGCTTCTCAAAGAGGCTGGAGCCGTCTATCTGCGTGTTGGAGCGCTTGCCAAACTTCGGAACGGGAATACTGTTGAGCGACAGTCGCTCAATCATGTTTTCGACCGCATCATGCTGAAAACCTGTCAGCAGCACCTGGCCTTTGACGTTCGCGCCTCGCTTGTCTGCCATCTCGTTCAGCCGTTCGAGAATCGCCGCGATGACGGTCGTCTTGCCGGTGCCGGGTGGGCCCTGGATAAGTGCAATATCGGGTGTTTCCAACGCATACTTGATCGCGTCCAGCTGTTTCCCCGTTGGCTGGTTTTTGAACACTTTATTACGAACAAACGCTGTCAATGGCGCGATGTCCGGTGGCTTGCGTGTTGGTGCGATTGTCCCTCTTTCCTCAATCAGCAGCCCAAGCTGGGGGTTGGCTGCGCGGCCTTCGAGGATCGAGCGGCGAGCGGATAACCGGCGCTTGATCTGAGCAATCTCGCCCGCCAACGAAAGAATGAGCGTGCCTGATTCTCCCGGCAATGTTTCAGCCATGAGCGTGAGCGTCCTTGATTCCTTGTCAAAATCAGACACCTCGAAATTCGTCTTCACCTTCTCCTTCGCGTCTCGTCGCTCATTGCGTTGAGCAGGTTTTTCGTTCTCCATGGCTCGTTCGATTCCGCTCGCGAAATCCTTGAAACGCAGGGATTCGTCTCTCAGGTAATCTGGTAGTTCGTCAATCATCTTGACTTCGGGCACCAACCCCCCTGCCAATGCACTCAAGGCAGCATCGCTGGCTTGGGAAATACGAACAGAGACTGTTCCGTCTCTTTTTGGAGCCATATTGGAAAACTGCAAGGCACCGACGACCCGGGCTCTTTTGAGCAGTAACTCGCCTTCCAGATCGCCAAACTCGTCCCATTTTTTCAGATAACTGACATCGTCCTGCGTCAGCGCGGCCAGTTGTGCTTTTGCGAGGATTCGAATCTGGCCGGCCTGTGTCCAGTCAGTAAAGCGGAGTGTGCCCTTCACCAAGCGCAGTGCACGATCGGTTCGACGTCTGATTTCGGTCAGGCGTGAGGTCATGAAGATGGATTTGCCCTCTGGCAACGAGGTCTCAGTGGCGACAAAGCGAATGCCGTCGCCGGTGATGCAGAAGGAGTTGTTGCGGGTCGGCCGTGTGTTTGCGGTGTGCGCTGCATTGTCAGGAACCGCATTCGACTCGGCAGCAATTGCCGTTTCCTGGGTTTCGGTTCCGTCGTCATAGTCTTCAGCCTGCTTTCGGGCTTTTTCTGGCTTCAATGCTTCATCAATTGCCGGGCCGGCAGTCAGAAAGAAGAATTCGCTCTCGTCTTGTCGGAAACAGCAATATTCAACAAGCCGCTCGTAAAGGCGCTTTCCCTTTAGTTCACCCCTGCGAGGCTCGATCCTCGAAATCGCGTTTTCCACATGTTCGTCCACGCCGATTTCGACTTCACCCATCTCAAGGCACTCGCCCGTGAAGAAGGCGATTTGCAGTTCCATGCTGCCGTCGGCTGCGAAATTGACCAGTTGAGCAAGCATGGCGCGACCACTGGCGAGTTCTGCGTTGAGGCGACGGGTGTCAATGGCGTGCACGGTTCGAACGCAGATAAGCACCTGTTTGAGGCGAAGTTCAAATTGCTCGGGTCGCAACGGACTGCTATCAATCGAAAAGACAGGTTGCTCTGGCAAGGTATCCGTTGTGTTGTCGGTCCGCTTGATGCGGATGGTAAAGATATCGGCCGGGATTTCTTGAAACTTCATTTCGTTCCTCCCACAAACTCGAAAGCCAGCGTGTCGGGGAACGTCTTCGTGCCTCGTGCGGGGAATGCGGTTTTCGCTTTAAAGTCCAGAACTGCCTCGTATTCTTGCGCGTCGTCATGCTCGAATGAAAACGGGTGAAAAAGCCGGTGCGGGAGCGCGAACTCCGTGGCACTGCCGGGAATCACCATATTCCCGCGCGCAGTTATGGCGCGGATGAAGGAAGCGCGCGCGACATGGCAGTAAGGGCATTGAGTATGGTCATCGACAAAGTAGCTCATGCTGCACGCATGGCATTGCAGCGATAGGTCGAATGCCTTCTTCAATTCCAGCGCCCAGAACGCCATCGCCGGACGGCGGTGCGGCTGCTCTTTTCCGCCGCAGAAAGTTTCCTGGAAAAGCCGGCGCAGCCCCGGCGTCGTTACCAACACGCGGGGCAGGCCACCAACGCCCTGGTTTGAATCGTCATCGTCGTCATCAATAAAAGGCAAATAGCCGGCGTAGGCCTTCTCGTCCAAATCGGCAGGGGAGGCGTCTGCAACCGGCTCGGTGTCCCAGCCACCTTCGTCTTCGTCTGGCTCCAGCACTTTCTTGCCGATGAATGGGTGGCACAGAGCTAGTGTCTTGAATGCCATCACTGCAAAGGCCCAGCAATCCGAGCGCGGGCGCGAGGAGTCAGTTTCACGCACCACTTCTGGCGCGCCGTAGCCTGGCGTATAGACAGAAGTGCCACCGCCGGGCATTTCAAATCGCATATTGTCGGCGTCAATGAGCCAGACATCGCTTAAGCCATCTGCGATAAACGCATTGTTCGTCGAGATGTCGCCATACACTAACCCTGCGCTGTGCAGGCGGGCGAGGATGGATGCGCATTTGGAGAGAGCGAACAAGCGGCGGCGGGTTGAACCCGTTTTGGCATATTGCAGGAGCCGCAACGCCATTTCTTTGTCGGTAATTTTTGCAAGCCACTCGGGGAGTAAAGGATTGCAATCTTCCTGCTGCTTCTTCGTCCTGCCATCGTGTTCGAAAATGCCGAACGGTTGCATCCCGTTCAAAAGGCGCATCACATAACCCGGCTCGTCGCGCAAAATGGCAAGCGGCAGGGAAACGGGAATGCGGGAAGGCATGGGCAGCAGGCGGATGTTCTTGAAGCGTTCAAGCAGGTTGGCATCCTTGTCCAGGCCGCCCGATTTATCGATTGGCTGCTTGATCGCCAAATCAGCATCTCTGGTGCGAAACACTACGCCCTGACCCCCTCTGGCGAGCTCTTCGGCCAGGTAGTGCTGATTGCCGTATTCATCGCAAAGCGGCTTTGAACGCTTCAGTTCTTCGGATTTATCCATTCGTGATCTCCTCGCGGCAAAGGCAGGCGATAGTCTTGTCGTCGCTGTGCTTTGGCGTCGGCCAGTTTTCGAGCATCTCGCCGATACGCCGGTTGGCGCTCAAGGCGGCAAGGGGCCGGTGTGCTTCGATAACGCCCCTCACGAACCCGTCGACATCCTCCAGATCGTCCGCCACGCCATCGGTGCAGAGCAGGATGGCCGCGCAGTCTTCCTCCGGCAGCGATGCATGCCGCCAGTCTTTCGCGCAAACATTCGGCGAGAGTGCAGCAGTGATGTTTGAAAAACCCTGTGATTTATCCTCGGACAGAGACACGACAGAGCCATTGGATCTGACTGCGGCAACCAGGCCATCGCCGAGCATTCCCAGGTGGATTACGCCATTTCCAAGCCGGAACGCGAACAGGCAAGTGGCTGCGCAATCGCGGGGTGCAAGTGGCCTGACAAGGGTTAACCAATTGGATGTGATGCGCTGGAACAGGAGGTCGTGGTCCATTTCAGATTTGTCACGACAGGCGCGAGCTGCATACTTCACTGCCAGACAGGCTGCATCGCTTCCGAAGTTGGAAAACGGCTTTGAGCCGAGACCGTCGGAAACAACAATGCCGTCCCCCCATGCATGGTGGAACGATCCCCATGCGTCCTGGTTGGTGGTACCTGTAGTTATATGCCCTGGGCCTCGGACACTTGCGCCAAAGCTCTTCCAAAGAGTCATGCTGAATTGGCTTCCAGCCAACCGTCCAGTACGGCGAATAAATCTTCAGCTACAAAAACATCCGGCCCTTTGAGTTGTGGATTGGCGTCGGCGCCCGTTTTGACAATGCGCAGTGAATCCGGCGGCAGGCACTCCTTCCATTGCTTGAATAACCTCGCATCGGCCCGCGACCAAAACCCATCAGAAAACAGCAAAACCTTGCCGTCGGGCTGTTCTCCAAGCAACTGAATCAAGGCCTTCCAATTTGAAGTTCCTTGGCAATCGAGCAGTTGTGCCGGGTACTCCTGCTTTTCGCTCCAATCATGGACGAGGCATGCTTCGGATGCCCACGCGCACAAGCTGATTTGTGCGTTTCCATATCCCAAGCGCACCCATTGGGCGATAGCCATGACGGTTGTTCTCATGATGAACGGCTTGCCCCCGTCCCTCATGCTGCCGGAGGTATCACAAACCAGGTAGAGCCTCATAGGGACTCCCCGATTGATTTGGCGCGTGCTTCGATGCCATTCATCAACGCACGCAACTGTTCGGAAAATGCTCCTGCGCAACAGAGCGTCAATCGTGCATCCTTGATTTTTTTTCGAACCGACTCCGAATTTGGAGAGAAGCAGCAAGCGACAATGCCACGGCCCTCGACGCCACCGTAGAAACGAACCAGGTTCTGCAACTTCATGACTTGCTCCTGCGTTACATTTCCTGCCTTGCATTCCACGATGTAGAGAGAGTGGCCGTCCGTGAACGTGACATCGAGTTCGTTATGCTGGGCGTCCCCAGTGGATGATCCTGCCTGGCTTTCACCATCAAGTTGCAGCGTGAGATTGATACGCAAATCTCTGATGATTCCTCTGTCTTCGTATGGTTTGCATTGCAGATATACGTATTCCTCAAACCATCCGCCGGAAAGGTATTTTGCGAAGTCAGCCCAGTTCTTGAAACGCAGATCCAGTCCGTAGCCAACGACCGATGCGACATTGTCTTGTCCAAACTCGAAAAGGAAGCCGTTGCATTCAACGGAAAAAGGCGTGAGTTCTGCGCCTCTTTTGCGCAGCTTTTCGTGGTTGTTATTGAGTTCGCATAGTTTTTTGTAGCAACTTGCGATCTTGCTTCGATACTTCCAGAGCGTTTCGGTCAGATGGCGGCGATTTGACGATATCCCTTCCATCGCGCCAGTCGTCGATAACTTCAGCCCATCCCCATTGAGGAGCAAAAATGCTTCGACCGAATCAATGGGTCTAATGGCTTCGTGGCGAAGACTGTCCACAAACGTCACGCGCTGATTGCGACTGTCAAAGTAAAAGGGAACAGCGCCCAGCGCCCGGGCTGCCGAGAGCGCACCGGCAAACATCAATTTTGTTCCGCCAGTCAGGTTGACGCCAATTCGCGCGTTTGCCGGCAGGCTCCTGGCATGACCGATGATTTTTTCATGAACGTCGTGGGCATCCCAGGGATCAACGGCGAGTTCCTCCAGGTTTCCATCGTGAATGAATGCCTGCATGCAGGCTGCGGGGAAATCATTCGAGTTCACGAAAATATGCCGGGTTGATGAAAACTGCCTAATGCCTAGCAACGCCGGCATGCGCTGCTCGCCAAACAGATGGTATGTCACATCAAATCCGTCTACCGCGTTGCGTGTCGCTCTCTGGCTTGCACCATGCCGTTCAAGCCATTCCACGGGTAAGGTGATGGCTTCGGGTGGTTTTCCAATAACAGGTGATACGAGGAGTCTCTTTTTGAGATTCGGATGTCCTAGTGCCGCCAAGGCCCAGACAAAGGCCATCACAGGGGTACCAGGGCTCAAATAGAGCGTGACAAGCTTCTCGCCGGCCGCTTTTGCAACAGAATCCAGAGCCCGCATAGCGCAAGCGTAGATCCCCTCACTGTCGTTGAGTTCGCGTAGTTTTTCGCTCTTGAAGCTGATTTTCGGACTACTGCCGGCAGTATGAAACTTGCCGTTTAACCAGCGGACGAAATGTTCGTGCGCTGCTGCAGTATTGGCGAATCTGGAAACGAAATCGCTGGTCGACTTCCAGTCTTTTTGCTGATTCGAGTCATGGATTGATGCTAACGCTACGTTGAAGGCGCCCTGGGTCTCCAGACTCTGTCTGTCTGTCTCGTCCGACCGTGTGTAGCAGAGAACAACGACATCAGAATAGTCCTGCGCAGCGAGTGCCGCGGCGATTGGGCCGTCTGTGCTTTCAAAGCCTAACGATGCGCGAAAATCCGTGATGCCATACCAAGTGAGCAGAAACTTTTTCATTGAGAGTTCTTTTGAATGTAGGGCCGGAACCATGCGATTTCGTTTGTCATTCTGTTGACGAAAACGGCGCGATTTGGCTTTTCGATGCCTTTGAACTTGCCAATACCACCACTCACGAGTGATCCCCCATCGTCCTCGTTCATGCAATACGCCACGCGTAACTCGAAAGATGCGAAGAGATCCTTGCAAGCACCAGCACAGCGTTGCCAACGGTCAACGAATGCAAATACGAATATCCCCTTGCGTGGGCCGTCTTCAGCCAGGCGCTTCAGCAGGTCAGCGGGTGAGGGGGGGTCACCAGGTTTGGGGGCTTTGAATGCGGGTGACGGATGCAGTGCTTTCTCGGCGTCGAGACCATCGATGATCAACGCGACGCGGCGCGTCCCGATACCGTCCGCTATCGCCTGCAGTGGTAGCGTGGCAATGTCGTCGAACATCTTTAAACGTGCGCCGAGCGCCTGCGCTGCGGCGGAGAATCCACCGCCTGGTGCAACGCCACGCCCATTGAAATAGACAATCTCATCGAAGCTGTTTGTGAACGTAATGCTGGAAAGCGCAGCGGCCAACAGCCCGTCGTGAATTTGGTCGTTGTAGCCGCTGAACAGGACATTGAACGCTGAGCGTCGGGTAAGCGGGATCGTCAGCCTTTGGGCATCGAATGTCAGCCGCTCACCTAAAAGCAGGGTGTCGTCTTGTCCGCAAATCGTTTGATATTCACTGGATGAAGGCAACTCCGGCAGATTGGCTCCGCTGAAAATTCGCGTCTTGCCGGCCATGCCATGCTGTGTCACATATCCCGCCAACGTTGCAATGTGTTCGCGGCAGAGTGTGTTTTCTGCCAGTGGAATCAGCAGCTTTATATTGCCGGATTTCGCACCGTTGGCATTGTTGATGATGCCCTCGGGAGGGCTCTTGAGTTCAGCCGCCGCCCAGTTGTTTGCACCGAGGATCATCGCGGAATCTTCCTGACCGCAGGCCAGCGCGATACGGCATCCCAGTTGGGTAATTATGCTTGCGATTGACAGTGCATTAATGCCTTTCAGGGTTTGCGTCGCAAGCAGGATGTGGATACCGAATGAGCGGCCCTGTTTTAACAACTGTGAGAGCAGTTGCTCTGCCGCCTCTGCGACCTGGCGCTGCCCTGCAAAGAGAACCTGGAACTCATCTACGACCAAAAGAATCCGTGGTAGTCGCTCGCTGCTCGCCGTGCGGTATTCAGCAAAATCACGAACTTCCGCTTTCTTGAAAATACGCGCTCGTTCTTCCAGCTCATCCACGAGATGCCTCAGCACCGTTACGCCGTATTCGGGATCGCTTTCCGTGGCGACCAAACGGGCGTGAGGAAGAGGTGGGTCTGCATAGATATTGAATTCCGTAGATTCCTTGTAATCCAGCAAGTAGAGATCAACTTCTGCCGGCGAGTATTTCTCGCACAGCGTTTGAATCAGCACATGGAGCAAGTTGGACTTGCCAGAGCCCGTTTTACCTGCAAGCAGTGCGTGATGCTCGGAGGTCGTTGCACCCAGGATCAGTGGCACCTGCTCACCGACGGACGTCCATCCGATTGGAATGCTGAAGCCGGTGCGGGTGGTCGCGCCTTTGCCGAAATTCGTCCAGAGGTCAGGCATTGATTTGCGCAAGCGTGCCGTCGCGGCGTAATGCTCGGCAACCGTGGAGATGAATCCGGCTAAAAAGTCTTGCTCGAGCCATTGCTCTGGCTGGTAGGTCAACGACAGCCCGTCGCATCCATAGTCAGCACCACGCAACAGTGCGTCAGTGCCCATGGTCGAAGTTTCCAGCGTGGTGCGAAATTTTTCATATCGCCGGTCTTCCATGCGATGCCCGTCAATCGCGAGGATGGGCAGTACACCGCAGCGTGGACCGTTCACGCAAAGCCGCTCAAGGAACCAGAGGCTCTTGTCCGAAAGTTGTTCTGGAGCGTCAAAAAGCAATACGACCTTGTAACGCAGGGGGTTGTCGACGTTGTGCGCGTTGTATTCTGACCAGTTGGGTGACTGGTCGGTGAACCGATGTTGAATCAGCTCCTCGACCTCGTCTGTCAGTTTGCCAAGGGCTGCTTCGATTTCGTCTGCGCGAGTCAGCACGCGTTGTTGTGGCACCAATTGCGACACTTTCAGAAGCGGCAGAAACGGTCCGATTGATTGTCCCAATTGCAGAGGGTCAATGAGCGTCAACTCCAATCGGCCTGGCGGCAGGGCTGACAGTAACCGCAACAGGAGTTGATGTATCAAGTGCTTGTGTGCTGCATTGTCCTCGGATAGGACAAGGGCGCGTGCGAGCGGGAATGCAGGGGTGTGCGGGACAACGCAGGAGAGTTCCTCAAAGACAACTCGATGCGAACCAAACGATATGTGTGTCGGAATATCCGATGCCATCAACGGGCAATTTGGCCCGAAATCCACAAACGCGGGCTGTTGTCGGCGAAGCTGCAAACCCCAACGTCCGGTTTCAGCAGCGATCTTTTCCCATTCTCGAGCGAAGGTCGATTGCCAATTCAATGTCCTCTTTTCCCGGTTGCCGCTCGCTTGCTTGCTTTCGTACGCGAGGCGTTGCATCGCCTCTTCGTTCAATTTACTTCGATGGTTCGCCGCACCGCCAGACAAGTCCAGAATCGATTGTTCTATCCGGTTGGAGAGGGCATCGAACTCGCGGTCAATGCGCGCCAGACCCTCTTGATAATCAGCGACAGCTTTATTTATCGCGGTCATCGTAGTTTTGGACAATCGCTGAGTTCCATTCATTTTTCATTCCCAGGATTTGTGCTCTGGATGAGTCGCGCGCTCTCCAGGGTCTTATCAAGATTGATTGCCTGGCGCTGGAATTCCTCATTGAAAATGCGCAGCGAATCGATTTCCTTGAGAATCGGCTCGAGCACCTCGGTGGTAATGGAAAGACCAAATGAATCGTGTGCTGCTTCGCGAAAGTTTTCGGCGCACAAAATCGCCATTCCAAAAACATCGTCAAACATCAATCTCTTCCTCCGCCGTATCACCATCAATGGGAAGCTCGAGTACATAGTTGTCAGCGGTGATGGTCGGAAAAATCGAGGCGCAAACTTCGCCTGGCAATAGATAGTTGGATTTGAACTCAGGATTCATGCTCCTGACTCGAGTCAGAAACGCTCGCCAATCTTTCTCGGACAAATCGATCGACTGACAGTCCGCCGTCAATTCCAATAATTGCGCCGTGGCCGCATCCACGCTGTCCATATCCCCGGCGTTGACCGCTTGTTGAAGTCTTTCAATCTCCGTCCGGACTTGGGCGAGAGTGTCTGGACTGATAATTGCGAATCGCACTTTCATGGCTGCTCCTCCTCGTTTGGGCGGATGAAATCAAGGCAGGACTTATCTATTTCGTTTTTCCTGGGCAACATTCCCACCATCGGCGAACCTGCTTCGCGCAAGGTATCGCGCAATTCTTTCTGCTTCTCTGGTGAAAGGTCCTGGATATCTCGCGAGCAAAGCGTGCATTGCGCATCCGCCTGCTTGTGTCCTTCGGACTGGAAAACCATGTGATCCATCTGCGAATAGAGATACTGCGCCTTCCCGCATTTCACCTCGAACGCCATCGAGCCTCCCACAGGAGCTCCCATGCCCTCGCCACGTCCCAAAATGACCGGGACCCGTAAGTCGGTTATCAGTAGATCTGTTTTTGTGTAGCGTCCATCGTCGCCAACGAACGTCCGACCTTGTGTCTCGATTCGTCCGCCCAGAGGTGCAAGTGCGTGCCGCGCTATTTGCTCCCCAAACTCACCGCTCAGATGTATACGAGCCTTGCGTGCGACGATGTTGCGCTCGGCGTCGCCCTTCGCATCTGCCCATTGGCTGCGATAGCGGTCAACCAGTTTCCGATACCCAGGGTTGCGCTCGAATAGATAGTCCTGAAGCATCCGTTGATGTTCTGACGACAGGTTCATCCGGTCTCGCAATATGTCCGGTGTGATGGGGCCGCCCTGTTGAGTGGGGTCCCATTTCAGCCAGGCATGAAACTGTCCAGCGGACGGATTCGTCGCCAGGTATGCATTCAGTGCCTGTTGTGCGGCAGTCAACCGAGCAGTGCCAACTTCAACAGCCCGGCCGACAGATGCCAGCCGTGCATTGCATTCCTGTTGAACCTGTACCAGCATTTGTTCCGCCATCGCTTGAGCCTGTCTCGCGAGATCCAGGCGCTGCTCCATCGCTTGACGATTTTCCGTGGCTAGCTCGAAATCCGCTTTTGCTTGTTCCAGCATGCTTTGAGCCTGCTCGGCATCGGCTTCAAATTCAGCAACGCAAGCGTACTCATCGGAGCAGTCGGGATGAGTTTCATCATCATCACTCAGTTGAGAAAGGCAGGCCGACAGCGAATATTGGGCGGAATCGAGCGCACTTTGACTGCTGGCCAAAGCCTCCTGAGCGTCATCAACTTCTTGCTGCGCCGCCTGCTCTTGCCGGGTGGCACTGTCCAACAAGCTCTCGCTGTTCTGTGTTTCGTCGTGAGCTTCTTCGGATTTCTGTTCCGCAAAAGCAATCTGTTCGCGGCATGAGGATTCCAGTACCTCGAGTACAGACTGCAATCCGTGCACGAGGTCTTCCAGATTCTCCACTTGTCCAATTGAAACCTGTGCCATTGCGACTCCCGCGCCCCTAGCTTTGCAAGTAATCGCGCAGGCGTGAGGCAAGTGCGTTCAAATACGGAACCTGCTCTGTCGCGTTGGCATCGAACTGATGCAGCTGCTGGAGGAGCGCGTTGTACTCTTCTTCAAACTGCGCTCGTTTATCGTCCTGCCAAGTGTCACCGAGCGAAGCGAATGCACCGTTAAGGCTGCTGACGGCATCGTTGAGTGAATCAGTGAACTGTTGCAACGAATACGCAAAGCGCTCCAGTTCGTCCGGGTCTCCGATTGCCTGTGCCATTACCAATATCCTCCATCTTCATCCGAGGATTTCGGTGTCACCGATTTCACATGCTCCTGCCGAGCATCGATCGTGGCTGGCTGGATATCAATGACGCTCGCATCAGGCAGGATATTTGGCGTCTGTGACTTTGTGCGAATGGTCACCGACATGGTGACGAACTTGAAGAAATCCCGTAGCTGTTTAGCGTTCTCGGCGTAGAAGAGACCGTTCGCAGTACCCGCAATGAATTTTCCGAGTACAGCCTCGTCTGCACCGGCACCGATGGCCATCGCCATGCGATCGCATTTTGCTGAGCGTCCATCGTTGACGAACGCATTCAACGGGTCTTCCCAATCGTCGCTCGGCTGCCCATCGGAGACCAACACAACCGTGGGGCGATAGGCGCGTGATGGCACGACATCCTTATCCTCAATCATCGCTTTCGCCATCTTGAGGGCGACACCGAGCGGCGTCATCCCACCCGCTGAAAGGTCCTGCCAGCGGATGTCGCCGGCACTGATCAGTGGCTGATGCAGCTTGACTTGTGCGCCGAAAGTGATGATCGAAACCCAGATTTCAGTCTCACCGCTCTCCGTGTCTTGGAACACATTGAGCATATCGCGTACAGCATCATTCAAATTGCGGATTTTTCCTTCGCTCTCCATGCTGCCGCTGATATCGAGCAACAGAATTACCGGCACCGGTTTGGCTTTCGGTACCGTGAATTTCGACGGATCGAATGGGGTGTTGCTCATAGACAAGACTCCTTGAGATTTAATGAAATGGGTTGGCTGGTCGCCATGCCGCCACGTTGTTCATTGCCAGGCACCCAGAGAAACAAGTAACGGCAGGATTTCCCGAGGCTTATCCATGGGGATTGCTCAGGTGTAATCCTTGAAGCGTTTTCGGATGAGCAACGATGGTGTCCAATGCGGGTCAACTAGGCCTCCCGATAGAGCGTCAGCATCGCGCTCACTCGTTGACGGATTTCTTCGGCCCAGACCTGCGGGGCATGGACACGAATGTTGTCGTTCAAGCCGAAGATCCACCACAGCGTTTCGCGATCCAGTGGCACCCACGCGTGCAGGCGTTTCCAGGTGTGGGAAGGAATATCGCTGAGCGTCTGTCTGTGACTCAGTGGTGTCTCGTCGAGGAGGAAGGCAATCTGCGGATGAACATCCGCAACCAACTCCACCTGGGTGTCGGTCTGGCGATGGCTGAATATGCCAGTCGCGATGTAATCGTCGACATCGAAGCCAGCGTGCAGCACCGCGGGTTCGTCGAGCACGTGCACATGCTGGATACGATGCAGCGCGAATTGACGCAGGTCGTCATAGCCATCCACGGATGCCAGCAAGTAGCTGATGGCATGCCGCGATACCAAACCGGCGGGATGCAAGCGAAACTGCTTGAGTTCGCTTTTGCTTCGGCTCCGATAGGAAACCTCCAGTTGCCTTCGCTCCAGTAAGGCAGCAGACACCTGCGCCCACACCTTGGGAGCAATCGCAGCAGGCAGTAAGGTTTTTCCGTTGGGGATCGCTCGAACCCGTCGCGCCCAATCGGCCAATCCGTTGTGGCCGAGATCACCAAGGAAATTGCGCGCTCGTCTGAACTGTGGACCTAGCTGGTCCAAAACAGTCTGGGGCAGCAGGCTGTTCAAATGACTTTCCGAGAGATACAGCGCCAATGCCGTGGAGGCATCCATGTCTTCCAGCTTCAATGGCGCATCACGGGTGAAGCTCCAGCGGAAAGGAACCTCGCTGTCGTTGCACTGTAACGAGAAGGGGATCGACAACCGGTTCAAGTCGCGCTGAATTGAACGCAGGGTCACGGAAAAGCCCCGTTCTCGAAGCTTTTCGAGCAGGGTAGGTGTTGCAATACGCTGCGGCTCGGTGGGGATCAGGCGTAATAATGCGAATAGCCTGAGTAGCGTATCTTTCGCTTGGGACATGATGACTTCCTTGTTCTGCATCTCAACTGACGAACATCAAGCTGGCGTCAAGTTGGCGTCGATCCTACTCACTTGGATAGCTATGTGCCATCTATATGTGGATTGCATACGACCAAAGTCTTTCGGCAGCGGAATATGGAACTTGAGAAGGATCGTGGCTCGGTGCCTTGACTCAAGAGGCTGAAGGCGGGGGTCGTTGCCTGTCGCGCTTGAGTTCGCTGTACTCGCGGTAAAATTCGTAGCCTTTCTTCAGCACCACACACAGTCCGATGACAGCAAACAGGTTTTTCATAGCCGGGTTCCCCTAGGTTTTTTGCATATTTTCCAGGATGGAGCGACAACCTGTGTCGCGACACTCAAGCGTCACTTGTTGAGGATGAAAAATTCATCGAGGCGGGTTCTGAGAATCTCCTGACGACTCGCCTCTCGACGCTCAAGCGAAGGGGAGCGGCATTCGGGGCAACAGAAACATGTGTCTGGGCTGAGCGCTGCCAAATGGCTATGAGGCAGGATGGTTTCCTTCCAGGAGCAGCAAGCACAGACGAGGGTGAACGGACGCGGAGAGACTGGCATAGCGTTATCCTGCTGGTGACCAATAGCTCTAGGTTGCCGAGTGGGAGCGTCAAAATGTGTCGCTTGGATTGACTTTCAGTGGGTAGATTGTGGGTGCCGACGCCAAATTGGCCTGGTTGCCGAGATTGATTCCTCGCACCGTTACCTTTTCCAGATTAATGCTGATTTTGAGGTGGGTTAGTCTCACATAGGCACGTGGGGCAATTCGGCATTGGCGTCAACAGGCCGGGATCGATCTGAAGAAAACGCTCGGCGATGTCCACGAAACTATAAGGACTCAGCACTAAAGACACCGACTTATGAAGGCGGTAGGGATCCGATCGCGGTACATCCTGGAAAAGACATCATCGACACGATCGGTGGGTGCTCGTAGGTTGAGGAGAGAACGGCACTGAGTCGGTCGTCCAACAGATTCCAGGCGCGCCTCTTCTCTTCGGCATAGTCGTGATGCAGGTAATGGCGCCTCACCTGCGAGCGAGCCAGCACATGGTTTTGGCAGCGGTCGATGACGTCCAAGCTAACGCCTAAGGCCTGCATCATGGTCGCGCCCGTGCGTCGCAGGTCATGCGGCGTCCAGTCGCCGTTCTGGCCGTCGGCAAGCACCAGCGTGTCATCATGACGCCGTCTGGAGAGAGCCTTGCGGTTTTTGAACCGGGCTTGGCGATCGCCGACCTGCTTGCTCACCACCTTTAGGTCCACATGCCCATCATCCTGCTTGTTCGGAAAGCACCACTGGGAGTCTCCTGTCAGGGTCTTGAGTTCCTGAAAGAAATGCAGGGCAAAGGGGGAGAGGAAGACATGGTGGTCCTGTTTCTTGCCCCGGGTGCCTTTGACGTTTTCGCTGGGGAGGAACCAGGTCTGCTGGTCCAGATCGACATTCTTCCATTCGGCCTGGAGCAACTCGCCAATCCGGCACAGCGTGCCCAGGCTGATCCAGAGCGCGAGCTGCGTTTCCTTTTTTAGCGGTCGAATGCCGTCGTATTTTTGGCCCGCGGGGAGGGCGTTGTAATCGGCGGTCATTTGCTGGGAGCGGTTGTGCAGTTCCAACAGCTCCGCCGGGGAAAGGATGCGGCTTCTTTCCGCTTCGTAGTCGGCCGGAATCAATAGGGTGATGTCGACCAGTTCCGTCGGATCACCCTCAACCAGTAACGTCCGCCAAGGTTGGCGCTTTCTCGCCCAGCTGAACATCTGGGTGAGGTCGGCGAAAAAGCTGATCGCTTGCCGGTTAGCGCCGCGGTTGACCACGGTGCGGATCAGCGCCCGAACATCATGTTCGGAGACGCTGTTCACCCCGGTCTTGCCGAGTGCTGGTAAAAGGTCTTTGTTAAAGCGACGTTGCAACTCGGCATTGCCGTCTTTACGTGCCACGCCATCCAACAGCCAGGCCTTGGCCAGATCCTGGACGGTCAGCGTTTGCACCTTCGTCGTTTTTACTTGTTCGGCCTCTACGTTAGCCGCGGCGTATGCCTGTGCCTTGGCGGTTTTCTTGTGTTCGTTGGGATTGATCTGCTCATCGATGAGCGCCCTGGCCTGGTTACGCGCCTTGCGGATGTCCGTCAGGGATTTGCGCGGCCAGGTTCCGCAGGCGTACTCTTTGTTTTGGTTGCCCCAGCGATAACGATAGAAAAAGCTGACTGACACGCCGTCCTTACGCACGGAGATTCGACCGGCGAGATTGCCATCCTCCCGGAGGATCCGGCCGGCATCATTGACGGTCAGCGACTCGAGTTCTTTGATGGTGATTTTGGCCATGAAATGGACTCCCCCTACTTTTACCCCCACAAAAACGTCGGCTCTTGATGGACATTACTGGACTCTCGTAGAGCAGAACGCCGCTGGAGCTCAAGTAAATACTCGCTTGGAAAAATCCAGAGTAAAATTTTGGAGTCTTTCAAGAAGTATGCAAAAGAAGATGGGGTGCTAGGGGTCGAGTGTTCGAATCACTCCGTCCCGACCATATAATTCAAAGGGTTGCGAGATTTTATCTCGCGACCCTTTTTTGTTTTTGATCGTTTTTACCCCACAAAACTATTGGCTTTGGGTGGAATCCTCATCTCTTTCGGAGGAGGTGAGCGCAAGATTTCTGGGTGCGCTCGAACGGCCGGAGAAAGTGAAACCAACGCCATCAGTACGCCTTGCTCGAAAGGGGAAAGTTGCTCCATCTGACCTCCAGGTCATAAATGCACCGAAATTGGCGCAATTCCAGTCCTTGGGCTTGCAGGCAAAGGATTGGGGAATCCTTCAAGAGTTTCCGGTTTTTTTCTCTACGGCTTCGATTAGTGCTGATTCAACCAGATCGAAAATGTAGCTGTAGGCCTCCATTCCTCCTTCGCCCAAATCTTCTGTAGCAACCTTGTCGTGACGTGTTGAGCTGAAATGGTTACTCAGCGTAAGCAGCTCGTCGTGCGGAGTTCGCAATGCGAGATGTGCTGTCAGGAATCTTAGAATTCCGACATTGGCCGTTGTAATGCACTTTTGGACGTCTTGGTAAATCTCAAAATCTTCGGAGTCCGCGAGAATCCTTTCGTTAATTATTTCGAAAGCACAACGCGACTATTCAACATGTTCTGGCGGTACTGGAGATTCGTACAGGCTGAAGCCGGTGCTAAAGTTGGTGCTTTCAGGATGAGGACTAGCCATGAGGGTGATCAAGTTCGCCGCCGCTGCTGTATTGGCGTTTTCGCTTTCGGGTTGCGCCGGGACGAATTTTTCGTACGACGAAGCCAGAAAAGTGAAGGTCGGAATGACCGAGGAAGAAGTAACCCAGATGATGGGACCTCCTTATTCCGTATTGTCCCGGGCTGATGGTCGAATGTGGGTCTGGAGTCATGCGAACGGCATGACCGGGGCGAGCCATGTGATCTCATTCAGAATGGTCGACGGTAAGGTTGTCGAAGTACCAACCATTCCTTCCAGCTTTAAATAGGAGTGACCTGCATGAAATTGATCGTAGGACCGCTGGCTGCGTTGAGTGCGCCACCTGATTTGTCCTCGAGGTTTTAAATGGAGTTGTCTCGCCTCAACGAGCTCTTTTTCGAGAACAACTGCGTGGCTTCGATGAAGCTCGAAGTGGTGGATTTCAAATACAAACTTACGTTGACTATGTCGTCCACCAGAGATCCGGAAACAGAGGGTGTGACGGCTGTTTTTCATGACGTCAGCGCACTGAACCTAAGCGGCTTCGGTGGTGGACTAACCCAGTTCATGGACCTCGTCGTGACTCGCATAGGTGACGGTCTGGATAGAATTCGGTACGAGCTGAGGGATATTGAGGACGAAAAAATCGCTTTCTATTTCTTCACCTTCTCCGCGCTAGACCACAAGGCGTAAATATGCGGATTTTGATAGGAGCGCTGGCGGTAGCGCTCCTAATGGGGTGTTCCCACAAAAGGCAAGCACTTGATAATCGAGATCCTTGCTTGGATTTTGACGCTCCTGAAAGCCCAGGCTTTAATGCTTGCCTGGACCGGCGAGCCAAGGCTTTGAAAGCCGTGTTGGAAGGCAGCAGTGAAAATCAGCGTGAAATAGTTTCCGATGAAAAAGTCGATCCCTGAATCGAGAGGAAGAACAACGTGAAATTGGTACTCGGAGCATGAGCGGTAGTGCTGTTGGCGGGGTGTGCGACTTCGCCTGTTCCGGCGAATAAAGCAGATCCGGTCCCAAGCAACCGTCTGTATGCATTCATTGCCAAGTCGCAGTTGCAGTTACTGGTCACGCGTGACAGTGGCCTATATGGGCTGGCTGTAATTACCGGCTGTACATTGATGCAACCCTGGCAGCTGAATTCGCCTCAGGCGAGGTAGCTCGGCTTGGAGTAAAAGCCGGAAAACATATTCTTGGAATCAAGCCGAGCGCCGCGTGTGGTGGCTGGGGCTTGGTTGAGCGCGAAGTAGATGTAAATACCGGTGAGACGGTCAGGCGTCGAGTCACGCTTTCGGACGACAATTTCGATATTTCGCCCACGGCAATTCAAATGCATGCCCAAGCCTGCGTCTGCGGGCTTTTGTGCTTGCGCAAACCCCGCGTAAAGCGACCGGAATTGCTTCCTTCCCTCCCTGGTTGGTCGGCGAGATTAGAAAATCTGGGTATTTGAGCCTGCATCAATCTGATGAAATGCTCCACTCGCAAAGATTATGCGACCACAAATTGTGACGGGCGGAGGAAAGGGTTATGGCAATTTGATGCCAGCTTGATTATTATTCTCATTAACGCAAGATCTATGAGAGAGCAGTGGTGATATCTGATCGTGAAATTGCGCTGGAACAAGCGCTCGTCGCAGTTTTCTGCGCGTCTGCCAGGCTTGGTATCGACCAAGACACACTGCATGAAGCAACCAAAGAGCTCATTCAGCTCAATAGCAAGTACGTGGATCTCGATTACCCTCACGTTTCTGCCGCTCGTAATGAGCTGGCCAGTGCATGGGGCCAGTTCAAGGCTATCGAGAGGAAGTAATCCAGCTGTCCGACCGGACGCCACCTCGACCACTTCTTTACTCGTGAAGCCTTTTTGCGAGTTTGGAAGGTCGCCATCCGCAGACTCGGAATCGGGACTGTGACGTAAGACTCGGTAAGCGCGGTATCAAAAAAATCACCATTATCTTGGCTGACGATGCGCGTTCAGGACTTTGATGGCAGAATGCGCGTCATTGAAGTTACGGATGCAGCGTTTTATCTATGAAATGGTTGAGTGTCGATGTGGCGGTTAAAGAGTTCAAGTATCGATTGGATATCCAGGCTGTTCGCGGAATTGCCGTGCTTCTTGTTGTTCTGAATCATCTCAAGGTCCCTGGTTTTGAGTTTGGTTATCTCGGGGTTGATGTGTTTTTTGTCATCTCGGGTTTTGTTATTTCAGGTTTGATATTTGGAAACGTTTCCAAGGGTCATTGGTCGCTAAAGGAATATTACCTTCGTCGGGCGATGCGCTTGCTTCCGTCTCTGTATGTCGTGTTATTCGCGATATATGCATTGGCATTGCTTTCACCTGATAGCTTCAGGGTTTCAGTTCTAAAAGAAATACCGTTCGCGGCACTGGGTGTCAGTAATATAAATTTCTTTTTGAGTAGTGGTTATTTTGATAACGAAAGCATATTGCGGCCAACGTTGCACACCTGGTCGTTGTCTGTTGAGGAACAGTTTTATCTAATATTTGCTCCGATCATGGCATTCGCTATAAAAAGAAATAGCCACGTGCCGGTGTTATTGGCAATGGTTGCGCTTTCTTGTGTCGCATCTGTGGCCTTGCTGGGTGTTGAGAATGCGGCGTTTTACCTGTTGCCATTCAGAGCGCTGGAGTTGTTGGCCGGCGTAGGCATTTTTTTCTTCACAAGGGAATATTCGCTCAATAGTTCTCTTACAGGCTTCGTTGGGTTCTTTGGTGTCGCGACCCTGATTCTGATGGTGCCGCTGTTTTCGTTCCTGATGCCGGGCATGCTATTGGCGGCAGCTATTTCAACCGTAGCCACCATGGCTGTTCTGGCAGCTCCAGATGTCAATCTGGTGGGTGCCCTGTCTCGGTCCTGGGGGCTGCAGTGGCTGGGTGCAATTTCTTACTCCCTTTATCTGGTGCATTGGCCGATAATTTCTTTTCTCGCAATAAATAATATTCCTGTGCACGGGGTGATATCCACGGCGTTCGTGTTTATCGCATCACTGGTTGTGGCGCAGGCATTGTATTTTTTCGTGGAAAAAAGATTCCATATCAAGATGTCAGATGAAGTGGGACGGCGCGGGCTCGTTCTTGGTGTCGGTGTTGTCGCTGTTCTCCTGTCTTCGCTTTCATCGCTTGTGTATTTCTCCAGCGTACATAGTGGTTCGTTTTATCAACGATTTTTCAAAGAGAACTACACTGAACGATTTTCTGCAGGTCGATACGGTAAGTGCTTTATTGATGCCTCAGGTCATCAGGAATTCAATAGTAGTGAATGTTTGTCCAAGAGCTATTCAAAGCCAAATTTGTTAATTATTGGTGATAGTCACGCGGCCTACTTGTCGCCGGGGATTATTAGCGAGTTTTCAAAATATAATGTAATGCAAAGTACGGCCGTGGCCTGCCCTCCGCTGGTCGGACTGCCTGCTGGAAAAGTCTCTGAAAATTGCGCTGAGCGAAATGCTGACGGATTTGAATTCATTAAAAATAACAATCTGGACCTGATTGTTGTTTACGCCAAATGGGATTTTTACGATTCTTCGTCTCTTGGAGCGACAATGAAATATATGAAAGATGTCAATCCAGGCGCCAGGATCGTACTCGTCGTGGGGGCACCGAATTATAAAAAGCAACTGGCTCGAATTCTCTTTGATTCAAGAACGATTGAAGAGGCGAAGGCTGAAGCAGACGCCAATACACCCTACAACGATGCTGGGTACTTTGATGGAATGAGGGCGCTGGCGGGAGAGGCTGGCGTCGAACTGGTGGTGATCCCGGATCTTCTATGCAAAAACGGAAGCTGCGACATCGTCACCGAAAACCTTACCCCCATTATTTTTGACTACGGGCATTTTACCAAGGAGGGAGCGAGCTATTTTGCCGCCAGGATGCATGACGACCTGGCTAGGCGAAACATAGCCTGGTAGCGGTTATTGGTAGCCTGTCTGATACAACTCTTGCGACTCATGAAGTCCGATTGAGAGAGGTATCAGACGGCTAGCCATCAGCCCGCTGCTTTCAGTTTCATCGCCGATCAGATTTCGCTGACAGACACCCAGCGCCGCTCCTCAGCCGCGACCCGAATCGCCGTCGCCAGTCGTTCCACTTCAAACGCTTCCTCGAAATCAGTCCCGGTTTGCCCGTTCCCGGCCAACGCCATGATCAGCTCATGCACTTCCAGTGTTTTCAGCTCGTTGTAACCCAGCTGATGTCCCGGCGCCGGGCTGAATGCTGCGTAGCCGGGCAAGTCCGGTCCTGCGAGTAAACGCTGGAAGCCGCCCTGGCCGGCGCGACACAGGCGTAGCTCGTTCAAACGCTCCTGATCGAACGCCAGGGTGCCTCGGGTGCCGCTGATTTCGAAGCTCAGATGATTCTTGTAGCCATGCTTGAGCCAACTGCTGCTGAAGGTGCCGCGCGCGCCGCTGGCAAAGCGAAGCAGCGCATGGGCCTGATCGTCGACCGCAATGCGGCGTTGTTCCTGGCTGCCGGTTGTGGCCGGGCGCTGGCCATGGACGGTCTGGGAGTCGGCGCACACCGCTTCGACATCACCCATTAGATAGCGCGCCATGGCGAGCAGGTGACTGCCCAGATCCGCTAGGGCGCCACCGGCATGTTCGGGTTCGCAGCGCCACGACCAGGGGGAGGCTGGATCGGCCATGAAATCTTCGCTGAACTCACCTTGAAAGCTGATGATCTCGCCGAGTTCGCCACTCAGGATCAGCTCGCGTGCCAGGCCGATGAGCGGGTTGTGTTGGTAGTTGTAGCCGACCCGGGTGACGACGCCGGCATGCTTCGCCGCCACGTGCATGGCATGAGCTTGTTCAAGATTCACCGCCAATGGCTTTTCGCAGTAAACCGGTTTGCCGGCAGCAAGGGCTGCCATGGCCATCGGGTAGTGCAGGTGATTGGGTGTGGTGATGGCGATCAGGTTGACCTTGGGGTCATCGATCAATCGCTGCCAGTCGCCATGGGCCTGCTCAAAACCCCAGGCGGTGGCGCAGGCTTGTGCGCGTGCGGGATCGGCGTCAGCCAGGGCGGCCAGGCGAAGGGTGAAGGGCAGTTCGAATGCTCCGCTGACGTTGCGAAAGGCCAAGGCGTGGGCACGCCCCATGAAGCCCGTGCCGATAAGGCCGATTCCGAGTTCACGCATGACAGGATCCTTTGAGTTCTTGTTTTCAGAGATCCTGTTTATAGAATAAATATTCCCTGCATTCAAATAATGGAATAAATATTTTGAATTGCCGCATTCGCTGGGATGCCGGTGTTCCGGTCAGTCTTCAAACCCGACCTGCTCGTGAATCTCATCCACCTTCAACTCCAGTCGATAGGCCACGGCGATAAACAACGCCTGGCACAGGCACAAGGTCGCACTCAGGGAACGGAATGCAAACGAACTGCCTTCGTTGACCAGCAGCAAAGTGTTGGCGCGCTTTGCCAGCGGTGAGAGATTGCTGTCGGTGATGATCAGGGTTTTTGCCTGATGGTGCTGGGCGATACGCAGGCAATGCTGGGTTTCCTTGCCATACGGCGTAAAGCTGATGGCGATCACCAGGTCATTGGCGCGCACGCTGCGCATCTGCTCGCGATAGCTGCCGCCGAGGCCCGAGACCAAGTGAATGCGCTTGTTGGTGTGTTGCAGGTTGTAGACCAGATAGTCCGCCACGGCGAACGAGCGTCGCACCCCGACCACATAGATATTGTCGGCATTGACCACCAGATCCACGGCCTTTTCAAAGGCCTGGTCATCCAGTTCCTGGCCCAGGCGTTCGATGCCCGACAGGGTGGCGTCGATGCACTCGCGGGCCAGGTCGCCGCCGCTGGCTTTCTGCGACTTGTTGGCGATCATGCTGCGAATGCGCTGCTGGTAGTTCTGTACCGGCGTGGCTTTGTGGGTATACGCCTCGCGGAACAGCGCCTGCATTTCACTGAATCCGCTGAAACCGAAACGCTGGGAAAACCGCACGATGGCCGACGGATGCACTTCGCACTCGCGGGCGATGTCGCTGATACGGTCGACCATGATGCGGTCGCTTTGCTGGCTCATATAACTGGCGATGCGTTTGAGCTGGCGCGGCAGGCTTTCGTATTCAGTGGTGATGAGCTGCAGCAGGCGCTCGGCATTGATCGGGGGGCTGGCAAGGTCGCTCTCGGGCGTGCTCTCGGCGGTAGCCGGCTGATCGGTGCGGGACATAAATAATCCTTCTGGCTTGTTCTTATAGGAACGGTTACGTCTCGTCCCCTGACAATAGTTTGGCTGTGCGCAGTCTACAGGCTCGGCCCCGACAAAATCTTGGGCTTGCGCCAGCGGGATGCCTGCTGAAACGATGCACTGCCTCTGGAGCGCCTGTACTGAAGTTTATTGGAAAAAATATTCCACATGAAAAATAATTGGAATATTTATTGATTGTTCGATCCTGCTCGTTTTAGTCTGCATCCACCAAGAGTGTCCGGCGCGGTCACCGCGCTAGGCACAGGCTGATAAAAATAACAGGAGCCAGCATGGGCCAGACTCGTTTTGCCAGTGGACGTCAATTGGATCTGATTTGTCTCGGGCGCCTCGGCGTCGACCTCTATGCGCAGCAAGTCGGGGCACGGCTGGAGGATGTGAGCAGCTTCGCCAAGTACCTCGGCGGCTCGTCCGCCAACATCGCGTTCGGCACCGCCCGCCTGGGGCTCAGATCGGCGATGCTGAGCCGGACCGGCGACGATCATATGGGGCGTTTCCTGATCGAGTCGCTGGCCCGTGAAGGCTGCGATGTCAGCGGCATCAAGGTCGATCCGGAGCGTTTGACCGCCATGGTGCTGCTCGGTCTCAAGGATCGGGAAACCTTTCCCCTGGTCTTCTACCGTGAAAATTGCGCCGACATGGCGCTGCGGGCCGAAGACATCAGTGAAGCCTTTATCGCCTCCAGCAAAGCCTTGCTGATCACCGGCACTCATTTCTCCACCGATGGCGTCTACAAGGCGAGCATCCAGGCGCTGGACTACGCCGAAAAGCACAACGTCAAACGGGTGCTGGACATCGACTACCGGCCGGTCCTGTGGGGGCTCGCCGGCAAGGCGGACGGCGAAACCCGTTTCGTTGCCGATCAGAACGTCACTCAACATGTGCAACAAATTCTCCCGCGCTTCGATCTTGTGGTCGGGACGGAAGAAGAGTTTCTGATGGCCGGTGGTTCCGAGGATTTGCTCACTGCGCTGCGCAATGTCCGGCGATTGAGCGCTGCGACCTTGGTGGTCAAGCTCGGCCCGCAAGGTTGCACAGTGATCCACGGGGAGATTCCACAACGTCTTGTAGACGGCGCGATTTATCCCGGCGTGCGGGTCGAGGTGCTGAACGTACTGGGCGCCGGCGATGCGTTCATGTCGGGTTTCCTCAGCGGTTGGCTGGAGGATGCCAGCGACGAGCGTTGCTGCCAGTTGGCCAATGCCTGCGGTGGTTTGGTGGTGTCGCGCCATGCCTGCGCGCCGGCGATGCCGACCCGTGCCGAACTCGATTACTTGTTCAGCAGCCCGGTGCCGATTACCCGGCCGGATCAGGACGCCACCCTGCAACGCCTGCATCAGGTCAGTGTGCCGCGCAAACAGTGGAAGCAACTGTTCATCTTTGCCTTCGACCATCGCGGGCAACTGGTGGAACTGGCCCAGAAGGGCGGACGCGACCTCGGCGCCATCGGTGAGCTCAAGCAACTGTTCATCAAGGCCGTGGAACGGGTCGAAAGCGACTTGCGCGAGCAGGGCATCGAAGCCGATGTCGGGCTGCTGGCGGATCAGCGTTTCGGTCAGGACTCGCTGAACACCGCCACCGGTCGTGGCTGGTGGGTGGCGCGGCCGGTCGAGGTGCAGGGCTCGCGGCCGCTGGCCTTCGAGCACGGGCGCTCGATCGGCAGCAACCTGATCGCCTGGCCGCAAGAGCAAATCATCAAATGCCTGGTGCAATTCCACCCGGACGACGAACCGATGCTGCGCTTGGAGCAGGAAGCGCAAATCAAGGCGTTGTATCAGGCATCGCAGGTCAGCGGTCATGAATTGCTGCTGGAAATCATCCCGCCCAAGGATCACCCCTCACCGCATCCCGACGTGTTGTATCGCGCGCTCAAACGCCTCTACAACCTGGGCATCTACCCGGCGTGGTGGAAGATCGAAGCGCAAAGCGCCGAGGAATGGCAACAGCTCGACGAACTGATCCAGGCGCGCGATCCCTATTGCCGGGGTGTGGTGCTGCTGGGCCTGAATGCCCCGGCATCCGCATTGGCAGAGGGCTTTCAACAGGCCAGTCAGAGCCAGACCTGCCGCGGGTTCGCCGTGGGCCGGACGATTTTCCAGGAGCCGAGCCGCGCCTGGCTGGCCGGGGAGATCGGCGACGAAACGCTGATCCGCCAGGTACAGGGCACCTTCGTCGAGCTGATCGATGCCTGGCGTACGGCCCGGGCCTGAGCCGCGGTTGAACATTCTAGAAATAACAATAAAAGGTGCAGCCATGCCCGCTATCCGAATTGGCATCAACCCGATTTCCTGGAGCAACGACGACCTGCCGTCCCTCGGCGGTGAAACGCCGCTGAGCACCGCCCTCAGCGAAGGCAAGGCCATCGGTTATGAAGGTTTCGAACTCAACGGCAAGTTTCCCAAGGACGCCAAAGGCGTTGGCGACGTGCTGCGTCCGTATGACCTGGCGCTGGTGTCCGGCTGGTATTCCAGTCGCCTCGCGCGCCGTTCGGTAGCCGAGGAAATCGACGCGATTGCCAGCCATGTCGAGCTGCTGGCAAAGAACGGCGCGAACGTGCTGGTTTACGGTGAAGTCGCCGATTCTATTCAGGGCCAACGGATTCCGCTGGTCGAGCGCCCGCGTTTTCACACCGAACAGGCGTGGCAGCAATACGCCGACAAGCTGACCGAACTGGCGCGCTTCACCCTGTCCCAGGGCGTGCGTCTGGCGTATCACCACCATATGGGCGCCTACGTCGAATCGCCGTCGGACATCGACACCCTGATGGCGTTGACCGGTAATGAAGTCGGGCTGCTGTTCGATTCGGGCCATTGCTACATGGGCGGCGGCGAGCCCTTGCAGGTGCTGCGCAAACACCTGTCGCGCATCTGCCACGTGCATTTCAAGGACGTGCGCAAACCGGTGGTGCAACTGGCGCGCAACAACCTGTGGAGCTTCCCCGACTGCATCATCAACGGCACCTTCACCGTGCCAGGGGATGGTGACATCGACTTCGCCGAGTTGCTGGACGTGCTGCTGGCGGCCGACTACCACGGCTGGCTGGTGGTCGAGGCCGAGCAGGATCCAGCAGTGGCGCCGAGTTATGTCTACGCGAAAAAAGGCTTCGACACCTTGCGTGCGTTGCTCGACGAGAGGACTGCGCGATGAGCCTGCTGGTCAAAAGCAATGCCCGTGGCCGGACCATGGTCGAGCTGGCTGAAGGTGAGCTGCAATACGTGGGATTCGCCGCCTATCGCTTGAGCCTGGGGGAAACCTTGCCAGTCGCAGCGGGTGACAAAGAGTTGTGCCTGGTGCTGCTCAGCGGTCGGGTCGGCATCCACGGTGAAGCGCCGGGGCAGGGGGCTTTCAACTGGGACAACCTCGGTGATCGCCAGTCGGTGTTCGAAGACAAATCCCCGTTCGCCGCGTACCTGCCACCCGGCAGTCAGGCGCAGGTGGTGGCATTGAGTGATGCACAAGTGGCGGTCTGTGCCGCTCCCGGTTCGACTACCACGGTCCTCGGCCCGCGCCTGATCAGGCCTGAAACCATGAAGCGCAGCGTGCGCGGCAAGGGCGCCAACACCCGTTATGTCTGCGACATCCTGCCGGACAGCGAGCCGGCCCATTCGCTGCTGGTGGTGGAAGTGCGCACGCCGTCGGGGCACTCGTCGAGCTATCCGCCGCACAAGCACGACACCGACGATCTGCCGCACCAGAGCTTTCTCGAAGAAACCTACTACCACCAGATCAACCCTCCCCAGGGCTTCGTATTCCAGCGGGTCTACACCGACGACCGCAGCATCGATCAGGCCATGGCCGTGGAAAACAGCGACCTCGTCGTCGTTCCCAAGGGCTATCACCCGGTCAGCGTGCCGTATGGCTACGAGTCCTACTACCTGAACGTGATGGCCGGGCCGAAACGCGTCTGGCAATTCCATAACGACCCGCAGCACAGCTGGCTGCTGGATCTCTGAATTCCAACTTTCGCACGGAGAACAAGAACAATGAGCGACGCCCCGGTCATAGGCCATTACATCGACGGTCAGGTGCACGACAGCGGTAGCGAACGATTCAGCGATGTCTTCAATCCGGCCACCGGCGGCGTTCAGGCGCGGGTCGGGTTGGCCAGCCAGAAGACTGTGGACGCTGCCGTCGCTTCGGCGCTCAAGGCATTCCCGGCCTGGTCCGAGCAATCGTCCCTGCGCCGTTCGCGGGTGATGTTCAAGTTCAAGGAGTTGCTCGATCGTCATCACGACGAACTGGCCGAAATCATCAGCCGCGAACACGGCAAGGTGTTTTCCGACGCCAAGGGCGAAGTCACCCGAGGCATCGAAATTGTCGAATTCGCCTGCGGTGCGCCGAACCTGTTGAAGACCGAGTTCAGCGACAACATCGGCGGCGGCATCGACAACTGGAACCTGCGTCAGCCGCTAGGCGTCTGCGCCGGGGTCACGCCGTTCAACTTCCCGGTGATGGTGCCGCTGTGGATGATTCCGCTGGCGCTGGTCACCGGCAACTGCTTCATCCTCAAACCGTCCGAGCGCGACCCGTCCGCCAGTTTGCTGATGGCTCGCCTGTTGACCGAAGCCGGTTTGCCGGACGGCGTGTTCAACGTGGTTCAGGGCGACAAGACGGCGGTCGACGCCTTGCTGCAGCACCCGGACATCGAGGCGATTTCGTTTGTCGGTTCGACGCCGATTGCCGAGTACATCCACCAGCAGGCCACCGCGCGCGGCAAGCGGGTGCAGGCGCTGGGCGGCGCGAAAAATCACATGATCGTCATGCCTGACGCGGATCTGGATCAGGCGGCAGATGCCTTGATCGGCGCGGCTTACGGATCGGCCGGTGAGCGTTGCATGGCGATTTCGATTGCGGTCGCGGTCGGTGAAGTTGGCGATCAACTGATCGCCAAACTGCTGCCGCGCATCGATCAGTTGAAAGTCGGCAACGGTCTGCAAGGCGACAACGACATGGGCCCGCTGGTCACTTCCGAACACAAGGCCAGGGTGGAAGGTTTTATCGATCAGGGCGTGGCTCAGGGTGCGCAGCTGATTGTCGACGGCCGCCACTTCAAGGTGCCGGGGGCCGAGGCGGGCTTTTTCGTCGGCGCGACGTTGTTCGATCACGTCACCACCGACATGAGCATCTATCAGCAGGAAATCTTCGGCCCGGTGCTGGGCATCGTGCGCGTGCCGGATTTCGCCAGTGCCGTGGCATTGATCAACGCCCATGAATTCGGCAACGGCGTGTCGTGCTTCACCAGTGATGGCGGGATCGCCCGCGCCTTCGCTCGCAGCATCAAGGTCGGGATGGTCGGCATCAACGTGCCGATTCCGGTGCCCATGGCCTGGCATTCGTTCGGTGGCTGGAAGCGCTCGCTGTTCGGCGATCACCACGCCTACGGGGAAGAAGGCATTCGTTTCTACAGTCGCTACAAAAGCGTGATGCAGCGCTGGCCCGACAGCATTGCCAAGGGCCCGGAATTCAGCATGCCGACGGCCAAATAAATCATCTGCGCGGAGAACAACAAGAATGAGTACTCCACTGCGTTTTGCCCTGAACCGAATGGTCGCTCCTCGCTTGTCCCTGCCTGCGTTCATCGAATTGGCGGTGACCCTCAAGGCCGACGCCATCGAGATCCGCAACGACCTCAAAGGCATCGAGATCGAGGACGGCACCGCGCCCGGGCACGTGCGTGAGTTGTGCACGGCACATGGCATCAGCGTGCTGTCGATCAACGCGTTGTATCCGTTTGACGTGTGGAATGACGAGCGCCGCGCGCAGGCCTTGAAGCTGGCGGCCTATGCCCGCGATTGTGGTGCGCGGGGGCTGGTGATGTGCCCGTTGAACGATCGCGCCGATCCGCGCAGCGTCGCCGAACGTGCGTCGGGCCTGCGCACCGCGTTGAGTGAGCTGGCGCCGATCCTGCGCGATCACGGCCTGCTGGGATTCATCGAGCCGCTGGGTTTCAAAGCCTGCTCGCTGCGCCGCAAACGCACGGCGGTGGAGGCGATCAAGGCAGTCGGCGGGCTGGATGTGTTTCGTCTGGTGCACGACACCTTTCACCACCACCTGGCCGGTGAACAAGAGTTTTTCCCTGAGCTGACCGGGCTGGTACACATCTCCGGTGTCGAGGAGACCGAGGCTCCGCTGGCGACCCTTGGCGATGGTCACCGGGTGCTGGTGGGCGCGGACGACATTCTCGGCAACGCGGCACAAATCAACAGCCTGCTCGCTGGCGGCTATAGCGGTTACCTGTCGTTTGAACCGTTCGCCGATAGCGTCCATGGCCTGGCGGATATACAGACGGCGATCGGCGCGAGCATGGACCACCTGAGCAAATCCCTGAGTTGACAGTGCCCCTCGCAGGGATCGGATCTGAATTCGAAAGGTAGGGTTATGACCACAACAAGACTGACCATGGCCCAGGCCCTGGTGAAATTTCTCGACAACCAGTACATCGAGGTCGATGGCGTTCAGAGCAAGTTTGTCGCCGGGATCTTTACCATTTTCGGCCACGGCAACGTGCTGGGTCTGGGGCAGGCGCTGGAGCAGGACAGCGGTGACCTGATTGTCCATCAGGGTCGCAACGAACAAGGCATGGCCCATGCGGCGATCGGTTTCGCCAAGCAGCATCTGCGACGCAAGATCTACGCCTGCACCTCGTCCGTGGGGCCGGGCGCGGCGAACATGCTGACCGCTGCCGCCACCGCGACCGCCAACCGGATTCCCTTGCTGCTGTTGCCGGGTGACGTCTATGCCTGCCGTCAACCGGACCCGGTGTTGCAACAGATCGAGCAGTTCCACGACCTGAGCATCAGCACCAACGATGCGTTCAAGGCCGTGAGCAAATACTGGGATCGCATCAACCGTCCCGAACAATTGATGACCGCAGCGATCCACGCCATGCGCGTGCTCACCGACCCCGCCGAAACGGGCGCCGTGACCCTGGCCTTGCCGCAGGACGTGCAGGCCGAGGCGTACGACTATCCCGATTACTTCCTGCAAAAACGCGTGCACCGCATCGAACGTCGCCCGGCCACTGAAGCGATGCTCGGCGATGCCGTGGCACTGTTCAAAGGCAAGCGCAAACCGCTGATCATCTGTGGCGGCGGCGTCAAATACTCGGGCGCCAACGCGGCGTTGCAGGCGTTTGCCGAGCGCTTCGATATTCCCTTCGCCGAAACCCAGGCCGGCAAGAGCGCGCTGGTGTCCAGCCATCCGCTGAACGTGGGCGGCATCGGCGAAACCGGTTGCCTGGCAGCAAACCTGCTGGCCAAAGAAGCGGATCTGATCATCGGTGTCGGCACTCGCTACAGCGATTTCACCACGGCGTCGAAATCCTTGTTCCAGCACCCTGACGTGCAATTTCTCAACCTCAACATCAGCCCGTGCGATGCACTGAAACTCGACGGCGTGCAACTGCTGGCGGATGCCCGGACAGGTTTGTCGGCGCTGGCCGAAGCGCTGGGTGACTACCGTTCCGGCTGGGGCGATCAACCCCGTCAGGCACGGGCGCAACTGGATGAGGAAGTGGATCGCCTGTATCAGATCGACTACCAGGCCCGGGATTTCATCCCGGAAATCAACGACCACCTCGATCCGGCGGTGTTGCGCGAATTCATCGAGCTGACCGGTTCCTGCCTGACCCAGAGTCGCGTGCTCGGCGTGCTCAATGAAACTCTTGCCGATGACGCAGTGATCGTCGCCGCCGCCGGCAGTCTGCCCGGCGACTTGCAGCGCAGCTGGCGCAGCAAGGGCGTTAACACCTATCACGTCGAGTACGGCTATTCGTGCATGGGCTATGAGGTGAATGCCGCGCTGGGCGTGAAGCTCGCCGAGCCTGAGCGCGAGGTCTATGCGCTGGTAGGCGACGGCTCTTACATGATGCTGCACTCGGAGCTCGCCACCTCGATCCAGGAGCGACGCAAGATCAACGTGGTGCTGTTCGACAACATGACCTTCGGTTGCATCAACAACCTGCAGATGGGCAACGGCATGGACAGCTTTGCCACCGAGTTCCGTTTCCGTAACCCGCAAAGCGGCAAGCTCGACGGCACTTTCGTGCCGGTGGATTTCGCCATGAGCGCGGCGGCTTACGGCTGCAAGACCTACAAGGTGAACACCGTTGAAGAGTTGCAGGCGGCGCTGGCCGATGCACGTTTGCAGACGGTCTCGACCCTGATCGACATCAAGGTTCTGCCCAAGACCATGATTCACGGTTACCTGTCGTGGTGGCGGGTCGGCGTGGCGCAAGTCTCCACCAGCGCCCGCACCGACGCGGTGGCCAAAACCCTGAACGAACGACTGGCCAAGGCTCGTCAGTACTGATTGCCCTGAATCGAACAATCACAAGGAATCCTTTCATGTCATTGCTTTCCCAAGCGTTGCGGCTAGGCGTCATCGGCACCGGGGCCATCGGCCAGGACCACATCCGTCGTTGCAGCCAGACCTTGCTCAACAGTCAGGTCGTGGCGGTTACCGACATCAATCTGCAGCAGGCGGCCAAGGTCGTGGCTGACCTGAAACTGACCGCCGAGGTCTATCCCGATGGCCACGCGCTGATCCAGGCGCCGGACGTCGACGCGATCCTCGTCACCTCCTGGGGCCCGAGCCACGAAGAGTTCGTGCTGGCCGCGATTGCGGCGGGCAAACCGGTGTTCTGCGAGAAGCCGCTGGCCGTCACCGCCGAAGGCTGCCGCAAAATTGTCGAGGCCGAAGTGGCCCACGGCAAACGGCTGGTGCAGGTCGGTTTCATGCGTCCGTACGATGAAGGTTATCGCGCGTTGAAGTCGGTGATCGACAGTGGCCAGATCGGCGAACCGTTGATGCTGCACTGCGCCCACCGCAACCCGAGCGTGGGTGAAAACTACAAGACCGACATGGCGATCACCGACACGCTGATCCATGAACTGGACGTGTTGCGCTGGTTGCTCGACGACGATTACGTCTCGGTGCAGGTGGTGTTCCCGCGCAAGAGCAGCAAGGCCCTCGCACATTTGAAAGATCCGCAGATCGTGCTGTTGGAAACCGCCAAGGGCACGCGCATCGACGTGGAGGTTTTCGTCAATTGCCAGTACGGCTACGACATCCAGTGCGAAGTGGTGGGGGAGACCGGCATCGCCAAACTGCCGGAGCCGTCCCAGGTTCAATTGCGCAGTGGGGCCAAGCTGTCCAACGCGATTCTGATGGACTGGAAGGATCGCTTTATCGCGGCCTATGACGTCGAATTGCAGGCGTTCATCGATGGCGTGCGGGCAGGGCAGGTCGGTGGGCCTTCGGCGTGGGATGGCTTCGCCGCCGCTGTTGCTGCCGATGCGTGCATCGAAGCGCAGAACAGCGGCGCGATCGTCAACGTCGCACTGCCTGATCGCCCGAGGTTCTACGGTTAACGCTGCTCCCACAACCACCGCGTTTTCCCGAGACGCGGTGACATAACAATAAGAAGGAGTTCAGACATGCGCATCGGACTTGTCGGTTACGGCCATGGCGGCCGGTTTTTTCATGCTCCGCTGATCAGCAGCCTGCCGGCGGCGACGTTCGTCGGCGTGGTCACCCGTTCAGCGGAGCGCCGACAGTTGCTGGCGGCGGAGCATCCGGGTGTGCCGGCCTTCGACAGCATCGGCCAGTTGGTGGAAGCCGGGATCGATGTGCTGGTGGTATCGACGCCCCTCAAAGGACGGCCGGCACTGGTGCTCGACGGCATCGAACACGGCGTGGCGGTGGTCAGCGACAAGCCGTTCGCCGCCGACTGGCAGCAGGCTCAAACCCTGATCACCATGGCCGAGCGCCAGAATGTTCCGCTCAGCGTCTATCAGAACCGGCGCTGGGACTCGGACTTTTTAACCGTGCGCAAACTCATCGAATCCGGCGCACTGGGCCAGGTCAGCCGGTTCGAGTCGCGGATCGAGCGTTACTCGCCGTCGTCGGTTCACAACGGCAGCGGCGGTGGTTTCCTGCGCGATCTTGGCAGTCATCTGGTCGATCAGGCGCTGTTGCTGTTCGGCCCGGTGACACGGGTCTACGCCGAACTGGACTATCTGGAGAAAGACCAGACCTTCGATCACGGCTTCTTCATGTCCCTGACCCACGCCAGCGGCGTGACCTCGCACCTGGGGGGCAGTTGCCTGCAAAACAGCCCCGGCCCGCGCTTTCGGGTGAGCGGCACGCTGGGCTGTTACAGCGTCGAGGGTCTGGACGGGCAGGAGGCCCAGGCACTGGCCGGGCTCTCGCCGAAAACCGAAGGCGAGCGCTGGGGCGTCGAGGAGCACCGCCGTTGGGGCTGGTTCGAGCACGGAGAAGAACGCGAACGGGTTCCGTCTGAGCGCGGCTGCTGGAGTCAGTTCTATTTGCAGCTACAAATCGCGTTGCAAAACGGTGGCCCACTGCCCGTGGACGCCCGTGATGCACTGGCGACAACCCGCGTGCTAGACGCTGCGCGACTGAGTTTCAAGCGTCATCAGGTGGTGGAGCTGAGCGAGTTTGCAAGCCATGGAATAAAATCATAATAAAATTCTAAAACTGGTTGATATGGAAAATATTTTCCAATAAAGTCGATTCCAGATTCACTGTCTCGGGATACGTTCCAACGCTTCGACTGCTTGTCCGCTTACTGAAATCGTCATGCCTTATCCATAAAACCAACAAGAATGTGGAGAAAGACTTTTCATGAAGACCAAGACCCGTTTTGCCTCACTGGCCTTGTCCCTGATGTTCGCCAGCGGCGCTGCGCTGGCCGATATGAAGATCGGCGTCAGCATGTCCCAGTTCGATGACACCTGGCTGACCTACCTGCGTGAATCCATGGACAAGAAAGCCAAGTCCTATCCCGACGGCGTCAAGCTGCAGTTCGAAGACGCCCGCAGCGACGTGGTCAAGCAACTGAGCCAGGTCGAAAGCTTCATCAGCCAGAAGGTCGACGCCATCGTGGTCAATCCGGTGGATACCGCCGCCACCAAAAAGATCACCGAAGCGGCAGTGAAGGCCGGCATTCCACTTGTCTACGTCAACCGCCGCCCCGATGACCTGAACCTGCCCAAAGGCGTGGTAACCGTCGCTTCCAACGACCTGGAGGCCGGTGAGATGCAGATGCAGTACCTGGCCGACAAGATGGGCGGTAAGGGCGACATCGTGATTCTGTTGGGCGATCTGGCGAACAACTCCACCACCAACCGCACCAAGGGCGTCAAAGAGGTGCTGGCCAAATACCCGGACATCAAGGTCGAGCAGGAGCAAAGCGGCATCTGGATGCGGGATAAGGGCATGACCCTGGTCAATGACTGGCTGACACAGGGCCGCAAGTTCGACGCGGTCGTCTCCAACAACGACGAAATGGCCATCGGTGCCGCGATGGCCCTGCAACAGGCCGGCGTCGCCAAAGGCAGCGTGTTGATCGCGGGTGTCGACGGCACGCCGGACGGCTTGAACGCTGTGAAGAAGGGCTCGCTGGCCGCTTCCGTGTTCCAGGACGCCAAGGGTCAGGCCGACGGTTCCATCGATACCGCGGTGAGAATGGCGAAGAACGAGCCGGTCGAGCCGGCGGTCTGGGTGCCGTTCCGCCTGATCACGCCGCAAAACGTCGACCAGTTCCAATAGTCCGTCCGTTCAATAACAACAATAATCCCGCAAGGTGGCGACCGCGACCTTGCTGATGGAGTACCTGATCATGTTCGCTTCAGCGACTGCTTCGAGCACCCCTGTGACGGGGAGCCCGCCCACTGCACTACCTGTCGAAGAGCCGTACCTGCTGGAGATCCTCAACGTCAGCAAGGGTTTCCCCGGTGTGGTCGCGTTGTCCGACGTGCAACTGCGGGTACGCCCCGGTTCTGTGCTGGCGCTCATGGGCGAAAATGGCGCGGGCAAATCCACCCTGATGAAGATCATCGCCGGCATTTATCAGCCAGACGCCGGCGAACTGCGCCTGCGGGGCAAACCGGTGGTATTCGAAACACCGCTGGCGGCGCTTCAGGCCGGGATCGCGATGATCCACCAGGAACTCAACCTGATGCCGCACATGAGCATCGCCGAAAACATCTGGATCGGCCGCGAGCAGCTCAACGGCTTGCACATGATCGACCACCGGGAAATGCACCGCTGCACGGCGAAACTGCTGGAGCGCCTGCGGATCAACCTCGACCCTGAAGAGCTGGTCGGCAACCTGAGTATCGCCGAGCGGCAGATGGTCGAGATCGCCAAAGCCGTGTCCTACGATTCCGACATCCTGATCATGGACGAACCGACGTCGGCCATCACCGACAAGGAAGTCGCCCATCTGTTCTCGATCATTGCCGACCTGAAAAGCCAGGGCAAAGGCATCATCTACATCACCCACAAAATGAACGAAGTGTTCGCGATCGCCGATGAAGTGGCGGTGTTCCGCGACGGTGCCTACATCGGCCTGCAGCGGGCCGATTCCATGGACAGCGACAGCCTGATTTCGATGATGGTCGGGCGCGAGTTGAGCCAGTTGTTTCCGGTGCGGGAAAAGCCGATCGGCGATCTGTTGCTGTCGGTGCGCGACCTCAAGCTCGATGGCATCTTCAAGGGTGTTTCCTTCGACCTGCACGCCGGGGAAATCCTCGGCATCGCCGGGTTGATGGGCTCCGGCCGGACCAACGTGGCCGAAGCGATCTTCGGCATCACGCCCAGCGACGGTGGCGAGATCCGCCTCGATGGCGAGGTGGTGCGCATCAGCGATCCGCACATGGCGATCGAGAAGGGCTTCGCGCTGTTGACCGAGGATCGCAAGCTCAGTGGTCTGTTCCCGTGCCTCTCGGTGCTGGAAAACATGGAAATGGCAGTGCTGCCGCACTACGCCGGCCACGGGTTCATCCAGCAAAAAGCCTTGCGCGCCTTGTGCGAAGACATGTGCAAGAAGCTGCGGGTGAAAACCCCGTCGCTGGAGCAGTGCATCGACACCCTGTCAGGTGGCAATCAGCAGAAAGCCTTGCTGGCCCGCTGGCTGATGACCAACCCGCGCATCCTGATTCTCGACGAGCCGACCCGTGGCATCGATGTAGGCGCCAAGGCCGAGATTTACCGGCTCATCGCCTACCTCGCCAGCGAAGGCATGGCGGTGATCATGATTTCTTCGGAACTGCCGGAAGTGCTCGGCATGAGTGACCGGGTAATGGTCATGCACGAGGGCGACCTGATGGGCACCCTCGACCGCAGCGAGGCGACTCAGGAGCGGGTGATGCAACTGGCTTCGGGCCTGTCCTCGGTTCATTAATGGATACCGCTGGTGGCCGAGGCCGCCGTCGATGATGCGATAGAAAGGTGAGTGGTTATGAACGCGATACTGGAAAACAAACCGGCCACGGCACCGGTCAAGAGTCGCCGGCGCTTTCCGACGGAACTGAGCATTTTCCTGGTGCTGATCGGCATTGGCCTGGTGTTCGAACTGTTCGGCTGGATCGTGCGCGACCAGAGCTTTCTGATGAACTCCCAGCGGCTGGTGTTGATGATCCTGCAAGTGTCGATCATCGGCCTGCTGGCGATTGGCGTGACCCAGGTGATCATCACCACCGGTATCGACCTGTCGTCGGGCTCGGTGCTCGCGTTGTCGGCGATGATCGCGGCCAGTCTGGCGCAGACCTCGGATTTCGCCCGGGCGGTGTTCCCGTCACTGACCGATTTGCCGGTCTGGATTCCGGTGATTGCCGGGCTCGGCGTCGGGCTGCTGGCGGGGGCGATCAATGGCAGCATCATCGCCATCACCGGGATTCCGCCGTTCATTGCCACGCTGGGCATGATGGTTTCGGCCCGTGGCCTGGCGCGTTACTACACCGAAGGCCAGCCGGTGAGCATGCTCTCGGATTCCTACACGGCCATCGGCCACGGCGCGATGCCGGTGATCATTTTTCTGGTGGTGGCGGTGATCTTCCACATCGCGCTGCGCTACACCAAGTACGGCAAATACACCTACGCCATCGGCGGCAACATGCAGGCGGCGCGCACATCCGGTATCAACGTCAAACGCCATCTGGTCATCGTCTACAGCATCGCCGGATTGCTGGCGGGGCTGGCAGGCGTAGTGGCTTCGGCCCGCGCCGCCACCGGGCAGGCCGGGATGGGCATGTCCTATGAGCTGGACGCGATTGCCGCCGCAGTTATCGGTGGTACCAGTCTGGCGGGTGGAGTGGGGCGCATCACCGGCACGGTAATCGGTGCTCTGATCCTTGGGGTGATGGCCAGCGGGTTCACGTTTGTCGGGGTCGATGCTTACATCCAGGACATCATCAAGGGACTGATCATCGTGGTCGCGGTGGTGATCGACCAATACCGCAACAAGCGCAAGCTCAAACGCTGAAGTCCATCATCCCGGCCTTGGAAAAGGGATGCGCGTAAAACAGTCAAGCCGATCGGAAGATCGGCTTTTTAATGCCTGCGAAAACTGCTGAGGCGGCTAAGTCGTTCAGGGTTTCTTTTCTTCCATCCCATCCTTTGAGCCGCTGGAGGTTTGCGCATCCTTCTCTGTTTCATGGGACTCTGCACCGGAGTTCGACCCCGAGGCTTCTTCACCCTTCTTGTCGGCCTTGTCTTCCTTGGATTCGGTGCCTCCCTGGTTGACTCCAGGAATGCCGGTTGGCGGGACGCTGCTTCCCGCCATTGCAAGCGGTGCGGTGGCAGACAAAAGACTTCCAAGCATGAGGGCTGCAATGGTTCTGTTCATCGTCGGGGCTTCCGCGTCAGGTGAATAGAGTTTGGAAGTTCTGACGCGGGGTAAAGTGCCGGGCAACTGACGGGCGGGAACTCGTATCTATTCGTTCACGGGCGCCCGCTGTAGATGTGGTTCAGCAAGAACAGCTCGATGATTGCCACAAAGACGCAGGTCACGACAAATCCGCGGGTGAAGACTCTGCGAGGCTTTTGGCCGGACGTCTGGAAGCCGTCAAGAATCGATAGCAGGTTTGAAAGAAAATCCAGTAAGTCCATCCGTGTTTGTCCTTCGATCGGTGCCGGCATCGCGGTGCGGCGCAGTTTATCTCATCGACTCAATTGGTTACGGTCATGTTTCACTGCTCGCGCAACTGGCTCCATTCAATGCCGAACCGTCCGAGGTACTTCCTCAATCGGTCCGCATCGTTGGGCTGTGCTTTCGCCTGTCGCGACACGCCGAACAGTCGTCTGCCGGCATCCGACAAGCTGTCTGCCTGTCTGCAAACCTCCAGCACCGCCTTCAATTGCAACCGATCGAACAGGTCCAGCGTCTCGGCATCGCCCGGCAGCTCATTTGTCATCCCGGCCGGTTGCGCCAGACCCCACGCATACCGCAGTCGATCAATTTCCTCTTCGACTTGCGCTTCATCGATTCGCCCGCTGTCGGCCAGTGTCGCCATGCGCGTGATCGAGGCCGAGAGTTCGCGAAAGTTACCCAGCCACGCGGCTTCCCGTGAGCTGGCGAAACCCAGGTAGCGCCGTCGGGCTTCAAGATTGAAGCGCACCAGTTGGCCGTGTTCGCGCGCGTGGCGTTCAAGCTCGAAATCGATGTTGGGTTCGATGTCTTCGCGGCGCCCCGCCAGGCCTGGCAGGTCGAACG